>Ga0209831_1004265_pt1 | contig 11305 bp, 9 predicted proteins | sample Maine_Asex4_meta_FD_187451 | JGI IMG/M metagenome (GOLD analysis project Ga0209831, IMG submission 187451) | Marine algal microbial communities from Maine, USA - Maine_Asex4_metaG (SPAdes) (version 2) | ecosystem: Host-associated > Algae > Red algae > Unclassified | place: Maine, USA | collected...
CAAGTACTGACGACGGGCTTTGACGCACCGAAAGTTTCGCACGTGGTGATTGCCAGACCGACTGTTAGCCAAGTTCTTTTCGAGCAAATGATTGGTCGCGGACTACGCGGGCCAGAGTTTAAAGGCACCGAAAGATGTTCAATCACGATTTGCGTTGATCAATGTACAGGACAGCAACCCGTGATGGGCTACGAAAAGTACTTGCATGTTTGGCAAGCGGCCAAGCAAAAAGAAATCGCTAAGAACGAATAAAAGTTCCTACCAAGCGATCGCGTAATACTTCAGATCTCTGTTTCCAGCTCGTAGCATTTTGCGCTCCTGTCTGGCACCAAAAACATCGCTCGCCAGAGCCACATCCTCTTCCGGAGCCGTGCTTAAGGTCCGCGGTACCTTTTCTCCCACCGCGGTACCTTTTCTCCCACGCGTCTCGATGTTTTGAGCGAATTTATCGTGAGTAGATTGGGCCGGCAACACTGATGCCTGAAGCGAACAGAGTAACGCGTACCTGTCCAAATTGCAGATCGGCTGTTTTTTAAAAGCACTTTACTTTTTCGTTCGTGGCAGAACTTTTTGAACCATGCGTTTCCATTTGTGTCCAGCGGTTTTCCAGACAAGTCGACCGGAGCAGGAAAGACATCTTCCACGTTGCATCGGCGTGAAACGCCGAGGGGACAAACTGCAACGATAAAAAACTGCTCCTTTCACATCGACCGTGTGTTGATAAAAGGTAGTTGGTGATTTTGGATCAGAGTATATGTTCACGTTCGATATTGGTTGTTGAGTGTTACCTTCACCGACGAAACTTTATGTTGCCGGGGTTCACGTCGGCGATGTGGATTCCGAACGTTTGGAAATGAGCTAGGATTTTTTTCACGTGCGGCCAGTTGTCTTCGAAGTCCTGTGATTTTTGCCGTTCCCAATCCTCCCAGACTTCCGGCGAGTAGTCCGGTGGCCGATCAAGATAAGCTCCGCCGAAGTCGAGGCAAAACGGTGGGCTGACGATCGTCATTTCTATTGCCAGAAGTTCGTCGTCGTAGTCGAGTAATTGCGGCACCATGTGGCCAGCGACTTCAATAACTTGCAAATCACGGAGTCGTAGGAAGACACCAAGTTCACGGTTGAAGGCGACCTCTCGGTTGTGAAATTTGACGGCGACTTGGTCGGTCCTGCTTAATTTTTGGGATGGAATATTAAATACGAATACACTACCCTGAGTTCCTGCGCCGAGGCAGGAATCGAATTCGAGATTCTTGCGTGTAAGGTATTCTTCTGCTCGTTTATCAACCTCTGGAGTCGTCATGATTTCCTACAATCGCAATGGAACATTTTCGGCCAATGTTAAATTGAATCTATATGTTGCGGGCGAACGGTTTGAACTCGGGCAGCTTGGCCCCGGTTTCGCAATCATCCGTGAAGCTCAATCTATCGACGCCACCGAAGGCGAAGTCGAATCTGTCGTCGACGATAAAATCACTCGCTGGAAAGTGCGGATTACCTCGCCGATTACAGCGGATTCGAAACGGATTACTTTCGAGGCGGTGTGAAGCGTGTAGGTATTGTAGCTTCTTTTCTGATTGTTGCCTTTCGCTCCTAGGTTGTGAATCTATGGCGAGGTTTCGCAGAACCTATCAGCCGCCAACGGAAAAGCGTCCGGTCTTACGCGCTTGAGACCGAACGCTATCGCGTGGCTAATGGACATTTCTAAAGATCCACAGCCTCTCCGCGAAAGTGCACCGCGCGCGGCATAGCGGTTGAGAGTTCTTTCGCAGAGCGAAAGACTACTATCGGATGATTTTCATTTCGATGAAGCTGCCGTCTTTGCCGCCGCAGTAGACGCGGTGTTCGGCAGCGACGTAGTCTTCTTTTTCGGCTTCGAAGATGTTGTCGACGTACTTTTGTGGATTGCGGTCGATCAGCGGGAACCACGTGCTTTGCACTTGGATCATAATCCGGTGGCCGGTTCGAAATGTGTGATGAACGTCCTGCAAAGGTAGATTTACCGTTTCGATCTTTCCTGGCGTAAAGGGTTCAGGCGCGGCGTAGCTATGACGGAACCGGCCGCGGATTACGTCGCTGCGAATCATCTGCTCAAAGCCGGCCAAAGAAGGGCGCGGTTTCTTCGGGTCGCTAGAAGCCGGCGTAACGTAGTCGTCGGGGTAAACATCGATCAGCTTCACAACCCAATCGGCATCCGACTGCGACGTTGACACGCGCAAGCGACTGAGAAGATCGCCAGTCAAAGTCAGTGGTCCCTTCAAAGGATTCGTTTGGAAGACCAAGACGTCATCGCGACTGGAGGCAAAACGTTGGTCGTCGGTCATGTAGAACCGTGGCGTGAAGCGGAATTTGATCTTCTTCTTTTTGCGATAGGGTACGGGGTCCAATGGGTCACTGACAAATTTGTGAAACGTCGTTTCGAATTCGGATTGTTGGCTGAGTTTATTATCGTGTGTGAAATTTAGTCGAAGCGTCTGCGCGTCCGCCGGTGGCCATTTGCGATACTTCTTCCACTGTTGGGTGCCGGTGTCATACATCAGCGCCTCGAAATTAGGCCGCTGAGACGATCCTTTGAGAAAGTGGCGGAAGAAAGGTGCTTCGACAGCATTTTGGTAATCCAACGCGATGCCCGCGCCAAATTCGATTGCTCCGATGCGCTGGATCTTGCCGCCACGATCTGACCAATCGCCATGCGACCACGGTCCCATCACCAGAATGTTGAAAATGTTTGGATTGTTCTTTTCGATTGCGCGATACGTTTGAAGTGGACCGTAAAGATCTTCGGCATCGAACAATCCTCCAACGGTTAGGACACTGGCTTGAACGTTTGAAAGATGCGGCAGGATGTTACGTGATTGCCAAAACGAATCATAATTGGGATGTTCGGTTATTTGTTGCCAGAATTCGTTGCCCTTGGGCAGCAACTCTTCGGCTTTACTTAGTGGCAACAGTTCCATGTAGAATTTCCATGGATCACTTTCTGTTGGCGCGGATTCTGAATACCATTTCCAATTCGAAGGCCCTTTGTGTTGGTAGCCGAACGTGTTGGTCGCGAAGAGATAGCTGAGCGTATAGGTGCCGTGATGGTGAAAATCATCAAAGAAGAAATCTGCAATGGGTGCCTGGGGAGAAGAACAAACCAATGCAGGATGTTGATCTGCCAAAGCAGCCGAGCAATAGAAACCAGGATAGGAAACGCCCCACATGCCGACTTTTCCGTTGTTGCTGTCGACGTTTTTTATTAGCCAGTCAATGGTGTGATAGGTATCAAAGCTTTCGTCGATCGCATCATCATTATTGTCATTATTGCCAACGTTTGGGCGCATATTATCAAAAGTGCCTTCAGACATCCATCTGCCACGGACGTCTTGATGGACGAAGATGTAGCCTTCGTCTTCCAAAACAGCTGATGGGCCGATGCGGGGTTGGTAACGGTCTTCGCCATAGGGCTCGCAACCGTACGGCGTGCGCGTCAGCATGATGGGATAAGTTTGGCCGGGATTTTCTAGTCGATTCCGAGGCGCGTAGATCGCGGTGAACAGCGTCGTTCCGTCTGGCATCGGAATCCGGACTTCTGATTTGGAATACATCGCCCTGATGCGATCGGCCCCTGGCAATTGCTGAGCGATGACGGGAGTGGCAAGGCACAACAGTGCAACGACCAAGGTATAGGCGGCAATAACGGCGGGTAATCTTCTGCGCGTGCACGACCTACTCGTGATTGTCAGTCTCTTCGGACAGCCATCTTTGGAGTTCCTCGGCATCTAATTAATCCTTTTGTCGCCCTGTCGATTGTTTGTTCATCAGCAGCTGTTTGGATGCGATCACTGGGACCTGCAAACCGTCGATCAATACAGATCTTAGTTTTTGCTGGTTCGGTAGGTCGGAAGAGACTAAGAAGTCGATATCACCGGTCGATCTCGGGTTGCGTTAGAGATTGTAAGCAACCCCCCCCAATCATCACGAACCTGACGTGGGGGTCGATCATCAATTCGACAAATTCTCTGAAGTCCGGAGGCAGCAGCATAATGTGGCTCCATCAATTTCATAAAAGCTTCCAGCCACTGAAGGGGTGTCACTTGGGCGTCCTGCTGCCGTGCAATTCGATCGGCGCTTTGGTGACTGTCAGCGATATGTAGGATTCGTTGGGTCATTGAACAAATAGTACTTCAGCATGGCCAAAATCGCTAAAGTTGCGTTTCTTCCAAAGGCTTTGAACGCGGCGTGTAGAGCTACTTTTGACGGTCCCTAGCCACGACACTAGATGCTTGCCGATTAGGAATATGGCACGCAACCGGACGCTATCGCGTGGCGGCTGATTAAATTAGCAAACCGCTAGCGCCGAAACGGCTGTTGTTGCCAACCCGCAAGTTTAAAAGTGACGAACAAATAGGCCGAAGTTCTACTCGACCACTTTTACCTTGGAGCGGTTGGCGAGGATGCCAAAAATATCCTTGGCGTCCTTTTCGGACATTCCAATGCAGCCGGAGTGGCCAGAAATTTCTTCGTTGGCGACCGTATGAATGCAAAGGCTGCCCGTCATGCCAATCCAATATGGGCCATAGCCATTCTCTGGTGATTCTGGTGGAAAGTCATTGCCTTCTGCATCACGCCACGTGTGACCTTGGACAGATTTCGCGACGACATTGAATTCACCCGGTCGTGGGTTGCCGGAGATTCCAAGCTTCACGGGAAATCGGCCTGCGTAAAGGTTCTTTAAAAATAGCGTTAGTGTTTGCGAACTCATGTCGATCTCAGCCTCGAAGGGCCCGTTGATCATTTTCAGTTCCGTACCCGCAATAACATTGGGTTGATCGCCAATCATTTTTCGGTTGATGTTGTAGACAACCTGGGCGGGAACCTGCCAACGATTGGCAATATCCGACAGGGTTTCACCAGCCTTCATTTTATAAGACATCGTAGTGAAGTGATGTTCGGAGGAGTAAATGACTTTACCTGCCAATGCATCGAGCCAATCATTGAGTTTTGTTCGTTGTGGCTGGTCAAGATCGTCATCGCGATAGTACCGAGTCAACAACGCAAGCGCGCCGCGAAAGTTCTTGTCATCGACCATCTTTTCGACGACTACCCAAGCTTGGTCGATATTGCCAAGTTTCCTGTTGTCGATCGATTTGGCTGGAGGAGCAATATTTGCTTGTTGAACGTTGAGGTCCATGCCGATGGGACTCTGTTCGGAGGCCAACCGGTTTTCGGCTTTATCGGTCAGTTCGATCGGTTGGGCTTTTTTTAATTGAGGGTTAAAATCGTTGTTGCTAAAATCGGTGTCGATGGAGATTTCAGGTTTGTTCTCAATCGGGGGGGGCTGGAAATCGCCGCCTGATCTGTTGTCGATTGAAACGGTCTCAGCCGCGCCATTGATTTCCGTTTGCAAAGCATTAATTAGGCCATCGTCGCGATCAGATTCAATCGGTTGTCTGGTCGCTAGTTCGGCGCCGGCAAGATCGGGCATATTTTGCTGGAAATCATTGACTGAGTTGCTGATGTTTTTCCCTGCAACGCACGCGCTGGACTGAAGGTTGTTGGCAAGTTGATTGCCAAAGTTGTGAGCCGGTTTGGCAACCTGTTCCACTGTTTGGTTGACTTTTTGTCCAACCGATTGATTGAGCTGGTTTAACTTGTTCTGTGCTTGATTCGACACCTGTGAGAAGTTTTGATGGAAGCTATCACGTGTCGCGGCCGCTTGAGTCTGCAGGTTGCCCAATTGATGGTTGACTTGGTTTGATACCGAATTTGCTGTGTTGCTGGCTGATTGACTGAATTTGTTCCGAAGGGCATCAAAACTCGGTGCAGAAGCCGCTTGTGTCGGCATGGGCTGCTGAACATTTTGCTGAAACGGGTAACGGTTTTGTGTTCCCTGCGCGATTTGAGGCGATTGGTTTGGGAACCCACTGGATGAAACTAATTGCCCATTCATTTGGCCATGGAACTGTTGGTAGTGCTGTCCGCCATTGGTGGGGTAGTTGCCCATCGGTTGCTGCTGGCCGAATGCCGGTTGATTGAATGCCGGTTGATTGCCGGTGTTAACGCCCAATTCGGTGGCGAGGTCGATTTCGGAGGACGGACGATCGTTGGCTGAGAACTGGTAGAGACCGACCGAGACAGCCAACAATAAAACCGCGATACCCGTACTTTTAAGAGAATGCACTTGAGTCCTCCTGACTCGATTTCTTCCAAGATTTGCCGACGCCATCCTGGCTTCAGCGATATACGAAGCGGGACGGTAGCAAAGTTGTAACGGCGGAGGAAGGCTGATCTTGCTGGTGTAGAAAGTGATAGCGTCGGTGTCATATCGGTCTGGGAAAACGACTCATTTTCAGGTCTAACTTTCCTTCAATTTCTTGCGTATCGTCACTAAGCGTTTTTGCAAATCGGACTCAAAACCGCGATCCACTGGTTGATAGTATGTCCGATCAACACCAAGGTAATCCTGTGCCGCGACGCCGTCTTCGGCCTTATGTGAGTTCTCATAGCCCGTGCCATGACCAAGTTTTGCTGCTTCTCGGAAGTGACTATCGCGTAACGCACGAGGCACCGGCACAACGCGTCGCTCACGCACGTCTTGGCGAGCCATGCTGATCGCAACGGTCGCTGCATTGGATTTTGGAGCGCAAGCTAAGTAGGCCACGGTTTGGGAGAGTGTTAGCTGGCATTCCGGAAGTCCAATCTGCTCGCAGGCTTGGGAGCATGCCACTGCCAGCGGCAGTGCGTGAGGATCCGCATTGCCAACGTCTTCACTGGCCAAAATGACCAAGCGTCGACAAAGAAAACGTACATCTTCCCCGCCCTCAAGCATTCGGGCCAGCCAATACAGACCCGCGTCAGCGTCGCTGCCACGGATACTCTTAATCAAAGCGCTGGCACAATCGTAGTGTTCGTCTCCGGTGGCGTCATATTGGAACGCGCGCTGACCAACGGCTTCTTTGATAGCATCTTTATGAAGTGTCACCGGATTAATACCCAGTCCCGACGCGATGACGGCGGTCTCGAGTATCAAAAGTGCTTTGCGGGCATCTCCGTCGCAAATTTCGGCTAAATAGGCTTCGCCATCTTCAGAGAGCGTAATTTTTTGGCGGCCCAATCCATTCACTTTGTCGGTCAGAGCGTTGGCGATTGTTGTTTTGATGTCTTGAGGAGACAGCGGTTCAAACTGAAAGATTTGGCTGCGACTGACCAACGCACCGTTTACTGAAAAGAAGGGATTGGAAGTCGTGGCACCAATAAGCGAAACAACGCCGTCTTCGACATCGGCCAACATGGCGTCCTGCTGAGCTTTGTTAAACCGGTGGATTTCGTCAATAAATAGCAGCGATCCACGGCCTCCAGTCGCCAATTCGTCTCGCGCTTCTTTGAGGACATCACGTAGTTCTTTAACGCCATGTAGCACGGCGTTAAGCTTGAAGAATTTGCGCTGTGTAGCGTTGGCCAAGAGTCCCGCGAGCGTGGTTTTGCCAGTACCGGGCGGGCCGTAAAAAATGACGCTACCGATTCGGTCCGCGTCGACCAACTGCCGTAACAACTTGCCGTCACCCAGAATGTGTTGTTGGCCAACAAATTGGCTGATTTTCTGAGGGCGCATACGAGCGGCAAGTGGTTTGGCGGACTCGAAATTCGCTTTTTCGGCAGATTCAAAAAGAGACATAGTTGCCGTTAAGTATTAAGTACGATGACCGGTTGAAGATTTGAAATTAGATCGAGGGTTCTGTAGAAAATGAATGTAGTCAAAATCTTATCGGCCAATAGGTCTGAAAGATTGTAAACCCCTTTACAAAAAGTTGAGAACTAGCAAATCTTAGCCAAAAGCTAATTTTCTAACAGTTCTCTGTACCGAATCGTAAGGCATTGTCTATACTGTGCGTCCAACCTGTTGAGGGCTTTTTCTAGCAGAATTCCCCTAAGTCCATAATCGCTTTGGCTTGTCGCGAAAATTGTCGAAAAAGTCATTGGGCGATTCAAATCTTATCATATCAATAGCGTCTGAGTGTCCTATGAATACTACCAAAAACAAAGTGTCAAAATGTGTTATGGCTCGCCTTATGCGGCAGGGCAAGACAATCCAGAAGAATTTCACCCTGCGTGAATACAAGACTTGGACCAAAGCCCAAGCTGCCGCCGATAAATGGGTGGTCAAAATGAAGAAGGAATTACCGCCAATTGCACCCGCCAAGGGGCGTATGAGCAAACGCAATTCGTCTGGAGTGGTTGGTGTTTGGCCGCGGATGACGACTTACGGAAAAGGTAACCAGAAGAAGTACTATTGCCGTTGGTACGCACGATGGCCCGACTGCCCGCTAAAAGGGGGCGTGAGCTTTTCCGCAGATCAGTACGGAGATGATGAAGCCTTTGCGATGGCGTATCTCGCCCGTACCCATGAGACGACCGACCGTGATTGGGTTTTAAAGAAGTTCAAAACGTTCCAGAAAACCAAAAAATACAAGCAAGTTGTAGAGACAAAGCTAATGGAATTTGCGTAGTCAGCCTCTTTGGCCTCAGCACGAAAACATTTGCTTCAATTTACAATTCGCTAACGTTGTTTCTGCGGTGGACTTATCCCCAAGGCTGAACGGCCGAAGTCAAGGGTAGTCCGACACGCGGCGATGTGTACACAAACATCACTCAGCCTCCCATTGAAATTCGAATCGAAGTGAAATGCCTTGAATCTCAACATGGAAAATTCGAATCTATCTTTGATAAGATGATGGAAAGTTTCCTCCGCGGCGTCGTAGAGAACGTTCGTTGAATAAGAGAAGTTGACATCGACCTACGCTCTGAAAGGTGGGTTTATTCATCAACACGCTATTTCAATGGAGTTTGGATCACTGATTGCAGAGACTATTTGAATTGACCCCAATTGTGCAGTTGCTTTGCGAACGCTTTGGAATGTTCTTTTTTATGTTTGGGCAGCTTGCGCCAGTCGATGTCGTTTATCTCGCCGTAAATGGCGTAGAGATAGAGGGCGTTGCAGCATTTTGCAGAGCGTCCAATGGCTTTTCTCCCCAAAAGCATTTGGATGAATGCGTCTTCGGCTCCAAGTTCGATGATCTCACCAGCGGTTTCTATTCCAACGGCGTTAAAGTCTTTTTCGCAGGCGGGCCCGAGGTTGCGCATCTGGGAGATCTTGCGAGTGTCAGGCAATTGGCGATTTCTTGACTTTCGGGCCATCGCTACTTTCCTAATTGTTCCGCGATATGTGACGCGCCGTAAATTTTCTTTAGTGCCTCAGAAATAGCGCTGCAATGGACGCTGATGCTACGTGACTGGCGATCGTCGTATTGATAGTCTGCGGGAAGCGATTGCAGATTACCATCGAAAATAAGCCCAACTAATTCTAGATCTTTGTTGACGACTGGACTGCCCGAGTTGCCGCCAATGATGTCAGCGGTGCTGACAAAGTTGTACGGTGTATCCGGATCTATTTTATCTCGATTTTGGATCCAGCTGTCTGGCAATTTATAGTCCTCCAGTCCCTGATGGTTCTCGCTGTGTTCAAAAGCACCGCCCATCGTCGTCCACGCCGGAATTTGCACACCGTTCATTTCATACCCCTTCACAGGACCAAATGCCAACCGTAAAGAGAAAGTCGCATCAGGATATGTCGTCGTTCCTTGGGTGGCGAACAAGGCTTCTGCAATCGAGGCGTAGGCTTGCTTCTGAGCTTCGCCCAATTCCTCCGATTGCTTTTGCTCGGCCCGAACGTGGCCGTCGACAGCTTGGGCAAGCCGCACCATGGGATCATTGCTGCTGTTGATCGCGCTGATTCCCCCAGAGGCCATTTGCTTACGAAACTCAATATCATCAATCTGGGTATTGTTTACGGCGTCGCTTGCCAGTTGCACAGGGCTGAGACCGCCGAGCATTTCTTGGCAGACTTCTGAATCGGCCCCCAACAGTTCGACCGTACGCGCGATCGAATCGGCAAGTATCGCTTGGTCGAGCTGTTTGTAGATGGGAGCGGATGAAAAGAGCTGTTGCTCGAGGGACTCGCGGGATGAATCGCGAAACTTTGGGAGCCGCAGAGCCGAGGGTTTGGTGTCTTCGTCAGCCATTTGAACCAACGTTTGAGCGATTTTAAACAGTTGGGAGCTGATCCGCACTCCGGTGCCCAGACGCGCGATTTCTTTCTTTTGGATTTCCTCAATAGCAGCAAACGCTTGGCCATATTTGACCAACCCGGGGTCGGCGGCAATTTGTTTTCGCAATTTTTCTTCGGCGGCGATTTTTGCATTCATGATCGCCGGATCTTGTAATCCCTGTAGCTTGCCCGTGTAGAGCTTTCGCGCGTTTTGAATGCCAAATAAATCGTCTTTGTCTTGCCGTGCTTCTTCGACACCGCGCAATGAGTACTGTTGCAGCAAAATTTCTCGACGACGGAAGTAATTCAATGAATAAGGCAACATGTGGTCGCGCTGAGCCTTCAACGCATCGACGGTGAAAATGCGACTGGTGCGGCCAGGATTACCCGACACAAAAACGAGCTCGTTTTCTGCGGGGCCGTTTTGCGACCATGCCAAAAAGTGTTCTATAATGGCGGGTTTGTCATTTTCATAGACGCGGAAGATACAGGCATCCAAACAGAACCGAGGATAGTTGAAGTTGTCAAAATCACCCCCAAAGAAGGCGGCTGCCGATTCGGGCGCCCACACTAAACGAACGTCGGTGTATTTCTTGTATTGATAAAGATGGTATCGACCGCCGCCGAAAAGTGTGACGACGTTGCTGCGCAGACCAGATTCGTCCTTGGCGGCTTGTTCAATTTCACCGATAGTTTTTCGCCGCGCCGTTGCTGCGGTGGCGACGTCCATGCTGCCGTCGATTTTTGCGTTGACTTGATCGGTGACGTTTTTGATGTTGACCAACTGATTGAGTTCTAGATCGGGAGCTTGCAATTCGTCAGCGTTTGTTTTGGCCAAGAAGCCGTCTTTTAGGTAGTTATTCTCTGGCGTGGATAGTTTTGCCAATGTGTCGCTTCCGACGTGGTGGTTGGTCAGAACCAATCCGTTGGATGACACGAACGAAGCCGATCCCCCCACATTGAAACGTACCGATGACTTCATCAAGTGCTCGGTCCACTGATCGGTGGGTTCAAAACCGTAGGCTGATTTGAGGTGTTCGACAGGAAGCGCATTGAACAACCACATTCCTTCATCGGCACCGGCGGGCCGTCCCGCAGTTGTCTGGGCAATCAGTAAGAAGGTGATAAGCAGTATGAATCGATTCATCGTTGATCTTTCTTTGGCCTAAGCGGTCGAGCGTAGTAATTTAATCAACAAGCCCGGCCGGCATTGGTTCA
>Ga0209831_1004266_pt1 | contig 11302 bp, 8 predicted proteins | sample Maine_Asex4_meta_FD_187451 | JGI IMG/M metagenome (GOLD analysis project Ga0209831, IMG submission 187451) | Marine algal microbial communities from Maine, USA - Maine_Asex4_metaG (SPAdes) (version 2) | ecosystem: Host-associated > Algae > Red algae > Unclassified | place: Maine, USA | collected...
AAGCAAAAGCACCAATGAATTGGGCGTGCGAGAAACGCAGAGTGAGTGAAAAAGGACGAGCAAAGTGTGTAGGCTATTTTCTCCTTCGTCCCTTATCCCGAATTTCTGGTTTTTCAGGAGTTCGGGATTTTTTTGTAATACATAGAAATATTCACTAACTTTGTATGCGTTATTTAACTTTGAAGGGACTTGCTTACTTTGGTGATGCGCTGATTTTTATGTAACCCACAACGACAACAACCTACACCGTCACTGACGATAATGACTGTACGGTCACAGACCAAAAAATAGAGTTTCTTTAGTGTTGTCGTTCTTAGTTCTAAGAATTAAAAACATATTAAAAAGCATGAAATTTATCGCCCATGTAATGTTTCAAATTCCATTTTTTGGTAGTGTCCAGCGCACGTTCCAGTACGATTAGTTTTTGGTCGATGTGGGTTTTGAAATGTTCCATCGTTTCAGTTTCAATGGTGACATCAAGACAGATTAGTGTTTCTTTTTCGCCGTCTGTGGCATGTAGTATCTCATTGTATTTGAATTGGCTTTGTGGGGTCAGGGTGTAGTTGAGTTTGAAACCGTTTTTGAGTAATATCTCGGTTATCAATTCGTCTTTGTTGAACGCTGTAAGCAATTGCGCTTCTTTTTCTTTGATGTATTTTTCAAGCAATTCAATATTTTCTGCTTGGGTCTTTTCAGGGTCGGGCGCGAACCCTACGCGCGGAAAATTGGATTTGACCAGCTTGAATACTTTGAATCCCAATCCTTTTAATTGCTCCTGTTCGCTTTCTTTTTTGCTAAATAAATCGGGCTGCGCCTCCTTTTTTTCTTTGATGATTTTTTCTACGACTCGTTTGTTGCGTTCTATGGTGATGTCGCTTATTTTTTTGTAGCCCACTTTGTGGGCTTCGCTTTTTTCGTCGGTGGCTTCGGGGAGTTGGACTAAGATGTATTTTCTGTTACCGCCGTCAGATTGGTTGAGTTCGGTGACGGCTTGTCCTGTTGGACCTGAACCTGCGAAGAAGTCGAGGAAAATATCATTCTCGGAACAGGCAATTTGAACCATGTTTTTAATAAGTTTGCTTGGTTTAGAATGGTCAAATATTTTTGTAATATTGAAAATTTCATTCAATTCTTTTGTTCCATCTGAATTCATCCCATGCTTATCCCACCATGTTTCAGCTTTAAATCGATTATTAATTCTATCAGATAAAAAAACTCTTTGTACTGGTCTAGTATTGCCATTTTTACCAAAAATTATTCGTCCATCTTTAATACGTTTTATTACTTCGTTCTCGTTAAAAACCCAGTATCTACCAGAAGAAGGGTAGTGTGTTGCTCCAGTTTCTGGATTTTCTATAGCAAAATGTGGACCTTTATGGTTTGCTGATAAATCCATAGTAGTCCAAAGTCCTTTCGGATGGTTATCAGGGTTTGAGTAATTTTTCTTTATATATTCTTCTGTAATTGGAAACCCAAATTCATCTTCAACAACATTTTCTAGTGATTTAGCATAAACCATTATATAATCATGGACAGGGGGAATATAACCCATGTTATTTCCATTAGTCTTTTTCTTCCAGACAATTTGACCCGTAAAATTTTCCGCCCCAAAAACCTCATCACAAAGTTTCCGCAAATGATGCACCTCCTTATCATCAATCGAAATAAAAATAACGCCATCTTCACGTAGCAATTGCCTTGCGATGAGTAGTCGGCTGTACATCATATTGAGCCAGTTGCTATGAAAACGTCCGTCTGTTTCGGTGTTGGTGTCTATTTTGTAGCCATTTTCGGTGATTTGTGCATCTTCCCAATATTGTTTTTTGTCTTGGTTAAATTTGTCGGAATATACAAAGTCTTTTCCGGTGTTATAAGGTGGGTCAATGTAGATGCACTTTATCTGTTCGCGGTAGCTTTTGCTTAGGAGTTTGAGTACGGCGAGGTTTTCGCCTTCGATGATGAGGTTTTGGCTTTCCGTAGGATTTAGGCTTCGATGTTCGTCATAGATGAGGGTGGCATCGGTGGGGGTGAATGCTTCGCGCTTGGCATTGCTTTTTCCAAACCAGCGAAATTCGTAGCGTTCTACTTCGTTGACGCTTTGCGGGTCGATGACTTTTTTGAGTTCGTTGATATTTAGTTTGCCTTCATTGGTAAAAATATCGGGCATGAGTTGCTTGAGTTGCGCCAAGCGTTCTTTGTTCCAATCGTGCGATTGTACATTTTCGATTGGGTTTGATATATCTTGTTTATCGTCGCTCATTATGGATTTTCAGTTAGTTTATTAATGGTATTATTCGCTTCGGTTTTGAAATATTGGTAATCTCTTACGGGAGCTTTGTACTGTACTTCTACGCCCAAAGTAGCAAAATGCTTCAAGGCACATTTTATTTTATAAACTTCGCTTTCTCGGAGTGCTTTTTTGTCGTTGATGTTGTTAGTCCCTTTGGTTTCAACGACAAAATAGAACTCACTTTCTTGTCCGTTCCGCAGTTGTTTACGCTTCATGACTATTCCAAAATCGGGTTCGTAATTGCCAATCGGAGTTGGGATTTTATAGTAAGAAGGCAGTTTCATAAAACATACGACGTTATCATCTATATCAGCGTTGTATGCAAAATGACTTTCGATATCACTATCGACAAGCATACGGTTAAAAAAGCCTCTGTTGGGCGTATCTCTGTACTTATTTTTTTCTACTTGTTTTGGGAAGTCATTAAACTCAAAGGGAAAGGTTTCGTCGGTCAAATGATAGTCTAAGCCGCGCAACATTTCTTCCAATTCTATATTTCTAATCTGTTCGGATGCGATGTGAATAAATTGAGGCGGATTTTTTACAAAATCATCTTTCCGTATGTCTTGTACAATTTTAAAGGTTGTGCTATAACTCAATCCAGTGTTTTCGCTAATTTCCTCGACCAAATCTAAGGTTGAAAACTGCGCCGTCAATTTGTAACTTGCTGTTCCGCCAAATTCATCTTCAATACCTTCTTCGGTAATGCCATGAATAGTACGGCTGCTGACTTCTGCTTTATAATCTGGGATTTCGATGGCATTCAAGGCTGCCTTGCTTCTGTCGATTAGAGTTTGTTCGTCAAAAGCTACGGAATAATCCGTTTTTTTAGCGAGTGCTTTCCAGAATCGCTTAAAGGCTTGATTGATGGTTTCGTTTTCGCTGCGTTTGAATTGGACTTGGTTTTGTTTTTCGTCTTTATGTGTATGCGTCATGCCTGCGCCCGCGCTCGTAGTGCCGTAAACCTCCCTGATTTCTTCCTGATATTGCGTTACAAAAGCCTCATAACTTTCGTTGGGAATGACAGTCAATTGGTTGATTCTATCGTCGTCGGCTACGTTCAGTTCGTCGTACACACGCTGCCCGTCTGTGTTGACGCATATACGCAAGCCGCGCCCAATTTCTTGTCGTTTCTTGATTTCGGAATACGAATTGCTCAAGGTGGCAATGTTGAAAATATTGGGATTGTCCCAACCTACGCCGAGCGCAGAGTGCGAAAAGATAAATTCAATTTTATTGGCAACCGAATCTCCATAAGTCAATAAACCTACTTTGTCCTTTAAAATAGCATCAAAAACGTCTTTGTTTTTTCGCATGGAATTAAGGTTGTCCGTAAATTCATTTTTGCCTGTTTTGGCAAAATACGAGCCTTGTATGGCTTCGATATGTTCGGCTGTGGGTGTTCTATTTTCGTGAAATTCAGGGTAAATTTCTTTGTATTTTTCTATGAAAATATTTTTAATAATCGGGTCTTCACTGACGTAATTCGCTACTTTGTCAATGAAAATAAGTGAAAGACATTTAATACCTTTTTCTTGTAATTTTTGTTTTTTGGTAAAATGTCGAATGATGAGCCATTCGAGTTGTAGCTTCCAGATATTTTGAATGTTTCCGGCAGTTTGTTTTTCGAATATTTCTGTTCCGTTGGAAAAAGTAACCGACCACTTTCCGGTTCTCAGGCTCTTATTTATCCGTTGAATTTTGTAGTTGAGGTAGCTTCGATTATTGGTGGCTTTTGCGAGATTGTCACCGTCTTTTAGCCATTTTGTATCTTTAAATTGGGTTTTTCCACTTTTCGATTGATGCCAAGCTCTGATTTTTGCTTTTATCGGACCTTTGCCATTTGCAGTTTCTGAAAGTTCGAGTTTGAGGGTCGCTTCATCATTTTTTTCGGTCACGGTCAATACCTCAATCTTTTTGACCAAGCCTTGTTTGTAACTGTCGTAAGGCGTAAGGCGGTAGAGTTTATTTTTTGCGACTTTGTGTGTGGCAGAATATCTGATTTTAAAAAGTGGATTGAGTTTAGCAATTTGGTTGATGGAATTTTCGGTGTCCATGCCTTCCTGCGGTTCGTCCATTATGATGATCGGGTTGGTGCGCCCGATGGCTTCAATAAAAGGAATATTGGCAAAAAGGTCTTCTCTTTTGGCTTGATTCAAAATTTTATCTTCCGAATTGAAAGAAGCCAAAGTCATGACCATGATTTGCGGGTGTTGTTCTTCGATAAAATTGGTGACTTTGCTTAGTTTTTTACTATTATATTCAAATGCTTTTGGGGTAAATCCATAAATATCTTCCAGTTGTTTTTCAAAAGTAGAAAGCGTACTCAAAACACCCTGACGAATCGCCACCGAAGGCACAAGGATAATGAATTTTGTAAATCCGTAATGTTTGAAAAGTTCGTAAATGGATTTGATGTAAACGAGTGTTTTTCCCGTTCCGGTTTCCATTTCAATGGTCAATTCTTGTTCGTTAGTCAGTTTTGCGACTTCATTATTGATGTTGTTTTGAGCTAAAACGGATCTTATATTTTCCGTTAATTGTTCGGTAGAAAGCGAGCTTATGTTTGACCGAATACCATCTACACAAGCATTGTCAAAGGTGTTTTTGTCGTTTCCTTCAAATACACCGACAACAGATTTGATTGCCGTTTCCTGATATTCTAATAATTCTAATTTGATATTCATTTTTTGCTTGCGTTATTCTTTTTATCAGCAAAATACTGGCTTAAAATTTCTTTAATTTCCGATAATTATTCGCTATAGATTTATTCAAATACCTGTGCTTGTATTTTCGATAAAGATACGAAGTTTAGGAATGGGTTAAAAGTGTTTTGATTTACTTTCTTTTATTTGGATGTTTTTCCGCATTTTACAGAAAAAATAATCGTTAGTAAAAGGCAGTATGTGAGGAGTTTTTTTTATATTAGAATTTAAACTTGTACTTGAATTACTCGCTATCTAAGGCTATTTCCAAAAAATCCTGTGTTTATAGCCCCTTAAGCCATTCATCCATCGTGTCATTCGTCCAACCGTTTTCATCCCACAGTCTATCCATTTCTGCCGTAGCTTTATCAGCAAAATATTCAGTTAAAATCCCTCGAATCTCAGATAATTGTTCATCAGAAATATTAAAACTATATATTTTTAATAGCTCCAATTGAAGATTGGTAAGTGCTTTATTTTGTTGTACCATATTCCATTATTTTTGATAAAGATACGAAGTTTTCTTTTGCGATGCTATAATGTAGGGGCAGGGCATACCCTGCCCCTACATTTCTGCCCCTACATTTTTTTTAACGTGGCACCTCAATCTTTTCCAAAATATCCCCAATCACGTCCTCCACTGTAAAACCTTCCATTTCGCGTTCGGGTGTGAGGATGATACGGTGATTCAGCACGGGCGACACTACGAAACGAATGTCGTCGGGCGTCACAAAATCACGTCCACTCATGGCGGCTTTTGTTTTGGAGGTACGCATGATGGCGAGTGAGGCGCGTGGTGATGCACCTAAGAACAAGTCGCCATTATTGCGCGTGTTGTGGATGATTTCGGCGATATATTTTAGCAACTCCGGGCGTATGTGGACTTGCTCGATGAGTTGGCGATACTCGGCGAGTTGGGTGGCGGTGACGGCGGTTTTTACGTCGGCACTCACCTTGCCTGCAAAGTCGTCTTTGAAGAGTTCGAGTATTCCAATTTCTTCCTCCAATGAGGGGTAAGAAAGAATGACGCGAAATAGAAAACGGTCTAGTTGCGCTTCGGGCAATTTGTACGTACCTTCCTGTTCGATAGGATTTTGTGTGGCGAGTACCATGAAGGGGAAACTCATTTTGTGGGTCGTACCATCGACGGTTACTTGCTGTTCTTCCATGACCTCAAATAGCGCAGATTGTGTCTTGGCAGGTGCGCGATTGATTTCATCGACGAGGACGATATTGGAAAAAATCGGTCCTTCGTTGAACGTAAATTCAGCCGTTTTCATATTAAAAACCGTCGTACCCACCACATCGCTCGGCATGAGGTCGGGCGTAAACTGAACACGCGAAAAATCCGTATCAATGGTCTGTGCGAGCAATTTGGCAGTCAAAGTTTTGGCGATACCGGGTACGCCTTCGAGCAGTACGTGTCCGCCCGAAAGTAAGGCTACAACGAGCAAGTCCAGCATATTTTCCTGCCCCACGACGACCTTGTGAATCTCGTCTTTGATACGGTCAACGGCACCGCTGATGGGTGCTACATTGAGGCGATTTTTGCCCCATTGTGCCGCTTCATCTGTAACAGGGGCGAGTTCTTGCGCCCGGGGCATGTCTTCTGCCGCTGGCGTGATAGGTGTTTGTCCGGGTTGGTAATCGCGACCTTCTGTTGGTGTTAATTCTTCCATGATATATTAGTGTTGTGGTAATGTTGTGTTGTGGTTTTATTCGTAACACAGACAGGAATGTCTGTTTTACGTCAAGCATAATCATAATTATTCTCAATCATCAGACGTGTACTTTTAAATAGGAAGCCCGCCAATACGCCAAATGCAAATCCGCCGATATGCGCCCACCAAGCCACGCCGCCCCCTGAGCCTACGACTTCGCCTTGTGGCAGTATAGTACCGATGCCGCTAATGAGTTGCTGACCAATCCATAGACCGAGAAACCAAACGGCTGCCATATGGAATGAGGAGAAGATATAGACCACCAGAACCTTAATCCGAGACTTCGGAAACATGACCATATACGCACCTAAAACTGCTGAAATCGCGCCACTCGCACCTACTGCGGGGATGACACTTTCCATATTGAAAAAGATGTGCGCTGCTGATGCCGCCAAACCGCCCATGATATAAAAGAGTACGAAGCGGATATTACCAATCTTTGCCTCGATATTATCGGCAAATACCCATAGAAACAGCATGTTGCCAATCAAGTGCATCCAACCGCCATGCAAAAACATACTGGTTAAGAGTGTGAAATAATACTGCCCGTTGATAATTTCCGAAGGTATCGTGCCAAATTTGCGAACAAAAAGCCTGTCAGCCTCAGGACCGATTGAAAATTGATACAAAAAGACCAATACATTTAGTCCGATAAAAATATAGCTAAAAATCGGTTTGAAACCGCCTTTTACATTGTCGTCGCCTATTGGAAATATCATATTATGAGTTACGGGTTGCGAGTTGTTGAGTACGAGTTGCTTTATTCGTAATTTACGCCTTTAAAATTGCCTTTAGTCCTTCTACGGTAATATCGTTGTGCGACGTATCGTATATGGCTTTACCATCTTTTAGGAGGATGATTTGCGGAGATTGGTGTTGGATGAAGAGTACCTCCGCAATTTTATCAGATACCGAACGGTGAGCAATCAAATCCAAATAGTACGGTTCAATTTCTGTACTATCCAAGTCCCACTGACGCTCAAAACGACTCAATGCCATCGAACTAATCGAACACCTTGTACTATGTTTGAAAATCGCGCAAGGTACTGTATTTGAGCGTTCTATAATAGCTTCCAATTCTGCTTCAGTTGTTAATTGATGCCATTGAATACCTGTTTTTTTTGTCGTGTCGTCTTTTCCTGTTAGTTTACTAAAAAATCCCATAATTGATGTTTCAAATTCCAAAATAGGTACGGTAGTACCAAATTCCAAAAAACAAATTTCAAATTCCAAAATAGGTACTTATTTTTTGGAATTTTTATACCGATGCGAATATACGCTTTTTTGATAACGTTGGTAGTACATAGAAAGTTTATTAGCGTGCTAAGGGAAGACGAAAAAAATACGTCAGCACATCAGCACGTTATCAACATTTTATAAACATTAGTCTGTGCATAAATTTTCATAATTTAAATCATAATGAAATGGATAACTTTGCTTGAATTATTGTAAATTTGCAATCCGTATTAAAATCTCAAAAAAGAAATTCTAATAAAGTACAATTCAGCGCTTCTTTTGAATTGGAATTTTATGATAAAATAATGACTCATGTTTTTTATAAAACGAGTCTACGGATAAACGAGTCACGAGTCAACGAATAAAAAATCATGGGAAAAATCATTGCAATAGCCAATCAAAAAGGAGGTGTCGGTAAAACGACCACAGCCATTAATCTTGCTGCCAGCCTTGCCGTACTCGAAAACAGGGTCTTACTCATTGATGCCGATCCACAGGCAAATTCGAGTTCGGGCGTGGGTATCATGCAACAGCAAATCGAATACAGTTTGTACGATTGCATGATAAATGAACTTGACCCGTATGATGCTATCGTAGAGACAGATACGCCAAATTTGCACTTATTGCCCTCGCATGTCGATTTGGTTGGTGCAGAGGTCGAATTGGTCGATCGCGACCAACGCGAGCGTGTTCTGCAAGATATTTTGGAGCCGATTCGAGACGATTATGACTTCATTTTGATTGATTGTCTGCCATCTTTGGGCTTTGTGACTATCAATGCACTAACGGCTGCCGACTCGGTAATCATCCCCATGCAATGTGAGTTTTTTGCACTCGAAGGTTTGGGCAAATTGAAAAACACTATCAGTCTTGTGCGCCAAAATCTCAATCCTGAGTTGGTCATCGAAGGTATTCTACTTTCTATGTACGACGGGCGTTTGCGCCTTGCAAAAGAAGTCGTTTCGGAAGTCCGTAGCCATTTTCAAGACAAAGTTTTTGACACCATTATACACCGAAATGCACGACTCGGCGAAGCCCCCGGGATGGGCAAACCCGTCATTTTATACGATGCAGATTGTAAAGGAACGGTCAATTTCCTCAATCTCGCAAAAGAAGTCCTCAATCAAAATCTCGCAGTCGCGTAGGTGACAATACTATAATGCTTAAATGATGAAATGCGATAAGTGAAAGAAAATAAATAACTTGCCCCATTATGCTTGTTCTTTTCCCTTCTAAAAAACACAAAAAATAGTTCCGTAGCTATGACTATGCAACGATTTTTTGAATTCTTTAGAAGAAAAAATTACGGCGCATTATGGAACAATTTATTTAATTTCTTTCACTAATGGAATGAGTGAATACTAACGGCAATATTTATTCATTACATTATCGCATTGTAGCATTTAAGCATTGTACACATTTCATCATTTAAGCATTTCATAATTTAAGCATTAAATATCATGGCAAAAAGTCGGAAAGGACTTGGAGTAAATCGCTATTTCAATAATATAGACACAGGTACTCCGCCTGTAGAGGGAGCGAAACCCAAATTGGCGCAAAGGCCATCGCGCAACCAGAGTGTAGCGATGTTGCCTTGGGATTATATTGAGGTCAATCCCTTTCAACCACGTAGCGATTTTGACGAGGATGCTTTGAACGAATTGGCGGATTCTATCAAGGTGCATGGTTTGATACAACCGATTACGGTACGCCGTTTGAATGCGAAAAAATATCAGTTGATTTCGGGAGAACGTCGCTGGCGAGCTTCGCAAAAGGCTGATTTAAAGGAGATTCCGGCATATATCCGCACGGCGGACGACCAATCTATGCACGAAATGGCACTCGTCGAAAACATCCAACGCGAAAACCTCAATGCCATCGAAATTGCGGTGACTTACCAACGCCTAATCGAAGAATGCGACCTTACACAAGATGCACTTTCTAAACGAGTTGGGAAAAAACGCACGACGATTACCAATTACTTGCGTTTGCTCAAATTGCCACCTGAAATACAACTCGGTCTTAAAAGCAAAAAAATCTCAATGGGACACGCCCGCGCACTCGTCGGCGTAGAAGAATTAACCGCACAACTGGCTGCTTACAGGGAAGTTGTCCAAAATGACCTCTCCGTTCGACAAACCGAACAACTCGCTAGTAAATACAACGAACCCAGCAAAAAGAAAAAGCCCGAAGCTGTTGCCAAATTATCTGATGATTATAAAAGCGTTCAGAAAAATTTGCAATCCTATCTTGGCACCAAAGTCGCACTGAAAACCAACGGTAAAGGCAAAGGACAAATACTAATACCTTTCGTTTCCGATGAAGATTTGAATCGCATTTTAGAATTGATAGAGGAGTGAAAATAAGTAAGGGAAGAGGAAGAAAATAATCTACCCCAAATGAAGAAGTTATTTTCTTTCACTAAGGAAGATTTAGTGAAACATATAAGAAAAAGAACAATTCAGACGGGTAGATTATTTTTTTCGTCTTCCCTAAGTAATGATATATTGAATGTTGAGTAAAACGAAGTCCCGTACTTGGTTCGGGAAGTAAATGTTTTGTGAATTATCATTTTTTTAACGAAATAAAAGTAATATTAAGTGTAAGTTTGTAGTGATTTCTTTTTAGTGAAAGAAATTAAATAAATTGTTCCATATGCGCCGTAATTTTTTCTTCTAAAGAATTCAAAAAATCGTTGCATAGCATCGCTACGGAACTATTTTTTGTGTTTTTTAGAGGGAAAAAGAACAAGTATAATGGGACAAGTTATTTAATTCCTGATACTAAGGTAAAACAACTATTTTACTTTTTTCTAATTGGAATTTGTTATTTAGTTTTTGGAATTTACAATAATTCACTTATGCTTATTAAAAAATACGTATTCTTTTTTTTACTGTTAATATTGTCAACTTGTGCAACAGCTCAAATTGATAGCAGTTTTATTGCCGTAGACACCATCGTGTCTGTTGATTCTACGGTTCAAATAGTGGATGAAAAGCCATTTGGGAAATCAACTAATATAAAGAAAAAACGCAACCGAGTCCCCCTTTTAAAGCGTATTATTAAACCCAAAAAACACTCGCCACTATCCGCTGCCGCATACTCACTCGCACTACCTGGCGCAGGACAAATTTATAATAAAAAATACTGGAAACTTCCTATCGTTTATGGCGGATTGGGCTGGATGGGTTATCGAATATACCGATCAACCAAAATACATAAAATCTATCGAGATGCGTATCTTACACGTATTGATGATAATTTTACCAACGATACGACCCTTGTTTTTTATAGTGACAGCAACCTTGATAATCTTCGATTGGCAAGTAAAAAGCAGCAAGAATTAGCAA
>Ga0209831_1004267_pt1 | contig 11300 bp, 13 predicted proteins | sample Maine_Asex4_meta_FD_187451 | JGI IMG/M metagenome (GOLD analysis project Ga0209831, IMG submission 187451) | Marine algal microbial communities from Maine, USA - Maine_Asex4_metaG (SPAdes) (version 2) | ecosystem: Host-associated > Algae > Red algae > Unclassified | place: Maine, USA | collected...
CGGTATTCTCACTCTTACATTAGATAAAAGAGAAGAGGCTAAAGAAAAGCCGGCACGAAATATTGCCATAAGCTAAAGTGAGTTTTTTTTTATTGAGTTTGTGATAGAAATTGGACGGCCTAAAATCAGGTCGTCCATTTTTTTTTATGTTATTCTTCAGAAAAGAATCCTAAGTTTCAATGTTATTAAGTTTCATATTACAATCTCAGCATAGAACCTTAAATCAATGCCCAACAAATTTAGCCCTATACTTCTACTAATATTATCCGCTTATAAAATAGGAGCAACCCTGAACGAGATATTCGCTTAATTTATTAACAAAAAATCTTGAGTTAACGATCTACTCTTCCCATCTCTAAACAAAACTTCAATTAACGCCACATAAGTCCCTTGAATAACTGGTTTGTTATTGTAAGTCCCGTCCCATGAAACATCAATTCCTGAAGACTCAAAAAGCAGGTTTCCCCATCGATCATAAATTGACATAAATGTATTGGATAAAAGACAACCAGACTTTATCGAAAAGCTTAAATTTTCATTTTGACTGGACTTTGATATAATGTTTGGAACATAAATATCACAACAATCATTTTTAAAATCTACGAAAATAGAATCTCTCTTTGTGCTGCAGAGTGAACTAATTTCTACCCAATACAATCCTCCTTGCGATACATCAATTATCGGTTCATTCGAACCGGTTGACCATAAATAATTTACACATTCCATTTGAACACCTAAAAACACTTCTCTCTGTTCACAGACTTCAAAATTCTCACCTAGATCAAATGCTAAATTAACTTCACTTAGAAATACACCATCAAGGGCAACATATTCTCCTAAAGCAGATTCAAACCTAATTGTAATGTTAGGTTCTGAAGCAATAAAATTATAGCAAACATTTTCCCATTGAAAAAGAGCATCACTTATTGACGAAGTAAATTCTAACCTATCATTAAAATAAATATTAACAGCACCTAAGCTATTGAAATCAAATAATTCAACATACTCATGCTTGATTGCTTGAGATGCAAATTCAAAACCTAATTCATATTCCTTTCCAATTTCTAACGTAACTTCTTGTTCAACATACTCAAAAGAAAAAATATTTTGCCAAGTCCCTCCATTTTCGGAAATTAATGGCTCCCCATTCCAAAAGTACCCTTCACTAGTATTTAATGCATCGGATTGATCATTAATATCTGGAGTACCAATACCGGTCCACCCTTCTGCAATTACATTGGTTCCTTTCAATGAATTAAAATTTCCATTAACAATAATATTGGCTTGATCACATTGTGAAAAAGAAAAAGTTATAGCAAACAAAAAATGGATAAGAAATAAATATTTTATATTCATATTTCAAAAAGTAAGCTATAGCGGCCATAAAATTATGGCCGCTATAATTCTGATAATAAGATGAATTAGAATCGTCTCGGCGGCAATCATTACAAGTTACTCGTTTATAAGACCTTTCTTTAATTTCAGATTTAATACTTCTCAGAAAGAAATACTTATAAGATTTCAATTCTTCTTCGTCAAAAGTGACAATCTTTCTTTGGTCCCTAAAATCCTCAGAGTCTTTAAAGTAATCTACTAATTCTAAATAAATCTCGTCCTCTACCATTGAAAAAAAAAGTCAACCTTGGAAACTTAACAAACCGAAATTTTCTTTATGCAACTATGAGCAAAATTTATTGAATTTGCAGGTCATATTTTTACATATGACTATAGTAAATTAGATGTAATAGATACTTTTTTTTTATAGATGATTCAAATTCTAAAATTCACTTAGCACTTAAATATTTCATAGTTTTGAGATTTTTCTCTTAAACCATAAAATCGTTTAGCAATTAGAGAGCGACTGACAATCTCATAAACAACAATATGGTCGTTATCGTAACTATAGTCATATAGAACTCTATCGCCATTCCTCAGTTCTTCATTATTAGTAAAATTTGATTTCCTAAAATAGATAATACTAAATGAAGATTGATATCTACCGTACAACGAATCAATATTTAGACTACAAAAATGCTTGTCTATGTCTTCAATGTAAGTGTTATCATATCCATTAACTAAATACGACTTTTTAGAAAGTATATTCTGTTGATAATAAATAGAATCTAAAGAATGAAAATTTTCAATTATTATGTGATTACGATTGTTGTTACAGCTAACTAAAAAAGTTATCATGATTATACTGAAAACGATTATTCGATAACAATACATAATTTAAACAATTTATATTTTTCCTTTAATTGTGGCATTTACTGTCATGTAATCTACAAAAGGTTTTCTATTATTCTATATCTTAATATTACTTCCATGGAAATTAACTCAACTGAAATCGTCGGATACCTTGCCAGCCTATTTGTCCTACTTTCATTTTTTAAGAAAGATATTCGACAGTTAAGAATCATTAATTCAGTGGGCTGTGGACTATTCGTTGCCTATGGAGTATTGCTATCAAGCGTGCCTATAATCATAACGAATGTGGCTATACTTCTTGTGAATGGTTACTACTTATTTCTGAAGAAACCTGAAGTAGGAAACGCTAAATAATAAAAATCTATAAAGAGATTTTCGACATAGATATATTATACAAAAGAATGGACGACTTGATGATCAAGTCGTCCATTCTTATTTATTAGCAATAAATATTTCTTTATTATTCTGATACGTCGATCTATAAAATTATCACATTGCAATATTGATATTACTATGTTGATGGAGTGACGTCACTTGTTGATATACAATACCATTCAGCCTGTCTATTTGATTAAGCTGTGGTCGCTCTAATGCTTTAGCCAATAGTAAAGCTTTCCTTTCCTTTTCTTGTAGTATAGCGGCTTTTTGGTTCTGGAGAAGGACGTAAGCTTCTGGATTATATATAGACAGATATGTCATCTTGCGTGATGCAGGTATGACCAGAGTATGCCTTCCGTCATTCTTAGGGAAGCTTCTTGTCTTATACATAGGATTAAGATATTTCAACGTTGCATAATCAACATCCAGCTGCTCAGATAGCTTCTTAAAACTATGACCTCTACCATCATTTATTTTCATAGTATTCTTAACATCAGCCTCTTGACTGGCTGGCCTTAGATTATGTGCATGGTAATATTTCATTAGATACATAGCTGCAATTATTCTAGGGACATACTTCTGTGTCTCATTCGGTAAGTGCTTTCTGACTACCCAATAATCCTTGCTTCCACCTGACCTTCTTATAGCCTTACGTACATTACCAGGACCACAATTATATGCTGCTATTGCAAGCGTCCAATCTCCAAATGAATCATGTAAGTATGAAAGATATTCTAAAGCTGCAGCTGTAGATTTCTCAGGATCACGTCTCTCATCTATGTACTTGTTAATTTCTAAACCCTGCATTCTACCCGTAGCTTTCATAAACTGCCACAACCCGGAAGCACCAGATTTAGACATCGCCGTAGGCACAAGATTAGATTCTACTATAGCTACATACTTAAGATCATCTGGAAGATTTTTCTCTTGTATCGCTTTTTCGAATATAGGAAAGAAGAGATCTACACGACCCAATATATTTTCACCTGCTACTCTATAGCTGACTGTATACTCTTTGATTCTACGCCCGACTTCTGGCGTATAATTGATATCTATAATACTGGATATATTATTCAATCTGTCCTTAATATCTGCAACAGAGAATAGGGAAGCATTCTCCTTATGTGAAGGGGGGCTACCAATTACCATATGCGCAGACAACGGCATATAGGTAAATAGGAATACTGTTAATATTGTGGCTATGGGTTTAGCCACAATCGAAAAAATGCTCATGGTATTAAAATTTGCTAAATCTGTAAATGGGTGTTCTGTAAATCGGAATTTATATATTGCGACGGTTTAATTCGCAAAATATAATTCGTTTGGAGGTTCGTTTTTAACTATTCAACCAAACGAGCCCGCAAATATATACTCTTTAGCACATATTTCAAATCCAACACATTAAATAATTTTATAATGTATTATCTATTGATTTTCAAATACTATGCCAAGCTATACATTCACTCTAAAATCAAGCAAGCATAAGGTACTACACTATGACTTGATTCTTAGGTATACTGACGTATAGGAACTATATATTGTTGCAAGAAAAGTGAAAAATTTATCTAAGAAGACATTCTGAAATTAAGGGTAAAACTTAGACTACAGCGCTATTCTGAATTATCAGAAATAATCTGATCTATGGATTGCTTAGATTGCTCTCCGGTCTCCATATCTTTTATAGAAAGTATACCCGATTGCATCTCATCGCTTCCTATCAATATGACGTGAGGGACGCCTATATCATTAGCATACTTCATCTGCTTCTTGAGCTTAGTAGGTGATGGGTAGAGATCCGCAGATATGCCTGCCTGACGTAACTTTGATAATTGTGTAAATGCATAAGTGTGAGAGTCCTCATCAAATGCAATCAGCAAGAATTTTAATTTCTGCTGCACTGACACTGGAAACAAATCTAACTCCTCCATCACATCATAAATACGTGCAGCACCAAATGACACGCCCACTCCAGAGACACCTTTCAGACCAAAACTGCCTGTCAAATCATCGTATCTGCCACCGCCACCGATGCTCCCTATAGCAACCTTGTCAGAGACAACTTCGAATATACATCCAGTATAATAAGATAAGCCTCGTGCCAGAGATATATCAAATTTGATTTCGTTATGTGTATCAGTAGTATCGAGATAAGAATGGAAAGTCTTTAATTCTTCTATCCCCCTCAAGCCTTCGGGAGAATTTGCGAATGCAATTTCTAAATCAGACAAAGAATCAATCTGAAGTAATTCTAATACCTTCTGTGCTACGCTATTATCTATACCTTTCTTATCCATCTCTCTGATAACACCATCCTCCCCTATCTTATCGATCTTATCTATAGCGACTGTCATCTCTACAAACTTATCAGCAATACCCGTCGCTTCAGCTATGCCAAATAGTACTTTTCGATTATTGATTTTTATTGTAGATTTTATACCAAGCTTATAGAATACCTCATCATATATTTTAACTAATTCTGCCTCGTACATCAAGCTATCAGATCCTACGACGTCTACATCACATTGGTAGAATTCTTGGTATCTCCCCTTCTGAGGGCGATCTCCTCTCCACACTTGCTGTATTTGATATCGCTTAAATGGAAAACTAATATCATTCTGATGCATGGTCACAAATCGAGCAAACGGTACCGTAAGATCATATCGTAATCCCTTCTTAGCTATAGAACTGACAAGCTTCTTGGAGTCCTTATCTTGAAGCGCAGATTGATCTGCTTTAGATAAGTAATCACCGTTATTAAGAATTTTGAATAAAAGTTGATCGCCTTCATCACCATATTTACCCGTAAGGGTAGAAAGATTCTCCATAACAGGTGTCTCTATAGGCTGATATCCATATATCTCAAATACACTTCTGATAGTATCAAAAATATACTGTCTCTTGTAGACCTCTCCTGGCAGAAAATCTCGGGTACCTTTAGGTATAGATGGTTTCATTATATGACGGAGCTGAACTGCTTTAAAAATCTAACATCGTTCTCAAAAAACATTCTGATGTCACTGATATCATACTTCTGCATAGCTGATCTTTCTATACCTATACCAAATGCAAATCCTGTATATACTTCCGGATCTATATTGCAATTCTTAAGTACTTCAGGATCTACCATTCCACATCCTAATACCTCTAACCATCCCGTCCCCTTAGTCAATCTCTTCGTCATATCAGTATCCGTGCCCATCCATACATCCATCTCAGCACTCGGCTCGGTAAACGGAAAGTAACTTGGTCGTAATCTGATCTTCGTCTCAGGACCATACATCTCCTTAGCAAAGTATAACAATGTCTGTTTCATATCTGCGAAGGATACATCCTTATCGATATAGAGACCTTCTACTTGATGGAACTGGCAGTGAGAGCGAGCAGAGATCGTTTCATTTCTATAGACTCTTCCTGGTGCTATGATTCTTATCGGAGGCTCTTGTCGCTCCATCACTCTTGCCTGTACAGAAGATGTGTGTGTCCTTAGTAAATTCGTTATTGAATTCTTGAGATAGAAGGTATCTTGCATATCTCTCGCAGGATGATCTTCGGGTGTATTCATAGCTGTGAAGTTATGCCAATCATCTTCTATCTCTCGCTCCTCTTCTACAACGAATCCTATTCTCTCAAATATATCAATCATGCGATTCATGACGATAGATACAGGATGACGAGATCCTTTAGGATTAGGATCCGTAGGTAACGTAAGATCTATATTAGATTTCTCCTTGTCAGATGCTTGTGCATCTATATTATCTTTAAGCGATTGAAATTTATCTTCAGCTTTCTGCTTCAGCTCATTTAATGCTTGACCAAATGCTTTCTTATTCTCATTAGGGACATTCTTAATCTCACCGAATAGAGGCTTAATAATGTTTTTAGTACCTAAGTATTTTATTCTAAACTTTTCGAGATCTTCACTATTATTGACCACTGCAGCATCTATCTCCTTTAGGACATTATCTATGTTATCGAATACTTCCAAAGCACTATATTTTTTATTGAATACCAAAAGTAAGGTTCTTTTCGGATATCCGACTTAATATATATAACTCTAATGCATGACAATCAAGTTTCTACTCAGCCATTAGATGATTAATTAAATTATCGACTTAGCTCATTTAATAATCAAATTGACTTATTTGCATTAAAATTTAATTACAATACAATAAGTCTATGGAGCCTTTTGAAATTATCATACTTATAGTGGGTGGATTTTTCTGCGGTATTCTGAATACGCTTGCAGGATTTGGGTCTGTGATATCATTAGCTATATACATGGATGTACTCAATATACCTGGCCATATCGCCAATGCTACCAATAGGGTCAACATATTAGCCAGTAGCAATATAGCTGCCGCGACCTTCTATAAAAATGGGAAATTAAAGCTCAAAGGAGATGCCCTGTTTATAGTGGCAACCTTAATAGGAGCTATAGTAGGTGCTATCATAGCATCTTATGTAAATGATGCACAGTTCCGTACAGCATTTAAATATCTGCTCATCCCCATCTTAATATTACTGATTGCCAACCCTAAGAAATTTATGAATGTCTTAGAAAACGAAAAGCCAGCGTCTCCATGGATTATGCTACCTATGCTTTTCATTATAGGCATCTATGCCGGATTTATTCAAGCTGGATTCGGTGTCTTATTTTTGATGATTCTTGTTATGCTCGGTCGCTATAATCTTGTAAGGAGTAATGCTCTTAAGATTGCCATAGTTGCCATTTATTCTTTTTTTGTAGTAGGATGGTTCTGGTGGAAAGGTATGATCAATTGGCAGCCCGGATTAATCATGGCGATAGGACAATCTATCAGTGGGTATCTTACTGCAAAATATTTATCCAAGTATGAAAACGCTAATAAGTTTGCTTACTGGTTCTTGATCATCTTATTGATCTTGGTTATTGTTAAGAATTTTGAGTTATATGAGTACTTAGGGATTTAACGTATTACGTATGTCCACCGTATCCGACGTAGGAGGATATGCGATCATATCTAATTTTAGTAATAGTGGATTCATCCGACAAGCTCCTTTATTGAATAATCTTTGCTGGTTAATTTATTATTGATATTGAATTTCTTGATTTCATTCTTAGTTTCGATATACAACCAAGCTTGAACATCAATTTTGAATATCAATTCTATTTTTTTCGCAATTTCATTGTTTATCTTTCTTCTACCTTTTAGTAATGCATGCAGATTTGGTTCCGATAATCCAATGTACTTAGCAAATCTATTTTTTTTGATTTCGTATACTTTGAGAATATCATTAAGGAATTCACCCGCCTCAACTATTTCAGAAGTTAAAGAATCATTTAGGTATTTGTTTATACTAAATTTAATCCCAATCATTTGGTTCTCTATAATTTCATCTTTGCTTTGAGATTGAGAACGTGCATCTATTATTCTCTTGATTATTTCAGTTTCTGATTTGTCTATCTTATTCGATTGGATTCCAATAAGTTCTATATTATTTGTCATATCTCAAGATTTAAATATTTCTTAATTAGCTTCTTTCCATTTTCAGGAAAGATTATCATTTTTTCTCTATAGACTAATTCAGCATAGTAGTATTTTTCATAATGTGGAATTAGTTGTCCTTTACTTATTATTGATAGGTTTTGCAAGTCGTTTGTTCATTCCGACTAGCGGAATTATGATACGTGGCGTATCCCGAAGGGTATGCCATCGTCATCATGTGTTATAGGTCGGCATTGGATTATACTGGCTGTAATTCTGTACTTGACAACTCTTTCCCAATCTGTTTAATTGCCTTCTCTATTTTAGCAACTTGCTCAAGACTTGGGAATTTTATTCCTTTTGAATACTGCCTAAGTAAGCTTGAATTCATTCCAATTCGCTTGGCAAGACTTGTGATGTTTATATACTCATTCACTTTGAAGAACTCCTGAATATCCATTACTAATTCAAATTGGATCTTTGGTGATTTCCGATCGGACACTTCAAAGTATAGTTCCAAAGCCTCCTTTGAGTTCTCAATTAGTTTGGCTATGGTTTCACCCGAACTAAATACTGAAGGTAATTTTTCAACTTGACTCCAATAGCCATCCTTGTTCTTCTCAATTATTAGTTTGTACTTGCTCATTTTAATCCTGCTTGTTTCATAATTCGATTTGCAGTACCTGTCGGTATTTCTTTACCTCTGTGGTATGGGAAGACTATTGTTTCTGGGCTTTCATCTTTCCGAAGAATTTTATGACTTCCTTTCTGACGAATTTGCCTCCATCCTGCCTTCTTTAGCTTCTTGAGTAATTCATCACACTTCATATTTGCAAGGTAACATTAATGTTACTTATTGTCAAGTTTGTCTTTATAGTATTTTGATTTGATAGTGTTAACTGTAGATACCATTGAATTTATTGTATTCTGAATTTCATTTTGGGTGATGCCGTCACGTGTCATTTCAATTAAGCAATGGCATATTATCTCTATCTCTGTCCATTCTTCGATTGCATCTTGATCTATTTTGAAACCAAGCCATTGACTCCATGCAGTCCATTCAAGGGCTACATATTGTGTTGGTTTAGTTTTAGGAATTGATGTGTCAAATCCATAGGCATGAGCATGAATAGTTGGTTGACCGTCTTCCCAATGCCTATCAATCATCAGTATAATTGTTGATTCTTCTGCTTCAAGTTGTTTAACTTCATTGATTATGTTTTTGTATTCGTACTTGCATTCTTCTAACTCGGAGTCAATTTCTAACAGAACTTGGAAAATACTAAGCCAATGGTGATTGTGAATTATGTCTTGCAGGCTCATGATTTTTTGTTTGCTGACCTATAACGGATTATGCATATGCAGAGCCACGACGTAGGAGTGATTCTGTCATAATGCTGTGTTACATGGCGTTTTCTATTTGTTTGACTATTTTTAAGTTGTCCAAATTTTTTGCATTCAATTCCTTAGTCGAATTTAAGTATCCTTGAAAAAAACCGATAACTGATGCCTGATATTCAATGTTATACTTTTCTTCAAGATCTTCCTTTAATAATTTATCGGCTAAATACTTGGCAATAAAATATTCTTGGAATGATTTATGAGCAAATTTGAGTTTGTAGTCTTTAAATGATTTAATGTTGAACGGTACCAATACTGAATTTTGGGTAAGTTCTATTAAGGAGCTAATTCCATTTCTGGTTAGTATATCTTCTATTTCTGTTTCCGTAGTAAATTCAGTTAGGGTGCCATCTTCAAGATTTATCATTATAGAAGCTATTTCAGATGTACAACTCATTAATCTCTTTGCATGATCTATGAACCCTCCTCTCATTTCTAATGGTCTTTCTAATGGTTGATCTAAATATCCTGATTGGTCAATTTGAAATTTCTTGAGAAAATATCTTTCATATAGAACGGATATATTGTCAATAGTTTCATTCTCATTAATATCGCTAATTAACATTTTTAAAAATAAAGGCCTCTTGGGTATATCACCATAGAATACTTTGTATCGACCGGAGTTTATCCTTTCTCTAAATTGTTTTACAGAATCATCAACTGATGCTAATAGATCTATGTATGAGATAATATCAGTATCCGTCCATTCTAATAATTCAAGATTATAAATTTTATTTTCTGGTTTGGGTATTGACTGTTGGATGTCTAAATATCTTTCATTAAAGAACTCAGTTCGCAAGGTGAGAACTAAGTTACATGTCATATGATTTAGAGTCGAAAATAGAATTTTTAACTTGTTAAGTTTATAACAAAATTGGTGCTCATCAAGACCATCCAGAATCAGAATTATCTTATTTGGAGTTGCTAATATTTGTTTGAAGAATTGAGTCAATAACGAAAATGCAGGATCATTTTCTTCATATGTATCTAAAATCCATGGAAGTGCTTTTTTTAGTGACTCCTTTGCGAATACTGTATAATTAGCAAATGCTTCACTCGATAAAGCTATTATAGGTAGATACAAAGCTATAATATCTTTATTAATTAGTTGCTCTGCTAAATTATTTGATAGACTTGTTTTTCCAAAGCCAAACTCACTTTTAACAAAGTACCAATTAGAAATTTTCAAACCTTCTGATCTATCAAATATTTGACTTAGAATAAATTCCGACGGATTACGATTATTGTGAATTTTGGCTTTATACTCCACATTATGAGGAACTTCATGGTAATAAAAATCTTGGTTCATTGATTCTTTGTAACTACCAACTAATATTTCATTCGCTTTCTTGAAGTTCTTATTTAGGAATTCTGTATATAATACTTTTAAGTATTTCAAGAATTGATTACTGTCTAAGGATTTATATTTAACAGAACTGTTTGTCTCAAAACTATAAAAGTAATTTTTTAGTTCCTCTCTCAAATCTTCTTTATGAAGATGAATGTTTACAACTAAAATAAATTCATCAAAATCTTCTTTTCGTTGTGAGAAACTTTTAATAGATTTTTTTATTTGAGATTTTTGACTGCTTGAAATTTGATTTACCTCAAATCCCTTGAATTGAAAGGCTTGATTGTATTCGCTTCCATTTGATTTTTTAGAATATGCATCTATCCCTTCTTTTTCAAAGTGACCAAGAGTATGGGAATTATAAAAAGATTCTAAAGGAAGATGAAGTAATTCTATACAATAGTTCTCAAAGTCATATCCTGTCTTCGATATTAGTTCACTAAATATTTTATTTACTTTTCTTCCCATTTTATTTTAATGCCATGTAACGGTTCTGC
>Ga0209831_1004269_pt1 | contig 11296 bp, 21 predicted proteins | sample Maine_Asex4_meta_FD_187451 | JGI IMG/M metagenome (GOLD analysis project Ga0209831, IMG submission 187451) | Marine algal microbial communities from Maine, USA - Maine_Asex4_metaG (SPAdes) (version 2) | ecosystem: Host-associated > Algae > Red algae > Unclassified | place: Maine, USA | collected...
CCCCCCTCCTCCACCACGCTGCTACCTTCGCCTCCCCCTCGTCGGACCGAGGACCCGGCGGCCGCCCGACTACGAGGTGCCCGCGTCTGCGTCGTCCTCCGCGATGGCCTACGAGGAGATGCGGTACTCCAACGCCGTGGGCCCCCTGCCTGTGTTGTCCAACCCGTCGACGTGGGCGCCCGCGTGAAAGCGTGAGAAGGCTCGCATGGGAGTGGCGGACACGCTGGCCCACGCGACGTTCCGGGGCATCGACTCGATGCGCCCCGCCAACCCGTTCGCCAAGCACATTGCGGCCATGCCGCATGCCCTCGTACGTTCCCTCGACGACCGAGCTTCGTAGATCCCCGTGGTGCGGCGTAGTCGCGAGGTGGGGTACCGCCGTTCCTACGTCGGCTTCATGAACGACCCCCCGGTGAACCCGCCGTTTGTGCCGACCTTCGGCAACATCCTCACGTGCCCGCCCTTCATCGACGTGTCGGACCCGGAAGGCCCCACGACGGTTCAGCTGACGACGGCCCGCAACCACCGGGCCGGCTTCACCGGACACCTCGTGGCTTGGCACCAGGCGGAGTACTCGAGCTGCGCCACGGCGACCCGCTCGCGCTTGTACCTGCCGACTCCCGCGTGGTCGTCCGGGGTCGAGGTCCCGTACGGTTGCGTGGTAGAACTCCCGTGGGTACACGCCTACGCCGCAGACGACCTCTACGCGGGACGGCCCACCCCGTGGGCCATCTTCCGCAGCGAGTGGGCTCTTGCGGCGGCCGTCGTCCTCCTCGAGACCTTCCGCACCCGTCGGGTCTTGTGGCGCTACCCCCCGCGACTCTTCGATTGGATCCGCTCCGTCGGGCCGTCCAACATCTGCGTCAACGCCGCGGGTCCCGACGCGGAGGCGACCGCCATCCTCGAGGCGCTGTTGGAACTCGCGGACGAACTCCTTGACACGGAAGTCTTCCGTCAGCACCTCCGCGCCCGTACCACCGACCGTCGGGACCGCAAGGGTTGGATCTGGGCGTCCCTCGAGGTGGATGACGACGGGACCCGCGCCAATGTCGCCAAGGATCTTCGCCCCTTCTACTTGCCCTACACCGTGGACATCCTCGAGGCGCGTGGGTACGTCCCTGCTTGAGGGGGTTGAGCCGCCGCCGTCTCGGCCGCCCGCAGGCCACGTTACCCCGGGGGTGGGACCGAGCCGCCCCCTCCGTGGGTAACTCCGGGGGTAGCCTCATCGTCTCGTTCGACCACGTGGAACACCGTGACATCCCCGACGTGGTGTTTGACCAACTCGAACACATCGCATCGGACCGCGTCCCGCAGGGGTTGGCGCGCGCGGTGGCTTGCGACCCCAGGGAATTCCGCGGCTACACCACAGGGACCTTGGTAACCGGCTTATGTCACACCGTGGTGTCTCTTGGCGACTCGATCGCCCAGTGCGCCCGCGACCACCCTGGGGTTCCGCCTCGCCACTTGGAGGAGTTGCTTTAATTTGTGGGTCGGTGTAGCACCTGCGCTGTTCTCCTTCGCGAGGTCGGCATGGCCGCCGGTGAGGCCAACCACCGCCAGAAGCATCCCCGCGACCGCGACGTCTACCACGAGGAGCCGCCGGCGTAGCGCCCCCGCAGTCTGCCCGAACCCGGCTGGGGTGAGCCATCATCGGGCCGCCGTTGACCGAGGGGGTGGCAAATGACAGGATGGGGGGGCATCACTCTCGAGAGTCGTAGCTGTCGCGCGTAGTAGTGTAGTGGGTCTCGTAGTATCGACGGTGCCGTACGGCGCGTCAGCGAACAATAAACGCCACGCGAGTCGCTTGCGTGTCACCCTTGGGAAAGCCTCTTGCTTGTCAGGCCGAATCCTGATCTCCCCTTGTGGCCCAAGGTTCGACAGGTCCACGCCGGTCAGCCGTCGCGTACCACCGCCTACCCTCCGAGACCGTCCATGCGATCCGATCGCCCTGGCTCGCCCCCGGGTCGCGGGGAAGGCCGCCGTCCTGCCACGCGGTAGAGACGGTCGCCACCACGGCCGCGTGGCTCCGACCAGGACACGTGTTGTAACCGAAGATCGGCCACGATTCGCAACTTGAAAACCACGTGTCCCGCATGGGAATTGTCTTCGGCGGGGAAGTCGACGACCGACCCGGCCTCTTCGACTCGTAGGACCACCCGTCGCATGTACTGCTGCACCTTAAGCAGGTCCTACCGACTGGCAAACTGAAGGGTGTCCTCCTTGTGGTGGTACCCTCACTAGCGGGGCCACAGGCGTAGCGTACCATCATCAGCGACTTCATGTCCCACGAAGGCCTCCCATACGAACTCTTGGCCCGTGCGTTGATGCCCCTTGGGTACCACGATGTCTCGGGGTACCCGGAAGTTTTGCAGGAGCGTCTGTGGATCCCCCGGCGGGCCCGGTGCTGCCGTCACGTGGTCGCTACTCACCGTCTCCGGGTACCCAGCGATGTCCAACGAGAACGTGCCTTCTCCGCGGGACAGCACCTCGAACAGTCCGGCCGCGCGGGTCCCCAGCTTGAAGTTGGTCCGCGTGTGGCCATCGACGATCGCCCAGTCCTCCGCGTGGATGTTCCTGTTGACCGGCCGCACGCGGGCATCGTAGTGTCCCTTGTACCGCCGCTGTGCCAGCGTAAGGGACCGCCGTACCTTGTGGATCATGTTACGCAACCGCGTCCGGATGACCTCGCGGATAGCTCGTGGACTTCCGTCCGTCTCTTCTGGTGTCGAAGAGCCTACCATTCGTTCCACGGGGAGGCTCCGTACCCGCTCGGGTGTGACGAACTCGAGAGGAGCCACCCCGGTGCTCTGCTGCGGCCGACTGTTGTAGGCCAACGTCAGCATCGACACCAGCTCGTCCAATTGGTCTCGGTGGTCCTCGACGTATGTCGGAAGCTGCCTCACGATGGTCCGGTTGTACCGCTCCACTTGGTCGTTCGTCTGCGGGTGATACGTCGTGGAGTACCGGTTAGAAACCTCGAGGAGCGAGCAGACCCCTTGGAAGAAAGTGGAACGGAACTGCGGGCCATTGTCGGATAACACCGTCGCCGGGGGTCCGTATGCCGCTACCCAGTTGTCCAAAAAGACTGCCGCAATGTTCTCCGCGTCGATCCGCTGAAGCGGGATGGATTGCGTCATCTTGGAGAAGCGATCCACGATGACCAACAGGTGTTCGTTCCCCGCCGCCGTCCGGGGGAGGAACCCTAGCAGGTCCATACACATATCCGTCAGCGGTTCCGTCGGGGGGAAGGTCTTGAGGTAGTTTTTCTTGCGTCTCTGGCCGACGCGGCTCCTTGCGCACTGAGTGCAGTTGGCCACGAAGGCGTAAACGTCCACCACCATAGACTCCCAATAAAACCACAGTCGCATCGACGTGTACATCTTGTTCGCCTCGGGTTCCCGGCTTGCGGCGGGTAGTGTTCCCGCATCGTCACCACGTAGCGCATGTGGGTCGGCACGTAGACTTGCGCGGCCAGTCCAACGGCGCCGCGCGCACCAACAGGCCGTTCGGGTCCTTGTGGAACCAATACTTGTCGTTGCCGTCCATCGCCGCGCGGACCTCCTTGCACCGTCCGTCCTCCGCTTGCCCCCCGAGGAGCTCGGCGAGCGTCAGGGGGGATAGGAGCCCCCCCCTTGATCTCCGACGGTAATTGCCACGCGGCCGACGAGTTGGACAAAGCCAAACAACGTGCCGCGTCGTGTATCGCCCCCTAGTCTCTCGTGGGTGTTGCGATGCGTGACATCGTGCCCGCCGCGTGCTGTGACTCCTCCTGCCGCGTCTGCGCCACATAGTCCAACTCCGCCAACCGCAACCGCCACCGCGTCAGCCTCCCGTGCGCACCGTCCATGTGTAACATCCATTTGAGCGCCGCGTGGTCCGTGCGTACCGTGAAGCTAGTCCCATCGACGTAGGGACGAAGGAGGAGGGATGCCCACACCACCGCGAGGCACTCGCGCTCCGTCGTACTCTAGTTCCGCTCCGTCGCGTTGGGAGAGCGGCTCCAATAGCTCACGGGCCGCGTGGATTGGTCGGGTTGTTCCTGCAGTAGGACCGCGCCAACTTGTTCCGCGCTTGCGTCCGTGTCCAACGTGTTTGTCCCTTGGCGCCGCAAGAGGGCGATGATGGGGGCCTCCGTGAGCCGCCTCTTGAGCTCCTCGAATGCCCCCAAGGCCTCGTCAGACAACGTCCCTCACCGATCGGGCCTCTTAGAACTCGTCATCGCGGCCAACGGCCGCACCACTTGGACGTAGTCCTTGAAAAACCTCCGATAGACGTTACACATCCCGAGGAAGCTACGTAGGTCCTTCTTGCACCGCGGGGGAGCCGCCTCCCTGAGTCTGCAGATGTTCTTGTCTTGTACCTTCAGCCCCCCTCGGCCCACGATATGGCCCAAATATTCTCTTCCTGTTGGAACAAGTGGCACTCCCTTGCCTTGAGGGAGACACCCGCGCCACGCAGCGCCGTGAAGACCTCCCGGAAGTGTTCCACGTGTTTCCCCGCCGACTGCGAGAAGATGATGATGTCCTCGAGGTACGCGAGGCAGCTCTTCCACTTAAATCCACCGAGAATCATGTAGATAGCCCGTTGGAAGGTCGCCGGGGCATTAGAAAGACCGAAAGGAAGGCGAATGTAACGATAGACCCCCTCATGACAAACGAAGGTCGTCTTGTCCCGGTCCTCGTCCGCCACGGAGATCTGCCAGTACCCCGAGTTGCAGTCGAGCGTCGAAAACACCTTGGCGTCCCGAGGAAGTCAATGCAATAGTCTATACGTGGCAACGGGTACACGTCCCGCACCGTTACCTCGTTAAGTTGGCGGTAATCCACGCAGAACCGCATCGTCCCGTCGGGTTTCGGGACCAGGATCACAGGGAAGGCCCACTCGGCACTCGAGGGCTCGATGACCCCGAGGTCCCGTTTTTCGTTGCACCTCCTTGGAGATGATGTCCTTGAAGTATGGCTCGCCCGATAGGGTTGGGCCTGCCGTGGCCGTGCCCCGGAGGTCACCTCGATCCGATGCGGGGTGACATCGACCTTGCCGAGTTCCTTCCGCCCACAGCGCTTTGTACTCCTCGAGGAGGTCGTCCACGGCCCCGCGGAGCGTACAGGGAACACCGTCCCAGTGGACCTCCGGCTTGGGATACGTCTTGTCCAACGGGTGATTCGGGGGTTTTCCCTCGTAGATCCCCTCCCCGGCTTGCCTGCTCGTCTTGACCTCCTCGTCGGGCTTGTCACGGGGGTCCACCCCCATCGTTAGGACCGCCCTCGGTTCCTCCTCCTCCTCGCCGACGTGCAGCGGTCCATTGTTGGCCGTCGCGGTTCCGATGACGTACCCCTTCGTTAGGTGCACCGGCACGTCCCCGATGTTCGTGAGGTAGAGGGACCGCGGGGTGTTTGGGGAGAACTCCGCGACGGCGTTGTGCAACAGTACCTTCTGTCGGCTCATTTTGACGGGGCGTTCCCGTACCAGGTGGACCCCCTTGACTTCGCAGCACACTTGGAAAGCCTGGATGCACCGTGGGCCCACGGTTACCTCTTGCCGAAGCCGGATAGCCCAGTGCCGACCACCTCCCTCGTGCGGATAGGGATCCGGGTCGGCGCCCGCCCCCGCGTTTATCTGTCGAAGGAAGGTGCTCCGCGCGGCTTTCACGAGGTCCCGCTCCTTGTCCGTCAGATTTTTGCAATCAGGGACTCGGTGTCCGTGCGTCCAACACATGTAGCACAACAGGTGACCCGTCGGGGCCTCCCGCCGAGGGTACGGCGCTGCTCCGGCCGTACGGAACCCCGGGGTACCCGATGGCAGCACCGCGACCGTGTCGTGCGTCGGGTGTTGTCCTCCTCGCACGGGGAGTTGAGGTAGTTGACCGAGAGGCCTCGGGGCCCCGTCGACGTCTGTCCCTTCCGCGATGATCCCCCGGGGGACCCCCGTTTAGCCAACGCCATGACGTCCTTGGCGGCCCGGTTCTTCCCGCCACGTAGGCTGACAACTGCTGGTAGCTTCGATGTGGCGTGTGGTACACGAATGCATCCGCCCGTAGGTACTCTGGTACGCCTTGAATCAGCTGCTGTCTCATCGTCCCCTCGGTGTGGATGTTGCCGCAAAGCTCGGCGAGGCTCCGTAGGCATACCGCAAAGGCGTCCACCCCCTCGTTGTCCAAGAGCGCTGCCCGACTAAACTTGTCCTGCGCCAGCCCCAAAGCGTGCGGTTCCGCGTAGGTCAACAACAACCAATTGACCGCCGCGGGGAAGCATCCAAGCGACCCCTGTCCGCCCGCAATATCCGACCGCGGTAGGTTCCGAGTGAACCGCGCATCAGTGTCGCCCGCGAGGAAGTTGGAAATTAGGTACAAACCCATATTCTCCCACACGTCATTATCACCGCAGGCCTTGACGAACCTTCGAAGCCACGAGAAGACCTCGACGGGTTCCTTCCCGTAGAACATCGAGGTACCCCGGAAAGAGAACTTCATGTTATTGGCCGTCCGTCCCATCTTGCGGGCCTGCGACGCCCCGTAGGTCGAGTGACGGTTCCGTAGGCGGTACGATCAGTAGTCCAGGACGCCTGCGAAGCGATAGTCCGGGCACTCGAGGACCGCCAACCTGCCGAGCCCCACCTTGCACCCCACGCGGTCATCCTCGTTGTCGGTTGTCGCCGGTGACGGCGAGGAAGATGTAGACGACGATGACGACGAAAGACTACGGTGACGCCGTGACTTCCCTTTGCTGCGGCTCTTCCGCGTCTCCACGGGGGAATCTCGGCGGAGGGCATCTTGAGCAGAGCCCGCGGGGCTTGCCGCGATGACCTGAGAAACGTCGGCCAATAACGACTCGCGGAACGTCGACAGCGCCGTGTCCAGTTCTGCCATCACCAGAGGCGACGCCGAACCTTTATCTTGACCCACCAGTCCCGTCCGTTCGTCGTGACGTCGAGAAAGAAAGGCATCGGCCCCCGGCGGGACCCGCCGTACCGTTTCGCCCACGAGGTCCGCCAATGGCCGGAGCGGAGTGACGGGATTCCCTGATCCAGCCGCGTATCTTCCTGTTGCAGCGACCGCTGGGGTCACCGCGGATGTACCCACCGGCATGCCGCTAGCGATCGCGTCCAACTTGGGGAGGTCGGGCGGCGACGCCATCGTATCGGCAGGGCGGTAATCGACGACAGACCGACGCGGAGATCCACGTCGCCTTGAATTCACAAACCAACAGACTATCGGGGAACCGGCTACCCGGTACGGGCGTGGCAACCGCCGGAATTCCTTGCTGCTCCACCAGAAATTGTAGCGGTTCTAGGCACCACCACGTTGGTTCTTCGTCATGCCGAAGTGACCTCTTGATCAGCTCGGTCCGTCAAAGGAACTGCCCCGGAAATCGACCCACAGCCGAGCCTTCCCCCAACGGGAGGGGAGGGTCACGGCAAAGCCCAGGGGGTAATCGTAGTCCAAAGCACAGTTGGTTTGATCAAACGGCGACGGGGACGGCGTCCCCACGGTCAATAACTCCTCCCAAACCCGAACGCCGGCGGCCAAAGTAGCCGCCCCAAATGCGCCGAACAGATAAATCCCTCCAAAACGAAAAGCTCAAACGAGTAATAGGGGGGCTGGGAAAAGCACAGGGGAAAAGCCTCGCCCTCGACCGAATCTGATTTTCCCGAGATCTGGACCGGTCATTCCCTTGCTGGCCCGGATCGGGATATTTTGGGACGGCCCCGGGGGTGTGCTGTCCACAGCTAAGCGGCCGCGCCCCTTTCAACTGTGGGACCCCCGACCGCCACACTGGCCACTCGCGCGTCCTCAGCCGCGCGCTTACCATTCGCTGGTGGGTCCCCCATGAGTACGGGAGCGTATACATTGGCCGAAAGACCGCGGCTGTGGCGCCGGCGCCTGGCGCGTCAAGCACAGCGTGTCCGCGCGAATTTGGCCTCGGTGCACGGCGCACGGCGGTGCTATAGTAGGATAGGGGGCTTCGCGTAATCTAAATGGGTCCTGGTATTGTCCCTGACGCGTGTTTGGATCATCTTTCTCGTCCTGGAGCATAGTGTCGTGGGATGTCGTCAGAAATGAGGTCTGAAGACAGATCTGAGGAGGCCGTGAGGATATCGTCCTGTTGTTTGTGGCATGTGCAGCCTCTTTCTTTGTTCTTCGTGCCTTTTCTGTGGGCCGAAGTTGTGTTTCATTGACGTCTTTTTGTTACTCTAGCGACGCGAAGATGGATCACTCGAAATTGGATTTACTAAACGGGCGGGCGAGGCCGCGGCGACGGGGAGCAAGGGGTTGTTGGCGACATGGAGCCTGCCAGTCTTGGCGAAGCGTATGGGAAAGCTGGTGAGGTAGGAAAGGTAGGCGGGGGGCACATGGTTTGGGGGGGGGGGTCGCTGGTCGAAGAGGAGGTCAGGTAGTGATGTGACGAGAAGGTTGTTGCGGGCTGTGGGTGGTGGTGTGCTGGCGCCTGCAAGCAACATATGCTTATTTTATGTTGGGCGAGGTGGCCGACTCGGTCGAAAAGCGTGACCGGGTGAGCGCCCATGTGCCACGAGGTGTCTGTCACAGGTGGTGCTGGGGGGGGAAGGCTAGCGCAATGCCTGCGCGGGCATCTGGCGGCCTTTAGAGTGCAGGCTCGGGCGAGAATGCGCGCGCGCTCGCAGACTTCCGCCACCTGCGCACGCCTAGTTAAGACCGCCTCCAGCGGCTCTTTTGGATTTCAGGGCCCAGGAAGCCACCTGATTGGATCGGTTCAACAATTTTGGCTTTCTATTGGTGGTTGCGGTGGCCGGCAGTGGGGTTGGAAAACATAGCACTTACTGCCTCCACGTCCTCAGCTTTTTCCTGAGGAAGTGGATGTGGGCCAATCAGCTCATGACACCTACTCAACAGGCGACATGCCCTTGAGTCCTCTACCAGTGTAAAGGCAAGTCTCTGATCTGTCTTCGGCTCTCATGCGCAAGACATGACATCCGACGAGCCCAGTTCGAAGAAGATGCAGTTTACTGCTCGAGCCGATAGCGGTCGGATGGATTCTTTTCATACCGGTTCAAAATCAGAGCACTGATCACGATGATGTCAAAAACATACGGTCCACCCAAGACTATCAACAAACGAACCCAAAGTAATTGGGTTGCGTTCGTTGACGGCAGAGCTTGTGTTGTCCGGTCCTGCTGACCGCACATCATGGTTGTATGAGGACCCTCTTTTACCATATAGTTGTTGACGTCCAGGGCCGGCCCTCAAGGTGCTTGGAAACATAAGGGGCGAAAGAAGAGGCAGCAGGATGGCGGCATAGCGTTCAAAATCACGGTGCGGGATGATCCGGCGACGGGCGGTCATGGCGACGAGGAAGACAGGCTGCCTAATCGCCGCTCCGAAACGAGAGTGTCAAGCAGAGCCACACGAGGCCACACCAGAATCGCGGAGCTTTCAGGCAACTTCTGTAATGGCATCTGGCTTTTCCAATCCAAAAGAGCCACCTTGACTAGGCGTGTGCGAGAAAGGGCGACCGGACACGCAAGTGCAAGCTTGATCCCGACTGATCGACTTAATCCGTAATGTTTCGGGCACTTCGACGCTGAGAAGCGCTTTGTGCGCTCAACCCATCGATCACTGCCCGTTTTTTCGAGCCTACGAGCGCAACTGGCGCCAAAAGAAGCATCTTCCCTGGAGCTTCCTGCATGTATGTTTATTCCCTGTTCCGCCATATATTGATGCAACAAGGTTCGTGGGGAGAAACAACAACTGGCAAACAAGCTGGAATAAACGAATCTGGTGATCCACTTTGGGCGTCGTTGATCCAGAATCGCGTCACGGACAATACCAAAGGGGTCCTGGCGGACTTAGGGGGTCTCAGGGGGCCTGACTGGGAGCCTCGCCCGAATTTGACTTTTGCGCGGCATCGCCACGCTGGCCAATTGTCTGATGTTAGTTCCGACTCCAACCAAGTCATATATCGCTCGCCCCCGGGCGCTCAAGTTGTTCAAGTCGTGTAGTGCACTTAAACGCAGTGCTCACGATTGCTCGACACGGGCCGCTCAAGCTCGCCTCCTTCACAAAGTCAAGAGCTATACGTCGTCGTCGAGCCACCCCGTGCACATTATGTGGAGGATTTCCATAGCGCTCTCATTGAGGCGCAACATCGAAAAATGTCCCCAAGCTCTCCACACAGCGTCCACTGCTCGAATCGAGCTGTGATGGTATAGTATGCATCCGAGACAATACGCATATGAGCCTGTATCGCTCCGCTCAGGTCACTTCATATAATAACCGACGTTCGTGTTGCACGTATGACAAGAGGGACGCCAATGGTTGGCTATCTTAGACCCATTCTGTGTTCAGAAGGAGAGTGTTTCATCGAGAGGAGCCATGCGCGTTGTACGGGGCTCCACGGCTCAATTCTCCGTGGCTGACTGATGTTCCGCCGACATAAGCGAAATCGGACTTACCTGTCTCACAGTTCAGCATGATTTGTATTTTCCGGCTTTGCACTGCCTTACGATCAAATCCTCTATACCACCTTGTGCCTAATACCTGTGGAAGCATTGTTGATGGACAACGTTGCGGTGGTATTGAGATTGATGATTGACAGGTCCTTCCGTGTAGGATCTCAAGAGAAACGGACCCACGTTCTATTCTAGAGATTGAACCTTCAGAATCGATCGTGGGGGCCGTTTCCAACGCCTGAGAGGGGGTAGAGTAGCCAACGATTTAGATCCAAATCCCCCTCCTGACGCCATTGCGATGGGGCCACTTTCCGCGCCTTGTGCTGCTCATGTTCAATTTTTCACCCCATTTGAAGCCATTGTAGCCTCCTCATTGCTCGGGGGGACGTCGCATTCACGCGATAAAACGGTCACACATGCCATGTGGCGGGGCGGGGGGCAGCAAACGGCGGCGCCTATACTGGGTGCCGGCTGCCGGTCTACCGCTGCCGGCATGCCCATGAGCGACCGCGCCGCTGGCGCCGCCCCACCGGCAGCCCAGGCGGCCATCGTGGTGGCCGCGGCTGCGCGCGCCGCGGCCGAAAGGCACGGGGACGTGGCGTTGTCCGCGACCTTGTCGACAGCCGAGCGGGCGGGGAGCGCCTTCGCCGCCGCCGCCGCCACCACCGCCGCCGTCGGCTGCCAAGCCGCGTCACGCGGGGCGGTGCCGGAGGGGGCCGCCCCGTCGGTCGCGGAGGGGGGGAAAGACGTAGCGTCGGCACCCCCCCCGCAAGCACCCGATGGCCACCGACACAGGGCGCCGCGACCAGTGGTGCTCGGCGCAGCGGTGGCAGAGTGGAGTGTGTGACGCCGCGGTACCCCCCCCCCCACC
>Ga0209831_1004274_pt1 | contig 11289 bp, 15 predicted proteins | sample Maine_Asex4_meta_FD_187451 | JGI IMG/M metagenome (GOLD analysis project Ga0209831, IMG submission 187451) | Marine algal microbial communities from Maine, USA - Maine_Asex4_metaG (SPAdes) (version 2) | ecosystem: Host-associated > Algae > Red algae > Unclassified | place: Maine, USA | collected...
GCTGGCGTCGCCACCACGCGTCGGGGACCGACGTCCCCCGCCGTCGCCGACGTCCCCGCGGTGGCCCCCTGGCGCATAGGGGGCCCCGTAGTACTACAACCACCTTGGCGATCGTCCGAGGCGGCACCATCGCCAATGATAGGAGCATCGCCTCCATGGGCGCGACGACGTTCAGGTGCAGTGACAGCATCAGCAGCACCACCACGACGAGCCCGGAAACGCTCCCCGCCTCGGCGCTTATCGTCAGCGCCCGAATCACGACCGTCGTGATGACCATTGTCCCCACCACGACGCCGACCGCGATGATCCCCCGTAGCGCCATCGTCATCTTTGGCGTCGCCGCCGTCGCCACCTTGGCGCTTACCAGCGGCGGCACCATCGCGTGGAACTGCAGCATTGTCATCACGAGCGCGACCCCGTGTAGCACCAACAACTGCTCCAGCAACAGCACCACCACGAACACCGATGCGCTCTCCATCTCGTCGCCCACCCTTACCGCCGTCACCACGACCTTGGTGATGACTGCGGTCACCACCGTGGCGTCCACCGCGATCACACCGCAAATAGCCTTCTTCGTCGTGGGAGCCGCCGCCTTGACCAACTTGGAGCGCGTCTGCGGCGGCACTATCGAGTCTAACCAGAACATGTCCATCCCCGGCGCGTCCGCTTGCAACGTCATTAACATCTCCGTCTTCGCCGCGGTGGCGCGCAGAAGCGACGGCGCCTTGCAGGCGGACTGCACCTTGGGCACCGTCGGCACTGTCGTGCTCACCCCCGGCACGGCCTCGCTCGTCACCGGTGCTGCTTCGACTGCTGCCCTCTTGTCTGCGCATTTCAATGCCGCCGCTGCGGCTGCCGCGTGCGCTGCCCTGAGAGCGGCTCCCGCTCCCTCGGCCACTCCGACCGAACACGCCTCTGCCACTGCCACCAAAGCCGTCTCGCCCATCCGCCACCCCATCCTTGCTGTCGTGGTACTCCATGATATGCGTGCTCTCCGACTCGTCCTCAGATAGCTCCCGTCCATTCATGAGCTCCTCAGCTGGCTCTTCCTCATCGAAAGAGTCATTGCCTGGGCGATGGGCTTCCACGACGCCTCGCACGAGGCCGCGAAGGCGTCAAAGTGCGTGCGCCTTGCCACAGCCACGCCCACGATGGTTGCGCAACAGGGCAAGGGCGGCGCCGGGCGTGGCGGCCTGAAGAAGCGTGAAGAACGAAAGTAATCTCCCAGCCGAGTCGTTGTGGTTGCCTCTGATGCTCTGGATGACATCTACCGGCGCCAGCCGCCGCAGGGTCTCCACCAGGGGCTTCGGAATGATGATTCGGATAAAGCATCGTTCTGTAAGAAGCAGCTTCCTGCCCGCAGCAAGTTCTTATGTTCATCAGTCTCATCACGAGGAGACTGAGCATAAGGTGAGCTTTCCAGCAGTGTCTTCCGTGTTGCTCTCACATTGGATGGCGAGATGATTTCGACGAATATATCCGGATATATGTGGATATATCCCAGATTCTGCTGAAAATCCCGACTTCTGAAAGGCCCTGGTCTCCACCACCCTCGTGAGCGTCCCAGGCGAGTTGGATGTCCGCAGAATCGTCCGGCAGATCGTTGTTGCCAGCACGATGAACAGCTGGTCCACCACCCGCTCGTCCCAGCCACCTGTACCCATTCCCACCGAAGACGTGTTGACCACGACAAGCGCCAAGTCGCGTTCCGCCGCCCCCACGAGTGCCCTACCGCGTCTCTTCGCCTCAACAACCACCTGAACCATGTGGTCCAGGGACCGCACGACAATGCCCCACCAGAGCCGGCCAGAACGCACAGGTACCAGGACTGTGCCCACGCTGAACACCAGCCTCTGGTGCACTACGGGACAAGCCCGGTCCATCAGAGCCCGGTCATCACCCCCAGCTGCGGAAACGTCTGCAGCGTCTTATGACGTCAGCACTCGCAGACCACCGAATCGACCCTCACTGTCATGCCGATGCAGCAATCAGAGCAACATTCCGTCAATGATGCGAGGCAAAAGGGGGGACCCATCGGCGAGCGACGACATATCACCGGAAGAGAGCTCGACATGACGAGTGGCTGCACGTTTGAAAAGAAGCCGAGGGCTGATGGGGCGAGGTGGGGACAGCAGCCGTGTGCTCACCTTCTGTTAGCGCGCCACAGAAGAGGGTTCGGGCCGCGCACGTCCTGCAGCTGCAGGCACCCAACGCATCTCACGGCGGTCTTCCTCCTCGGAAACACACTCCCGGAAGCGCTTGTGCGGAGGGGAGGGGGAGCGCACCACGGGCGACCGATGGCCTGCAGAGGAGAGCTCGGCAGGAGGTGGAGCAGGGTGTCGCACTGCTGCGGCCGTCGGGGAAGCGATGCGTGGTGGGGGGTAACAAGCGCCGCTGCACGCGTGTGCCTCCAGGCCAGCTTGGACGAGGCGCGCGGCCGTGTCAACCGGGCTGACTATCGAGCCGTTACCGCCTTGCAATATCCTAACAGTGGACACCAGCAGCGAATCAAAAGTCGTCGCATCGCCACATCCCCCCGGGCAATTTCGCATTGTGCGCAATTGACGTGGGCTTGGAAGGAATCTCGGCCCGGCAATGCCCATCACCGTCAAAACCATTCGACCTTGAGCCAGCGAGAACCCCCCAGTTCGACCAACCAGCGACCGCCGAGCGTCGTTGAAGATCGCCACTAGAGATTCCAAGCTTGGGGCCGCTCCCTCAGGCCCGAAGGAGCGCGGATCAGGGCCGTGAGCACGGTGCATTGAGGCTTGATCCGACCCCGGTCCTTTTCGACGCGCATCCTCAGTCCCGTTGTCGCCATCCGGCATTGCGATTGCCGCTGCAGACGGCACAACACTAGGGTGATGGCCTGGCCCGTCGTGAGCCGCGCAGTGGCGGCTTCACCCGAGTCCGCCTGCGCTGGACGAAATCTCGAGCTCGGAGCGCGCGCGCGACGAGGTACCAGGAGCGTTGTCGAGCGCAGATCCACAATCGGCCGCATCGCCCAACGGCCGGTAAGACCCATCGCCATTGTTGGCATGGCCACGTTGCTTGGCACCGCAACTGGCGAGCGACCGCACAGCGACCGGCCGAGAAATCGGTCCCTGGCCTGACGCAGCTCTCCGCCTAAGCTCCTCGGCGCGCTGCGCGGCCCGAGCTGCCGCCAGCATCTGCGCCGCATGACGGGCGGCCACCGCAGCCTCGGCCTGGAGGGCTTGCGCCGGGGTCAGAGCGCCACGCCTGGACCGAGCAGCGCGGCTCCGATTGCTGCGCAGCCGGCTGTCGCTCAGATCTGGTCAGTCCTGAGCAAGACCGCCACGGTCTGCTTGACCTTTGCCGTTGACTGTCCACGCATCGTCAGCGCCGTGCATCGTGGAAGCCACCGGGGACGGCGAACACCTCACAGGCTCTGGGTCATGCAGCCACGGGTGGCAGTGGCGACCTTTAAATGAATTCAACCAGGCTCCAGCCACACACTGGGGTTGGTCTGCAAAGCCAGCATCTTCAGGGGCCACCCCTCCGTCAAGGCGCTGCCGATCTCACGAGAGAATTGAAACAGAGGACCGAGAGCAAGGCTCGAGTATAACAAATTCGGGCGTGTCCAGCACCAATTCAGAGCGAGAAACACCGGACTCGCTTCTCGAGACCGCCACGTCGGCGGGGCGGGCCCGAGTGGAGGGTAGCGACTGGCGTCAGCCGGGAATGCGAAAACGCGTGTCCCCAGCCGATCCAGGCGTCCCTCTCCCTGACAGAGGAAAGGGACGACCAGACTCACTACTTCGGACCGCCGCCCCGGTGGAGCGGGCCCGAGTGGAGCGCAAAGGCAATGGTCTGCCGGGTTTGCGAAAACGAGTGTCCCCGGCGGAACCAGCCGCCCCTTGCCCAAAAAGAGGGCGAAGACGACGCGACTCTCTTTTCGGGACCGCCGCGCCGGTGGGGTGGGCCCGAGTGGAGGGTAGCGACTAGCGTCAGCCGGGAATGCGAAAACGCGTGTCCCCAGCCGATCCAGCCGTCCCTCGCCCTGACATAGGGCGGGGACGACCAGACTCACTACTCGGGACCGCCACGCCGGTGGGGCGGGCCCGAGTGGATCGCAAAGGCAATGGTCTGCCAGGTTTTCGAAAACGCGTGTCCCCAGCGGAACCTGCCGCTCCTTACCCTGACAGAGGAAAAGGACGACGCGACCCCCTTCTCGAGACCGCCGCGCCGGTGGGGCGGGCCCGAGTCGAAGGTAGCGACTAGCGTCAGCCGGAGAGGCGAGAACGCGTGTCCCCAGCCGATCCATCCGTCCCTCGCCCTGAAAGAGGGCGGGGACGACCAGACTAACTACTCGGGACCGCCGCGCCGGTGGGGCGGGCCCGAGTGGAGCGCAAAGGCAATGGTCTGCTGGGGACGCGAAAAGGCGTGTACACGGCGGATCTGGGCGTCAGTCGCCCAGATCCAGGGCGAGGACGACGAGAAGCCACATGCGTGTACGCCGCAGCGGTGGGACGGACACGGGAAGAATAATCACAGGCGTGTGTCCGCGAGCGTGAGACACAAAGTCGGGCACTGCGACAGTAGGGCCGTCCCTTACGGGTGTATCATGGAACAGAGACTCAACAGCGACCTGAGCCCCAACAGACAAGAAAGCAACCAGGGCAGAGTGCGGTAAAAAGGGTTGGTGTCGGGTGATCGGTATGAAAGAAAAGCAGCCAACAGATGGGACTATGACATGCGATCTGCGTCGGCCACGCGCGTGGTCGCACGTGGAGGTCGGTGAGCAAAACGGGGCGAGTACGGTCAACGCGGTGCGGAAAGAGCGTCGCGCGGTGCGTGGGACGTGGGTGCAGGTGCGTCCCGCTACGGTGGGGAGGTGCGGTGACTGTGTTAAGAGCGTCCGCCACCACCCTGACGTGCTCACAAACGGTGATCTCCCCAGGCGGCCCCACACGACGCCCTGCCGTGGAGTCCCCGTGTGGCGCGATCTGAACGGGTGGCCACAGACGCTGAACCCGGCGGGGAATGCGCGACAAGCTCGAAGGAGATCACTCGTCGGCCAAAACCGAGCGAGCCGGATAATCGATATATCTCCGATCAAAAGCAAAATTGTAGAGGACTCATGTACTTAGAAGTCGATCATCAATGGCCTCGTAAAGTGAGATCGTCCAAGCAATCTCAGATGGTCCCGAAGACATGCTCTCCGTCCCCACTCATCGGTGAGTCTTCTTGACCACGAAGCTGTCCGGGATCGCCGCCCGTGTGCGGCACTATCTGTCATGATCTACGTGACAGTGCGAGTTATGGAAACTACTGTGGAGCTGGGCTTTCATCTGCATCACAGCCTGTCATTTAAAACAGGTTTTTATCCGCTCCCATGATTGGCATTCGCCGTCGCGTTGTGATCATGGCTCGGTAAGTCAAATGTCGCCGACACGATACGGAGACATGGTGCCAGGCGTGCTTGCGATCCGACCTCGACTCACATCAATAGCAGACTGCCCTGGTTGACATTGGCCTCGATGACGGTTGCCAGTGAGCACTGTGCCTTGTGTTGCTGCCTAAAGCCCTTCAGGACGCGATAATGCCGAACAGTGACCCTGAAGACGCCGACGGCGCACCCGTCGGGTCTCCCGGGCCCGGTTCTCCTTCCGTCGATGCTGCCCTCTTCTTGATCGTATGGAGCTCCCACGAGGTATGATACTTTGCTTCCAGGCGCTCAGCTACGTGTTAAATTGATACAAGACCGTGCGAGCGTGGCTTGGTAGACTACACGTACGACGCTGCTGTCACAAACGTGTCGAGCAATACCGTAAGCTGACACGATACTGGTTGCTTTTCATGTATATTGTGCTGGGGTTGATTGTGCCGTTGGAGCTGCTGCTGCTTCAGAATTAGGTGATTTGTAACTCTTCTTGCTACGCTCAAGCCATGCTCAAGAAGATTTGCAACGGATCCGTTAGCCCTCGTATCAACGGGAGCTCGGTAGACTCGCCCGAGCACGATTGTCTCTCATGGTTGGCCCAGCCCGGACAGCTGGAAGGCCCGAACAAAGACTGCACTCGCCCTCTTCGATGCGTCGTGAAGAAAGCCGTTGAGAAATGCGCGGGGAACATTGACTATGGTGCGAGTGGCTGGAAGGAGCGAGCGGCGCGTAGTGAAGGCAGCGTTGAGAAAGGGACTGCGTCCTCGCTGCAACCGCAGGCGCACCTCTGCTAGACTGCTTTCGTATCGTACACTGGGAGTGTACATGGACAATGAGGGCAAGAAGGCCTCAATGGAGCGTGTCGTAATCCCCACTGGTGTGCACAATGCGTCTGAAGCAGCGGAGCTGGCCGCGCTGGCCACCCCGTGAAGCGTCAGTTACCGCTTAAAGCTCAAGGACGGCGACCGGGAGATGGAGCGACCGCTTGATATAAGCGGTGCTGCCACGTCCATCATTGCTGAGCTGCTTTTTTTGGACGCTACGGAAGTGTGGACCTCTGTTCGGGCTTGTGGAGCGGCCTGCCTGCAGGAGTACGTGGATGCTGTGGATTTTCCCAAATTCCTGTGTCCTGAGAGAGCTGAGGCTCGCAAGAGAGTTGTTTGCTGCAAGCGGGACGAGCTGAAGGATCTGGAGGCCGGTGATATTGATCTCTCTGATGAGGAAGCTGACTGGAGAACACGCTCAATTGACGTTCAAGGTGACGCTTTACGAAGACTCGACGGCGAAAGTGTTGAGCAGCTGACGTTGGACGGTCATGGCTTACTTCATGCCCTTGGCTGCCCTCTGGCCCCGGCCGAGCGACGTTTTTTTCTACCCGTGGAAGTGGGCGTATTTATGACCTCCTCAGAGTGGCGGCTCCTCTTGTTTGTTTTCTTTGCTATTTTTTCTGTTTTTATCCGTAAATTGATCTATAACAACCAGTCTTGCACCGCAGTGAGGGAACATGCGCGCGATGAATCTCTGTGATGATCCTCAGTGCAGAACATGCAAAAGTTGGCAGGATTTGCTGTGACACTGCCTCGCAGTCGATCATGAAGGGAGGCCCCAAAACAGCACAATGCAAAGACCTGAGGCGGCTCCATGTAGCAGCCCACAGATAGTCTGGTTGACAGCTCCTCAATCATGCCTAAAACTTATGGTCTGCTTTGTTGCAGCAGATGACGTCAGGATGGTCTCTTCGTCAATTTTGCGGCCCTGCTCCAGTGCTGTTCCGGAAACTGTTGTCCGCATGAGATTTCTCTCCTTCCACGCGTCTGCCTGTGTCTCTAAATAAAAACAAGAATGGAGAGCGGGCGCTGGCTGCTGTGGCGACTCAATCCTACGGCATGGACATTCAAATGATCTCCGTCCAATCCAATTTGTGAGCGCATGGCGTTGTCAGCATTCAATCGGTACAGCCGTTCCCTCAAAAACCTCGCACGCCAACTGCTGCACCACTCTGACCAATCGGCCTTCATGGGGTCGCAGAGGCCGAGTTGTCAGAGTGGTGCAACAGTTTTCGTGCGAGGGTTTTCAGAGAACGGCTGTAGAACAGTCCAGGGTCAGTGCTACTGGTTGCGCCGCAGAACTATCTGACAGACAGTCTTGGAAACAGTTCCTGGATGGATCCCAGGTTCATCCGTCACCTGATCTCACATTACTCCGTGCACTAGTGTGGGATAAGTCCAGTACCACGCCCGCGCCGGATTATCCTATCATACCAGAGATAATATGATCTGAGATGATGCCACATCGATCACGAAACTTTCCTTCGGACAATCCGTTGAGCAGCCGTGAGTCGAATCCCAATTATAGCTCCGTATTTATGATGGAATAATAGATTTTAACAAAGACACGGATCTTCATTCCAACACACAGTGCACCTTGCCACTGTCTCGCCACGCCAACAGAGCCACCATGTATTTTTTTCACCCCATTCTCACCCACACCAGAGGGCGGCCACCATGGGAGCCCGTACAATCACCCTGACGCCATTTCCGCCGCGGTGACAACGTTCGTGGGACGGCGGCCAAGCGGGGCGACCGCGGCGGCTGTCGACTCCCCCGCCCATCCCGTGTTCACTCGTTCCCACTCACGTGGTGCAAGCAGTAAGCCTCGCATCCCCCGCAGCTACTTGGCGCTCGGCGCCGACGCCCACCGCGCCGCCGCGCCCCGACTGAGCCGCCGTCGGCGGCGCGTCCGCGCGTGCGCGGCGGCGACGACGCGCTGCTACCGCGGAGCCGGCAATCACACGCTGCGCGCCTCGGTGCGGGGGGCGGCTCGGGGTGCGCCCGATCGGGGCCCCTTTCCCATCGGCTGACGGGCCGCCCGCCGCGTACCCGCCGCTGCTGCCACGAGGGGCGGGGGGGGGGCCGATGCTGCGGCACCGGCGACCATCGGGGCGGCTGCCACAGGCCAACCCCACGCGCTCAAACGCGCAGCGTCGACGGGGGGCACCCGCTGGCGGGGGCGAGGACAAGCAGCGGCTGGGGGCCGGGTCGGACGTGCTCCAATCCCGGCGGGACCCCACGCCATTGAGGGGGGAGGCCGAAACCAGCGCCCCCGCCGCCGTGCATGATCCGAAGGTGCCCCACCGCGGGCGTTGGAGGGGACGCCCGCCGGCTGGGCGCCGTAGCGACGGTCCTTCGTGACCGCTCCGACGGCCGCCACGCGACGGGCGGCGGCGGCAGCGACGCCGCCGCCGCCGCGTGGTTGGCTGAGTAGCCCCAACGGCAGTGGCTGTCGCGCATCCAAGTGCGGCAGCTGCGCGTGGCGGGAGACGGACGACGCCCACGCGCTGCCACTGCGAGGGCCACAACCGCCGCCGCCGCCGCCGCCGCCGACACCGCTGCCACTACCGCGGCCGCCGGTCGCTCCTGCATGCAAGCGCCCGTCCCACGCGTGGTCATGCACCGCCCACCGCCGCGTCAGCGGCAGGTGCGGCGGCAACGCCTGCAGCGGCGGTGGCCGCCGTCCCAACCCACCAAATGCGGGTGTACTGCGCTCAGTACGCGGCGCGCTGCTGGGCGGCAGCGAAAAGAATGGATGGGCGGCATGGCCCACCACAAGCTGGTCATCTCGCCGCCTCGGCCGACACCGCCTCGCTCGGCGGGTGACGGCGTCACCAGCGCGGCGCCCGACACGTCGCTCAGCAGCCGCCCCCGGCCGCACTCCCCCCCCCCACCTCCGGCGCCGCCTTGCATGGCAGATGAAGTGCGGAGCTGGTAGTCACCACTTGACCCGCCGCTTCGGCCGTTGCAGCCTTGCTCGGCGGGTATGGCGTCGCCGCCGCGGCGGCCCACACGTCTCCGTCGTCGCCGCCCCCGGCCACACTCACCCTCACTCGCCCCTCTTCGAGTTTCACGACCGATGACATGCAATTCACGTCTACCACAACCACAGCGCCCCCACAGCACCGCCGGTGCCTGGCCCCCGCCGCCCGCCGTCGCCGTCTCGCTCAGAGGGTGTGACGGCGTCACCGGCGCAGTGCCCAACACATCGCCATCCCCGCCGCCCCCAGTGCCACACCGCCCCCTCCCCCAACCACCGAGCACCCTTCCACCCCGACCGGCTCCCCATTATCAACGTACCCACAAAAGACACGTAGTTCTTCCTCCAACCCCTACACCCTGCAACGCCCATGCTCTGTCGGGGGCCGCCACCTCCCCGATCCAGTCGACCACGGGCTACGGGAAAGGCCGCAACCGCTCGAGCAGCCACGTGATTCGCGATCACTCAACCCTGCATTTGAACCTTTGAGAGGAAAGCGCTCTCTCAGGCCTCTGAAGTCACCCTTTCGGCAAGACCCAAAAACTTACGCGAGCGCGCCCACATCCGCCACCGTCAACCCGCCCTCACGACCCCGAAAACACCGCACCTGCCCTCACGAACCTTTTTAACCACGATCTGCTCCCACGGACCGTAGGGACGATGAAGACGTCACCACCTCGAGCAAACTCGTACGATGTTCGGGCGGACCTGTGCGCTTCTTTCCATAGTCAAGAGACAAGCTGGGGACGTCGCCGGACAACGTAGGCTGAGAAAAGGCCCGCCCGGGACGGTTTTGTTCAAGTATTTCCGCAACGTGCACTGGAAAAGGCAACTTAATTTTCAACGTGCGGGTGTGTATAGCATTGCTGATCCGCGAATTTTGTGCTGCGGGACAGAGACAGAGACTGACTACAGTCAATATCCGGTTATATGCGCTCCAGTTATATGACATGTCACATAAGTGGGAGATTCTCGATCGACAATCTCACCGCGAGCGTCAGCGGATCATCCGATCGTCAAGTGGCATACAGTCCGGTCGACAGGAATTGAAATTCCATCGGAATCCCACGGTCAGGACCCCCCGTCGTCGGCCCCACGGTCCAGGACCCGCTGTCGTCGGCCCCACCAGCCAGCACCTACCGTCGTCGGCCCCATCGTCGTCGGCCCCACCGTCGTCATCCCCACCGGTTTCGGCTCCACCGACGCTGCACTCCCGTTTTCGGCCCCACCGCCTGTTGGCCCTTGGTCAACTGATCTCTGTCACACCGACCGCGTCCACTCCAGTTGGATGACAGTATTGGAGCCTTGAGAGCGGTACCGACCGTACGGGTTCTTTCGTGGATTGACAAAGTTTTGAACCTAGCGAGCGGGCGCTTAAGATATCTTCTTTCGGTTTGTAGTTCCTACTCTTTTGGCCCTTGCAGTGACGGATCATTGTCTGCTTGCGTTCGTTTTTGAGCTTATTGTGTTATGTGCGTGCGCCAGCCTCTCTGCCAGTGCGGTCGTTATCTCCACAGTTGTTTCCCCCTCCCAGGACCTCCCAGCCACATGGCGTCGCATGAACGATGTGGCCGCCGCGGCGGGGACAGCGGCCACAGAGGAGGTGTGTCCAAGCCAATCACCAGAAACCGTTCAGGTGATCCGTATAGCTGCTCGCGCGGCGACGGCGGCAACTGCTACGGCGATCAGGGCTGAGGCTTTGGAGACATCTGCCTCGCCGTATTGTCCACCTCCACCGGTGAACGCTGTGGCGGAGGCGACACGCAAGCAAAGCGTTGGTGGTCCCGACGAGCGCGGTCCGTGGGGCGCCGTGGCGTGCGGGCAAGGCGGCGGGCGGCGTGGGCGGGACGGTGGTGGGCCCGGAGCTGACGCGGTGCGGAAGGGTAATGAGCGCTCAGGGTCGAGGGAGGGGCGCAAGCCCCGAAGGTCCATTCCCTTTGGTGACGAAATCGCCCTTATTGATACCAAGGACGCTGGCCACACTTGGCCGGAAACCCTGGACATGTTCCGGCTTGATATTAGCGTGTCGGCGGCTCGAGGTATCTACCGGAACCGGGACAAGTACAAGGGTCGGG
>Ga0209831_1004278_pt1 | contig 11285 bp, 4 predicted proteins | sample Maine_Asex4_meta_FD_187451 | JGI IMG/M metagenome (GOLD analysis project Ga0209831, IMG submission 187451) | Marine algal microbial communities from Maine, USA - Maine_Asex4_metaG (SPAdes) (version 2) | ecosystem: Host-associated > Algae > Red algae > Unclassified | place: Maine, USA | collected...
CGGATCCGCGTCGCGAATGACGGCGGCCGCGGCGGCGAGCGGCATGCGGCCGCCCGGCGACGCGGTGACCGCCGCCCGCAACGCCCCGAGCACCGCCCCGTGGCGGCGGCGCAGCAGCGCCCCCGGCTGGGAGCCGAGCACCGCCAGCAGCGCCGGCAGCTGCAGCGTCGCCACCGTCATGCCATCCGGGTCCACCGCCGAGTCGTCGAGCGCCTCGGCGCCGCCGAGGACGTCGGCGCCGAGCCACGCGGCGACCTCGTTCATCCGCAACGAGCCGAGCGTGCGGTCGTAGGGCAGGGCGCCGGCAAAGGGGATGTCGGCGGCGGCAAAGCGGGCGGCGAGGCGGTCGGCCAGCCCCCACCCGCCCGCCCCACGGCCGACGCCGTTGGGCAGCCGGTTGACAATGACCGACAGCACGTCGGCCGACGCCGCCCGCACGTGCCGCACCGCCCCCGCGGCCATGCCAACAATATCCTCCACGTCCCCTGACGCGCCGTCGGCGACGAGCAGCATCGGCGCGCCCATCGTCCGCGCCACTTGCGCGTGGAAGGCGGTCGCGTCGGAGATGGCCACCGACCGCAGGTGCCCACCTTCGGCAACGACCAGCCCGTGCGACGCGCTGCTGTCGCAGGAGGAGCGGTACTCCTCGTACCGGCCGAGCACCGTGTCGAGCAGCCGCTCCGCGTCGGGGCCCTTGACGCCCCCCGCCAGCGCCGCCGCCGCCGCCTGGTGCGACACGCCGACCATCGTGTCGGCCTCCCCGACGAGCGACGGGCAAACGGCCGTGAGGAGGCGCACGTGGGGGTCGGCAGAGTCCCCCGCCGCTGCGCCCGTAGCGGCCGCACCGTCGGCGGTGGCGGCGGCGGCCGCCGCCGCCGCCGCCGGGGAGCCCGCGAGCTTGGACAGCCCCCCGATGGGGCGGAAGAAGCCAACGTCGGGGTGGGACGTCTCGAGGGCACCAAGGAGGCCGAGGAGGATGGGCGCCGTCGCACCCGTGCGGGAAGTTGGGTGGATGTACACCGCCTGCGCGGGCGCAGCCGTGGACGAGGAGGGCGGGGCCGCCGTGGGCGCGCGCAAGAGGGCGGCGGTGGTTGACAGGAAGGCACGAGGAGCGGGGCGGGGAGGCACAGTGCCACCCCACCAGACAGAGGTGGGGTGCCGCCCGGCCCGAGCCAGGACGGCGAGCATGGTGGCAGGACTGCGGGGCAGGGAGGGGGAAGCGGGGCGACGACGGTACGGGCGTCGCAGCGGGGAAAGACCCAATGAGTACGATGTGGCTGCACCAGAGCAGAGGCTGCCACCTTCCAAGCGTAGCAGATGACGCGACACAGGGCGACACTGCGGGTCAGGGGAACCCACGGTGGGGAGGGCGGACCGGCGGCAGCAATGGGGCCCGGCAATGTGGCGGAAGCACCCCGGCGTACCGGGGTCCACGGCGGGGCAGCCCCGGAGCGCCGCCCTTGGTCCAGGCGGCGCTGGCCAGACACAACGACAGGGCGGGTGAAATGGGGCGACGGGGTGGCACCCGCGCCGCCAGCGGCGACGGGGGCGACGGGTCGGACGAAAGGCAGTGCGCCCAACGGCAATGGCCGACGCGCGGTCCGCGTGTCGGTCGAGGCGCGCGATCCCCTCGGGTGAAGGAGGTCGCAGCTTCCACCCCGAATGCCACTTGAATCGGGGGTGCCAATCGCACAGCGATACACCGTGCGCCACGTGGCTTTGAGAGTGCTGACGTGTCTACGTGTCGACTGACGTGTGACCGCCCAGTCCGGTCGAAACGAACGCGGTCGACCGGCCTCTAAGGTACGTACAATCAACGGCGATCGTGGCTCCCGATCATCGTCTTCTGCACGAAAAATGTGGGCTACTTTCTGGTCGTACGATCGCCATAGAGGGTGGACAGCATTGGAGAAAGACTGTATCGGTTCACATTGGCGTGTAGTTCTTTGCAAAAGGCACTTGCACGAGCTTCGCTATAAGCCCCCACTACCACTGTGGGGGGGCTTCCATTGATTTTTGCCTAGCTCAATTTTGCTCACAAGCATCGCTTCCCAAAGTATGACACGTGGAGCTCCAGCATCGTGAGCCCGCCAAAAAGAACCAACACCGCCAGCAAGCCACCTCCGCAGCAGGCCGCCCGCCCACACCGCGCGAATTTGGGTCGGTGGCGGGAGTCCGGGACGGGTTCGGTGCCACGTTGTGGGTGCCGCCGACCACCCGGCGCCTTCGTCGCGCACCTGACGCGCCGCCTCGTGGACGCTCGGCACCCACGACGGGGATGCCCCTTCCTCCTCGCCTCCCTACGCCCCTCCCCTCTCCCACCCATCCGTTGCCAACGCGTTTGACCGTGGTTGCATTTACGGTGCGTGCCGGCGGACAGGCCGCTTGCGCGGTGCTCGGTTGCGGGTCGCGGCAGGCGCCTGCCACCGCCGGTCGGGCGGGTGCTTCGCCGCAGTGGTAGCGGCGCCGCACACAGCTGCCCTCTGTGGGAATCGGCCGAGCTTTCATCTCGTTACCGGGGGCCAATGCCGCCCACTCGGGGTGCCAGGTGCGTTTGAGACAGATGTTGTGTGGGGGATGCATGGCGTGAGCGGTCGAAAGGGTTGGGTATGTTTTGCGTTCGTTACCTGCCTCTACGCTGGGGCGGTCTACGTTGTGCTCCCTGCCGGGTGCCTGGTTGTAGGCTGTGTGGAGCAATTGCTCACCATTGTGCTCTTGCTGTCGGCCGTCTGTGTGGTGTGTTCGCTTTGTTGGTGCTTGGCATGTGCTTGTTGGCGGCACGTGTCGTCCCCTGGCTCTCCATGCATTTTTATGTCGCGCGATGTGGTGTGGTGTGGTGTTCGCGGTGTCGGACGTCGCTTTGGGTGGTCGTGTCGGCTATTTTGGTCGCGGCAGCCGCCTCACGGTGCACGTGGTCCCCCCCGCCGTCCCCCCGACGCATAGTGCATACGCTACTCGTCATGGCGGTACGGGCGGTCAACTCAACCTGTTGGCGAACGCCGCCTCGGCGGAAGGGCTGAAGCAAGCGGGTGGCCGTGACGCCGGACGCCGCCGCGGGAGCAACCACGGTGCCAATGGCGCTGGTCGGGGGGGCGGGGCGACGGACGACGACGAGGAGGAAGATGAGGGCGACTCGAGCGACGCGTCCCAGGACGAAGAGGGCTCGGATTACCAAGACGCTTCGTCGGGCGATGAGCCGGCGTCTTCCAAGCATCGCCGGGCGCAGGAGCAAAATGATGAGGTTATTGCGCGTGGGCTGCAGGCCATCCACGGCCGGCGTATGACACGTCAAAGCGGTGCCCATCCATCATCCCCCGCACGCAATGGGGGTGGCGGGCCGCGGACGAGTGCTGCGGCTGACGTCGGCTCGCCTGCGCGGATGGCAACGCCTCCCAGTCAAGGCCGCTACTCCCAGCGGCAACGGTTGGCGCGACCGGTAGCCCGCTACGGCATGGATGACGATGATGACGTGGAGCTGGAGGAGGAGGAGGAAGATAGTGGCGTTGAGGCCACACCGAGGAGGACCGGCAAGTCGTCGAAGCGGCCTCGTGACGGCTCATCGCGGCGCAGCAAGCGGCCCCGCCACGCCACGACGTATGTTGACCACAGCGACGATGGCGGGGGCGACGAAGGCGACGACGACAGTGGTGGCGTGCGGCGATCCTCGCGGCGTGTCAAACCGCCCCCACGGCGTGACGACTTGCCACTGACGCAGTCGCCATCGTCTCCGGCGCGATCGCGACTGCCTCGACCGCCTCCACCTCCGCCCCCACAGATGACGAGCGCCGAGAAGCGGGCGCAACGCTTGGCTCTGCGGAGCCGGGGGTCGGAGCCGAGCCCAGACGGGTGGGTCGACGCGCCAGGTGCTGGTGCAGCGGCGGCCGCCGACTCTGCGGCTGCCGCCACCCCTGCTGCTGCTGCTGGCGTCAGCAACGGTGGCTACGATGACGAGCATGCGGCGGTGGCCGCCTCTGCCGCAGCGGCTGCTGTGATTGCAGAAGGTGCTGGCGTGCGAACGCGCTCCGTCGGCGAGGTCGACGCAGTGGCCTCGCGTGGCATTCCTGCCGATGACGAGCCCGACGGCAGCGACGCTGGGGGCGCCTCAAACGATGACGGCGATTCACCGGCGACCGTCAACCGCGATCCGCCGTTCGAGTTGGCGATTGACGATGACGCGGACGGGTCGGGCCCGTCCGTGACGCGGCCCCGCCGTCGCGCTCCTGAAGCGGCCATCAATCTGGAGCTCGCTGCCGACGCGGATGACGATGGGGATGGCGCTGGCGACGAGGCTTCGCCGGACGTGCGACGGCGGTTGCGCCAACGAAGGAAGGCGCCTGTGCGGACGTCCTCCGTAGGGGGGTCGGCTGCCGCCGCCGCCGTTGCTGGCCGCAGCCTGCGCTCTCGCGACGGCTCGCGGCCTGAACGGATGCCGCCCGCGTCGGCGCCGAAGGCGGCCACCAGACGGGATCGTCCGAGCCGCCACCGCCGCCGTCCGTCTCCGCCGCCACCGCCACCACCGCCGCCACGACGCACCCGTCGCAATCGGTCTGACGCGCGTCGCAGCGGCAAGGCTGGTGACCGGCGGCGGACGTCCCCACCGCGACGTCCGCCGCCGATTGAGGCCGACTCGGGCCTGTCCGCGGGCTTTTCGAGCTCGTCGTCGTCTGACGACGATGCCGGCGGTGGTCCCGTGTTCCTGGCCTCCTCGTCGTCCTCCTCGTCTCCGTCGCCCGACCCGTCATCCGACTCGTCGTCTGCGGGAGCGGTGCTTGCCGACCGACGCGGGCCCGGGTCAGCAGCCGCAGCGGCCGGTCGCGCCCGCCGCTCCGCCGCCGCCAGCGGCGCGGGCACCGGCATGGGCCTCGGTGCGGATGCACTCGACTTTCTGTCTCGTCCGATGGGTATCACCGGCGGCGGCACGCCGAGGCGGCCGTCGAGCTCTCGCTATGCGCGGCGCAAAGGGCGCGCTGATGGGCGGGCGGGTGGTGCTGCCGCTGGTGGTGTCCCCGACCGCTCGGCCGGCGGTAGTAAGCGGCTTCCTGCCATCGAGCCCGTCGCCGTCGACCCATCGCTCAACTGGAACGCTGTGGGTGGCCTCGAGCACCACATCCGGTCGCTGAAAGAGATGGTCTTCCTACCACTGCTGTACCCCGAAGTGTTTGCCAAGTTCCACATGACACCGCCCAAAGGGGTCCTGTTTTACGGGCCGCCGGGCACAGGCAAGACACTGTGTGCGCGTGCGCTAGCGGCCAGCTGCGGCAACGTGCGGGTGGAGGGGACGGCACGAGCCGCGACGGCCGCCGCAGTGGGAGCGGCGGCGGATGTGGCGGCGGGTGCAGCGGTATCGGCGAAGGGGGGGGCTGTCACGGGCGCCACTGCTGGCGCCGCGGCCGCGCCTGCGACGGCAGTGCCTGGCGGGGGGGCTGCTGCGGCGGCGGCGGCAACAGGGTCGCCGGGAGCGGCTGCCGATGCATTGGGCGCGGCTGGTGATGATGTCATTATGGCTGGCGGAGCACCCGCCGGTGTGCCGGGTGCACGAGATAATGGGCCGGCAGCAGCGACGACAGCACCATCGCTACCGGCCAATGCCATGGCCGTGGACACCTCAAATGGTGGACCAGCAGCATCTGGCGCTTCAACCGTTGGCGCACTTCCCCTTGCCCCTGGTGCCGCTCCCGGCACTCCTGCTGCCCCGGCCGCGTCTGCCGCGCCGGTCGCCGCTGACGCCGCAGGTCACCTTGTACCGAATGGCTACCTGAACGGCACGCTGCCCGACGTGCTGGGCTCGGACTTGCTGGCGAATTCGGCGGGCCTTGCTGCCGCCGCTGCGTCCTCAGTAGCGCTGGCGGCCTCGGGCTCTCCAGGAGCCCCCGCAGGGTCGGCTGGTGCCCCTTCCTCTTCTCCCGCTAACAGCGCGGCTGCGACACCCGCCCCTGGTTCTGCCACGCCCGCCTCGCCAACACGCCCGCGGGTGGCCTTTTTCATGCGCAACGGCGCTGATTGTCTGTCCAAGTGGGTCGGCGAGGCCGAGCGGTCGCTGCGTGCAACTTTTGCCGCGGCGGAGGCCCACTCACCCGCAATCATCTTCTTTGACGAGATCGACGGCCTCGCGCCGGTGCGGTCGTCGCGCCAAGACCAGATTCACGCGTCAATCGTGTCGACGCTGCTTGGGTTGATGGACGGCCTGGAGGGGCGCGGGCAGATTGTGGTCATTGGCGCTACCAATAGGGTCGATGCTATCGACCCCGCGTTACGTCGACCGGGGCGGTTTGACCGGGAGCTCGTCTTCAACTTGCCGAACATGGCTGCCCGTCGGTCCATTCTCGGCATCCACACGCGAGCGTGGACACCCCCACCCGCGGCACCGCTGCTAGACGCCGTTGCTGCCCGGGCGGTTGGCTACTGCGGCGCTGACCTTCGGGCCCTGTGTGCCGAGGCGGCTCTCCGCGCGCTCCGCCGGCGATACCCACAAATCTACGACTCGTCCGCCAAGCTCGCTATTGACGCGGGCTCGTTGACGGTGCGGGATCGGGACTTTGCGGCGGCAATGAAGGCTCTTGTGCCGGCCAGCCACCGGGCGGCGCGTACGTACGCGCGACCGCTGCCTTCGCGATTGGCAACGCTGCTGGCGCGGCCACTGGAGGAGGCTGTGGCCGTGCTCCGTCGGATCTTTCCGCAGGGGCTCGCGTCGGGCGTTTTGTCGGCTGGGCCAGCGGGGCCGGAGGTGGAGGGGGTTAATGCCATCGCTTTGGGAGGCGGCGAGGGCATCGGCAGGGCCTCGTCGGCTCTGGTGGTGGCGCCAGCGTCGCAAGGAGCGGACGGCGGCGGCAATGAAAGTGCCCGTCATGGAGACAATGGCCATGCCACGAGCGGCAGCGAGTCAACGTCCGACGACGACGCTGACGGCGGCTATTGGGAGTCCGATTCAGATTCGGGTGGCGGCGGCGGCGGTGACGAGGATGTAGTGGCGGCCATCGTCGGTGCGCCCGGCTTGAATGTCCTCGAGCGGGCGACGCTGCACCCGCGACTGCTGGTGTGCGGCTCACCTGGTCTCGGCCAAGCCGAGCTTGGCCCTGCCTTGTTACACGCTCTCGAAGGGTGCCCCGTGCACGCCATTGACTTGCCGTCACTGCTGGCTGACCCCGGCACACAAGGCGGAGACGAGGCTCTTGCGTCGGCGGTGCGGGAGGCATGTCGCGCAGCGCCCGCGATCCTGTACATCCCCCACATGGAGCTCTGGTGGGACAGCTCTCCCGGCATCCTTGAGGCGTCCCTGCAATTCGCGTTGCGGGACATCCCGACCACCCTGCCTTTACTGGTTCTCGGCACTTGCGATGTGCCGCTGGAGCAGGTGCCGCTCGAGTACATGCGCATTTTTGCCGACAAGATCACCTTGGAGTCACCGGATGAGGAGTTACGGGCCGCCCACTTTGAGCCGCTGCTGGCTGCGGCCGCTGCGGTGCCGCGGTCGGCAGCGCGGCGAAGTGGGGAAGGGGTGGACGGGCGCCGTCGTGCGCGGCCGCCGCCGCCGCCCCTGCCACTTGCTGTCGAGGCGCCGCCGCCGCCGGCCTTGTCGGCCGCGGCGTCCGCGGCAGCCGCCGCCGCCGCTGTCGAGTCGCGCCGCCGCGATGATGAGGCTGTGCTGCGCGTCCTTCGCATGGAGATGCGTGCTCTTCTTGAGCGCCTGCTGTCGGACAAGAAGCTAAAGCCATACTGGCGTCCAGTCGATCCTGCGGTGGCCCCCGACTACTACGAGATCATCAAGCGCCCTGTCGACTTGTCGCTCATCGCCGCTAACGTCGATCGCGGGCGCTATCCGACCGTCTTGGCCATGATTGCCGACTTTGACCAGATGGTCCGCAACGCCCTCAAGTACAACCCACCCCACACAGAGGAAGGAGCGGTGCTCATCCGCCGCGCCAATGCTATCGTTGACGTCGTGCACGCATGGGCGGACGGCCTCACGCCAGCGCTCGTCGAGAGGTGTAACGCGATCGTTGCGGCGCGAGTGGCGGCCGCTTCGGCGGCGGCCGCCGCCGCCCTCGAGGTCGCGTCTCCGTCTGCGGCGGCGGTGGCAGAGTGCGGAGGAGGTACGACACCAGCGGGTGCAACCAACGACAACGGGAGCGTGGCCGAGGCGGACGGCGCGGCGGCCGTCGCTCCTATGGCCGCTGCTCACACGGTTAATGCGTCGGCCGACGCTCCTGCGTCGGCCGCTGCGACTCCAAATGGACCGACGGCCATGGACGTTGATCCGCCGACGGTATCTGCCGCTGCCGGTGTTGGCGGTCCTGGTGTAGACCCGACGCCGTCGCCGCCACGGACCGCAGCGGACGGTGATGCTTGCGAGGGGGAGGCGACCGCCCCGGCTCGATTGGAGTCGCCTCGTGCTCGTGACGGCGACGCCGCTGCGGCCGCGAGCAACCGTGGTGGTGCTGATAACAATGCCAGCGTCGACCAGGTGGGCAACGCGGAGTTGCCCCCCCTCCCCCCCGCCCCCGCATGCGTGCCCGCCGACCCCGCTGCGGTGGCGGACCTCCGTGCTCGTCTCCTGGTCGCCACCAACGACTTCAGTGTCGACGGCTTGGAGGCGGCGCACGTGCAGCTGGCGGCCACCCTGCGACGGCGGCGGCACCAGCGTCACCGGGCGGCGGTTGTCGCACGCCTGGCCGAGGTCGTCGAGAAGATTGTGGTCGAGCACGCTGCGGCGCCACCGCCGCCGGCTCCGAAGGCGCCAGGGGGGTCACAGCCTGCGGTGGTGGGATAGGGGCGCTCTGCTTTCCCTCGGCTGCCTCGGAAGGGGGAGTGGACCAGTGGACGAATGACCTTGTATCATTCTCCCGCGTGTGTTGGCGCCAAAATTTGCGGTGCCCGGCTGCCCCCAAGACAAGTATCACGGTCGACCTGGTGCGGTGCGTCGCACCGTGGTGGAGCGCGAGAACCTCTGCCCTTTTCTCTCTCGTTTTTCTTTTTGTGCTGGCTCCCGTGGTGTGGGCTGTTTGAGTATTACGTGACGGCAGCACAGAAGCCGTGGGCAGCAGTCCGCGCCCGCTCCCCTGCGCGCCCGCGGCCGAGGCGAGGATCGTGTTATCCGGTTCTGGCCCAGCTCGCTCCGACGAGTGTTTTGGATGGGTTGCTCTTTGCTTTGTGCATGTCAATGGTGGTGGAGAATGGGCCCAGGAGGGTGCGCATCACTTTTTTTTTTTCTCTTGCTTTTTTTTCTTTTCAAGCGAGTTTTCACACCCCCACGGTGCTGCCGCGTTGGTGCGACGTCGGTGACCCCCAGTCTGAGGCACGCTTTTTGAAAGTGGCGCCACCATCTCACAACGAGTCTCGGACTGGGCGTGGCTCGACGGCGGAGCCGAGCAGGCACGCTTGTGGGAGTCTCCGTGCAAAAAAATTGCGGTGGAAAAAGAAGGAGTGCCGTCGGCTAGAGTGCAAACAGACAGACCATGATCGAGCGTGGGGCAAGCTACGGAAGGTGGGGAGGCAGAGACGACGCAAGCAGGCGGCACGATGCGGATCAGCCTAAATAAAATCTCAAATAACCGTACAAGCGGGCTACGGAAGTGGTCAAGCCGCGTCTGGCAGGGTGCGCGAGAGGGAAGAGAAGGTGGCCGGAACGGCCCCTCGTAGACACGTCGGTGATGCTGAAGTTTGGAGTAATGACGAAACCAAAGTCTTATGCTCCATCTCACAACACATCGTCGATGTTCCGCACACCCACCCTACGTGTTGCCATTGCATATGGTCGCATTTCGCGACACCCACGCTGTGTCTCGGCCTTGCCACAGCGGTCACGGCTACGCATGACACAACGCAGACTCGGCCTGGGGGCCGGCAGGGTGGTCCGTATTGGCCGTGTGGCACAAGGTCTGGGTTGGGGGACGCGCCACAGACACGGCTGTTTCTTTCTTCGCGCAGACCAACTGCGCGACGCCAAGCGCCAAGCATAGCCGCGCGCTGACGCAGGTGGTGGCGCTCCGACCGCGAGGCTGCCGGCCCCCTGGAGAGGACTTCCCCAACCTCTTTGCCGCCCCCGCGGCGGGGGCGGGTGCACGAGCGGCCAGCTGACCGGTGTTGGCGTTTCAGCCGAGAGACAACCGCAGCTGTCCGATCCGCGACACGTCACGTCAATCGTGCGTGCCAGTGAGCAACGTGAGGCTGTGATTTGCGATCTCGACAGCTCGAGGCTGAGATCCAACAGTCGCAGTCCAGAGTTGCACGGCCCCCGCAGCGTCTCACAGCCACCCACACGCGTCGGGCCCAACAGGCGCGCACCTTCGCCTCTTAGCTTGGGCGCTGTCACAGTCGCAGCCAGTGACTGTCATGAGGGTCCAGGTCACCCTTCGCCCGCGGTGCAACCGTGGCAGGCTCTGCTCTAGCCGGGGCCAACCAAGCGCTGCGCGGATTGGCTGCACAAGACACAACCCCCCCCACCCACACTTCCGGATTCGGATCCGGCCCATCCTCGCATGACTTTCGATAGGACTGCTTCCCGGCGCTCAGCAGGAGCCTGAGCGTGTTTGGCGTGCGGGGCGAGACGACTCGACCTCAGGACACGCCGATGAACGGGGACCACCCGCCGACAGCCAAGAGGGACCAGTGGATCCTCAGCTTTGAGGCGGCGCTCGGAGAATTGCGAAGCACACAGAGGGTCTGTTTTGCCCTGTGTGCGGAAAGTTCTCCGTGACACCTGGGTGGGGTCCCCGGCCACCCGCCGTACTACTGTATTCATCCCCAGTCACCGCTCTCCTTGCCAGACGTGTCTGCAGTGCGATTGTCGACGCGGACCCGTTGCTATCCCCATTTATCTCGTCATCTCCCGCCCCTCCCCCGCCTGGCCCCGCCCTGTGCGTGCTCTCCGAGCCCGCCGACGACATTTGCGTAGGCGTGCGGCGTGGATCGTCCGCGGATGCGGGTGTCCCTTTGGCACTTCCTGTTCGCGCTGGCCTCGACCGTTGCCCGCCTTTTTGTTGCGTTTCGCATCGCTGCCACGATACTCTCTGCTGCGTCTTGTCTCTGCCTTTCCCCAATATCCATCCGCGCCACCCCCCCCCCGCCGTTTCCTCCCCGAGCGCACTCGCGGCACCTCATCTGGCTTCCAAAGGCGCTTCGCCGCGGAGCACCATGGCCGGCGTTCCAGCCGCTGCGGCGACTGCGCCGGCGGCCGTGCCAGCCGGCACGAAGTCCGGCTTGTCTGCGGGCACGCGCACGCCGACCGCCGCGGTGGCTGCGGTGACGCCCGCGCCGGCCACGGCCACGGCTGGTGCGCCCGCCGCTGC
>Ga0209831_1004281_pt1 | contig 11283 bp, 7 predicted proteins | sample Maine_Asex4_meta_FD_187451 | JGI IMG/M metagenome (GOLD analysis project Ga0209831, IMG submission 187451) | Marine algal microbial communities from Maine, USA - Maine_Asex4_metaG (SPAdes) (version 2) | ecosystem: Host-associated > Algae > Red algae > Unclassified | place: Maine, USA | collected...
TATTTATGACGTACTCTTTGCCGCAGCAGAAGAAGTCGGACTAGGTACTAATAAGTATATGCTAGATGGGAAACATACAGGCACGGGTGGCGGTAATCACATCACCTTGGGCGGAAAAACGCCTGCTGATAGTCCCATATTAAGAAGACCCGATTTGCTGCGCTCTATGTTGAATTTTTGGCAAAATCATCCCGGACTTTCTTATCTATTTTCTTCTCAATTTATCGGTCCCACCAGTCAAGCCCCTAGAGTAGATGAGGGTCGCCCCGATATACTTTATGAACTAGAAATTGCTTTTAAAGAATTAGAACGACACACCAATCCTCCTTTTTGGTTGGTGGATAGAATATTCAGAAACTTACTAACGGATATTACAGGGAATACCCATAGAGCAGAATTTTGTATTGATAAATTATATAGCCCTGATTCTAGCACAGGCAGGTTGGGCATACTAGAATTGCGAGGTTTCGATATGCCGCCTCATAAAGAAATGTGCCTTGTGCAATTGCTTTTAATACGTTCCTTGGTGGCTGCCTTTTGGCAACGACCTTACAAAAATAAATTGATACATTGGGGTACTGATTTGCATAATAAATATATGCTACATCATTTTGTGCAAGAGGACATGTACGAGGTGGTAGAGCATTTGAACCAACAAGATATTGAATTTGATAGAAAGTGGTTGGATGTTTTTTTAGAATTCCGTTTTCCGATTTACGGTTCTGTGAAAGTAGGGAAAGTCAATATGACCCTGCGCTCGGGAATTGAACCATGGATCGTACTAGGAGAAGAAATGTCCAGCACTGGCACTGCACGATTTGTTGATTCTTCCGTCGAAAGACTAGAAGTTTTAGTAGAAGATTTTAATGTGGAGCGATATTTAGTTTTATGCAATTCCATACAAGTACCCTTAGTCAAAACGGCTTATAAGGGTAAATATGTCGCCGCCATTCGATACAAAGCTTGGGCTCCTTCCTCTGCCCTTCATCCAACAATTGGCGTAGATTCTCCTTTAGTTTTTGATATTTATGATACTTGGAATGAACGCTCTATCGGCGGCTGTACCTATCATGTGGTACACCCAGGCGGCAGAAGCTACGACACTTTTCCTGTTAATAGTCTAGAGGCAGAAAGTAGAAGAGGCACTCGTTTCTGGGAGTTCAATCATACGCCTAAAAGCGATACAACCATTGTAGCGCCAACAAATGGTAATACACAAAGTTATGTAACGGTCAACACAGAAATAAACGAGAATATTGTCGTTCGTCAAATTCCTATTAGTCAGGAATTTCCACATACTTTGGATTTGAGGCGGTCTTAGAGGGATGTTTTTTTTTGAAACACAAAAGGCACAAAAGTTCACAAAAGGTTTTCACAAAAGGTTTTATTAATTTTCTTTTGTGAAAACCTTTTGTGAACTTTTGTGCCTTTTGTGTTTCAAAAAAACGTCCCTTTGGGATTTATATAACCTTGGCGAATCGCCATACAGCAATAAAACCATAAAGCAATAAAACCATACAGCAATAAAACCATCTTTACTTCCCGATAGGTCCCAATTCCACGCCTTCAGAATAAGCCACTTGAATACCATACATACTATAGGCTTTTTTGATAGCCGCATACGCAGAATAGGTTACCTGCCAATACTCATCAGGATGAATATAGGGGCGGACTGCCAAAACAATGTTGTGGCTATCGTAAGCCTCAATACCAATCAAAGGAATAGGGTCGGCCAACACACCAGGCACCGTTTTTAGTGCATCCCTGATAATCGATTCCACCTTATCATAATCCTCTGCATAGGGCATAGTTACCTGTAATTCTAAGCGAATTCGGCCTTTGGTAGAAAAATTAGTAATCGTATCATCTGTCACTTTTCCGTTTGGAATAATCAATGTTTTTTCGTTGGGGGTAACAATGGTCGTATTAAAAATTTCTACTGCTTCTACCCGACCAAATTTTTCGTCTATTTCTACCAAGTCACCGACTTTATAAGGTTTTAAGAAAACAATCGTTATACCTGATGCAAAATTCCCTAAAAACCCTTGTAATGCCATCCCGACCGCAAAACCTATCGCAGCAATGAGACCGAGTAAAGAAGAAACTTCAAAACCGACAATACTTGCCGCAACCAATATCACCACTAATTTCAATACGATGTCAATGATAGACCCTAAAAAAGAAGTTACTTCACTAGAGACATTTGCCCGAGTAATACCCGCCTTCAAGACACTACTTATTCTTCTAGCCACCCAAAAGCCGATAAATAATACTAAGAAAGCCAAAATTAGTTTTGGAACAAAAACAACGGCCCAATCCATTAGATTGCCCATATATTGATTTAACTTATCTGCACTTAAATTTTCCATATATTTTTTTGTGTGTTTTCTATTAGTAGTTTTGAGTCTTTGGAAAACAATTAAAATTAAGGTAGTGGGTTAAAACCGTTGACTTTATATAATTAGATGATTGAAAACCTTTGTAAATAGAGAATTTGGGCAATCAACTTAAAATATTATCCACGGGTTTATTACACTACCCAATAAATCTTGAAGGTATCCCCCTACATTGGAATTCATTTGAGCATACATTAGACTTGTCCTTCTTTAAAAATACTTATATGAAATAGCTATTTTTTTGCTAGTTTTCTTTAAAAAATCACTGAATAATCTATTTATTGAGTTATTTTTTAGAGGAAAATAGCAGAAAAAGAGCATTTCAGATGAGTGTTTCTTAAAGGAGGACAAGTCTATTTATAGCACTACCCCAATTCCAATTCCATTAGTTAACGGAATTGTCGGGGCTAATGCCTCTACCATTTCCACTAAAAAAGATAGGGGCTTTCAATAGCACTTTCAGTTATCCAATAATTTCAAAGAAAGATTGTATCAACCAAATGAGTAAACTTATTTCAAAACCGTAAAAATAAAATTTATTCTAAGTAAAAATACCTTGATGGGAACTTTTTTTTTAAAGATAGAGTTAACCTGTTCTCCGATTAATTTCTTTTCAACGCTTCCATTTCCTTTTTTAGCTGCTTTGAATTGCTGCCCTATTCAATAGCTGGCAAGAATTATGCAACAATATTACAGAAGTCAGTGGTCAGATCACTTCGCTGTCAGAAGGAAGATACAACACAATAACAACGTACTATTTCTGACTGTCGTAGGCGTTTCCACAGGGAAGCGGCCTGACTGCTGGCCGCTCCCCGATACCTTATTCCAAGAAAAGATAAAAGAATTGGATAAAAGCTAAAATATTTGTAGCTGAAAAGAGATACATTTGTATCTTAAAAAACAGAGGTAGATTTATAAAAACATCAAATGACTAAAAAGAAAGTTAAAATTAAAGGCAACAAGCTGGCTGCCAATATATTAAAAAAAGAGATACTGCGCTTATTTAAAAGACAATCCAATAAGCGTTTTAATGCAAAACAAGTTATTAAAAAATTAAAAATTTCGAATAGTAAAGATTCTGTCAATTCTGCATTAGATGTCCTAGCAGAAAAAGGCGACTTAAAACATATTGGAGAAGGTAAATTTAGAATTATTAGCAAGATGGGCGCTTCCTCTCCACGTCGAAGTGGCGATAGAACGACCCATGAAGGGAAGGTGGATATGACCCGTACGGGAGCGGCTTATATTGTAGTGGATGGATTAGAAGGCGATGTTCATGTTTCTCAAAAATATATGAACTATGCCCTGCATGGCGATAAAGTCAAAATTCAAAGTTGGACGCCATCGGGCAGAAGAAAACCAGAGGGGGAAGTAATAGAAGTGTTAGAAAGAGGTAGGGATCACTTTATTGGCACCCTGACGCAATCTACCAAGTTTAGCTTTGTGAAACCCGATCAAGAGAATATGCCGGTGGATATTATTGTTTATCCCGAAAGCTTAAAAGGTGCCACGGATAAGGATAAAGTTGTGGTAAGAGTTACCAGATGGCATGGCAAGGGCAATAAAAGCCCAGTGGGAGAAATTACGACTGTTTTGGGAAAAGCAGGTACCAGTGATATAGAGATGAAATCTATTTTAATTAATAATGGATTTAATCTTGAATTTCCACCTGCGGTATTGAAAGAGGCGGATAGCTTCCACGATACGATTGATAAAGCGGAAGTTGCTAAACGTAGAGATATGCGTGCGGTGACGACTTTTACGATTGACCCACATGATGCAAAAGATTTTGATGATGCCTTGTCTATTGATTACCTTAAAGATGGTCAGATAGAAATCGGAATACATATTGCAGATGTAACGCATTTTGTAAAACCAGGGACAGCATTGGATAAAGAAGCATTGAAACGCTCGACTTCTGTGTATTTAGTGGATCGAGTATTACCTATGTTACCAGAACATCTTTCCAATGGCTTATGCTCTCTAAGACCTAATGAGGATAAATACACCTTCTCTGCCGTTTTTACTTTTGATAAAAATGATAATTTAGTAGACCGTTGGTTTGGAAAAACCTTGACGCATTCCGATAGAAGATTTGCTTATGAAGAAGCACAAGAAGTGCTAGACGCAGGGGAAGGCGATATGGCAGAGGAATTAAAAGTGATGAGTCGGATTGCTAAAAAACTCCGAAAGGCGAAGTTTAAAAATGGTGCGATTAATTTTGAGACAGAAGAAGTAAAATTCAAACTGGATGAAAATGCAGTACCCATTGATGTATATATCAAAGTGCGACAAGAAACGAATTTACTAATTGAAGATTTCATGTTGTTAGCCAACAAGGAAGTCGCTAAATTCGTCGCCAAAAAAGAAAAGCCGGAAATACCGTTTATCTATCGAGTGCATGATGAGCCTAATCCAGATAAGGTAGCAGAGTTTGCTCGTTTTGCCAAAGAAATGGGGGTTGAAATAAAAGTAGATACGCCCAAGCAAATCGCTGAAAGTTTTAATAATTTGAATAGAGCAGCAGCAGATAACGACTTATTAAAAATATTACAACCGATTGCCATTCGTACCATGGCTAAAGCGGCTTATACGTCTGAGAATATTGGCCATTATGGTTTGGCCTTCGATTATTATTCGCACTTCACCTCTCCTATCCGTCGATATTCTGATGTGTTGGCACATCGGATATTGCAAAAAGTGCTAACGGAAAAGAGTTACCGAGTGAATAAGGAGGATTTGGAGGATAAATGTCTGCACATTTCTAGCATGGAGCGAAAAGCAATGGATGCAGAACGGGAATCTATTAAATATAAGCAGGTCGAGTTTATCGAAAAGCATGTTGGCGAAAGTTTTGAAGGGGTCATTTCTGGTATTATCGACCGTGGCTTGTTTGTGGAATTAAAGCATAGTAAATGTGAAGGCATGGTGAGTTTTGACACGGTTCCAGAATCTTTTGACATCGCAGAGGGTCGCTTAAAAGCAACGGGTAATCGAACTGGACAAGTATTTAAAATGGGCGATTCTATTATGGTCACGATTAAAAGTGCGGATATGGAACGGAGGCAGATTGATATGGTCTTGGCGGAAGAGAAGTAAAAAAAGAAGTCAGAGGTCAGATCGAAAAATTATATTTTTCTGTCAGAAGTGAGATTTATGACGTGTTCTTAGACGTAACTAGACGTTTTTTGAAACACAAAAGGAACAAAAGACACAAAAGTTTTTTCACAAAAGTTTGCTGTTTGTTTTACGTTTTAGTATTGATTAAAAAATAAATAGGTCATTTTGTTTTTAAATTGAGTCTTTTTTTCATAGGTTTTCAACCCATTAAAAAAAGAACTCATTTTAAAAACGACCTATTTATTTTTTCATCGTTACTTACAGGCATGCTTCAATATAAAAAACTTTTGTGAAAACCCTTTTGTGTCTTTTGTTCCTTTTGTGTTTCAAAAAAACGTCTAGGAACACTAGCAGTACGTCTAAGAACACGTCATAAATCTCCCGTCTCACAGAAAAATATAATTTTTCGGTCTCACTTCTCACTTCTTTCAAAAAACATACTACACATGAAAACCACACCTATCACCGAAAAAGACATTTCCAAAGCCATCGGCAGAGAAATAAAATCTCCCATCCGTCTACTAAGCCTCTCCGCATTAGGTATCGATCAATCAGCATTTATCAAACAATACAGTCCCTATTTCGAGGAATTAGCGTGGGATAAGTATGATCCTCGTCGATTACGAGTGGAGTTTTTAGTGAACGCTTTTCCAGAAGAAGCGACAGCCATATTAAAACACTTTAAAGACTATTACACTGGCATAAAAACAAAGAAAGTCTTTAAGCAATGGAGAAAGCGATTAAGTTCTAAACAAAAAAAAGCCTTTAAAGCGATACAACCGTGGAGAAGACGCTCGGTTGCCAAATTTAAAATTAAGGCGACCAAAACAGGTATTCGTATCCAAAGAGTGCCTGTTGAGCAATTTGCCCAGGCCGTTAATGATACAGATGTCCGTTCTTGGCCAAGAGTATTTGAAGAAGCTCCTGCCCACCATGTAGAAAATTCTGCTTTCCGCCGTTTTATAATTCAAATATTTAGACTTGTTCAATCTTGCGAATCCTATATTAAAAAAGCGAGTATTACAGTCCATTTTATGAGTGTAAAAGCCACCTCTGCTACTCCAGGGGATAATTCACCTGAAGGTGCACACGAGGATGGGGCAGCGTATATTGTCTCTGCCTTAGTGATTAATCGCTTTAATGTAACGGGCGGAGAAACCCAGATTTTAGAGCAAGTTTCCAAAAAGAAGAAAAAGAAAGAATTGCTTGTCAAGTATACCCTGCAACCCGGGGAATTTGCTTTTCAAGCGGATACCGGAGAGGAAAAGATTTTTGGGAATGACCTGTGGCATCATGTTACGCCTTTCCATCTGACAGATGCTCAGCAGAAGGAAGGTTGGCGGGATATTATTGGATTGGATATAGTTATTAAAGAATAAAGAAGTCAGAGGTCAGATCGAAAAATAAATTTTTCGATCTGACCTCTGACTTCTTTTCATTCACTTCTCTACCACCTCAAAAACCGCCTCATCCAAAGAAGTACCGTATGTATAACTGCCTTTTAATTTGGATTGTTCTCCTGCCTTGATAGACACTGCTTTTTTCAATTTCAATACCGTAGGCGGCATTAGACTATCTGTGCCTGTAAAATTGATACCTTCTGCCATTTGCACAAAGGAAGTCATAAAGACACAATTGGCTTCCCCGCTTAAAAAATGCTTCAATTTTACTGTTTTTTTGACAGTATATCTGGACACTTTATACAAATCTGTTGTATTGAATAAAACTTGGGTGCTTACTAATTCTGGCCAATGCCTCGTGAACAATAAAGGGTAATGGGTATGCCCTTCTTCAAAGGTGGTCTTCCCCAATTGAATCAAATTATGAATTTTTTCGGGTATTAATTTTCCATTGGGTTTGACAAATTGGCGCAGGTGTTTGAATATTTGTACTTGATATTCATTGGCACAGAAAACGCTCATCAGCTCGCCAATTAGGTAATCTACTTTTTCTGGCAGTTTTACCTTCATCGCATCTCCTATGATTAATTCTACCTTATTTGCCCAGCCATTTTTACTTAATTCTTCCTTGATGTACGCTATTACATTTGGATTATTTTCAATTAAATAGGCTTTTTTCACATAAGGTAGATAATGCCGTGTTAAAGCCAAGCGACCAATGCCTGCCTCGCAAACCACCGCATCTTTTAAGTTATTATACTGCTGAAAGGTACGGGTAAATGCGGCAATTCTTAAGTGGTCGGTTTCCATTTCTTTATAAAAGAATTCTTCAAAACCGTAGTGCTTGGGATTAAAGGTTTGCGCTTCTAAAAGGGCATATTTTAATTGATCAAAGTTATCAATGATTTTATGGTAGAGTTGTTGTTTTGGCATATCGTGTTTTTGTAGGATTTAGGCTAATTCTACATTAAGACGCTAAGAAAGTCTAGTTTTTTTCTATCTAAAAGAGCAGGTAAAAGTATATTTGGCAGATAGGTTCTTTAGAGGGAGGGGATTTGATTTGTTTTTTATAAAAAACAAATCAAATCTCCTCCCTCTAAAGAAATTCGGTTACACACTCAATCTATTAATTCAAAAACGGCCTTATCCAAAGACGTGCCGTAGGTGTAAACCCCTTTTAATTTCACTGTTTCTCCCGCTTTTACTTGCGCTGTTTCTTTTAATTTCAAAACGGTTTGGGGCATCAAACTATCCGTACCTGTAAAATTAATGCCTTCTGCCATTTGCACGAAGGAATTCATGTAGATGCAATTCACCGCTCCACTTAAAAAATTCTTCAACCTTACAGTCTTCTTAACCGTAAATCTGGAAGCCTTGTATAAATCCGTTGTATTGAATAATACTTGTGTACTTAATAATTCTGACCAATGTCTAGTGAATAATAGGGGATAATGCAGATGTCCGTCCTCAAAAGTAGTATTTCCCAATTGCACTAAATTATGGATTTTTTCGGGTATTAATTTACCTGTGGGTTTTACAAATTTGCGCAAGTGTTTAAATATTTGCACTTGGTATTCATTGGCACAGAAAATACTCATTAGTTCGCCAATTAAATAATCTACTTTTTCAGGTAGTTTTACTTTTCTGGCATCTCCCACTATCAATTCTACCTTATCTGCCCAGCCATTTTTAGCCAGTTCAGATTTTATATAATCTATAACATTTGGGTTATTTTCTATTAAATAAGCCTTTTTGACATAAGGTAAATAATGCCTTGTTAAAGCCAACGTACCTACCCCTGCTTCACAAACTACGGCATCTTTTAAGTTATTGTATTTAGCAAAAGCTCGTCGATACGCCCCTACTCGAACCTGATCCGTCTCCATAATTTTATAATAAATTTCTGGAAAACCATAATGCTCCGTGTTAAAGGTCTGCGCATCTAGTAAGGCGTATTTTAATTCATCGAAATTATCAATGATGTCGTTGTATAAAGCTTCTTGTTTCATGTTGTAAAGTTGTTAGATTTATAGGAGTTATGCTGGATTATAATAAAAAGATTATTTTGAATGAGTAAAATTTTATCATGAATTGTATTTTACTGAAATTAAATTCAAAAACTAAAAATCATTTCTTTGATAATTGGATGGTTTTAATAACTTCATTCCTCATTTCTTCTCCCACCACCATTTAGCGGCATGTCGCTTTCCGAAGCCCAGTTTCCCATCTAGCCACAGCAATAAAGAACGCAGCGGACTATTTGCTAAGCGAATACCGAGTCGATTCCACCATTTTGAATAATCCTTATTATAAGGGCATACCCGAATACAAATCGAACAATCCGAATTCATACCGACCCAAAATTTAAAACATTTCTCTGCATTGACGGTCCATTTGGTGATGTGTTGTAAGCTAGAAAAATTGGGCGGACTAGCCTGTGGCGCATCCGCAGCGATGGCTTTTACAGGACAGGCATCGGAACATTTGCGGCAAGTTTCACAAAATTCTTTCACCCCAAATTCTACGGGTTTATCGCTTAACAAGGGTAAGTCTGTAAATACTTTTGCAATTCTTACATTTGGTCCATATTTGGGCGTAATTAATAAGCCATTTCTGCCGTACTCTCCCAAGCCTGCGGATATAGCCATTGGTATATTTAAGGCTGTATCGTTTAAAGAGGCAATTGCTTCATAGCCTAAATTGGTAATAAATTGGGCTAGTGCATTGGCTGCACTGAGGCTATTCGTATAGCCCAAACCTGTAGTAGTGCCACCTAAAGCAGAGGGTATCGTTTTGCTTAAATCATAATCCATCGGCAAAATTAAAACGATGGCATGGCGCATCGTAGCAGGTAAATCTAAAGTCGGATTCGCTTGGTCTTTTCGGCTGTAATTATGAGAATACACCCATCGTTCTTCAATCGGACAAATCCCCACCATGCCTGCACCGACAATACTCGCTACCTTTTTTATTCTTCTGGTCGTCTCTTCTATACTTGGTAAATCTACTTTTGTAGGTGGGCCTTGGGTATGTATAGAATAGTAATCTGTGAAGCCTTCTACTCTACCCTCTTCTTCAAATTTCATTTCTCCCACTACATCTGTCAAATGCCAACTCGCATTCCGCAAAGCAAAATCCCAATGATCAAATCCTTTGGATTTTTTGGGCGCATAGTTGGTGATATCATAGCTCTTAAAAAAATGCTTAGGATTGACGGTATCATCCCACATTGACCTATTAAAGATGTCGTTTTTTTGGTTGAACCGTTTAAAGTCGGGGGTGATTTTGTATTTCTTATCTAGGTATTTTTTTGAATCTGGCATTTTGTTTCTAACTAAAAGTATCAGCGGAAAATTTTCAAACGAAAACGAAGATAAAAAAACTAATGTATCTTTTTATTATAGTCCTATTTATAACTGAGGAGTGGGAATAACCTCGTTCAATTCTGAACGCTTGGGAGAAGGGTTTCTCCTAAACGTTTTTTTTGAAACACAAAAGGCATAAAAGTACACAAAGGCTTTCACAAAAGTTTTTATTTTTTAAAACAGCAAAGGAAGGACAAAAGCCTTTTGTGTTTCAAATAATAAAAACTTTTGTGAAAGCCTTTTGTGCACTTTTGTGCCTTTTGTGTTTCAAATAACTTTTGTGAAAGCCTTTTATGCCTTTTGTGTTTCAAAAAAACATTCTGACTTTTAAATAATTACCATATTTATAACTATTTTCGCCATGCGAATTTTCGCTATTCGAACAAACAATACATTATGGAAGTAAAAGATTTCTCTACTTTTAAGACGATGGTCGGTCATACTTTTGAACCAACTGACTGGATAACCGTCACACAAGAAATGATTAATGATTTCGCTAAAGCGACTTTAGATTTTCAATGGATACATATAGATGTGGAGCGCGCTAAAAAGGAATCTCCTTTTGGTGGTCCCATAGCACATGGGTTTTTATCGGTTTCTTTATTACCTGAATTTTTAGCAAAAGTAGTTAGTATCAAAAGTGCTAAAATGGGGGTTAACTATGGGATGAATAAATTGCGTTTTCCGCATCCTGTACCTGCGGGCAGTCGCTTACGGGCGCACGCTACTTTAGCGAATGTAGAAGCGTATGGCGATAATGGCATCAAAACTACTTGGGATACCATTTTGGAAATAGAGGGCGTGGAAAAACCTGCTTGTGTGGCACAAATGGTGTCTTTGGCTTTTGAGTAGATTGAGCTGTTTATTTGTTTAAGCTGTTTATTTGTTTATGTATTCACACGTATAGTGGGTAAACAAATAAACAGTTTAAACAAATAAACAATCCCTCAAAACATCGCCCACGGTTTCTTATAAGCTTTAATTAAATCAAAATGTGTTTTC
>Ga0209831_1004283_pt1 | contig 11282 bp, 6 predicted proteins | sample Maine_Asex4_meta_FD_187451 | JGI IMG/M metagenome (GOLD analysis project Ga0209831, IMG submission 187451) | Marine algal microbial communities from Maine, USA - Maine_Asex4_metaG (SPAdes) (version 2) | ecosystem: Host-associated > Algae > Red algae > Unclassified | place: Maine, USA | collected...
GTGGCGTGCGTACGAGCCGATGGCATCGAGGTCGACCGGTTCATCGCTGAAGACGCTCACATGTTGGCCAACAATTGGGCGCCGCTGGCAGATCACACCCGTTTTGGTCGACTTCGACGGTGGGGGCCAGTCGTTACCGTCAGTGGGCCAAACCCGAACTACCGATCGGCGCCACTCGCAGGCGAACATACCGACGCCATTTTGAGCGAGCTCGGCCACGACGATGCCACCATTGCCGCATTGCGAGCTGCGAAGGTCGTCAACTCCGAATCGCCCTAGACCTGGCCTCGCCGACCTCGCTGACAGGTCTTCTCTCCCTACCATGGGTGAGCCGTCAAATTGCTCCGCCTGCGGCCGAAGAAGTGAGTATGGATCAGATTTTTGAGCTGCCGCCACGGCTCATTCATGAGCTCGAAAAGGTTATTGCAGGCCAGCGAGATCATCTCGATCTCGTGCTCGCCACGCTGCTCAGTCAGGGCCACCTGCTGCTCGAAGATCGGCCCGGCGTTGGCAAGACCGTTCTTGCCCGCGCGTTGGGCATCGTGCTCGGTGTGCCGTTCGGCCGTATTCAAGGCACCCCCGATCTGCTTCCGACCGACGTCACGGGCGTGCACGTCTTTCAGCCGACCAGCGGCCAGTGGGAGTTCAGGGCTGGTCCGGTGTTCACTTCGCTGCTGCTTGTCGACGAGTTGAACCGCGCCACACCCAAAGCGCAATCTGCGCTACTCGAAGCCATGGCCGAAGGCCAGGTAACCATCGACGGCAACACGTACAACGTGGGTCATCCTTTCATGGTAATTGCAACCCAGAACCCGCGAGGCGAAGTCGGCACCCATGCGCTGGGTCACGCGCAGATCGATCGATTCGCAACGATGTTGCAACTGGGCCTGCCAGGCCGCGAAGCCGAACGAGCGATCTTGCATGGCCGTGCGGGCGTCGGTCAACTCTCGGAACTTCGTCCGGTCGTTGCGCCCGGTGAGCTGCCGAAGGTGTTCGCCCATGTTGCGGCCACCCGGGCGTGCGAGTCGATGGTCGATTACGTGCTCACCCTCATCGAGACCGTGCGTGAGCTTGATCCTTCGATCTGGCTCAGTGTGCGGGTTGCCCAAACGCTGCTCGGTGTGTCGCGAGGTCAGGCGTTCATGAGCCAACGTGATTACGTTGCGCCCGAGGATGTCCAGAAGTCGACCCTGGCGGTCCTCGCCCACCGGCTGCCTCGCTCACTCGAACTGTCCGCAGTGCAAGCGGCACTCGAACAGGTTCCTGTGCCCGTCGATGCCCACTGAACCAAACGATTCGACAGTCGCCAGGGCTCCGACTCAGCTCAACCTGACCGCAGCGGGCTGGGCGGTGATAGTCATGGCGGTCGCCGCAATCTTCATCAGCGCGCAGCGGCGCGTGGCCATTGGTTTCATGATTCCGCTGGTGGCAGCATTGGCGATCGATCTTTATCTGAGTTGGTACGTGCTGTCACACCGGCAGGTTTCGATTCGCCCTGGCCGCACGGTTGTGTACCACCCCCACGGAATTCCGTTGAGCATCGAGGCCAATGGCCGGTCAACACCGCTGCTGGTCAAGATCGTGCTTCGTGGCGCCGAGGATAGGACCGTGAGCGTCACCGATGAACGTGTGCTCGTGGAGTGGAATCCGTTGCGGACCGGAGTTGTCAACTACATGCGGTGCAACGTGTCGTGCTCGGTTTTTGGATTGGCGTTGGCCCAGCGTTGGCAAACCCACTTGACGCCGATGCTGCATTGGGCCCCGGCACCTCGAGAGGTGCAGCTCGTTCGACCCGAAGCCATCGACGAAGTTTCACGGCTGCGCGAGTACGTGCCCGGCGATCGAATGAGCCGAGTGTCGTGGCCAACCACGGCTCGTACCGGCCGCATGCATGTGCGAGCCGCAGGCGAAGGTCACGAAGAGTTCGTGGTGGTCGTGAACCTGGGGGGCACAACCGGCGAGGCCGGCGAGAGCGCGGTCGTCGACGGTTTCACTGCGCGTCAGCTAGCCGCCGGCGGCATCGAAGGCGAAGGAAATGTTGGCGACCATCTCAGTGCGGTGCTCGATGAGACATTGCGACTGGCTGCGACCCTGATCTCGCAACTACTCGAAGACGGTCATCAGGTCCGGCTCTTAACCAGCGAGTTCGACCCGGAGGTACTCAGCGCGCTGCGCCGATCCGCGATTGACACACCACGATTGGCGGAGGAACTACCCCCGGGACTCGTCGCTGAACCAGTGGTTGTCGATCAGTTCGTGCTCGACGATGACCAACTCGCCCGCCGCTTGGCCCGCGCCGAAGCTGGGGCCGACCTGACCTGGGGCTACGGCAGTTATGTCGACGTTTCGATGCTGGGCATCAGGACGATGCCATGAACAATCCGTTTGGTAACAGTGCTGTGGCAGAGCGTCCAAAGTCTGAGCTCGCAAAGAACTCGGCGAACCGCATCTTGGTCGCCGCGGTGGCCTTCGTGGTGTTCTCGTTGATCACCACCAACCTCGACCAGAGCACCCAGCGCTGGCTCATGCCGTTGATCCTGGTGGTGGTCTTCATCCGGGCCGCAATCAAGATCCCACCCATCGCGATCTTAATCTTGCTGTTTGCTGCCATGAACGCCGGGTCCTGGTTCATCCTGATCGCAGCACCTGGCACCATGCTGCTGGCCCGGCGTTACCAACGCCAGCGCCAACAGATCGACCTCACGCCCCTCCACGTTCGACGAACGGTCTTGCTGGCTGTCGCTGCCCTCGTTGCGGTGCTTCCATTTCTTGGATCATCGGCGGGTGCCTGGTCTCGAAACGAGTTCAGCCCGACGGGCTCGGCCGCGCCACTCTTCGAACCTAGCCGTACCGGCCAAGGCGCTCTTGAGCGATTTGCCCGCTGGCTCGGGTTCGGCCCTGACTACGTGTTGGGCGACGAAGGTCCTGAGCTGATTCCCCAAGATGTCCCTGCCCAGCCAGATGATCCATTTAACTGGTGGATCCTGGTCGCCATCGTCGCGACTCTGATGCTTGCTGGACTGGCGTGGTGGTTGTGGCGTCGTCGTTCGTCTCGGGTGACGCCACTGGCCGGTCCAGCGGCCGCCACTCCCCTCGCCCGGCTCGAAGCGCTCGGTGAGCAGATTGGACGGCCCCGGCGCGATCACGAAGGCGCCATCACCTACAGCAAGCTCCTCGCCGAGCGCACCGGCGATACTCGACTGGCCGAAGCCGGTCCGCTGGTGTCTGGCCAGGTTTATCAGAGTGCGTTCGCGATGCCGGGCCGAGTCGACGAGTCTCTGCGCAGGATTGAGACATCGCCACCGCCGCCTCCGTCGCTTGGCGAACGATTCTCGGCACGATTGACGAGCCTAAGACTGAGCCCCAAGGCGCTACTGATCGGGGCTGTTGGCTTTGTGGTGCTTGTCATTGCGGGCTGGTTGGCCGCCACCCAGTTCGGCGATCTCGACGAGGACCGCTTACTCTTGCAGCTCTACGCATTCTCGATGCGCTGACTGTCGGGGATTTTGTGCAGGCCGACAAATTACATGTGGCGTAGAGCACGAATGATCAGTGATGAGGGAACCGCAGATCCCGGCCGGGACTGGGAGCACTTCAGCTGACGGCGCCGTTGTCGTGGTCAGCACCTACGTACTCATACATCTGGTTTCTTGAGCGTTGAGTTAGGGCACGCCGGTTGTTGTTTCGCAGCGGGTCGCTGTGTCAACGCCCGGACCACCGATGCAGGTGTCGGTGTCGATACCCCCATCGAGAATGTCGTTACCTAGACCCCCGGTCAAAGTGTCATTCAGGCTGTTGCCCCTCACGACGTCATCACCAGGACCGCCGTTGACTTCATCGTTACCGTCAGCTCCCCAGACTTCGTCGTTACCAGAGCCGCCGTTGACCACATCGTCACCCCGATTGCCCGACACAACGTCGTCACCCGGGCCGCCATTCAACGTGTCCTCGTCGCCGTACCCAAACACTGCGTCGTTACCCGGGCCGCCATCGATCACGTCGAAACCAAAGTTCCCGTGCAACCGGTCGTCACCCTCGCCACCAAAGATCGTGTCGTCATTCGCGTAACCAAAAATCCGATCTGCGCCCGCCTCGCCATGAAGAACGTCATTGCCGATGTTGCCGTGAATCACATCGTCGCCTTCGCCACCAAAGATCTCGTCATTGCCCTGACGACCAAACAACTTGTCGTCACCAGCCCCGCCAAAGACCGTGTCATCGCCGGGACCTCCGAGCACTCGATCGTCGCCAGCGCCAGCACAGATGACATCGTTGCCAGTTCCCGCAGAAATCACATCTGACCCCGGCGTACCCAGGATGACATCATTACCGCTCGTTCCGTTGCCATTGCCGCCATTAGTATTCAGATCAATCGTGACCACCTTGCCATTACACATCAGCCGCAATACTGGCGGAGTCGGAGGCGGCTCGGGTACGCAGCCGTCGCCAGCCGGCACGAGCTCGCCGTTGCACACATTGAACGGCGGTGGCTCGGACCCACAGCCCACGCCATCGCCGTCGGAGTCAAAGCCATGGATGTCTTCGCCAACTACTTGCACCGTTATCCCAATATCGCTGCAATTCAGATCGGTGCTACTTACCGGGATGCACGGCTGATAATTCGGATCACACGCGAGGCCAGACGCAGCGGTCAGTGTGACCCTCGCCGAATCAGAGTTCTCACCGTCGGACACAACGTAGCTAAAGGTTGCCTCACCTTCGAACGCCTGCAGCGAAGCGAACTCGATGGACTTCTTGTCGTTTGAGATCCGGATTGATCCAGCCGACACGGGGAACGGTTGAGTGGCTGAAGCGATGGTGAGTGCGTCGTTGTCTGCGTCGGAGTCGTTCGCCAGTACCAAGAGCGTCTTGGTCGGAATGGTATCGACAACGATCGAATCGTCGTTGGCGACCGGCGAGTTGTTGTCGGTCACCACGAACATGTTGATTGTCGAGGTCGCGGAGCCGCCGTTGCCGTCGGAAACCGAGTACGTGAAGACATCCGGTTCTTGGGGCGGGCTCAGGTAGCCAGCGTCGGGTGTGTACGAGACAGTGGTACCTGCGCCAGTGATCGCTGCCGTGCCGTTGGCCGGTTGGGTGATGGCAGTGATCGTGAGCGCATCCCCGTTGGGATCGCTGTCGTTGTCGAGCACATCGACCACGTTGTTACTCGTGTTTCGGAACACGACTTCGCCGTCGACGCCCAGCACCGGTTCGTCGTTGACCGCATTGATCGTGACCGTAATCGTGGCCGAATCTCTGCCGCCATGGAAGTCCTCCATCGTGTAGTCAAAACTCGTGGTGCCGCTGACGTTGCGGGGGAACGTGAAGTCCACAAAGAACTCGTTCGTCACCGCCGCTGACCCGATCGAGGGCTGAGTCACCGAGATCACCTTGAACGGTGTTTGGGGTTCCACATCGGTGTCGTTGTCGAGCGGGCGAATCCTAAGGAAGCCAGAGGTCTCGTTCACGCTCACGACATCGTCGTTCGCCACCGGCAGATCGTTCACCGAATTGATGCTCACCGTCAGCGACGCAGTTGCGGTGCCTCCCTGCCCGTCGCCAATGGTGTAGTCGAACAATGATGTGCCGCCGAAGAAGTTGTCTGGCGCTGTGAAAACCAGCTCGCCGTTTACCACGGCGGCAGTGCCGCCCGATGTTGGCGGCGTCACGCTGATTACTTCGATCGGATCACCGTTTGGATCCGAGTCGTTGGCAAGCACGTCGAGCACGGTCGGGCCGGCATCTTCGTCGATCGTGAACCCGGGGAAGATGTCGTCCTCCGCAATCGGGTCGTCGTTGGTGGCCGTGGTCGTCACAAAAACTGTTGCAGGCGCGGACTCTCCGGTTGGGCCGCCGAAGCTGTCAATGAGTGTGTAGGTGAACGTCGAATTGCCCACATAGGTCGGCGATGGTCGGAAGATCACCGACTCACGGTCCTGGGTGACGAAGACCGTGCCCGCCGCTGCCGGGACCGGATCGGTCACGTCATCGATCGTAAAGGTGTCGCCGTCGACATCGAGATCGTTTTCGACAACCCGCTGGGTGACATCTGTGCCCTGACTGCCGTTGGTGCCTTTAAATGCTGTCAGGTTGTCGTCGACCGCAGTTGGCGGATCGTTCCTTGCGCCAACGGTCAGACTCGCCGTTGCGGTCGCATTACCACCGAAGGAGTCGGTCATTGTGTAGTCGAACGACATCGGCCCGTTGAAGTCAGCCCCGGGTGTGTAGGTCACGCCGAGGCCATCGGCATCGACCGTCACGATGCCGGCCCCGGCGGTGATGTTGGAAATGCTGATGACCACGATGTCATCGCCGTCCGGGTCGTTGTCATTCGCCAACACATCGAGTGTCGTCGCCACGTCGTCTTCGAATACGTCGACCAATGGGTCGTCGTCGAAATCATCGTCGGTTGCGGTGGGTGCGATGTTTGGAAGCTCGAAGGAGCCTGCGTCGCAGTCGCTACCCGGGCGAGGTTCACCTCGTTGATCGAGCGCTAGGCCACAGGTTTCGCCTAGGCCGGTGGCGGGATGTCCGTTGGGGAGAGCGACGGTCTCGGTGCACGAAACGCCCGCGGCGCAAGGGTTCTGAGCTAACGGCGGAAGCGCCATGTACCAGCTTCCACTGGGAGGTAACGGCCCGGTGTAGCTAGCAATGGCACCGCAGTTGCCGAACATGAAGTTGCCGCCGCCATCGATCACGTCGACGGCGGTCAGGTTCGAGGCGCAGGCGCCGTTGCTGTTGTCCGACATCGAATCGACAAAGGTCACGACGCCGTCGGAGCTGGCGACCTTGCTGACACCGGTTAGGCTTGTGTGGGTAATAGTGGTGTTGGTCACCGTGACGTTTCCGGACCCAACTCGCAATGCCGTCACGATGTTCAGAGCGAACGTGGAGTTGGTGATTGTTCCTGATCCGCGGGTGGTGAGCCCGTAGAGGTTGTTCAGGAACGTGGAGTCGTTCACGGTCAAGTTTCCGTAGACCTGCACGCCGTTTTGATTGTCGTCGATGCGCACTCGCAACAATGTGAGAGATCCCGTGTGCGCTGGATCTGACCGGATACCAAAGCCCCCCTCGTTGCCGTCAATCGCTCCCGACACGGTTGCGTCGGTCAGGCTTAGCACTGCGTCATTCTGAAGATCGAAGCCGTACTTGCCGCCGTCGACGACGATGTCGCTCGCGGTGACCGTGCCGTGTTCGATCTGGATGCCAGTTGCTCCAGCCGGCGCAGTGAGGGTGTGGCCGCCGCCCACGATGATTAACCCGACGTCTGGGTTGTCGACCACGGCGGGGGTCGTCAACGTGATCGACGATGTGAGTGTGAGTGTCGTGTCAGGCTGACCAGACAGCAGCAGGTTGTTGTTGTTGTGACAAGTCAGCGCCAAGGTGAGCTCGGCTTCGGAACCAATCAGAGCATCGCAGGTCGACGCCTGGGCAGGCTCGATGCTGACCGTCAACAGCGTTGCGACAATCGCAACGATCGCGACGACCCGAACAAAAACTGTTTTCATTATTCCCACTCTTGTAGACCCGCTTGTTCCGACACACGCAATGCACGGGCGGCGCAAATAATTGCGCCCATCCGCCCACCTACTTTCGCCGGAGTAGCCAGAGCATGGGCGAATGGTCAGACGATGCGGTAGCGGCCCGTCTCATCTACCCGATTCAGAAGAGCATCCTGGCTCGCAGGCTTGGGGTCCTCGGGCATGCTGCTCGGTTGTTACGGGGTGCCGAGGACGGTTTCGCAGCGTTCTGCGGTGTCGGTACCGAAGTTGCCGTTGCAGCTGTCGGTGCCGATACCGCCATCGAGGCGATCATCGCCCTGACCGCCGGTGAGCGTGTCGTTCAAACTGTTGCCGGCCACATAGTCATTGCCGGGGCCGCCGTTAAGGGTGTCGTTGCCGTCGGACCCGTACATCGTGTCGTTGCCCAACCCGCCGTTCATGAGATCGTCGCCACGATTGCCATGCAAGGTGTCGTTGCCCGCTCCGCCCTCGAGACGATCCTGATCGCCGTAGCCAATAATCGCGTCGTCGCCAGCTCCACCAAAGATGACGTCATCGCCGAAGTTGCCGTGCAACCGGTCATCACCTGCGTCGCCGCTGATCATGTCATTGCCTGCGTACCCAAAGATCCGATCGGTGCCGGGGCCGCCGGTCAGATCATCGTTACCGAGATCTCCATGAATCGTGTCAGCACCATCGCCACCATCGATCACGTCGTTGCCTTGACGACCAAACAACTTGTCATTGCCAGGACCACCTAACACCACGTCGTCGCCGAGGCCAGCGAGCACCCGGTCGTCGCCATCGCCAGCTACCACTCGGTCATTGCCGTCGCCAGCGCACACCGTGTCGTCGCCTGAGCCAGCCGAGATGGTGTCGGCACCGGGCGTGCCCAAGATCACGTCGGCGCCTGCGGTGCCGTTACCGTTGCCGCCATTGATGTTCATGTCAATCGTGACGATCTTGCCATTACACAGCACCACCGGCGCGGTGGTGGCCGACGAAGCAGTCGTGGACGTTACCGTCGGGATCGGCGTTGGCGTTGAAGTATTCGAAGGAGCAGCGGTTGCAGTTGGCGTCGAAGTGTTCGCCGGCGCCGCCGTTGCCGTCGGAACCGTGGTCGCAGTTGGGGTCGCAGTTGCCGTCGGCGTTGGCGTGTTCACTGGCGCCGTAGTTGCCGTCGGAGTTGCCGTTGCCGTCGGAACGGTCGTCGCAGGTGGGGTCGGGGTCGCAGGTGGGGTCGGAGTTGCCGTTGCCGTTGGAGCCGTCGTGGCAGTTGGGGTCGGGGTCGCTGGCACGGGCGGCTCGACACCAAGGGCGTCGAGAAGCGGCCCGACCCATGTGCCGGTGCTCAGGTTGTACGCACCAAAGCCAGCGCCAAACTCCCAATAGCTCATCGAGATTCCGCGACCTTCGCCAGCTGAGCGCACGATGTCTGTCCAGATCGCTCGGTCGGCGAGATCGGCCAGCCCGTTTGCGGAATACGCCCCGAACTCGCCAACGTTCATCGGCCGTCCGTTGACTTGACCCCAAAGCGCAGCTTCGGCGAATGCTGAGTCGATCGCCTGGGTGCCGGTTTCGATGAGTTGGAAGCAGCGTCCGTCTGCTCGGCACATTTCAATCTCGTAGAAGTCGAGCGTTTCGAAAGTGTCTGAGCGAACCATGAAGTTGATCGATTGGGTGTTCGCTAGACAGGGCGTCATGACGATGTTGAACGTCTGGACGGCACTGGTGGTGTTGATGCGGGTGACCTCGGTGTTGCCATCGTCGCCGTTTGCGCCCTTCACGGCACACCTGACCGCAAGTTCACTTGAGCCCGACACGCGAACTTTGAGCGTGGCTGGCTCGAACGCGGACGCCCGACCAAATGCGACGCCGTCCCACTTGCCTGCGAAGGTGACCCTGAGTGAGTTCGCCGAAGGCTCTGCGATGGTGTCCCATGACCAGTCGGCCCAATTGGCGCCGTAGCCGATCAGGTTGCCCTCGAAAGAAGCTGGCGCAGGCGGAGGCACGGGCTCAATCCAGCTCGCACCTTGGTGGGTGAAGTTGAAGGGGTCATAGAAGTGAACGGACACGATCAGGTTCGGGTCGTTTGGGAGCTGAAGGGTTTCGAGTGCCCCGATCTGATTCCAGTTCGACGGGCCAACCAACACGGGTCGGGTTGGATTCGTGACCCGGATGATGTCGAGCGCGTCGGCAATCAGATCATTGAGCAGTGTTGGGTCGTCGTTGAATTGACCTTGCGGCTCGTTGAGAAGCTCAAACAGGACATAGGGACTTGCGGAGGCGTAACGCTGCGCGATCTGCTCCCAGATCGCCAGGAACCGGTCCCTCTCACCAGCAACGTCGTCGGATAGTTCGTCGAAGAGATGCACGTCGATGATTACGTACAGGCCGTTGCTCTCGGCGTTCGCGATGACCCAGTCGATGCGGTCCCACAAGTTGTCGGCGTTGGGAACGCTGGGATCGACCCCGTCGGGGATCAGGTACGACGGCGCACCGCCGGTATACCCAGAAAACCGAATTGGAACCCGCACGTGCCCAAATCCAGCTTGAGCAATGGTTGCGAAGTAGTCCTCGCGAAGTGTGAGTCCCCAATCTCCCTCACGGGGCCCTTCGAGTGCGTTACCAAGATTGATGCCAACCCCGAGCCGATCATTGACTTGAGCTGCGGTGAGGTTTTGGGCGCCCGCCTCAGGTGCCGAGGTCCCAAAGAGCAGAGCTGCGAACAGACTGACGATCACGAAGAGTGAGAGAGACCGGACCATCCGTTTACGAGATGCAAGAGCGCGCATGCTCGAAACGGTATCGGGCGATCGCGACGACCGCAGTCCGTCCGTTCGATACCACAAACCCATCAGTGGCCGATGATGTACTTACGCAAGTCGACGCACGACGGTTGGTGTGCCCGGAGCCACGTGGGCTCTGTTGTAGTGCGCACAGTCATAGTAATCACCACAGATGACACTGGATCCAAGTAACCCAACAGACAAAGGACCCCTCGTGACTTCCACCCTACCTACCAAAACCACTCGCAGTCTCAAGCTCATGTTTGGGTTATGCGTCGCCGTCTTCCTTCTTCTCACCGTTGTTCCCGCCCCATCGGCCGATGCTCTTCCGCCAATCGATATGACGTCTCGCTTCACCGTCGTCACCAAAGACTGTGTTGCCCCCTATCAGCCAGCAGTCGACGAAAACGGGAGCAGAATCTGCTGGGATGCCAATCCCTATGGCGATGGCGTGTACGGGGACCAAGGCGCATTCGGGTGTAGCACCAGCGTTGCTGGCCGCACCGTGTACCGCGATGTCGACGAGGGCTACAGCCTCGACCACTACCCGTACATCGAAGTTTTGTATGGGTGCTACTACTACCCCGGCGTCACCTTCTTGCCCACCTACACCACGACCTTCTCTTGGTCTCCGCCCACGTACTCATACACCTGGAATTTCTGAAGCTCGAACCAGTTAGGTGCCGGCGGGGCAGTCCTGCGTTTGCCGCTTGCACCCCGAGAAAAAGTAGGCCCGGCACCAGCCGATCGAACGGATGCCGTGCGAGCACGATAGTCCGACGAAAGTGTTCAAGCACGGCAGGATTAAGGTCGGCTTTGGACGTTACAAACTTTGCGGTCACTCGAGTGCCGTGGTTTGTGTCGAACTGCCACTGCGACTTGTAACACGATCGTGTTACACTCGCCGAATGGCAGCGACGAAGCAGACCGTTCTCCATGTGCGCCTCACGGACACCCAAGACGAAGCAATCGCAGCGGTTGAATCCCG
>Ga0209831_1004286_pt1 | contig 11279 bp, 10 predicted proteins | sample Maine_Asex4_meta_FD_187451 | JGI IMG/M metagenome (GOLD analysis project Ga0209831, IMG submission 187451) | Marine algal microbial communities from Maine, USA - Maine_Asex4_metaG (SPAdes) (version 2) | ecosystem: Host-associated > Algae > Red algae > Unclassified | place: Maine, USA | collected...
TCGTCACAGCCCCGTCACACCCTAGTTTTGGAGCGGATCCCAGCCACCAGTGCTCCAACCGTCCAAACGGCCAAACGGTGCCACGTTTGGCTGTTTGGACGGTTGGAGCCATTGGTGGAGACGCTCTCATGGACGACCCATTGCCGTCCCATCAATGGCCATCCGTTGCATCCCCTCCACTCACCCAATCCGTGGCGACCGAGACACTCTACCCGCTTCCACGCGTGGCGCACGTCGCACGTCCGCAACGACGACGCGCCCGCGTCGCTCAGCCGCCTCAACGGTGAGGGGCAGCGGGGCTCGTTGCAGGATCCACGACGAGGGCGTTTTTATCACCCCGATCGCTCGTTTTTGCTCGTTGACGAGGGTACTTTTCTCGTCAAAACCTCGTCACTCGGATATGATATGCCTGATCGAGATTCTCGACTTCGACAATATCAGCTTTTGGCCTGTATTATAGGTCATTTAAGTGCTCCGAAGTCCTGACAAGTAGACAATGTAGGGCTACGCGCAAGTTGCAAAAAGTCGTACAAGAGAGAGCAAGAGCCCCACAAGTAGGAGAAAAACATACTCAAGTGCCGGCCAATGACTCACACAACAGCGCATGATTCGGCCGCACATGGCCTCCTCCTTGTTTTCCCGCCATTCCGCAGCGCGGCGGTTGGCAGCCACAAACAACCATCGCGGCTAACTAAAGACACATGTTGCATTGCCTCAGAAGTGTCACCGAGTGCTTTTCACAACGACTTGGTACGAACACGGTGACGACGCGAACCTGCCCTCGGGGGCGGCCGTGCGGCGTGCCATGCGCGGACCCACTCATCCGCACGCGTTTCAAAGCGGCAACTATCGCCTCTGCCTCCCGTTCGTCTACCAACCAGGCAGACCCCGGCACCGCAGATATCCCCGGTGTTGGTCGCGACCTCGTGCCCCCGGGGTCCAGCATCTCCCCGTTCTCCCAAGACTGTGGCACCCGCGTCAGCCGGCAATACCTGCAAATGGCTGCGGAAGGAACCCCTTCAGATCGAATAGCAGCAGCGATGGCGCTGCATGGAAGCATTGCGCTGCACATCGACTTGACTCGCTCAACGAAGGCGTCGGGGTCGCGTGGAATTCGCGGATTCAGCCGGGGTCACGAGCGGATCGGAACGCGCTCTCAGCCCCGTTCTTGGACGTTGGCGACTCGCGTCGTTCGCCTCCGGATGCATCCCTCTTCAGCTCGGTCGATGGGACTCATTAATTCTTAGTTCAGTTGTGTTTCCGTTCTTTGACTCCTCAGATCCATGACAGCTGGCATCCACAACGGGCGTTTCAATTCCGTATTGCTCGTTTGAATCCACGTGCAACTCGCACTGACAGTCGTCTTCGCAGTATCTCAGCAACCTGTGATCGACTTAATATGACAGCTTGCTAGCAAACTGTCATATTAAGAGCTCAACGAGCTTTATGTTCCAACATCGTTGCGACCCTACTCGCTTGCTCGATGAGGCCTCCCTTGTCACCTTCCTCATGCTCCATCTCACACCATGCTGTTCTACATCACTTGAAGGCGCTCTCAGTGACGGTCCTGGAGCATCCAAGAATAGTGTGAAAAATGCAAATACGTAGCCACAGACAAGCAGAGTATGGAATTCGACGAGAAAAGCTCTCACAAGGGCCTTCAAGGGGGGTTTTTCACCAGCTTGACAGGTTTCTCGTCGCCGAATCGAGGAAAAAGGGCCTCGTCGTGGATCCTGCAACGAGCCCCACTGCGCTGGCGCCGTCGCGGCACGCGGTGGTCGGGGCGCACCGTCTGGGCGCGCCCAGCGGCGCCGGTCGCCGACGGGGTTGCACGCTACCCGTGCGTCGGCTCGGAAGGTTGAGGGAGGGGGCTGAACCCCGCTGGCGCAAGGGCCCCCACGCCGCCCATACCGCGCCGCATTGGGCTCTTGCCCGACGGCGGTCGCGCGGCGGCGAGCGGGGAGCGGGCTTGGGGTACAATGAGGGGAGAGGCCCAAGAGGCGTGCACCAGTGGCACCCAGGTGGGGACACGACGTCAGCCGCGCCACTCGCACCCATCATGACGATGATCGTCAGAACAGTGGACACTTGAACAGGAGCCTGAACGGAAGTCCCGTTCAAGGAGCTGTTGAACGGGAGGTTTCCCGTCTGTGCTGTAACAAAGGCCTGAACGGGAGGAGTTCCCGTTCAGGGAAACTGTGCCAGGCCCAGAACCATCTCGTGGCTGATCACGAGGTCATGCGAAACTGTCGCACTAATCCAAGCCAATGATATCCCTGCAATATATTGCAAAGACGTAAACTGTCCAGGTCGGGGTCCTGCACGGCCCTGGATGCCTCTTGCCCATGACGATGTGGTGCGCAAAAAGTGGACGCCAAGGCGCGTTCTCGGACCTGAGGTGCACGCGCGAGACCGCGGCCGCCGCTCCAGAACTTACCCCGGGTTGCTCTGTAAAGTCGATCGATGACCAAGTATTTATGGTCTTCGTGAGAAGACGAATGACGTCAAGCATATTAGAGAATGGCCGGCCAATCAAAGTGAGCGCCACACGCAGCCCTCGTGGTAGGTCAAACGTCTCCATGGAAAACACGAACTTCTCTTGTCGATTGGAGACAACTCCGAGTCACAGGCCAAAGCCTCAGATGACCTGACCCTCCACCACCGCGCCGCCAGCGAGCAAGACCACTGCAGTCGTCATCCGAGATCGAAACGCCCTTATCGATCTCTCCCGGCTCTTGCTATCGTGCACCAACGTCCCCCTTCCCAACTGGGCGCCCCCCTACCATGCTGGATCTTTAAGCCAGTCTTCCGACAGGTATGTTGTGCGCTGTTTGTGGTTGGTTCCTCTCCTGTCTATCGTTCGTCTATCTGTCATTGCGTGTCTTCCATCGAGGTCATTGCTCCGGACGTTGCACTACCGTACAGGGAGCCCTCGTTCACTGCCATCTGTGGTAGCTCGCATCTGACTCGTGCGTACATGTGCTACCGTCCATGCATGTTTTCTTCATGCGTATCGTGTATGTCTTTTTCCCACTTTCAGATTAGATTTCTCTTTCCCCCCTCCTCCCTACGACCGTCCCCCGCTTCCTGCCCTCTATCTCGTACGTCCCCTGTTTTGTCCCGTCGTATCGTTGCTCTTGCTTTTTAGTCTTCCCCTCTCCCGATATCTCGAGCTCTCGTCTGATGTGGGTTTGGATGGTACGGCATCTTTTGCGGTCTTTGAGGCTTGTTCTCGGTACTACCTGCCGACTGGCCCCCCCACTTGTGTTGCTGCCGCCGTTGGTACATGGTCAGCTATGATGGGTGCATCGTTTGGTTGTCCTCATGGCCGCAGTCCCAGCCGTCGTCCCTCCAGAAATACAACAGAGCAGCATCAACGAGCAGTGTGCATGGGCCGCCAGTTACCTGTCATCGCCTGGGGATTAGCGCAATAATAATTGACCCTACAGCCGTTCTCCCAAGAATCCCGCACTCCAACAGTTGCAAGAGAGTGCCAAATCGGCCTCTACGACCCCGCAGAGGGCGGTTTGGAACTATTTTGCAACAGTTGGAGTGCGGGATTTCTGGGCGAACGGCTGTAGTTAACAAAAGTATTAAATGTGTGTCTCGGGATCTCATGCGTCCGACCTCGAGGTCAGGTCCGTGTACCTGAACCACGTTTGTAACAGGAGTTCCCTTGTTCAGGCGCCGTGCCGTAACAGGGGCCTGAACGGGACTTCCTCCCGTTCAGGATGACCATTGTTCTGACGATGGCAAGCACTCGAGGAGTGTCTGTCATTGGTGCCGGTTGCACTCATCCCTAGAATGAGCTGCCCGCCGCCAGCTGTGGCCATGCACAGCGACCAGGGTCGGAGAGCGACGGAAGCGGCGGCAACGACCGTGCATGGCTCTTTCATGGCGCTGCCATGCTGGCCAAAAGCGGACAGCGAATATAATGGCTTCTGCCACGAGGTCGCGCCATGGAGATCCAAAGCGGGGGCAGGGCGTGAGCGCGTGTGCGTCAGGCGTGGCGGCAGCGGCCAGCGCAACTGCGCACGGCGCGCAAAACGGTCAACGGATATGGACCGGGTGGCCGCCGCGCTTGCACGCGGTGACGCATGCTGCGAGGACCACTGGTCGTCGTCCCGACCACCGCACCACCGGCCCGCCGCCTTGTTGTCTGCGGCAGAGGCCTGCGGTGGGGGCAAGGGCCCTCTCTTGGGCCTCCGCCACGGTCTACAACCAGGGAGGGGTCGGAGGGGCTCGTGTCGCGCCTGGCGCCCTGATTCGCATCCGGGCGGAGGAAACTGACGGGGCGGCGCCTCCCGGCCCGTCGTTGAGCGGCGGCGGGGACTGGCGCGGCCGCTGCGGCCGCTGCCGCCCGTCGCTATTGCTGATCCCCGAATGTTGTCCTGGGGGACAGAGACAGAGACTGACTGTGAATAAAAGCTCTCTATTTGTCTAAAACGACAGTAAGAAGGCATCAAAGCCAATAGAAAACCCGCATTCGGTGCCAGGACCATGCACTCAGCAGAACTCACTTTTTGTTGCCGCTTGATCCGATTTTCTTGACACGGAGCAAGCTGCCAACGCGAGATCTTGAGATTTTCTATTGTCTCCTTGCCAGAAGTGCAGAAAAAAAGAGGAGCTTGATGCCGACACCGGACACACAAGCTGTCGCCTTCAGCGATATCCGACTCCTACGACTGACTTGTCCGGGCCATCGCGGGCAGACCTAGCTTTTACAGGCCCAAACCCGAGCTCCAGCTCAGTGGGGCATCCAACAGAGCAGACAAGCGGGTCACACCTGATGCAGCAGCAGAACAGACGGCGAGTCCACGACCGCAGATGGCGGGAGTGCGCGGAGTATACATCTTCGGTGTGGACCGCGCGGTCAGCGACAACCGCACCGAGACAACAAGGCAGCGCTCGTGATCGCCCACGACATACACTGCGCTTAAAAAAAGAGCAGCAGTGGTCCAGGGAGCGGGGAGGCCTCCGATGAATGTGCTCGTAGGAAGCAGGATGGGCGAATATGCGTGGCACGAACGACATCCGCAGGGTCGTGGGGCAGCTCACGAAGAGATTGACAATGTACGGCCCAACTGTTTTTGTCGCATCACTGAATGATATGACTATCCTGTTTTTAGTAATCAGTAATCAGGACACGGAAACATACATGTACATACACAACAAGGCAAAGAGGAAAGGCCATGGCAGCGGAGCAGAATTGGCACAACTCTGCAGCAGTTCCATACCATATCATGGACAACGCTCAGCGGCCATACTCGGGCCCCGAACCGCCTCTAGGCAGCGCCAGCCATGATCACCACCTCGCCTTCTAGCCACCGGGCGTGGTACGGAAGGAGCACCCAGAACAGGTAGTCGGTCGCGGACGGCAGCCAGAAAAGCGCACTGGACTGCCGTTGCTCCCACGCGGCTTCCGAAACGGTCAAAAAGAGCTCACCGTCACACGAGTTGTCGCGATATCCGCAGCCCGTCGTTGACCCTCACCGAGAACGCTGCGATGCGACTCCAGCATCGCTTCGCGAGGTGAACGCGAAAGGAGCAACTGTCTCCGAAACGAGCAGTGTAAAAGGTCAGCGCAGTACTTTCTTCTGATGCTCATGCGACTTGAAATTACCGTTCAGACCGCAAGCGAGAGAAGCAGCGGCACTTCTTGAGCAATTTTTTCCAAACTTTCCGACCTCGATGTAAAAAGGATCATCGCTCATTGGCAGAGAAGGTTGTTTCCGGCAATCGTGTAAAAACAGCACAGTAAGACACGAGGTACGTACAGCAAGCCGGACTCAGCGCCCTCGTGGAGTCACATTTGCAAGTGTGGAACCGTGCAAGGTGAGGTTTTGACAGAACGGGTGAACCGACGAATATGAACACCACCCCATTGCGGCATTCACCCCGCCGCATGCGCCAGGATACACGCCCCAGGGCTCTGCGGTGCGACATGCCAGTGTTGCAGCTCGATGAACACCATGCACAACAGTATCGAGGTGAGATAAACGACCAAAACGATATAGCAAGTGCCGTCGTGGTCAGGTTCGGTGGAGCACAGGTGTTTATCGCCTGGAAGAAAAGATACAAGTGCAGCCAAAAGGCGTTGCGTCGTACGCAGCAAAAATAAGATATCATACGACGGTGAGCAAAGAGCATACCACACTGACGTAAGGCCCATGAGACCCATGAGATAGGGTAAGAACAAGAGAAGAAAGAAGAAAGAACAATCGGGGCCATCGAGTAACAATGCACAGCCAGTCGATGCCGGCACACAACAAGGTGCCAACCACTCAACAGTAGTCGAGGGGCCTCGGCAACACTCGAGCCCGGTGCATGACGATAGCTACGTCCGTCAAGCATCCCTGGTGCCGCCGCCCGAGTCAGGCTCTCTCCCATTGGCGGTTACCGAACCAGGCGCACGGCCAGACACGGCCTTGCTGACCGCCGAGCCCAAGCTGCCGTTGAGATTGGAAGGAGATGTCTAGGGCACGGCACGAGCTGGATCCGACGCCAACTCGGGTCTCCGCTCGTTGCTAGGGCTAGGCGAGCTTGCCGTCAGCGGGCGGACGTCTTTGGGGGCAGACGACGCCGAGTTCTTCTTGGATGGAGGCCCCGAGACCGACGGAAAGGCTGCGGCAATGGCCGCGGCGGCCGCGGCCGCCGCGGCGTTGGCAGCCGCCTTGGCGCTGCGACCCGACCCGCCTGACCGCCGGGACCTCGTGGCGCCGACAACAGTAGGAGTTGAGGATGGCACGCTTGTACCGGTCTTGGCGCCTGTTGACGAGGACGCATCATTGCCTTGGGTCTTGCCGTCGTCAGCCGTAGACCGGCCGATTTTCGGAGACATCGTCCGTTGCGACGAGTTGGCGTCGAGGTCCACAGCCGTAGGGGCCCGCGTGCAGGTGGACTCGGTGCCGTCGGCGACCGAGGACGATGGAGACACGGACGTAGGAGACGAGGGGAGCCCGATGGTGCTGCTATCCGAGACAGTGCTGCGGGACTCAGCAGCCCGCAGTGTTGGAGGCGTCCAGGGTGGTGGGACAGTCAGCAATGGAGATGCAATTGCAGCATCCTCCGATGGGCGGGTGGATGTCGCAGAAGAGTCAATGTTGACAACAGACGTCGAGCGTGACCCCTCAGTAGGTGGCGCGACGTCCAACGGCTCCAGCGAACTCGGGGAAATAAGCACAGATGCGGCAGGGGCATCCACGACCGACACGGGAGACGTTGTCGACCCCGTAGAGGCGGGCGTGGAAGACGTGGACACCGTAATCGGTGCCTCGCCGGCAGTCGCCGTCGCTAAGGCGATGGACAAGGGCGGGCTTGTCACAGCCAAGCCAGAGATGCTCGACGAGCCCTTGGGGACCGGCACTGGCATAGAAGAAGTTGGTGGGGGTTGCTCGGCAACCGTAGAGGCGGCACTGACCGGCATCGTGTGGGAGGTCTCAGAGCTGCAGGTCGGCGAGAAGGAAGAGCCTGGAACGAAGGGAGAAACAGCAACGCCGTTGGCGACCACGACAGACGCCACAGGAGCAGGTTGGGAAGTGGACGACGCAGACGACACAGCCGAATCAAGCAGACGGCCATCATTGGCACCGCCAGAAACCGCCGAGGACGAAATCCCTCCCAGTCGCTTTCGCGACGCAGCTAGGTTCTCCGCAGCCACCCAGCTGCACGCACGCTGGTGCTCACGAGCCCGGCTGGAGTCCTTCTCCGCAACGTAGTGAGCAGCAGCGCGTTGGTAGAGCGCGTTGTCCATCTCGGCCAGCAACTTCTGGACGTTGTACGAGAGGGAGCGCACGTTCGGGTTCCAGTGGTCCTCGGCGTTGCGCTGCAGGGCGCCAAACACGTAGGGCACTACACGTTCCCGGTGGTGCACGATGAGGTTGACGATGTACTCGTTGTTCCAAAAGAAGAGCGCCCGCTCTGCAATCTGGAAGTGTGGCGACTCGATGCACTCCGAGATCTGCCGGAACAGCTGCGGCAGCACCGCCGCAAACTGGGCAGGACGAGTCAGCTCCAGCACTTCCTCCAGCTCCCCGAGGCAAAGCACAGCCTTGCGCGTCGCCGTCTGCGGCCACAGCTTGAGGAGACCCGAAATGACGACGACCGCCAGCGTCGGGTCCTTCTCCACAAACTGGGTAATGCAAAAGCTCAGCTGCCCATGGTAGCTCGGGAGACTCTTGGGAACATGAAGAGGCAGCAGGGTGCGCCGCAAGAACATCTTGTGTTCTTGCTTGAGCGGGAGCGTGAAGCCATTGATGATGGAGCCAAGGATTTCGAGCAGCTCTGCGGCCCCGTGGTGGCGGTACGCCGTAGCCGTCCGTTGCCGCTGCGTCTCGTACACGAAACGGTGGAAGGTGTGGGTAATGGCACGGCGGATGAAAACGCGGAGCGGCATGAACTTCCCGTAGATCCGGTGGAGGATGGTCTTCAGGTACTCCCGCTCCCGCGGGTCTTCCGAGTCAAACAGCGACAGCAGCGAGGCGACAAACGGCTGATCTACCACCGCGCAGGCCACCTTGGGGTCCGTCTCGTTGGAGACGATGAAGCGGCGGAGCACTTCATAGGAAACCTGCACATGGGGCCAAGCAGGCTCCAGGCGCGGCTCGTCATCCTCAGCGTCGAGCCCATCGTCTGTTGCAGACCCGACAGGGAGAGCACGGAAGAGGTTGGCTGACACCGACGCAATCAGCGGGCGTTGCACCTCGGGCGTGAACACGAAAGGGTAACCGGACGAAGCGAGTTCCACCACGTCTACAAGTGTCCGACGCTTCGACTCCTTCCGCGATAGGTCCGCCCGGGGATTGCTCCAGTCCACAGGCGCCTCGCAAAGGCGGAGCTTTTTGATGAACAACCGTTGCCGTTCTTCTTGCGTCGCACAGGCTGTGGACAAAACAAGATGGAGCCAAGCCCAGAGACAACGCATTGGACTCAAAAGTCAACACCACATGAAAAACGTGCGTAGGGTTAGCGCACAGGACGCATGAACACAACCAGATGGACGAGCAGCAACCGCCGCGCTACGGCGCACGCACATGCCCATTCGTTTCGAACCCACTCCACACCATCCCCAAAGCAGGCCCAGTGGCACCGGAAAAGGCACTGTGTACATTCACATGCTGCAACAGAAAACGTACACTTGAGGCTCGGAAGCCGGTCCATCTCAAGGAACGGGTCCAACACGGGGGTGTCCGCACCATCCGCACCGCTTCCGGCAGGTCCCGTCGCGTAGCTTCCCGCCGCCCTTTGCATAGATGGCCTCGACCCCATGGCCGAGGCTGGCTGGGTACCGCTGCCACCTCCACTTCCGGTAACATCTCTGCCACTGTCACGGGAAGTCGTCATCATGACGTCGACAACAAAGGGCCGTCACCTGCCCAACGGCCCGGTCCAGTATCAACTGCGCACGCAACTCGAGCAGCGTCGCGCGTCACAACTTCAACGGACCGCCGGGGAGCACGGCAACGCATGCGCTACCACAAGGCGTGACCCTCGTCGCACACCGGGGCGCACCAAACCAGACCCACCAAAGCGCAAGCCGGTCTCTGTCGAACGGAGCGGTGAGAAAGTGGCGTAGCTTCCACCGGCCGATGACGGGGAAGACTTCCCAACGAGCACACTCACAGTGACACACGCTCGCACGCGCGGCGAAGATCAGGCTACAGCGCAGGCGCCCGACCGCAATCCGTGCGGGATGGCCCAGCCGCAGAGGACGGAAGGGAAAGAGGATATGAGCAGTGGCCCACACCTGCACTTGGTTCACCAAGCCCACAGCGGGGCGCAGCAGCCACGCACCCTGGTGGAGGATCGAATAGCACAAGCACACCTGCACGAAAGCCACGACCAGGCACCCCGAGACTGCGCGGGCCGGTGCCCGCGTCCCACTCAAACGCAGGTCCAGCCAGCAGGCACAATGGACCACGAAACAAGACAGCGCCAAGAAAACGAACAAGAAGAGCGGGGACAAGAAGCGGCGGCGGCCGAGCAGACAGCTGCAGCAGTACAACCGATGCTCAACGGCACGCGTGCGGAATTGGTTGGTGTGGGCAACGAGGCGATGGTGGCCGCCAAGGCGATCAAGGTACGAAGGCACCTCTACTGGCGGCGCGGTCAGCACCAGGCGCGGTCAGCACCAGGCACACCTCGCACACGCGCCGCGTGGCGGAGGACGAGTGAAGCGCGCGGTGGAAGACGAGTGTAGGGGCAACGTGCAGGTGGCGTCGACGCCCACCGCAAAATTGCCCAGCCCCCCTACTGGAGCGGTAGCCGGGTCGCGATACGCCCCGCCTCCCCCACCGCAGCCGCCGGGTGCCCACACCGGGTGCCTACGCAGGGGGACCACACCAGTGTCGCCACGCCGTACCGAAGGCTAGCACGCGGGGCCCCGGTACCGCGCCGCCGCACCGCAGCGAGCTCGCCGCCGCTCTGAGTGCCAGTCAGCAGCAGGGCCCGAAAAATGCCTACCCCCCGACACAATGCGGCTTCCCGCGGTCGTGCCCGTACCCACACCACCACCCTCTGCCCTACGTGTGCGCGAGCAGTCGGGCAAGGTTGCCGCTCGGAGTCGCGGTCTCGGCACGGTGCGGAGCCGAGCGGAAGTGCACGTGTCGGGTGGCGGTTCCGCCAGCCGTGTGCGCCTGTGGCGGGTGCAGGTGGTGGCGTTGCCGCGGCCGGCCGGTGGCCGCCACCGCCACGGACAGCGGGCCGTCGAGGGCAGGCGGGCGTGGCGTCCGCGGGCACGACGTCGCGGCTCGCAGCGCGGCTGCGCCTAGCCAGGGGGGGGGCAGCGGGGGGGCGGGAGAGCGCGCCTGCGCGACGGCCGCGCGTGTGGGAGACCGGTCGCTTGGCGCTCGCGGTCGGTGGGCCGGACCCGCGCTCCAGGCTCTGCACTCCCGTCACGCCCGTGCACGGCGCTGACGGGGGCCTCTCTCGGCGCCAAAGTGGCCTATTCTCCTGGCCATGCATCCTCCAGGAGCCCCTCCCTAAAGGCCCTCTGGAGGCGTGCCGCAGCTGACGTCACAAGTGACGACTGTCAATCGAGTTGTGAGGCGGTCCTCCAATCAACCTCAGCAGAGATGTTTAGTACTGAAAACGCGTTCGGGGAAATACCCTGGACTTGTGTACAACATGCGAAGCAGCCACATCGCAGTAGGGCTTAGAGCAAGCCCAGCGGTGCGCACCAACACCATAATATGGTGATTTATCCTGGATTCGTGGCGTGATGTGAGTGGCTCCGCTATACTATGGTGCAGCCGATAATCGTTGTGCTCCAGCGGTGCGCG
>Ga0209831_1004292_pt1 | contig 11269 bp, 11 predicted proteins | sample Maine_Asex4_meta_FD_187451 | JGI IMG/M metagenome (GOLD analysis project Ga0209831, IMG submission 187451) | Marine algal microbial communities from Maine, USA - Maine_Asex4_metaG (SPAdes) (version 2) | ecosystem: Host-associated > Algae > Red algae > Unclassified | place: Maine, USA | collected...
GGGAACGCGGCGGCGACGACCACCAAACCGACACACACCATCACGACGGCGATAGCGGCGGCTGCCGCAATGCGGCGTGCGGCCGGGCAGGAGTGTAGCATGGCATGTATCAGTACTCCTCCCACCTGCACGGCGGCGGTCGGGTGCGCACATGCCGGTAGTGCAGTAGGGGCATTGAGCAGGCGAGCTCCGGAAACAAAGACCGACAGAGGCGGTGTTAGCGAGTCCAGGATCCGCTTGTTCCACTTGCGGCATGACATGTATGTTCTTCAAATTAAATGCGAACACGTGGCCCACCGACGATCATTATCAGCGAGTGCTGACATGATTTCGATGATTTCGCGATAATTATGACGATCATTATCGTGTGATAATTATCGACCCACATCCCTGCTGTGCACCTTGGTTGGGGACAGGCACCCAGTCTTGACACAAAAATGACATGATAAAGTAAAATATGGGTGCCACTTGAACCTTATTGAGAATATTGAGGGTGCTACTTGGAGCGTCGTGAGGGCGTTTTGGCTGCCTAATGGGGCGTCAGTAAGGCGTCTTATCCGTCGCGCGCCCCTGACGCCCCCGAAATAGGGGCGTCGTGTGCAACCCTAAAGTTTAGTTTCCTGAACAACGCGCCAAGTTGCTTGACCCTTGGTCCGTGCTGTCTGTCATTGTCCATCACAGTCACGGCCGAGCATGGTGGACGAACACCGCGCCAGAGGGATGCCCCAGTCAACAAAGCACCTGCTGCACGAGTGACGCTGCTCAGTCGAGAGTCATAGAAACCGATGCTGTCTCTTTTGCGTAGCTTCCAGTCGATGTCTATTGGGCCCCCTATAGAGGTGGCCGCGCGATGCTTCGCCAGCAGCACTTGACCTGGTTATCTGCCGTCGGAAGCCCCAATTGTCTGGTTTGCGTGAGGACATGCGTACACGCACATGAAGATGCACATGCTTTCGCACAGGCGCGGCCCGCAAGGTTGTCGCAGGTCTGTTCCAGGCGGCGGCTCCTCCGCGCCAGGAGACGACGAACAGCCAGGCTGTCCGTACCACCTTGCAGAACTGCGGCTGGTGCTGTGCACAACGTATTGTCGAGAGGGATGCGCCGTGAATTTGCGCCCCCGGGAAAAAAAACACACACGACCGAGCCGGAAGAAGGGCACAGGCAACCTGCACCGTGCAGTGTCGGTCGCACTATGGCAACGCGTACCAATCTCTACTCGCATACATCTGTTCCCGGCCATGGTACGCAAATAGGTGCGCGGGGCCGCTCGCGTGCCGACCGATGCTTACGGTGGACGCCCGCCCGCCACTTGTTGCGGTTGCGACATGCACGACACTTCCTCCCAGGCCACCCTCCACTGCATTAAACATGCAACAGGGTCATCCCTCCGAGCCACAGCGGCCACGAAACAGCACGCCAAAGCCACAAGACCACTGCCTCCACAGAGCACGAGTCCGACACGCGCGCGCACGGTGAGGTACCAAGCAAAGGACTGCGAGAAACGCAAACACACACACAGCATGACGACAGCAAGAAAATGTACACCTCTTACGATACAGGCTGCCGTCGCTTCAACAGCCCGTTCGCCGCGGGCCGCAACGCGCCGTCCTTTTGGATCCATGCCGAGTCCGGGTTGACAGTCACCGACGTTGGCGACGGCCCGTGTCGCCTCATGTTCGCCACCGCGCCCGCCAGCGAGCCCGCGGCCGCTGATGTCGCGTTTCCGCCCGTCGTAACTTGCGAGCGCTTGCCCGCCGCCGCCAACGCCCGCCCCCCGCTCCCGCGGAAGGCCTTGACCAGCCCCCGCGCCATGAGGCTGAACCAATAAATATTCAAGCCGTAGAGGCCGACCGTGACAGTCACTCCAATGGCCAAAAGCACCCGCAGCTGGTATTCGGTCAACCCTGAGTAGAGCACTCGGTGCTTGAGCATCCACCCGCAAGCAAACGGGATGTACAGTGGGCGGGCGACAAAGAAGGCGAGTGTCATGGCCAGACCCGTCACCTTGTACGCGCCCGACTGGCGGTGACGGAACGCCATGAACCACCGCTGGTTGACAAACGGTGTCGACGCTTCGGTGAGGAAGAGCAGCGCCGCCCACACGGTGGCGAGCGGCAGCTTGGAGTAGAGCACCCATGACACAGAGGAGAGGACGAGGGCGTGGTGGAAGAGCGTCTGGCCCGGTGCGCTGATGGTCCGCCGGTAGGCGGATACCAGCAACGCGTCGTACAGAAAGTAGCCAAGGCCGACCTTGAGCAGCGCGTGCACCGCGGGGCCCGACGAAAATGGAGCGCCGGCCGCCAGTGCCGCGTCGCCAAACACGGTCACCGCCAGGGCGGGCGTCAGGATGACTGCGTGGAGGTTGGAAACGACGCGGGAGAGCCACTCCACGCGCACGGGGGGGGAGAGCTCCCGGTAGCTGGCGCTGAGCCTAGTCGATAACACCGCCGAAGGGGACAACGCGGCCGCCCAGCCGGCGGCGGCGCCAACAACCACCGCCCAGGTCGGGAGCGCCGCGTCGACCGCTGCCGCCGCCGCGGGCAGCGCTCGCAAGGCACTCACCAGGGTGCCCGTCATCGCAGCCGCTGCCACGCGCGTGCAGTTCTAAATGAGCTTTTGCCCGCGCACGTACACGTCCGTGGCGGGTGTTGGCCGATAGGGACAGAGAAGACACAATGGGCAGTGAGACGGAGAGCACAAACGGCGGGACGACGGAGCACCGCAAAAGCCGCGGCGTCTCTAGACGGCCACGCCCCTGGAGCGACCCCACGGTCGCCAGGGTCAGCAGTCGCAGCGTCAGTCGGCGCGTCCGTCGGCAGCCGGCGGACGACGCCGAAAACCGCATGCGCAGTCTACCGAGACGGACGGCCAAGAAGACGGTCGACCGCGGGGGTGGGGAGAAGGCGCACTGCTGTGTGCATTCCCTCAGAGTGTGGGGCCCCACGCTGACAATGGTCAACCAAACATGCTTACTGTTGCTCCATGCGCAGCCTGTGTGTGGCCCCATTGATTGGTTCGGGCAGGATTTGTTGTCCTCTTTTCGACCAACTGTCAGTTACGTTTCGTCGTCAGCAAGCTTGTTTGCGTACACATTCGTCGGAGAATACAGTTAAATCATTCAAATACGATAACAGTAAGACAAATGGTTTCCGACTCGTATAGTTGTTGTTCCTGCGTGCGTGTCCCTACACGCGGATCGAACCGTGCATCCTCTCCCCTCCATCGCGCAGATTGTTCTCTGCCGCTCCTGCGCCTCGGTGCCGTCACGCACTGCCATGGACCCACTCGGTGCCACAGCGGCGGTGACCGCCACCGCTCCAGCCTCTGCGGCGGGCGCGGACGCGGCTGCTGCCCCTGTCGCCGATTTTATCGACAGCTACGGCCTCGGCCCGGCCCTTGCCGAGCTTCGGTCGGCCAAGCTCCGCTCCACGTTCGCCCATTACCTCACTGACATCCCCGTCGCGGACGTTCCGGTCCGTCCCCGCTGCCCTGCCGGATCCTTGATGGAATTGGCGCTTGCGCCCGCCAACGAGGACGAGCGGGAGCTGGTGCCATTTGACGAGCGCTCCCTCCGGTCGGCGCTCGTGTTGACCGAAGGCGGCCCCCCCGTGCCGATGCCCGAGTGGCTGTCCATCGAGCAAGCGTGGGATGAGGACGACGACCGGCGGCGCCGGCGGAAGGAAAAACGTCGCAAGCGCCGCAAGCGCCGGCGCCGTGAGGAGGGCGAAGGAGGGGGCGACGATGAGGGAGAAGGCGATGAGGATGGCGAAGGGGGCAGTGGGAAGAAGAGTCGAAAGAAGAAACGTCGGGATGGTAGCAGCAGCATTGCGAGTGGCACGCCGGCGTGAGGGGCTGGATGCGACGACGTGCGCATGCACTTTTTTAGTGTGGGATGGGCGGGGGAGGCGAGGCAAGGCGAGGCGCAGGGATTTGGTGAAGTGGGCGTAGCTGGGTGGAAGGGCGAGCTGCACTACAGACGCCGACACCTTGCCAGAGTTGGCGGCGTCGGGCTGTTGCATGGGCATGTTGGACGCTTTGCACGGCATTCTCTGTCAATGGAGCTTCAGTGGAGGGAGACTGCGCGACCCCCCGAGCGCGCACTCGCTCCATGAGGCTTATTGCGCCATCGTGAGCGATGGTTGCTTGGCTGTTTTTAAATGTAGTGGCCGAGGTATCTATCGCATTGTGAGGACGAAGAGAGCCCTCATGCGCTGCACAAGTACGTTCTGCCCTTGGTCTTCGAAAAGGCAACTTCTGTTTCTGCTGTGTGGGCCAGCGTCTCGCATCGGGGTTGCACAGAGTGTTTCATCGCACGGCACGCGCATCGAGACACAACTGCTCAATAGCCCACGGTGCAACGTATTAATAGGATGTGCAGAGCTTCGTCGTGGCCTGTCGAAAGTAGGCCTGGCAACTAAAAGTGCATGAGCGCAAGAGGAGGAGCAGACTGGACTGTCTGACTGTGTACTGGGCACGCTATGCAACAGGAAAAAAAAGACAGAAACAGAGTACAGCAGGCCGCCCCCGCCCAGCCCGCACCAACATGTGCACCGAGCCCCCCTCTCGCCCTCCCCCATTCAGTAATGCCGGTGAAGGGCCTCCCGCTTCAGGCTGAAGTCCGAAAATGGGTTGTCCTGGTCCCCACGATCGTCCAGCGCAGCGTCATTGTCCCCATCATCCGCCATCGCCGGCGCCGACGTTTCGGCCTGCTCGTCCCGTGCCGCGGGGATGATCGGCGGCACCTCGTTACGGATCAGCGCAAAGTTCACGCCCGCGAACCACCGCGCCGCCTTGATCTCCGACGCCCCATTCTCCGCACCCAGCCGCTTCTCGGGCTCCCGCCGCAACAGCTTCTTCACCACTGTCTTGCAGTCGGACGACACCGCCACCGTGTCGGGCCACTTGAGCGGCGACGAGAGGATATTGGCAAACGTGTCGTCTGCGCAGGAGCCCTTGAAGGGTGTCCCGCCGGTCAGCATCTGTGCGAAAAGCCACAGAAAAACGAAATGCATGACGCAAAACGCGTACGGAAGGCCAACCAGGACGAATCGGGAGAATAGTATGCGCAGGGCGAGGCAGGACGCATCGGGAGAATAGTATGCGCAGGGCGAGGGCAACCAGAAACAACACACGGTCAGTCAGTACCGTTACGGGCAAGAACTGCATGCACATCCCGGCGCTACGCTCTTCACAGCTGGTAGAGGCCATGGATGAGCTAATACATGCGACACGCGGATGCCCCACATGCATCCACATCACCCAAACGTACCTCCCAGATGAGAATGCCCAGCGTCCACCAGTCCACCGCGCTTGTTTGACCGACGCCGTTGACAACCTCTGGGCTGATGTACTCCTCCGTCCTGTATCAGTAGCAATCAAGGCCAATCGAGGGGTGCAAAACAATAGCCTCACCATGACTCACCAGCATGCATACTCCATGGTTAGTCACTCTGTACACCAGAACGGCCCACTACAATGGGAGCACGCGCACGCACGGCCGGCGTATGTTCCAACTAAGACAAAGGCCACAACAAACATACCCGACAAAAGAGTTGGTCTGATATGGCAGGACTGGCTCCGAGTTGACAATGTCCAAGTTGACCAAGCTGGATGCAGAAGACCGCGTCTTCGACAGGGACAACGATTTTCTGATCTTGTCCGACAGCTTCATCTGTTGTTGGATGATGCGTGGTCCGACCGGGTGCGCCTGCTTGCTCAGGTCAAAGTCTGTCACCGCAATGTGGCCACTGGCCCGCATCAGGATGTTCTCGGGTTTCTGTGCAGCAGCGAAACATGTATGCGAAGGCATGCAAGAAGTGCAATGGAATGCACAGCAAGTGCAACCAGGTCTACGACGTTAGTATCCCGCACGTACTGCCTAATCTCTCCACCCCACCACGCCCACGCACAGCCACCTGTACAGCACCACGCCACCCCACCAACGTACCAAGTCCCGGTAGATGAACCCCATGTGGTGCAGGTACTCCAACGCCAGCGTCACCTCCGCCGCGTAGAACCGTGCCGCGTCCTCCCGCAGCCGCTTGTTCGGCTGCCGCTGCAGCACTTTGAAAAACTCGCCCCCCGCCGCATACTCCATCACAAAACACAGCCGCGACGACGTTTGGAAGGACGCAAACATTGTGATGATGAATGGGTGGTTGGCCGTCGCCAGAATCTCCCGCTCGGTCAGGACGCGCTTGACCTTGTTGCGCGAGATCATCTCCTCCTTGGTCAGCCTGTGCATCGCCGGGGCAAGAATGAAGAGGGGTGGTCAGAACAAACAAGAGAGAGAAAATGCATGCGTGGCGACACCACAACAGAAAAATGCACGGACAACGTCCAGAGGCGTCAGCAACGGTGACAATGCGTGCAGCCGAGGTCCCACACAGATTGTGTCTGCGAGAGAAGACCGAACACGCCCACGGCAAGCCCCTCGCAAACACCACAACGACCAAAACGTACACTCTGCACATCACCAAGACGGCGCAAACAGTAGACAAGAGCAAGCAAGCACAACGGTGCACACAGTCAGCCACGAGCAGAGGACGTTGAGTCAGTAGCCTGTGCATGAGTGGAGGCACATGAGGACTCACCTGCCACACCCGAGGACACGTGCGCGAGCTGCCTACCACAAAACAAACCCCTGCCCACTGCGTCGAAGGACGACGTCGCACAACCAGCATGGCAGGGCGCCCCGCCGCCACCCGCACTAGACACACTCGGCACAAGCTGCCTCGTCGGCCCCAGCCTCTCCGTCGCCATCGCGTCGTCTCCTCCAGCCCACGTAAACACAGGCACCCACGTGACACATGTAGGATCCGCACTCGTCCACACCACTCCAAAGCACGCACACAGGCCCGGTCAACGGTTTGCGTTCCCACCCCCCCCTCCCCCCAGCAAACGTACTTCATTGCGTAGAGCTTGTTCGTCCCCTTCAACAAGACCAGATACACCCGTCCAATCCCCCCACGCCCCAGCAGCCGCAAGCGCGTAAAGTGGCGCGGCCCCACCTGCGCCTCCTCCACCGGGAACATCTCAGACGCTGGCATTGCAGACCGTGCGAGCACCTCCTCCTTCTTCATCTGGGTGAAAACCGACGGTTGGCGTAGCAGCGACTCGGACGGCGCCATCGCTGCTGCCAACCCGCCCGTCGGCGCCACCGCACCGACAGGCGGGCCTGACGGAACCGGCCCGCCACCCCAGCCGCCACCCTCCCCGCCCGTCGTCAAGGCCGGAACGCCGGAAGTCGCCCCGGCACCGGGTGTGTCGGGGCATCCGCCCTCTGGTGTCCGCCCGTCTTCCCGGACGGGCGCCTCGCGGTATGGGGCTTCGCGGACGGGAGCCTCACGCACGGTGGGCCCGCGCGTAGGGGCCTCCCGGGTCGGAGCCGACCGGGGAGTGACGCCGCCGCCGGCTCCACCGCCGCCGCCGCCGCCGCTGCGGGGTGGCAGGGGGGACACGCCGGCCACGCCGGCCGACGAGGCCGGGGATACGGGCGTCGGCAACATGGCCGGGAGAGACAGCGGCTGCACCCCGCCCCTCCGCCCGCCGGGAGCGGAGCCGCCGGGCGGGGAGACGCCCGACGAAGCGCCTGGCCCGCCGCCACCGCTGCTCGAGCTCCCGCGGCTAAAGCGGGCCACCGCCCCCGCGACCAGCCCCGCGGTGCTGCCCGCACCCCCTCCAACGACGGCGGCGTTGCTACCGCCGGCGCCGGGACCGCCGCTCGACTCGTCGGTCGCCCAGCTACCGTTGGTGCCCGTGCTGCCCCGCCCACCGCCACCCGTCGATGAGCGGCGGCCAATGTCGTTGGTGGTTGTGTTGCCAACGTCCACGTGCGGCGACTTCGGCCGCTGCGCCCCACGCGCCGTCCACGGCATTGTGGGGAAACGGCCTCCTTAGCACGTCAGCGGCAGAGGGGACGCGGGGGGGGGTAGGGGGCGGATGATAATGGCGGTTGGTCGAAAAACGGCCGCACAGGGGCACGTAGAGGGGGGGGGGGACAAGTAACGGCAGCGGGCGGCGCCAGGGCCCGAGGTCACAACCACAAGGCGCCGCGGGCGGGCGGTCGACAACGGCGGTGAACGCCCGTCGACATACGCACGGCAGGCCGTTGAGGGGCGTCCGGGCGGCGCCGAGTCACGCGCGGCACGGCGGCTGGGTCGGCAGCAGCGCGCGAAACCGTCACAGGGGGGCCTTCCCACCCGCCGCCACACACGGCGGCCAAGGCACGCACGGGCCCCAACGCGCGTGCAGTAGCGTTGGCCCGCCTGGCACGGGTATGGACCGTACCGAGAACGCTGCACCCACACGGGGGGCGGAGCAAGGGCAGGGGGACAGGAGGGGGTGACAGAGAGAGGCGGTGGTGCCGCGGCGCACGCCCGCTGCCACAGCGTTGGGGGCAGCCACCCGGGCGTCCTGTGCACGTCCGGCCCGCGGTTGGTGCAGGGCGAGACGCCACAGGGTGTGGGGGCGAGACGTGGGTGGGTCGCCCACGCACGGCGACCGCGCGCTGGTCGTTGCCCGGCGCCTACTCGTCGCTCGTCGTTGGTCGTTGGGGGTGTCCCCAGCCGCCACCCTTGTTGCCGCGCTGTTCGGGAGGGAGCGGGCGGCCGGCGGTAGCGCTGCACAGGCCGGCAGGAGGGCGATGGCGGTGTGCGCGACCGAGACCGAGGCGGCACGCCGTCCGTGGTCTGGGCCAACCAGCAGTCAACCGTCTCGGTCAGGACTTCCCTGGCGAATCAGTTTTCATTTCGCTTGAGCAAGGGCTGATGAAAGATCTGAGGCAGCACAAGTTTAGACAATACTTGACAGAAACTACAAGCCTCGAAATTATAGGCTGCGGCTGCATGTGGCCGAAAACGATTGTTGCGGAATACGAAAATCGCATACCGTACCTTCTGCGGCCGTGGCCTTCTGCGGCCGTGGCCTTCTGCGGCCGTGGCCTTCGGCTGCCGTGGCCTTCGGCGGCCGTGGCCTTCGGCGGCCGTGGCCTTCTGCGGCCGTGGCCTTCTGCGGCCGTGGCCTTCTGCCACTCCTGGATGGGTTTGTCACATTCGCGCGTCAACGGGACAATAGAGGTCAACACGGTAGGTGCGCCACCATGGCCGTCAGCCGCCGCCTGCCATCGTGTCGGCGAGCCTCGAGCGCGCGGTGCGCGCGGCCGCTCACGGCCGAGGGGCGGCTGACCCGGTGCCGCTCGTCTGCCACTCTTTCCCTCCCGCGCACGGGAGACCGCTCGTCTGGTTGCGTCGGCGGACGCGTCGGAGCGCCCGCGACGGGCGCCGGTGGCGCCGTTGAAGGCGCGGCGATGATGTTGGTATGCCGTCCCCACCCGCCGCCGCCGGCGTTCAGCAGCGGGACTGTGGCGAGTGCCTTGCGCCGCCACTCTACTGTGAGCGCCGTCGGGCGGTCATTGCTGCCGTTGCCTCTGTCGCTGTCATCGGCATCACCGCCGCCACCTGCCGGTGGGTGGCTGAGCACGTCCCCCCCTCGCTTTCCGCACCGTCGGCAGGATGGCGCCCGCGATGGACCTCCCAACGCACCCGCCTGGGTGGTCTCCTCTGCTGGAATTTCCGCCCCTGTCCGATCCGGTGTGGACGTCGACGACCAACAGCCTCCCCGGCTCGATTCCGCCGACGGGCTGGGTAGTGTTCGTACTACTGCGCTCAGGCGACAGGACAACAGCCTTTCGTTATTCCTATGCCTAGGAGACGACTTGCACTGCGCACTTCACCGCTCCGCCCAATCACGTCACCTGTTGCTGACCACAGCCGACTCATCACGCCCACCGTCTGTGTTCATAAAACCCATCATTTGAGCCACATTCACACGTATTGAGTTGCAGCTGTAGAGCCACTTGCGAAAAGTATCGAACTAGAATCTCTCGGAAATGTAAACTTGGCAATGATTAATAATAACTTTATGAAAGAAATCCAATACTGGAACAGATGCGTATCCTCATACGTGGGTAGCACGCTTTGTCATCCGTGGTCTGTGTGCCACTTGATGTGTCATCTGGGCCCTTGCAAAGCAGAAACGTTACGCGAACACAACAAACTAGCATCATGATTTGCAGTGGTCCTCGCAGAAGGAATTCTGGCAGCATCGCTCCGGCCAGGGATCAAAGGTCACACCAACGTGTCTGGCTTCCTGGGCGGCTGCGCTGCGACGCGCTGCACCGTGCACTGACTGCCCACTCCTGCCCCGAGTGGCTTGTGTGGCTGTGCTGTGAACCCGTGCTGGTATCCTATTGATAGCAGTTGGGCCTCACAAGTTTCCACAACGCCGGCGCTTGTAGCCTGCATTCTGATGTCGGCTTGTTTGGCCCCTGTTCATCACGTGAGCTATACAGCGGGTGGCCTCCGTCTGCTCGCGTCTGCCGCACGACTGGACCCCTCCGCAGTCCCACCAGCAACCAACAGCGACGGCCGGAGACGGCGGCGGAAACATGATCTACAAATATAAAACAATACAATAACCCATGGGAGCAATACCAATGGGTGCGCTTGGGTGCTCCTCTCGGCTCTCCCCGCCCATGCGCACATGCTGGCCATCCGCATCAGTAGTGCCGATGGAGGGAATCCCGCTTCAGGCTGAAGTCCGAAAATGGGTTGTCCTGGTCCCCACGATCGTCCAGCGCAGCGTCATTGTCCCCATCATCCGCCATCGCCGGCGCCGACGTTTCGGCCAGCTCGTTCTTCGCCGCGGGGGGGATGATTGGAGGCGTCTCGTTACGGATCAGCGCAAAGTTCACGCCCGCAAACCACCGCGCCGCCTTGATCTCCGACGCCCCATTCTCCGCCCCCAGCCGCTTCTCGGGCTCCCGTCGCAGCAGCTTCTTCACCACTGCCTTGCAGTCGGACGACACCACCACCGTTTCGGGCCACTTGAGCGGCGACGAGAGGATGTTGGCAAACGTGTCGTCTGCGCAGGAGCCCTTGAAGGGTGTGCTGCCGGTCAGCATCTGTGAGACAAGACGACGAGAGAAGCGGAATGTACGACAAGAATCAAGTAAAAAATGGCAACCAGCAGGCATCAAGGGTATAGAACGTGCAGGGCAACGGCAACCAGAAACAAAACACCATCAGTCAGTACTACTGCGGCTAAAAATGCTGCACATCCCGACCTTCCGCTCTTCACAGATGGTAGAGGCCATGGATGAGCTAATACATGCGACACGCGGATGCCCCACATGCATCCACATCACCCAAACGTACCTCCCAGATGAGAATGCCCAGCGTCCACCAGTCCACCGCGCTTGTTTGACCGA
>Ga0209831_1004294_pt1 | contig 11268 bp, 8 predicted proteins | sample Maine_Asex4_meta_FD_187451 | JGI IMG/M metagenome (GOLD analysis project Ga0209831, IMG submission 187451) | Marine algal microbial communities from Maine, USA - Maine_Asex4_metaG (SPAdes) (version 2) | ecosystem: Host-associated > Algae > Red algae > Unclassified | place: Maine, USA | collected...
TGAAACTTGCCCTGTCGCTCTCATACACATTGAAATCAACGATCCCAACAAATTCGTCGACACCGCCAGCCGTGATCCCTTGGGGATGTCGTTGACCTTGGAAACAATCTCTAAACCCAAGCCTGGCCCGATCATTCCGCTCAACAACGTTTCCATGGATTCGCCACAGCCTTCCATTCCCGGCGGTACAATTCCCGCAGCAATCACAGCAGCTTTGATTAGGCCTAAATGATCTCGGCCGAAATCAAAAACTTCGCCAATCGTCGTGAGGTCAGAGGTGGCTTTTAAATCAATACTCGCTATTCGTAAAACCGGTTGGTCGATAACGCGCAGATAACACTCAATGGGTGGCCGCGGATTTGAATCGCGGCCCAATATACCAAGGTTCACCGAAGCGTTGATAACTTTCGCGCCCGCTGGAAAGTCCATCCCTAGAAAGAATATGTCACTCCAGGCGCTATGCGTGAAGTCCATTCTCACCGCCGTCGTTTCTTTGAGCATTGGAAACGTTGGGCAGTCTGGGCTGCGTTTGAGAAGTTCAGGCCTAAAATTTAGCGGCTGGTCTGCGGGATGCCCCGTGCGGAACATCCACTGATTACCCTTGACGGTGCGTACACTTTTGCGAACCTGATCGGCCAACGTCTGAAATGCTAATTCGTGATACGCTTTTGCCAGAGCGCTAGACATGCAGTCACTCGGACCGATTACTTTTTGACTGTCTAAAAATCCGTTGATCGCCTCTACAAACCGACGGGCAAGTAGATGTTGGTAGGCGGCGTAAGGAATATGCCCGCTTCCAGAATTCTCAAACAGGCTCGGCATGTGAAACCGATGAATGGCCGAGAGAAAAAATAAAGCACGAACGCGATGATATAAATTATCAGCCTGCCTCCAAAACGCATCTAGGGCATTGAGGTGAGCCGTCATCTCTCGCATAGAAAGTCCCGCGCAAACAGAATCTAACGCTGTATCACGGATGGAATCTTGGTCAGAGCAAATAATCTCAATCAGGCGATTATTCGACGCTGCAGCGAAACTGGAAACGGATCCCGACTGCTTCTTTGCAGTTGTCTTGCTCACGCTCAATCCTCCGCTGAAGTTAAATTGGAGGTCGCCACCAACTCCAACAGTTCTGCTAAAATTGTCTCTCGATCTTTGCCAGAGAGAGCAAGGGCGAGTTGGCTTCTTAGCAAGCCATACTTAACGCCAATGTTATAGCGTGCGCCCGCAATCTCCAAAGCAAGGCATTTTTCAAGTGCAGACAACGCGTTGAGCGCGGTAGAAAGGTTGATGTTTTTTCCATCGGGGGAACTCTGCAAATCGTCCGCTAACAACTTCATAATGTTCGGCGTTAGCACATGAACACCCGAAAGGCAGAGATAATGGCTGGCTCTTAGTCCCGCCACGATTAAGTCCTGTTCAGCCCTCGTCGGTGTTGGCTTCTCGATCACCGACGTGATTCGATAAAGATCGTCACGATTGATTTCGCGCTGTCCGCCGACGGCACCAAAGTATGTCAGAAGATGTTCGCGTGTCGACTGTACGGCTGAAACGGCACAGTCTTCTTGCGCGGCCAATTCAACAACTTGCTTCGCGCAGCAGTTCTCTGAATGGCTGATGTAAACATGGTCGCTGATCAAGTGCAAGAATGGATCATCGCCAACAAAATCTTTCGCACGCAGTAGGGCATCACCGTAGCCGCGCGGTTGATTCTGTTCGATAAAAGTCAGACGACCGGCATGTTCGCCAGCGGCAGCCTCGAAATCACTGGATGCCCCGGGGCAAATAATAATCGAAATCTCTTCAGCACCAGCGCTAACAGCTTCTTCAACGATCAGCTGTAGCGCAGTCTTTCTAATGCCCTGTTGATCTACCAAGCTTTGTAGCGGTAGCGATTTTTGATCGGGTGCTGCTGCCGTAATTACAGCTTTCGAGATGCTCATATTGGGATAGTCCGCAAAGCGAGAAAAGTGACAAGCCAAGGTCAAGTGCGAACAACGCACCCTGCGTTATGTAATCTTAATCGGAGCGATTGTTTTGAGACAGCGTGATGATAAACCATTGCTCACGTCAGCTGATCACAAACGCGATGCAGTCGTTAATATCATCACAAAACAAACCACTTCTCTCGCTTCCCAATCGCATCTTCATTTCGGGGGAGAGCGGACGCCCTATTCGTCTTCATGGAAATTCGCTTCTTTACCTTCGTAAGCTTTATAGAATTCAAGAATCGAAGCCTTCAAAGCATCTGCCGTATCAGGTTCAGCGGCTTGCTTGCATTTCATCGCGGCAACAATTACGCGATGAGCGGAGGCTAACTGGCCAAGGTAGTCGGCGTGATCGGACTTGATACGTTGAGCAAAAAAGTAAGCTCCCATTACGTTTTGAATCTTTGTCGCGTGATCCTCTTTGGTAGAAACCCAACGGCTGACTTGATTGATTGAGTTGCCGCTCATCGCACCCTGACCAGCGCTTTCAGCGAACTCATTGATCTGGTCGATTGATTTCGCGATCGTTTTTGTATCTTCCAACATCATCTCGAAACGAAGCTGGTCGGTGTAGATACCGCACGGCACCTGGCAATGCGGCTTCGGTACTGGAGCCGGCTGAGGGTTTGGATTGCCTGCAAGGCAGGTCGATCCCAAAAATAAAACAGCATAAATTACAGACAAAGAACTGACAGTACGGTACATAGGTCTCTCTCGAAAATGGTTTTTCTAGTGAACTGAAGCGAACCCCAGTGGTTTGTCAGTTCTCAATTTTTGGATTAGCCGTTTTTGCGCTAAGGACTTGTTGATTAAGTCAAATTTTGCGATGCAACGATCAGCCGCCACGCGATAGCGTCCGGTTATGGCACGGAACCGGACGCTATCGCATGGCGGCTGGTTAAATGAACAAGCCCCTAGCCACGGTTCCCCTTAGAAAACCGAGGCTAGCGCCCAAAAGGCTAATGTTCCAAACCCAAGCTCCCAACTCTGACAAATCACTAGGGATTTGACCATTAATCTAACACCTTTTCACTAGGGTGTTCAACCAGCGACGAATTTTCGCGGTGTATTAAGAGTTTCTTAATTCTAAAGACTGCGACGTCCGGAAAAACCGATTGACTTGCTGTACAGCAAGTCGTCCACCTCACGAATGAAGATAGAAAATCTCGACCATGATACGGATATATTCTAAGTTTGCTTGCGTACTAACAGTCGTTGAATTGCTTCTTTGTTCTCCACTTTTTGCCGGCAACGGGGCTGAAATGGAAAAGCAAACGTCTGCTAATAAACCAAATGTAATTTTTATTCTCGCGGACGATTCTGGTTTTTCAGATCTTGGGTATTATGGAAGCTCAATCAGCACGCCCCAATTGGATTCACTGGCTGCAAACGGTCTAATATTTACTCAATTTTATAACACAGGCCGATGTTGGCCGACTCGAGCAGCCTTGATGACGGGCTTCTATCCCCAGCAAGTTCATCACAACACGCTTGCCAACCTTGGGGGCGGCGGTAATGGACAACGACAAGCATGGGCACGATTGCTACCAGACTTTTTAGAGCCACATGGCTATCGAAGTTACCACAGCGGAAAATGGCATATCGACCGAACCGTGCTGGCAACTGGTTTCGATCGTTCGCTGAACATTGTCAACCAAGGTAACTATTTCACCAACAAACAAAAACATGGAAGGGCCAGCCGATTCCAATGGCTCCCGGAAAAAGTCTTATTCCGACATTTGAGTCCGATGGAACGATCGATCGCGAATGCATATGGTGGTTACACGGGGGAAATCGGGCTGTCCGAGTCGGCGACTATAAATTGGTTGCGTCCTAAGGAAATCCTTGGGAAGTGTACGACATGAGTTCCAACCACGCCGAAACCAATAACTTGGTAGTACTTCAGCGGTCTGAAATTGTGGTGCTAAATCCGAAGGATTACGCAAATCAGCCGCCGGGCGATAGCCCAATGGCACTTACTTTAGACGAAACGCGGGATAATCTTATCAGCCGCCACGCGATAGCGTCCGGTCCTACGCGCTAAAAACCGGACGCTATCGCCTGGCGGCTGATGCGCAGATGCGTTGCATCAATCTAAAGTAAGTGCCATTTGGCAATAGCCCCCGGTTTCGTCTCCTCAAATTACAACAGAACCGGACGCTATCGCGTGGCGGCTGATAAGTGCAACTTCAGATAGCTGAATTGTTACATAACTTGATCAAGACACTTCCCGAAAAAGCACAGCACCTTGAGGAAGTTTGGGGTTCGCGGCTGGAGGAATTCAGCCCCCTTGCGAAGAAGACGATAAAGGATCAGCCCACCCGTAGGAGGAGGAAACCGAAGACTAGCCCAAAGGTTCAAGGCACAAAGAAGCGAAAAATCTCGCCCGCTAGGTAAATCACAGAACTTGGCCTGGTCTTGTGCGACTGTGGTTTGTTGAACAAGAGCGCTCGCAGCAGGTTGAAAACCTGCTCCACATGGGGCAGGTTCTCAACCCGCCAAGTGCAAATTTCCCTCTGCCGCTCGCCTTAAGCAGCGGATCGCTGAGCAATAGAAGAACAAAGTTTCTCGTAGGTGCGCTGATAGGCCTGAGTTTGCTTGGCTAATTCGAATTCGGCTTTCACCATTTCGAGCGCACTATCTCCCAACCTCTGACGCAGCGATTTCAAATCCGCCAGATTTGAAATCGATTCGGCTAACTTGCCTTCATCGCCAAGCGGTACCACACAACCTGTTTTACCTTGACGAACGTATTCGGGAATTCCTCCCGCGTCAAAACTAACCACGGGTGTTCCACACGCCATCGCTTCCAAACCAACTTGCGGCTGATTGTCTTCGCGCGAGGGAACGATCACCAGATCCGCCGCTGAATAGATCAATCGCTGTCGGTCAACCGAGTCAACAAAACCTTGTGGGTGAAATTTAGGCAATAGATCCGAAGAAGGAATCTCGCCTGCCCCAAATACTAAACACTCAACCGCCGCCTTCGATTTCATTTGCGCTAGGCTATTCAACAAGTGATGGAACCCTTTACGGTGACTTGCCAAATCGTCTGCACCAAATCCGATTAACACCGCGTCGGATTCGATTCCCAACTGTTTCCGCGCCTCGGATTTAACAACAGGGAAAAACTGACTAAGATCAAATCCAAGATGAATTTTCTCAAACGTCGTTTCCTCAGGCCAAACAGAACTATGCTTCGCTAAATCAATCATCCATTGACTGGGCGCTGTTACATGGATCCGACGTCCGGCCAACGCAGAACGTTTGGCTTGAAATGAATCAGCCGAGACATCGTTGGGCGATGGGTTAACGATTTGGGGACACCCGCCGCATCCGCTTTTGAACTTCTCGCATCCTGTAGCATAGTGACAACCGCCGGTAAACGCGTTCATGTCATGCAACGTCCAAACAATGGGTACATGACGCTCAATTGAGCCGAAAAAACTCTCGTAATCGGCGAAGAACGCCAACCAATGAAGGTGAACAACATCCACGTTGACAGATTCAGGCGAAAGATGGCTTACCCCAGGCAGCCGTGCCATCGAAAACGTTTCGGATTGCGAGTCGCGATCCGCTATATGGTGACCGTAGAGCCGGTAAATTTCTCTATTGCGTTGCTTGGTCTTTTTGCCGCTAGTAAAACGCTGGAAGATTCCTTGTTTAGGCGACGCAAAACCAATCTTTTGAATTTTCTCTCCGGTATCGTCGACCGGGGCCAGCCGATCATTGCGGTGATAATAAAACCGGCTATCGACATTCAGCCTTCGCAGCTGCCGGTGGGTCCGTAGCGCCGCTGCGGCTGCTCCGCCGTATGGGAAAGTGCTGAAGTGGCTAACTTTCATCGAACGCTCCGGTAAGTACGCGAATCGTGGGGCAGGTTTTTAAACTGCCTATGGCCGCCTAGTGTTTTGTCAAAGTTAAATTTTTGGTCTGAGAACATTAGCCGTTTGATCGCTAGCGCCGGTTCTGCGGTGACGAAACTGGGGCTAGCGACCAAACGGCTAATCCTAAAATCCAGTGCTGACAAACCACTAGGCAGCTCGTTTCACCGGCGCCGGCAACGGCTGGCCGGACTTCGTTGAATCAAATTTTGCTTTTGCCAGAAACATATTCTCCAGCATCGCTTCTCGACCTTTTCTTACGAACCAAACTTTTAGCTTACGCTGAAGCGTTTCGATTTGATCGCGTGCCCCGTTCCAAACGGCACCTGAAATCTCCTTCTCACTCAACGGATCGAGGCACTGCTGAATAAACGAGTCCTTTTCTTGCATAAACCCATGCAAAAGAACCTTATCCTGATCCTGCAGGTCGCGGCGCACTCGATTGTGAGTTGAAAACGAAATCAAATTGGTGGACACCGCGCGCCCCATGCTCTGTGCATACTGGAAAACAGCCATGTCAAATACATCTTCGCGTGCTTCTTGAGGCATATGGTTTACAAAATCCATCGAGTAACACGCACCACCATTAATGTGTGGCTCAAGCAACAGCTTGCGTTTCTTGAACAAACGAGATTTGTAAACCTCTGGCACATAACAACCCATCATGATGGGAACTTCCTTGTGGCTGTACCATTGGTCTGATAAGCGGTCGATCCAATCGGGCTGAGTCGGTGCCATATCAGACTCCAACCACAAACTGAATCCGTCGCCGCCCTTATAGTTCTCCGAGACATAATCCATGCAATCCCAAAACATCGCGGTGGGACCTTCAGGGTAGCCAAATATCTGAGTCGGGCACTGAAATGAAAACGCGTTACCGATTTTGGCGTAGGCGTCGAAGAGAGATTGGCTGTGTTGGGCGCGAGGACTGGCGGCCAACAAGTAATCAGTCTCGGTTTTTGACTTGGGGAAAGAAGCAATCTTCTCAGCGATCTTCAGATAGCGATCGACTTCTTCCTGACAGTAGTAGGGTAAAATAACAACGTGGCGTTTACTTGGCATCGCGAAGCTTCCTCATTAATCTGATAACAAGCGGTTTTTACAGGATTTTTGCGGACGCTGTCAATCTTGATTTTGCCTCCACAGAAGCCTCCGTAAAGCTGGTTTAATTCTTCTTCAGACAAATTGGGAAACTGAACTGCGATTGACTTATTGCCGTTATAAATACTAATCTTTTGCAAGTTCTTCAGTAATGCAAATTTGTATCCATCGTCGAAAAACAGGAAACGGCATCCCGTGGCAAAGTTCTACATCGTCGATCAATCTCTGGTTAATCGTGGTGGACATCATTACGACTACACCACGTGTGTCGCAGAAGCCGCCAATACGATGGGGTTCGAAACCATCATCCTTGCCAACAAGAACCTCGATGCGGAAACCGTTATCCCCAATACACAGCTTCACCGGCCTTTCAAGAATACGGTATACCAACGCAATAGCTACCTTGCTGGGCTAAGGCACCTAAAACGTTCAAAAATTGATTTGGGCAGTCAATCTGCACCAACCGACTCCCAGTGGACCCAATTCAAATCCAGCCTTCGCCAGCGCAAGCTACAGAAACGTCGCGGCAAAGTCATCAATCAATTTGCTAAGGATTGCGAGAGCGTTTTTGAAAACGTTTCATTCGGCCCCGACGATCACATCTTCTTAACCACCGTCTCTGAGTTAGAAATGATGGGTTTGGCGATCTTTCTCCGATCTAACGCCGCCACAATCTCTCCCACATGGCATCTGCAATTTCATTTCAACATATTTGAAGGGCGTACGCCCGAATATGCTTCGCAATCGGCCATCGAAAAGATGACACTCGATTGTTTTGAATCGACACAAAATCGTCTTAGTTATCATCGTGTTCGACACTACACGACATCACAAACGCTAACCGATCAATATAATCGTCTTGGCATAGAGAATTTAACGTCGCTGCCATACCCCGTGGCTCCCGAATTCGCAATGGACACGGCCCGGCATCATTCGGATTCCATCACCGGCGACAGCTGTCAGCCCCATTTCGCAAACCAGCAGTTCCAAGCCACAGCAAAACGAATCACGCATGGCAAATCAGACAATGCCAAAGCTGAACAAATCCAAGCGGTATGCAGCCCGATTGAATCAGACTTCTCTCCAGAACCAACCACTTCTTTGAGTAACACAAACTCGCCACAAAGCCCATTAAGATTTACTTGTCCTGGTCAAATCAGACGTGAGAAAGGCTGCCTGGACTACCTGCAACCTTTGGTCAATCAACTGTGGGACACCCATCTTGCTTCAGGTAAAATCAAAATCGCCCTTCAGCGTCCTCGCCCAAAGAAACTGCGCGGGCAGAAAATCGAACTGACCTTACCTCAAACCAATGACGCCTCGGCGCTACCGAGCGACGCGATTGAGTACTTTGCCCACCCACTCGGACGAAACGAATACATTGATTTTATTAAGAATACTGACTGCGGGCTCCTATTCTATGACAGTCGCACCTATTTCAGCCGTCGCGCGGGCGTACTGGGCGAATTGCTTTCGGCCGGCAAACCGCTGATCGTTTCCGCAGGTAGTTGGCTGGCACAACAGATCGCAGAGCCGAACTTTCAATACGGTGAGAGCCTCAGCCGACAATCCGACTCAAAACGCGTGCTTCGAATTGAAGACGTCGAATACGGCCCAGACAATGTTCCAGCGACAGGTGGAGTTGTCACATTTGATAAAGAAAAACATCCCTTCCGATTCTCTCTCAATCGCCAGCCTCAAGAACAACTTTTGCTACTGAGTTTTGATTGGAAGTTCCCCACTGAGCTAGGCACGTTTGCTAAAATATGCCTGACGCAAAAAGACGGCCAAGGCAACTCAATCGACTCCGCCGAGCAAATTGTCGGGCATCGCCCATCCAAGCAAAGCCCAAACTGCCTGTTCCGACTCCGAAGCGACGCCCAAACGATCGAAATCGCGATCAGCAACGCATTCTCTGCGGCGACTGCCATCCTGAAGAATATTCGTATTGAATTACTCACAATGGCAACCAACAGTGCATCCAGCAGCATCCCCTTAAGCAGCGTCGGAATCATTGCCGCCGATTCAAACCAACTCTCCTCTAGTGTGGCCGAAATGGTCGAGCACTACGACCACTACAAATCGTCGGCAGAAAATTTTGCCAAGCACTGGTTTGCGATGCACAATCCACTTCGCACCGTCGGTCATTTGATTGCCAATCAGTGATGACCAATTCTGCACTACTCTCCCACCACACTTTTAAAGACTGAAGATCGGAAGAATCTATGAACATACTTGTCATCGGCGGAGCCGGATATATAGGATCGCATATGGTTCGCCAACTTGATTCTGCCGAGCACCGCGTCACCGTGTTAGACAATCTTTCCACCGGATTTCCAGATGCGGTCACCGCAGGTAATCTAATCGTCGGAGACATGGCAGATCAAGAACTGGTCAAATCCGTTCTCACCGATCACTCCATCGACGCCGTTATGCATTTTGCGGCCTACGCGTTGGTCGGCGAATCCGTGGCTTCACCCGCGAAGTATTATCGCAACAACGTGTTGGCAACGATCGAGCTGTTGGACGCGATGCGGGCAGTTGAGGTCAAACGCATCGTCTTCTCTAGCAGCTGCGCGACCTATGGGATCCCAGACGTTGTGCCTATCTCTGAAAAAACGCCACAAAACCCAGTCAACCCTTACGGATTCACAAAACTGGTTATCGAACGTGCGCTGGAGGACTACGCCAAAGCCTACGGTTTCGGTTTTGCCGCCTTGCGATACTTTAATGCCGCCGGTGCGTCGCCACTTGGCGGTATCGGCGAAGACCACGATCCAGAATCTCATCTGATCCCACTCGTTCTACAGGTCGCACTTGGACAACGAAAATACATTTCGATCTATGGCACCGACTGGCCAACACCCGACAAAACTTGCATACGTGACTACATTCACGTCGACGATCTATGCTCCGCTCACTTGGCCGCAGTGGAGCGGATTGAACTGGGCAAAGGTTTTAAGGTCAATCTGGGAACCGGCAATGGCTTCAGCGTAAAACAAATTATCGAGACGTGCCGCGCAGTCACCGGTCACGAAATTCCCGCTATCGAGGGCGATCGTCGTCCCGGTGATCCGCCGGTATTGGTCGCCGACGCGTCGCTGGCAAAAGAAGTTTTAGGCTGGGAACCAAAATACACCACGCCCAAATCGATTATCGAAACGGCTTGGAAGTGGCATCAATCCAATCCGACCGGTTACGCCAATACAGATAACGCCACACCACCATCTACAAAATATTTAGTTGAAGCATATCTATCAAAGAAAAAAAATTCTCTGCCTAAAAATACAGAGCTCACTCGTTAAGCAGTGTCATCACGATCCCTATCAGAAGGCCGCAAATAATCACGGCCAAGAGATTGTTCACGATTGCCCTTTGCATTCGATCGTACTCAGGCGAAGAAATCAGCTCGTAAACTTGGCCGTTGTGTTCGATTTTCACGATCCGATTATCAACAACCTTGAGGCTACCATCTTCGCTCGGCAGCAGCACCTGCGATCCGTCCTGATGCCGACGATAGAAAAATGCGGGATCGACGGCCCCGAACTTGGGGGGCAGCAAATGATCAACCGGTTGTGCAACAAATGTTACGACGGGAACCTCGACCAATTCGTCGCTTTGCTCCGTTTGTTCAGTTTGCGTTTTTTGATCGCTTAAGTCAATCTCCGTTTGATCGCTCGGATCTAAAATCACGAGGCTCGGAGATAGATCCGAGGTCTCCAGTTCAACGTCCAGTTTGTCCCGCGGACTGACGCTCGGCTGAGTAGATTTTATTAATGGAGTACTTATTTCCGCAGAGATCGGCGGTTTGGTGATCGGCTTCTGTTCTGAAGTTTCGGGCAAACGCCTTTTTTGAGCAGGCGTCTTGGCCTTAGGCCTCGATTTCGCTTTTGATTTCGCTTTTGATTTCGATTTCACGACAGGCGAAGAAGCAACAGCAGGCGATGACTTGACTCTGGGTTGCAACAACACCGCCTGTTGGCAATGCGGACAGGCCATCTCCGATCCCATCATGGAAGGGTATATCCCGAACGGCTTCTCACATTTGGGACAGCCATAAGCCTGCACCTCTTCCGACTTCGTTTTAGCATATGCTGTCGCGTCCACCCTGGACTGAGACTTATTTTCGCTTTGCTTGGGAAGCGATTTTGTAGTCGACACAGCCTCCGTTTTCGTCGTTGTTGTCGCCGGCGCAGCGGGAATCTGTACGGTATCGTCACAGCCTGGGCAGCGTACCATCTGGCCGGCCTGTTCAGCGAGAACTTGGAACGGTTGTTGGCAGCCGGGGCAACGAA
>Ga0209831_1004295_pt1 | contig 11263 bp, 16 predicted proteins | sample Maine_Asex4_meta_FD_187451 | JGI IMG/M metagenome (GOLD analysis project Ga0209831, IMG submission 187451) | Marine algal microbial communities from Maine, USA - Maine_Asex4_metaG (SPAdes) (version 2) | ecosystem: Host-associated > Algae > Red algae > Unclassified | place: Maine, USA | collected...
ACTCGCCCCGATTCATCTCTTGCCAATGCGGTGACCGCCGCTTCAACTTGAGCGGATCCGCTTTCCAGCACCACGGTGGAGGGCCGCCTCAGCCCATCGAGTCGGGGTTGAAGGCGACAGGGCGGACCTCAAGAGAGGCCACGTCAATAGGGATGAGCTGCGCGAGTTCGGTGGCCTTGTCGAGATCGTCGGCCTCGATCACGTAGTACCCGCCGAGAGCCTCCTTCGTCTCGATGTGCGGGCCGTCGGTGATGGTCACGCCGTCGGAGTTCTTCCGCACAGTTGTTGCCGTGTCGGTTCCCGCCAGCGAGACGCCTGACACGTAGTGGCCGTTGTCGATGAGCATCTGGTTGTAGCCCATCCACGCACCCATCATCTCTTCGAAGCCCGGCTCGCCCGGTCCCGGTGCGTGGCCCTCTTCGCTGTGGATCAGAATCATGTACTGCATTGCAATCTCCCTTGTTTGGCGGCGAAGTGTTTCGCTGTCACACAGATGACGCAGACGGCTCAACCATTCGACATCATTTTCTCAGAAAATTTCTCTGTCAATTTTCGGCGGTGCTGATCGACATGGCGAAATAGAGGTAGCACCAAGGATCACGCGTGAAACAACCTCGACCAGATACTTGATCCCACTCTGCAGTCAGCGAAAGTCCGCCTGGCTACAACGAGATCTCTGGCCCAGAGGACTTCCGGCGCCGACTCGGTCCTCGCATCGGTTCAACTGCCACCAGTGCTTGCAGAGCGACGCGAGAAGCGCAGCCCAGGAATCTGCCTGACCACTCCCGAGGGGAGGAAGCTTGAGAGCCGGCTCAGTCATGAGCCCGTGCCAAACTCTCGGCTGCGATCCAGTGGCGTGGATCACCCGAATCCATGAGGTCCAACGCGACAGCCGCTGGCGGGGCGACGAGTGAGCCGTCGTCGGAGATGGCTGAGAGCTCGTTCACCTCGGACCATCGACCATCAGAGATCACACGCAGCACGACCGACCCGAGTGGATCTGCGACCGCTGGCACGATGGATCCGAGTGCCTCGTGAAGCTGGCGTGAAACGTAGAGATCGATCTGGGTTCCTTCGACCCGTAGGAGTTCTCCGTGGAACACCGCCGCAGCAACCCCGCTTTGAATCGCTCCCGCCTCGCTCACGAGATGCGCTGCGCCTGCTGCGCTCATTGAGTAGCGGTGCACCTCGCCCCGGTTGCGATATCGGCTGACGTTCGAAAGATCGACTTCGCTCGCAGCAAGGGCATCCCAAGCACGCTTCTCCCCCAGCGGACGACCCCGCCGGTTCGAAACCTGTTGCCGAGCGGCAACCGCATCCCGAGGTACCGCCCACGCATTCCCGAAACGAACGCCGGGGAGATCGCCGGCAACAACAAGTTGGCGGACGCGCTCTGCGGACACGCCAAGCAACTGCGAGGCGTCCGCTAGTGAGACGAGGTCCGAAGGCATATTCCTAATATATTGGACTATTCCAAGATATTCAACACTTGGTCGAGCACGGCAGGTTGAGTGAGGGTTGGGTGGTCGAGGACATGGCTGGCTCCTTTGGGAAGGAACAGGCCGAAGTGCCTGTCGACATCCCTATGGTCAGCGAAGAATCACCTGTTGCCCCAAGCGAACGAAGTCACGCCGCGCACGCTGTCTTCGCCGCGAGCTTGTAGTCGCTCAGCCAGCACGCCGAACAACAGCGCGTCCCTCGCGAACCAGTTTCGCGATGGAGCGGTTCTCACTCAGATGATCACCCACACCCACAACAAGCTCCTGTCCCACGGCGACGGCGAGCTTCTCCAAGGTTTCAAGAGACGGACGACTACCGCCACCCTCAATTCGAGCTACGGCCGACTGAGTGGTTCCCATCCGCGCTGCCAACTCAGCCTGCGTCAAGCCCGCTTCGGTTCGAAGCCGGTACACGAGATCGCGGAACTCGGTGATCCGAGCCTCGTCTTCGTAGGCTCGCTGGCCAGCTGGTGAGCGCGACTTCTTGATTGCTTGCCAGGATTTGGGGCTATTCATCGTCATCCCATGATATAGCACTCACGCTATAGCGCTCTCTACAATTCTGTTGTTCGATCTTCTCCGCCGAACCGCGAACCAGCAGCTCACGAAGCCCGTCCATTGACGTGTTAGAGCGAACACCCAGGGTCGGTAGGTCTCTCACGACGAGAGAAGGATCGGCCGGAGGCCATAGGGCGGTCGTCGCGTGCCGCTCCGGGAAGACGGCCAAAGCAGCTCCGCCGACCACCAAACAGTTCAACCTTTCGCCCGTTGCACCAAGTCGCTCGGTGAACTCGCGCAGAAGCTCCCTGATGTGGTTGGTGCTGAGGTCCCGGATCGGGGTCGCCTGCTCAGACACTCACGAACGACGCCGCATCGAATAAGGGCTCCCTTGCGATGAGGTTGGGGGCATCGAGCCATGCCGGATCCCCCAGTCCTGCGGACCAATAGCGGTACGAGAAGCGGCGCCGATCAGCGCTGCGCGATCGCGTTCTTCAGGAATCGCCGGTTTGCCAATGGATACCAGCGCATCGTCTGAAAGCGCGGCGAGGCTGTCGTTGAGCTGGCAGAAGCGGCGAAGCAAGTCTTCGCCTTCGGAGGCCAGGGCGACCGCGTCGATATCTCTTTGAACGAACACCGGTTGCCTCCTCTTCTCCGATCGCTTCAGAGCAACTCTACTGACCTCAACCCGCCCGAATTCTGCGGAAACTTCCATAGAGCCGATCGATGCACCGCGCTAATCGTCAGAGTGACATGCCAGTCGTCAGAGTGACATGCCAGGGTCGCTCATGCGCTGGCGACGAGAGGATGTTCGGCCGCCCGGCCGATGTGGGTCACCAGTGCCAACGGTCGGATCTCGTTCATTACCAGGCCTGCCTTCCTCCCCAACAACGCGTGCCATCAGCGCCTGCATCCGGGTCTCCAACGCGGCCGCTGATTCGTCCGAAAGGTTTTGAGCCAGCCGGATTTGATCCATCGCACCACCTTTCCTCGAAAACTGGGTTGCAAGAACGTTCCGCACCGCATTCTCGTCCGCTCCGAGGTCAACATTCTCGATTCCGGCCGCCTGGCAGACCTCCAGCGCGCGCCAAACATCGACAGCGTCGCGGTCTTCGTTCCGCACCGTGCGTGCCAGAACCTTGAGGATGAGTGCACCCGCCTCGTCCGGCAACCGAATGTCCATCTCCAGTTTCTCACCGTCGAGCATGACGACTTCCAGGTTGAGGTCGGTTGCGGACCGCTTGAACGCAGTGGCAAGACCAGGTACCTCGGTGGTCACGAGATGATCACCAAAGGACCTGTTGGCACGCGGCCTGCTCGTGTACGCCGGAATCAGAATGTCGATGACAGCCTTGGGCGGATCGGCTGATTCGGCGCCCAATCCGCTGACAGGTCTTTCGAAGCGATTGCCAGCAGTCTTCGAGTAACCCATGGAGATGAGCCTGTCTGTGAGCTCGGGGGTTCGAACGACTGCCGGGCGAATACCGAGGTCGGCGTCCTGCGTGGCGCGATATAGGTCCAGCCCCCAGCGAAACACATGCAACGTCACCATGTGACCGCCAATGACGCGTCCATCCTCTCCGTCCAACGCGGCAGCAACATCGTTTAGGGCGAGAAACCCCAGATGCTCGGCGACCGAACCGCACCTGAGCGCGAGCCGGTCTAGCGGGTAAGTAACCATGACCGAACCCGTTCTGCGGCCTCTTCGCGGTCGCCGCCGCCATGTCTCATGAGGTCCCACATCACCTGCGTCGGGTGGGCCAGCGGCAGCAGTCCAGTCACTCCCGGCTCAAAGACTGATGTGTCATCGGGGATGATCACCTCGATGTTCGCGTCCTCGGGTCCGCGAGCGACCACGGCATCGAGGTGACTGACAGCACTCGGACCGGTCAGGTAGAACGTCACCTGTGTGGGAGTCCGCCACGGCGAAAGCTGGTCGGCGGCCACGTCACCAGATACTGCAAACTCACGGATTCGAGCTGCTCCCGAGTCGACCAGCTTCTGCGCAACAACCATTGGCGCGTCAAGCGAATAGAACCAACGCGGCGAACCCCCTGGGCCCCCGTACTGGTCGAGGAAGGCATCGACCAGACGCTCACGATCCGCCTTCCACCTGGATCGAGTCTCACGCTCGAGATAGCCCGCAGCGGTGAGACGTGCGAGGACCTGCGAGGCGCGAGGTTGACTGATGCCAGCCTCGCGGGCGGTCACGGTCACGCTCTCAACAAAGCCACGGAGAATTGCTGACCGGATGATTGCCCAGGATCCACTGCCCGACGGAAGCGTTTCAGTTTTGACCTTTGGTGGACTGCTACTCACCCGCCGCTGCACACGAAGACCCGGTGCACGCACATCAGCGTTTCCTGCAGCGTCAACCCAGGACCAACGCTTGAGCGAGAGCGCGTCGCCGAGCGAAGCGGAGATGTACGGCGCCAACAGAAGGGGCCTACCGACCACTTCCAACCGCTCGTGAACGGACGCCATCGCGGGGACCTCGCCGGCGAACGGGGCTCGTCGTTTCTCTTCGACCGCGAATCGCACTTCAACGCCGTCCAGCACGACATCAACCACCGCATCCACACCGTCGGGAGCCACGCCGCCCGACCGGACTTCTGCACCAAGCCCCTCGAGGACTCTCACCACATTCATAATCACAAACACCATTATAACCACAGTGCTTATGTTTTTATATGACTTATGAATGTATCCTGCTCCTTCTCGAAGGTCAGCCGCTGAGCCCACGGTCACCCACCACATGGGCAGCCACGAGTCCGGGGTTGCCCTGCGCGATAGGTGGCTACCGCCCGGACCACTGTCGAGGCGACAAAACGGACGGAGCCGCTGGCATTGGCCAGCGGCTCGGTCGAGGTTGTGTGTGGTGGGACGCCTCGCGTCAGGCCACCGCCAGTCCGGTTGCTGAGGCGACTGGGGCGGTTCGAAGCTCTCGTGCTCCGAAGACGGCGTACGTGGTTGCCACCAAGCCTTGAATGACTGCCGGCGCAATGTCCCCGGCAGGGTCGCCGTTGACGACGTGGTAGAGGACGGCGCATGCGGTCAGGGTTGCGAGACCGGTTGCTGCGGCGACGCCCAATGCACGGAATCGGGGGTGGAGCGCGAGGAGAAGCGCCGCTACTGCAGCCACTTCGAGGGTGCCGATGGATGCCCATTGCCATTCAGCCAGGCGGGACCAGCCAGCGTTTTCGGTGACGATCGATGACCTGACGATCTTCGAGATTCCGAAGAATCCGAATCCGGCGGACATGATGACGGTGGTGACGATACGAAGAGCTTTCATTGCGGTTCCTTTGGGTGGCGGGCGCCGGTTGCGACCTTTCACCGTGATGACGGACGCCCTTCACCGATTCGACATCGATTCCCAGAGAAATTCTCGATCGGAGTTTTCCGAAGAAATCCGTCGCGGCGATGTCGATTCAGCTTTGGGGCTCCGTCATCACCGTGAGCGCAGGCACACCGCCTGCTCAAACACGGAGGAACACGAACATGACGAAGAACACGGCACAGAACAAGAATGCAAAGAACACTGAGGTCTGGAACTTGATCACCGCCGAGCGGACTGCACTGGCCAACGACCTCGCCGGTCTGACCGACAGCGACCTCGCAGTCGCCACCGAACTGCCGGGCTGGACAGCGAAGCACGTCCTCGCTCACACGGTCACGCCGTTCCTCGTCTCGATCCCCCGCTACGTATTCACGATGATGCGTTTCGGCGGAAACCTCGACAAGACCAACCAGAAGTTCGCCACTGAGCTGGTGCAGCGGCCCGCGGCTGAGCTGGTGCACGTGCTGCGAGACAACGCCGATTCACAATGGGCGCCGCCCGGCGACGGGCCCGACATGCCGCTGACCGAGATCGCCGTCCACGCCCAGGACATCCGACGAGCGATCGGGCTCCCCCATCAGGTTTCCGATGAGGCGGCCGCTGTCATCCGCGCCGGCGCCGAGGCACAGAAGAAGGCGACACCCGACACTGTCGCCGCACTCATGAGCCGCCTCGACAGCGCAACTGGTTCGTGAAGAAGCAGGAAGCATCCGTTCAGGCTGGCGCATTCAGTTCCAGTTGGTTCCTGTCACTGCGGTTCGGACACAGTGCTCGCAGAAGAAAACTGATCGGAATCCCTCGCCATATTCGCGCACTGACGATTCGATCGATGCGCCGTGAAACATGAGCATCTCGCAGTCAGGGCAAACCGGATTCGGGTAGATCCCGATCGGTGGCCCACCAGCGGTTCCACACACGCCGGGCGTCAAGGAGACGTGGCCGTTTCGGTAGGTGAGTGTCTTGTCGTACGGGTGGACCTCCACACCAGCCTGAGAAGGCGGGTCCAATTCGGCTTCGGCCATGCCGACGTCAAATGGTTCGCCCTCATCGTCGATGGAGACGCCCCGATAGCGACCATCGCCATCGACTGATGCGTGAAGGCTGAACCAGTACGTTCGCGACAAGAGCAGATCGGAAGAGAGATCAATCTCGCGAGGCAAGAACAACCTCCAGGACCAGGCGCGCAGACCTATGACGATTGTCTTCCAAGTCCAACCACGCCGTAACCGGGTCCACAAACATGGCAGACCGACCGAACCGCCACGAGTCATCGGGAACTATTCCCAGTTGGACATTCCAGCCGCGGCCACCCTCAACGGGCACGCCGTCGGGAATCTGATCCACATCACGCGCCGATGCGTAGCCGATGAACCTTTGCTCATCAGGTTCTACCGGCACGCCATGAAAGGCCGCAGCGCGCAGGCCCGATCGCACAACCAGAGGAGACTGCACCAGCTCCGGCATCGCTGATCGGTGGATATAGCGAGAGAGCCAGTTAGCCCTGGGTCGCATCTTGCGACGCCATGTGTCCAACTCCCCTTCATTGGCGAAGTCATCCAAGTCGAACGCCGAAATCGCGTCCCAAGCTTTGGAAGGCGTCATCTGACGGCCTGCCGATCGGGACTGCACGTGCGCCAAGTGCTCCACGTCGGCAAGGTCAAGCAGAATTGGCCGAGTACTCGCTGCTCGAAGAACGCCGTCAGCCAACAGCTGCCTGACTCGCCTGGCCGTCACGCCAAGATGCATAGCAGCCTCTTGGGCAGAAATCAGTTCCAACGCCATCCGACCTCCCTTTGCCAGGTGGAAGTGTTATACAGAACAAATATACCGTATTCGGAATGATTAGCGCATTCAAAGCTTCCAAGATTCTTTTGCATGCGTTGGGAGTTGGTTACTGATGCCCACGCCCGTCTACCAAAACCTTGACGGAGAGCGGGCAACCAAGACCAATTCACCTGCCGGCGGCCCAGTCCCTAAAGATCCGGAACTGGCTGTACGACCTGGTCGATGGCGCCGAAGATGGTGCTGCCGTCGGCGTCATGCATCTCGATACGGATGCGGTCGCCGAAGTGCATGAAGGGCGTGACGGGCGAACCCTGGTCAATCGTCTCGATCGTTCTCAGCTCGGCGATACACGAGTACCCCACTCCCCCATCGGCGATTGGCTTTCCCGGCCCGCCATCGAGCTTGTTTGAAACGGTGCCAGAGCCGACGATCGTGCCGGCAACCAACGGCCCGGACTTCGCCGCATGAGCCACGAGCGCCCCGAAGTCGAACGTCATATCCACGCCGCCATTCGGCCTGCCGTACAGCTCCCCGTTCATGCTCGACAGCAGCGGAAGGTGCACCTTGCCGTTGCGCCACGCTGCGCCCAATTCGTCCGGCGTGACCGCAACCGGGGAGAACGCGCTCGACGGTTTCCCGTGAAGAAAGCCGACGACCATGTTCGCTTCGGGATCCTTATTGATCGCGAGAATGCGCTTGGATGCCATGGCGCCCACCCAGTGCTGGATGGCGCCGCTGACACCGCTGGCGACCCACGGCGCCAAACCGACGGCAGTTTGCTGGTAGCGCATGCCCATGTGATTCGCGAGGAAGTACCTCAAGATACATATACCTAAAGATTTACTGTACTATTATGCTCGTGCTTGGAGTTCGACAACAGCTGCGCCACGATCTGCATCGGGTCGCGGCTGGCCAGGCCGGGTTCTTCACCGCTGCTCAGGCGCTTGAGGTTGGCTACTCTTACCAGGCACAGAAGTACAACCTCGATGCCCAAAATTGGCTCCGCGTTGACCGGGGGGTATTCAGAGTCGCCAGCTGGCCAACCGGACTGCACGACGATCTGGTTCGCTGGGTGCTGTGGTCAAAGCATCGAGCTGTGGTTTCCCATGACTCAGCTGCGGCCGCGCATCGGCTGGGTGTGCTCAACCCGGCCAAGATTCACTTGACGGTGCCAGCCGGCTTCCGGAAGAAGCACGATCTCGTTTCGCTCCACCGAGGGGACGTTCCACCTGATGACGTGATCACGATCGACGGCGCTGCGATCACCTCTGTTGCCCGGACCGTTCTCGACATCGTGCGGACCCAGTTCGACGAAGAGCTCATTGAAAACGTGATGCGCGACGCACTCGAAACCGGCGCGTTCACACGCGGCCATCTCGAGCGCCACCTCGACACGCTCAAGCCGAAGACCCGGGCTCGAGCACTTCGCGTGATGAACCGCGTCGAACAGTGAAGTACGCAGACCCTGAGGCCTTCCGCTCTGCCCTCGAATTGCGAATTCGCGCAACGTCGCCTGATGCGACGAATCTGGCCCGTCGCAGGCGAACGGTTGCGTTCGACCGATTCCTTGCCCGGTTGGCCATCTCGGATCATGGATCATGGGTGTTGAAGGGTGGCACCGCTCTGGAGTTTCGGATGCCCGATATCGCCTGAGCGACCCGCGACATCGACCTCGCTCTACCCATCGCTGCTGATCCATCGGACCTGCTGCTCGTCGACTTGGCTGGTGATCCGTTTGGCGACTTCTTCAGTTTCATCATGACCCGACGTCGCACCCTCGCCACCGACCACGACCGAGGTCCCGTGGTGCGGCTCTCGGTGGATGCAATGATCGGAAGTCGGGTGTTCGAGCGCATCGTGGTTGATGTTGCAACCAGGTCCGAACAGATCTCGCCACCCGAGGCGGTGCAGCTGGGCCAGATCGTCGTCTTTGCCGGCTTGCCGTTGGTTGAGATGCCGGTGATCAACCTTCGGGCGCATTGGGCGGAGAAGCTCAGCGCATACGTGCGCCGCTACGGAGACCGGCCAAATACACGAGTGAAGGACCTTCTCGATCTGGTTCTACTGGTTGAACACGGACTACTCCCCAACCCTCAACTGTTCGAGGCAGTTGAGGAGACGTTCACAGCAGGGAGCAACCCCTTCCAGGCGACGATCTGGCATCGATGGCCGACGAGTGGTCCGACCCGTACTCGAATCTGGCCGGGGAAGTTGGCGCCAAAGTCACAGACGCTCATGAGGCGCACGAAGTAGTCAAAGACTTCTGGCGACGTTCCCGTCGCTCCGCAGGACGAAGCGACGGCCGATCCATCTAGCGGCTTGAACCGCCGAACCCGCTCAGCTTCCCAAGCTGACTTACGCGCCCTTGCGCTTGCGGATCTCCTCGGTGATCGCGGGGACAACCTTGTGGAGGTCGCCGATGATGGCGTAGTCGGCCTTAACGACCATGTTCGCTTCCGGATCCGTATTGATCGCCAAGATCCGCTTCGATGCCATGGCGCCCACCCAGTGCTGGATGGCGCCGCTGACACCGCTGGCGATGTAGATCTCGGGTGCAATGCGCTGACCGGTCTGGCCAACCTGGTCAGCGTGGTTGCGCCAGCCGAGGTTCGTCACGGCACGGGAACAACCAACAGCACCGCTGAGTTCGTTGGCGAGTTCTTCGATGATGCCGAAGCCCTCAGCCGAGCCAACACCGCGGCCACCAGAGCACACAACCGGTGCGGTTGCCAGCGTCACACCAGCGGCAAGAACCTGACGGTCCTTGATCATGGTGGCGCCCACGGAAGCATCGAGTTCAACGTCGAACGGGGTGACAGAAACCTCAACAGCAGCGTCAGCCGGCGTGGCCACAGTCGAGTGGAAACCGAACGTGATCAGCTTCGTCTCAGCCGCCAGCGTTGCGGCCTCCAACAGAGAGCCACCCCACTGAATGCGATCCATGGACCACGTGTCGCCAATAGAGTCGATGCTGAGGCAGTTCGCCACGAACGGCAGATCCATCCGCGCCGCGACCATGGCCATCACTTCGTTGCCTCGGTCGGTGCCTACAGACATCACGGCATCCGCGGCGAGAGCGCCGGCGATCTGCACCACAACATCGGCCCAGGCGTCAGGTCCGTAGTCAACGAGAAGATCGTTCGTGACAGCGAAAACATCGGAGGCGCCATAGGCACCCAGCGTCTCGGTCATGCCCGATGCGTCGTTACCGATGACAAGCGCCACCATCGCGGCACCCATCTGGTCGGCCAGCTCGCGGCCAATGGTCAGCGCTTCGAGGGCGCCTTCGGGGAGTTCGCCCCGGTCATGTTCAAGCACACACAGGAGCGTCATCAGATGAGTCCGATCTCTTCAAGAATGTCCACAACAGCAGGAGCGGCCTCGGGGCCCTCGCCCAGGATGACCGTGGTCGACGCAACCTCAGGGGCACGGTGCAACTTCACCAAACCCTGACCGCCAACAGGACCGTCCGAAGACATCTCCATGATCTCGGCCTTCTTCGAAGCCAGGCGGCCACGCATGGTCGGGTACCGCGGAAGGTTGATGCCTTCCTTGATGCCGAGCACTGCGGGGCGGGGCAGGTGGTAGACCTCGACGCCAACGTCGACGGCACGCATGGCCACGACAGTGTCGCCGTCAAGCTCCACCTTCTTGACGCCGTTGATGATCGGGCGACCCAGCGCATATGCAGCGCGGATGCCAACCTGGAAACCGCCGCTGTCAGCGGACTCGTTACCGAACATGATCAGATCAAACTGACCGTCTTCGGCTTCAAGCTCGTTGATGGCCGACGTGATTGCCGCGGCCGTGCGCTGCGGGTCAACCGCGGTGCCGTCCGTGGGAATGAGCACAGCCTTGTGCGCGCCGACAGACGCCGCGTAGCGGAGCTGCTCAACGGACTCAGCCGGACCCATGGTGAGGACAGTGACCTCGCCCTCTTCACGCTCGGCGATCTGCACGGCTTCTTCCAACGCACACTCTTCGTGCGGGCTGGTGGTGAAACCAAGGTTGTTCGTATCGACAGCCAGGCCGTCTTCCGTCACATTGATCTTGGAACCCGGCGCGCAAACACGCTTCACACAAACAAGAATCTTCATCGCTATGACTTCATCCGGGCGTCGGTTGGGTCAAACACGGGGGT
>Ga0209831_1004297_pt1 | contig 11250 bp, 10 predicted proteins | sample Maine_Asex4_meta_FD_187451 | JGI IMG/M metagenome (GOLD analysis project Ga0209831, IMG submission 187451) | Marine algal microbial communities from Maine, USA - Maine_Asex4_metaG (SPAdes) (version 2) | ecosystem: Host-associated > Algae > Red algae > Unclassified | place: Maine, USA | collected...
CCCCTCCTGCACCGTTGTCAACCCCCAACCACTGAGCGCACCGTCAATCCTCCTCGTCGCCCGCCATGGTCGGCTACCGGCCTAGTGGGCGCGCCCCGCGCATGACCGCTCTCCGCACGACGGCTGAGTCGCGCGCAGCTTGGCGCGAGAACCAGCTGCGTCTCGACCGCCTGCACGCCGCGGAGCTGGCGGCGGAGTGGGACAACCGTCAGGGCGGCAACGACCAAGCGACGGAGCGGGCGGCGCATTCGGCCACCCCGCAGCGCGACGTCGACCACGACGCGCAGCTGGCGCCGCAGGTGGCTACCGCACAGGGCGGAATCGATCACACCGCGGCGGCCGCTACGCCCGTAGGAGCCGCTGACGCCAGCGTCGGGCAGCCCCCCCAGCTGAACCAGTACATGCCCGGTTCTCAAGCTGTCGACGCAGCAGCCGCCTCCTCCGCCGCCGCCGAGCTGCCGGCTTGGCTGCCCTCGACGGACCCGGCAGAGGCACCGGGAGGCGCCGCCGCTGCCCTTGGCGTGGCGGACGCCGACTGCGTCGACAACCGTGGCCGCTCTACCATTCGCAGTCCCCCCGCACCACCGCCGGCGGGTGAGGTGCAGGACGGGTCTCAGACTCAGTGGAACCTGGTGGCTGGGCTGCGGCAGCCAGGGGACCGGGGCGTCACCAAGGTGCGCAAGCTGGCCGCTTTTGGGCCTAACCGGTTCGCGCCTTTTGACAACCGGCCGTTCCAGATACCGACGGTGCCGTCGTCGTCTCCCCCGCGCCCCAAGCCCATGACGCCGCCGCCACCCTCGACTCTACCCACCCCGCGCCAAAGCTCGGCTGCACACGAGTCGGCCGGCAACGCGACCGAGAGCACGTTTGCGGCGTCGGCTCCGCCGCTGCAAGGTGTGCCGCCGCTATGGACGCCGTCCGCATCTATGGCAGCGGCAGCTCCGTGGGCGGCGACTCAGGGAGCGTCCGCTTCGTGGACGCCGGCGCTGGTGCCTGGTGTCGCGCCGCCGCCCCCGTCGGCGCCGTCTGCTGCCGACGTGGAGGCGGAGACGGCGGCTGCTGCCGCTGCGGCTGCCGTCATCGCGTCGGTTCCTCCGCCGTCGCCGGCGTCCCTCGCCGCCCCGTTTCCGCCGCTCCCCGCCCCCCGTCGGCGCGCCAGCGGCGGTAAAGGGAAGAAGCGCAGCCCGGCTAAGGCGCCACCGGCTAAGTCAGCTGTGGCGCCGCGCAAGAAGCACAAGGCGGTTGACAGCGCGGCGGGCGGTGACAACGACGGGGCGGAGTTGGTTGCGAACGCTTCGTCGTCGGCCCCGACGCCCGAGGCCGTCGCCGCGTGGGCCTTGGTCAGCGGGGAGGTCGCCAAGGCCGTGAACAATGGCACCAAGGAGCTGTGGGCGGCGCTAAAGAAGACGACGGCACAGATGGAGCACCTGCGCGCCGACTCCAACCGCCTCGAGGCGCGTGTCGACGGCCAAGGGCAGTGCAATGAGCGCACTGCCATGGCGGTGGCGTCTTTGCGCGTCATGGTGCGGAGCGGGGAGCATGGCGGTGCAGCCAACAAGATTGGTGCGCTCGGCAGCAGCGGCAAGGCAACCGAGCAGAGTCGCGGCAAGGACGTCAAGCCCGTGATGAAGGTGGAGGATACCAAGGCGTCCGCGATGGCGCTCGCCCCGGCAAATGACCTGCAGGCTGCCAAGCTGCGGCGCCCCGTGCGCGCCGTCTTGAAGCACCGCATCGCAGCGACCACCGTGTCCCGCGAGGTCCTTATGGACCCGGACATGGCGACGTCTGTCATCCAGGAGGAGGTCATCAAGTCGTTGGGGGTGACGCCGGACGCAGCCGACAGCTACCTCATGAACCGCATCTACTTCTCGTCGTCGACGGCGGGCGCTGAGCCCACGAAGAAGCGGCCGATGGCCGTCATAATGACGACTATCCCCCACACGATGGCACAAATCCGGGAGTTTGTTGTCAAGCCGTTTTTTAAGGTGCTCGGGTTTTCGTACAACCCGATGCCCCTTTCGAAGGCTAAGAAGTGGTCCGTGAATGATTCCTTCCTCACGTCCTACAAAGGCGAGAAGGCGGTGGTGGCGGCCGCCAAGCACATGTTTATGAAGGTTGGTGCCGCGTCTCGCATTGTCAAGGACAACACAGCCGGCAGCCGCAACCACGTCGACATGGTCGTCGGTCATCACGCGCTCATCGCTAGCTTCGCTCGAAACGAGTTTGAGATTGGCTTGGGCAACCGCACGCGGCGCCGTGGCGGCAACGGCACCGGTGCGTACGAGCACTGGGTCGATGAGTTCTCCACGTCGATCATGCACCTCTCCAAGAGTCACAAGGACAACAAGGTGCACGGCGGGTACCGCATCACGGACGCCGTCGATCCGAACATTGTTGTGCGCACCACTGGCGGCGCTTGGGTGTTTACCGCGCCTGCCGGCGCGGTCGCGGTGCGGTCGGCGCGACAGACGCTCAAGTCAACCGCCAAAGCATCGGCCCGCCCCATGGGATTCCCCAAGCGCACGGCTGCCGCGTCAACCCCTGCTGTAGCCGGGTCTTCCGCGTACCCGACACTGGCAACTCGTCGAGGAGCGACAAGCGCCGCTGCCGGCGGCACAGATCGACCGTCAGCGTCCGACCAAGCAGCAGGTGCGATGCCAAACTGCGCTGAGGACTACGGCGTCGGCGTCGAGGACGAGATCTCGGTCGCGCGGCCCGCACCTTTCGTGATTGTCGTGGACAACGACGCGGACCACCGCGCGGGGGCGGCTCTGATCGGGATTGATGAGGAGGGCGCGACCAGCGTGGGTGGGGTTGGGAACGGGGGAATGAGCGACGACGGAATGAGCGACGCGGGCGGGGATGACGCGCGTGGGAGCAACGAGCGCGCCAGCGACGGTCGCGGCACTGACGGAGATGACAGTGACGTGGGAGGGCGCACTTCCTCCAGCGAGTCGTGTGATTCGGACGCCAGCTCCGGCGCCAGTGATGAGGGGGACGAGAGTGGGGATGGCTTTGCGCTTGAAGATGACGAGGAGGAGGCGTAGGGGGTGCACTGACGTTGCTGCGACGCGCGCACACTGTTGCTGCGACGCAAGCACATCCGGTGGGGACAGCCTAGGGCTGCGTTGCTTTGTTGTCGGGGTTTTGTTTGGCGGTCTTTTACGCCGCTCGTGCAGCTCATAAGCACGATTGTGTGTGTCCGCTCGATAGAGAAAAAATCGAGCATGAATGCCCTTGTCGTGCCTTGCAGATCCTATCATCAGATGCAGAGCAACAGGGGACACAAAAGTACGCTGCTTGTCGGTCCGTGTTCTTTTTTCTTTTGTCAGCTCCTTCGTTTTTCTCACGAGCGCAGAACATTGGCCAGATCGCACAAGGTCTACGTCCAATGGGAGATAGGTTCTTCAGACCGCGATCTTTCGAGAGCCTGAAACGGCCGCGCCTGCCCAGGAGCGTGCGCTGTCTCTCTGGCGAGCCACTCGAGTCAGGGCCCTGAAGGGCGGAAAAACGGACTACGCCATCGGCTGGAAACGCCCATCGGAAAGCCCATCGCTATCCCATCGAAAGCTTGTTCCGATGGGCTTTGCGGGCCCATCGGTTCCCATCCAAAAGCCCATCGATCCCCATCGGAACAACGTTTGGATGGGCAGTCGGGGAGCCGCGACGATTGTGGGCCAACTGAGATGCCGATGGTCCTGGTCCGGTGAACTCGAGCGGCCGTTTCGACACTCACGATCGTCTTTTTTGTCTGCTGTTCGATTGTGACACAAGCGCTCACAGGGTGCTGGAGGGGGTCTGCCGTCTCGCGATTCTACTTGTGATGAAACAGACACAGGTATCGTCAGAATATCCTGCAGCCTGGACGGGAGGAAATCCCGTTCAGGGTTTGGTCACGGCACAAGGCCTGAACAAGCGATTCCTTGTTACAATCCCGTCCAGGTGCACGGTCCCTGTCACGAGTGGAAACGCAGCGAAGATCACGTGGTGCGATTAGGATCGATGTGCACGATTATGCCAGGGACGTTAAGACCTGCCTGCACGTCTATTAAGTTAAGTACTCTTCAAAATGCTGCGTGTCAATTGCATACACTGTGGCTGCGACCCTTCGTCGTCACGACGGACTCCATCGACATCCGACGATGTGAAGCCGCTGCGATTGTGGACTTCGGAAGCCCACGGAGAGGGCGCCGCGTCACGGGAACGTGCCAGACCCCGAAAGACATTGGGCAAGAAACGCAAAATTTCCACTCGCGAAGCGAATGGAGACGCGCTACGTGCAGTACGGCTTGTTGCTCCGTCGCTGACTTCGCGCGATATTCACGACGAAGTCAGAGGTGGTGACGGCGTCCGCCGGCGCGAAGAAGACGAGCGCCGATTTGGTCGTGACGACGACGAGGCGGAAGCGAAGTACTCGACCTAGACCGCTGTTACTACAAAATGCGTAAGTTGTGTTGCAAGATCTGAGGAACCGACCTCGTGCCGCCGCCTCGGCCACACACGGCGTTCCGGGAGAGACCGGAACGGTGTCGCAGGTAGTCAGGGCCTGAGGCAGGCGCTGGAGCTGCGCGGAGAAGAGGGCCAGCAGAGCCAGACCCGTGCAGCGTGCACAACGATCACCTATCATGCGAGATCCTTTCGATTAAGCCTCTGATTGGCCGATACTAGCAGTGAGCTCGTGTTCGACCTCGTGACGACCCAGGTGCTGCAAGGAAGCAAAACAGAGCCTGGCAACCCAGCCCTGAACGGGAGTCGCTCTTGTCCAGGGGTTTGTTACGGCACAAAACCCTGGACGGGAAATCGCTCGTTCAGGGCAACCGACAAGGAAACTCCCGTTCAGACTCCTGTTCAAGTGCACACTATTCTGACGATGGGTGGCCACATTATAGAAGAGCACCATACGCGCTCGGCAAGCGACAGAGGACCAAGAGACACCAACACGCAAACCCAAACAGCACAAGCAATCCTGCCGGGCGAATTCCGCTTCGTCGTGCGAGCACAGCGGCGCGCAAATCTTGGTGCGGCACTCGCGGTGTTCCGCCTCCTGCACTCTGTCAGGCGAGCAGGCCCGGATCCACCAAAGCCGCCGCCGCTGCCGCTGCCGCTTCCCCATTTCCACCGTCTGCGGCCGTCCCCAGCGAACCGCTGGTGGCTGCCGGCCCGTGCGAGTGCCCGGCTTTGCGTCTGGGCGACGGCGGCGGCAGCGGTGCGCGCGTCCGAGCGGGCGCCGCGGGAAGCCCGCCGTCGCCGACGGCGACCACGCCGTGTCTGGCACCAGCCGCCGACGTGGCACCGCCGATTGCCGTTGCGCCGTCGCCATCGCCGCCGCGATTGTCGGCATTGGTGTCGGCGCCACGCGCACCCGGCTGCGCGTCTTGCACGTGTGTGGTGCGGGGGTCGGGGTAGGTGTCAGTGTTGGCCATGGCGAATGGTGTCCGAGTGCCGATGGGCCGGGGGATGCTCGTTGGGCCAATGGTGACGGGAGGAGGGGGAGAACCGTCGCAGAGGAACAAAAAGGGTGGGGAACGGCCCAAATGCAAGGGGGGGCGCCCAGCAGAGAATCCGAGGACGCGTGCGGACGCGGAGTCGGAGGATGGGCCGTCACAGCTGCGGCCAGTCTCTGCGCACATTTGTAGAGCCGGGCAACATGACGGAGTGCGCGCGCAAGTAGGCGGCCAGGCACGCATACACACACCGCTGTGCCGAGTGCGTCCCATGGCCACCGGCCACTCGGAGCACACCAGTCTAGGCACGCTAGTGATACCTGGTCCGTCTGTGTTGCAAACAGATAAGGACTTCACAGCTGACGCCTGCATGCACACCCTTCGTCCAGGGCCGTTTGAGCATACCCTCGCGCAAGGCGCTCTTCGTGCCACTGCTCGTGTTATCCATCTCGCGCGGGCGTTAGGGTGACACCGTGGGTCATAAACTGGTGTGTAGTGCGCGAGTGCTTTGGCGCCCTCGAGAGGAGATGAGAATGCACCACTGCCGCGTCCACACATGGGCGGTGGCTCGTATGGCTTAGAGGCCCCGGTGCGTAAGTCAAGAAACTGCTGGCGCGAACGCGCGGCTTTCCCCCCTGACGAGGGCCCCCGCCCCTGTTCGTCTCGACAGCGCCTCGCGCCAGCGGCTCGATTGGTAACACTGTCAGTGGGTGGCTGGTAGCGGCCGTTGTACGGACCGCCAGCCGGGGCATCCACGGATCCGGCGGCCGTCGAGCCAGGGCAGGCTGTGTTCAAGTGGCTTCAATGCACAGCACTGGCGGAGAAGCAGCTGAGCCTGTCCTACACGTGAACCGCCGGGGCCTCTCGTGGGAGGTCCCGCTGGAGCACATGTGCGCGCACCTTTCAGGCTCCGAGTGGGCGAAGCATGGCCGAGATCTGCACTGTGTTCAATCGGGCCACCGCGCGTCCACAATGCAAGCGGCGGGTGGGGAGGTCCCGATCTTGGGTCCAATCGCCAACAACGTGGGGAGCGCTCAGGCGTCCACGTGGCGGCCCCGAAAAATCTCGTCCCGGCCCAAGATAGTCCCTGATTGGTTGGTACAGTGCCGCTTGGCCCGGTCGTTTCTCGCGCATGGCGGCCGCATCACTGCGGCATCGCCTGCATGTGACACACGGGCTGCGCGGCAGTGTGCCCCTCCAATCAGAGAGAGCGTCGCTGGCGACAACCGTCCTGGCTGCTCGCCTCTGCACCCAGACGAGCACCGTGAATGAGGCCTTGCGCTGTCTCCCATCAACGGGCGCAAAACACATTTAAAAGCAACAGCCTCACATGACGAACGCGACTGAAAGAGCATGGTCTAAAACGCGCAGGAACTCCCTCGACTCACAACAGCTCAACTGAGGCACACGTCCTCGACAACACACAAAGGATGCCGCCAACAAATCATCCATCACAGCTGGTCACCATGACCCCCAACATGAAGCTGATAGAGTTCCTCTTGACCAACGGCACGTACACCGCCGGTCGCCGTCGCCTCGGTGGCAGCTGCGTCGGCCACTTGCGCTGGCCCGGGCACGGCAAACGGCCACTCGTAGGCAGTGTCGGCGGCGGGCGGCGGCGTGGACGGCGGCGGCGTGGACGACGACGCCGTCGCGGGAGCGGGGCTACCCGACGGTTGGACAACGGGAGAGCTCATAACGCTCTCCGTGGCGTCTTCCGCCAGCTCCGACACGGCAAACGGCAACTCGACGTCGTCGTCGGCGGGCGGGGGCGTGGACGGCGTCGCTGTCGCGGGCCGGGAGTTGCCGTTGGGATGGACGACGGGGGAGCCCACACCGCTGTTTCCGGCGGGTTCTTGTTCCGGCTCGGGCTCGTCGATAAACGGCCACTCGCCGTCACTGTCGGAGCCGGTCGGCGGCGTGGCCGGCGGCGTCGGTACCGGCGAGGGGTTGTCCGACGGCTGGATGATGGGGACGCCCATGGCGCCGTGCTGCGAGCGGGCTTGCTTGATCCGGGGAGAGGACAGGGGGGGGCGCCGCGCTTGGACACCACTATTACACCGCCAACTTTGACGGCAAGGAGTACAGGGAAAGGGAGAAGTGTGCTCACCTCTTTGAGAGACAGGCGCTTTTTTCCAAAGAAAGGGGGAGGGCTCACGCGTTGCTCGTAGACAATAGTCGTCTGGCGAAGAAGAGGCGATGTCTCGGCTTGGGGGGGGAGTCGTCACGACGGGGGAGGCGGGGGGCCGGGCTCCACGTTGCCGCAGGTGGGCGGGGGATGCACGTTACACGGGACAGAGGCCTTTGTCGGAGGACCAGCGGGGATCCACGCCGGAGGGCGCAGGGGATGTCGTCCGCCAACAGGGCCGTCGTTGACCGGCGACGACTGGGGAGTGTTCAATGGCGCTCTTGCTCTTTAGATGGGTAGGGGAAGCAAGTCGTGCTCACAACAAAGAGATGCTTCAAAAATGAGAAGAGCGCCTCGATGGGAGGGGCGGGCACCACGTTGCGGGGGGGGTACCACGTCGAAGGAGGAGAGGGAGCTCCACGACGGAGGGGGGCAGATTCCTGCTCGCAGAAGGCAGGGGGACACCTCGTCGGGGGCGGAGAGCACTACGTCAGGAGGAGGATGCACCACGTCGATGGGGCGGGAGGGCCTACTCAGGGGGAGGGGGGGGGCACCACGTAGGCGGGGGCGGCCGTGTCGGTGAAGGAGCGGGTTGCGGGCTCATTTTATAGAGCTTTGGTCTGCGTGTTTGCAGCCACAAGCAAGTCCACTCGACAGTGGACACGCTCCAAGGCGACTGTGGTCGTGTCGCAGCGGGCTTCCAACTGCCCGTGACCCACGCCCCATGCAGCGCCCAGCTGTGACCGCGACGAATGCCCTGTTGGCCTCGCAGGCGACGCGTGCGACCAAAAAGGTGCAGGCCTCGGGAGCTAGGAAAGGTGACTAACGTCATTGATCAGGGGCAAACCACAGCTTCCATCCGTAAGTAAGAGGGAAAGGGCAGCTGCTGCTGACGGTGCCGTCAGGTTGAGCCACGCACTTGACATCGTGACCTTTCGGAAGAATCGCCTAACTGGCGGCATCGACCCCCAACAGGCGGTTGAGCTCATCGAATTGGCGTTTCGATGGGGCCGGATGGGATCCGACGAGGCCCATCAAACGCCCATCGAGCGCCCACCGAACAGGGGGGTTTTGATGGGCCTTCTCACGAGCCCCGCTCAGATTTCTGGGCCGAACAGCCGACAGCCGAGCCTCGTTATGCAAGGGTGATGATGTAAAGCAAGCCACGTGTGAAGCTAAGCACTAGCGCGAAGGCGAGTTGTTATCAAACATGGTGGCTTTGCCTGCCAAATGCATCAGCCGTGGTTCGAAGCCTTCGACAGACTCATCATCTACACGCCATCTGACCGTCATGTCTCTCGCCTGCGATCCACATAGGTGCTCTCACCCCTTGCCCACCCCCCCCCGCATCCTTGCCCCTCCCCAACCAGACCGCCGCTGCGAGCGGCTCGCTGCTTGCAAGCGACAATTGTCGCCGTCTCCACTGCCGCCACTGGCACGATGGTCATCAACCTCTCCGCTTTCGACACCAGTAGCTGACAACTCGGGCGGCCCGGCGACGCGGCGCGGCACCGGCACCGCGTCCAAGAGGCGCCGGGTGCCGTGTACTATGCTTTTTCCGCCAGCGGCGGATCGTGTGCGGCGGCGCCGGCGCCGATCAGCGCCGCCATGGCCCCATTGCAGCCGCTGCTTGCCGCCCAATGCAGCGTCGATGCGCCCTCGCGGCTCGCACACCAGTGCAGACTTTGATGGTCGGCCACCACCGCCGCCGCTGCCGCCCCATCCTTGTCGTCAATGGCCTTCCAGAAAGATGCTGTCGCAGTGGCGGGCACCCCCCCCGTCGACGCCCCGCCGCCCGCCATCGCGCGGCTGCCGCCGCCGCTGCCCGCCTGCCCCGAGGCGTCCCCACGTGCCGGCGGCGGCAATGGTAGGAGGGCCGGCACCGGGCCTCAACGGCGTCGGCGCATGTACGGGCGGGCCTGGCGCGCACCGATGCGCGACGGCGGCAGCGGCGGCGGTGGCTGCAGCGTCGCGGGGGGTCTGGGGTGCGTGCGGTCGTGGCGGTGACGTCAAACACGTGCGGCGGCGTGCAGGGTGCAAAGACAGCCGGCGGGCCGGCGGGGCGGGCCGTGGCGGGCTCGGCGCGGTTGCGGGAAGACGCTGCGGGGTCGACGGGCGCAGACGTCGACATAGCACGGGGCAGGTCGGTGGGTTGGCGGGGGAGAGGCGGGGAACTGGGGCAACGGGGAGCGGCGTCCCGCACGCAGCGCCCGCTTTTACCCGTCGCGGCGGCGCGCAGCGCTCGCGCGCGGCGTGCGAGCGGCGCCCTCCGTGGCCCGCGACACCGCCACGCCCCATCGACGGCCAGCATTGCACACGTTGGGGAGGGGGGATAGGGGGGCAGCGGGGGGCGACAAAGACGCTGCGCTGGGCGCAACCGTCCAGCCGTGTGCAGGCCGTCGTCACGTTGAACTGGAAACCCCATCAATGGCCGCATTTGGATGAGGCTCGGCAAGCGGAGGATGCGCTCATCAAAAAGGTCGTGTGATGGATACGGATCGGGTGCTTCAATGAGCCTCACGCAATGGGCTCGAACAGCAAACGAGACAGCGTCACCACTTTTGCAGAAGGTATTTACAGGTGGCCTATGCGATTGCTGAGAGCATTGCCAACAACTCAGGCTATCGCTATCGGCTATCCCGTTCTACAACCAAGTCCGCGTCCTTAGACAGCCACATGTACGTCAGCGGTTGGCTGCTGTTCTGTCATGAGCCTAAGTACCCACAGGTTTCCTTACACTAGGCCTTGTCTGGGCCCGATCAAGACGATATTTTCTGCCAGGACTTGATTCACTGCAGCGGCAGATGACAAGTGTGGTGAGCAGCCGTATCAACCATAACGAAGGTGCAGAGAACGCTCGTCGGCAGACGGACGAAGAAACAGGTCAAAATGTGCAGCACTTGATGACGACCACGCCTAGAAGGACGTCACTGTAGGACCATTGCCATGCACGACAGCTCTTGCGGACGTTCCCACCACCTCACGCCTAGTCAAGCCGGCTCTTCTTGGTCTGAGACTGACAGTGACCCACTGAAAACTGTGATGCAACGTGCAGAAATCTGAGTGGTCAAAATCCATTTGGGTCGCGACCCAAATGCGACCCTGCCACACCAGCCTCTCTGACGGGGTTTCGACCAGGCCTCACCAAGGGTATCAGTTTCAGCCACGAGTACGGTATGTGGCTCGGATCCAGCCACCGAGTATTGGCTGACAGTGAGCCGGATTTTAGACGTCCGAGTATGAGTATCGCTCAAACCTGACAGAGCGGGTATCAAGAGTACATACCCTTGAAGTTTTGGGACGTCGGTATCCAATGTCGTTCCGAGGCGCGGGTATGCGTATACCTTTCACAGGAATGCATATTTCCTTCGTGCAGCTAACTTTGTAGTTTTGATACCAATTTGTTCGTTAAGCGGCTGATGTCGTCGTGGTGCCGGACCTCCGTTGGCTCCTCGGCCCGCACGAGCATTGTCACTGGGTCCGACCGGGCGGCGATCAGGGCTACAGGCCCTGTCGAATGCGTCCACCCCAAGGACCGATTAGAACTATCGGTGGAAGCGCAAGGAGCAAGCGAGAGGCTCGCGAAAGGCGAGACGAACGGGAGGGTTGGGAAGGTGACCGCCGCCGCGCCGCGTGGTGGGCGAGGATGAAGATCGGGGCGGAGGAACGGGGAGAGCA
>Ga0209831_1004299_pt1 | contig 11242 bp, 7 predicted proteins | sample Maine_Asex4_meta_FD_187451 | JGI IMG/M metagenome (GOLD analysis project Ga0209831, IMG submission 187451) | Marine algal microbial communities from Maine, USA - Maine_Asex4_metaG (SPAdes) (version 2) | ecosystem: Host-associated > Algae > Red algae > Unclassified | place: Maine, USA | collected...
CCTTCGGCTCGGCCTCTTTGAGTGCCTGCTCGGCGACGCCGCACCGCACGCCGCCGTCAACGAAGCGGTCTCGCTGTGCCGCAAGGGACCGAAGGGACTCGTCAACGCGATCCTGCGTCGGTCCCTCCGCGAAAAGGTAGCCCTGCTTGCCGATGCCGAGGCCGCCGGACCCGCGATCCGCTATTCCCACCCGCCCTTTCTCCTCGAGCGCTGGCGGGATCAGTTCGGTGAAGAAACCGCTCTCGAACTGGTGCGCTGGAATCAGGACACCCCGCCGCTTTATGCCCGCGCGAATCCGCTTCGCGTGAAGGCCGAAGCACACCTCAATGAAGTCGGCAGACCGGTCCCCGGTGCCGAGGGCTTCTACGAGGTGCCTCATCTGCCCTGGCAGGAAATCAACGACGGCGAAGCCTACATGCAGGACCCCAGCACCCGGCTTGCGGTCGAACTGCTGAGCGCTCAGCCCGGCGAGCGCATCCTCGACGCCTGCGCCGCCCCGGGTGGAAAGGCCGCCTTCCTCGCCGGACAAATGAAGAACGAGGGACTTCTGGTCGCCGCCGAGTCCGACCCCGACCGCCTTGAGCGCCTGCTTGGCAACCTGTCACGGCTTGGCGTCACCTGTGCCCAGACCCAGCTCGTTGACTGGAATCACCACCCCCTCCCCGCTGAGATGGAGGAGCACGCTCCCTTCGACGCCATCCTGCTCGACGTGCCCTGCAGCAACACCGGCGTGATGCAGCGCCGCGTCGAGGTCCGTCACCGCCTCCACCCCGAGGACTTCGAGACTCTGCGACCCCTCCAGGCCAGACTCCTCGACGCCGTCGCCCCGCTTCTCAAACCCGGTGGCCGTCTCCTCTACAGCACCTGCAGCCTCGACCGCGAAGAGAACGAAGAACAGGTCGCCGCCTTCCTCGGAAGGCACAAAGGCTGGACCCTGGAAAAGGAAGGCGCCTCTCTTCCTTGGCGTGACGGCTTTGACGGGGCGTATGCCGCCAAACTCGTACGCGGAGCCTCGTAGCCGGACCCGGGATCACATCGCCAAAAAGTGGCCAAGGCCCTCGCACGGATGGCGGTGCTCCCAGCCCAACGGGCGAATGGCATACTCGCCCAGAGCGAAGCCCTGGGATAGTGGTGACAGCAAAGGGCAGGCTGAAGACCTGCTGCGTAGGCAGTTCTCGACTAGGCGCATATAGAAATGCCCCTGCCGAGATGGGCAGCCTTCAATTGGGGTCGGCCTATGAGGCAGGCCTTCAGCCCACGATTAAACGCAGCTACGAGAGCATCCCGCGGGCCTTCAGATTATTCAGCCGCCGGGTCAGCTCGACGACGCCGTCGATGGTGGTCTCGGTGTAGGTCCGGCCGTTGGTGGTGTCGATGCCGTGACCGGGATCGAGATCTCGCAGACCTTCTAGAGCGGGATCTTCGTGGTGGAACAGCTCGATGAATACGGTCTTCAACTCACCGGTCTTGGCCGCGGCAGCCATGAGCGAGCCGATCCAGCCATCGTCGGTGCTGAGGCAGCCGCGGGTGGTCTTCGCAGAAGCGTGGAAGATGCCGAACTCGCCGGTGGCGGCCATCTCCTCGATAAGCTTCTCGTTCTCGGGAATGCTGAGACCGGAGTCACCGCAGTGGGCGGCATCGACCATCAGTTGCCAGAAGGTCTTTCCGAGCGATGCGTTGCAGGCCTTGACCACTTCCCAGGCGACCCCGGCGTTGGTGAAGGTCTGGAACTCGACGGTGCGGAGGAACTCGAGGTGCCAGTTCTGGATGCAGGATCCCTCGACGCCCGCCTCGTTGTAGGCGCGCACGTGAACCTTGGCGAGCTGCGCCACCGCGGCGTCGAAGTCGGCGCCCGTCTTGGGGCCGCCACCGGAAAGCCACTCCTCGAAGGAGGTGGAGGAGACGTGCTTCACCGAGTGAAGCTTAGCCGCCTCGAGACCCGCCACGAGCATGCCGGCCACGGCTTCCTCGTCCTCGGGCTTCATGGGATCGGCTCCGCCAACCATCATGATCAGATGCACGTCGAGACCGAGGGCGCGGAGCCCTTCGACGGCTTCCGCTGTGTCGGCGGCGTCCATGCCGGGGAAGAAGGGAATCTGCGCGTTGTGAAGCTTCACGGGGCAGGCTTCGGTGAGCCGTGCCATCTCGGCGACTACCACAAGCGCCCCGTCGGACTCGCGTGGGAGCTTTCCGTCATCGTCGGGCACCAGCCCTCCGACAAACTTGACGTGGGTGGGAACAACGCCGATCTCGACATCGGCAAGGAGTGGAATGGTATCAGGCATGACGGAATAGTGTGGGGGAAAAGATGGTTCTCGCAGAAGGAGTTGCGGGGGTCAAGGAGGGGCTGGGGTTAGATTGGCTAGCGGCTGGGGCTTGCGATGAGATGAAAGCCTGCCTTGAGGTGGAGCGTGACGTCCTCGGCGCGCTGGCGTTGGCAGAGGAAGAGGGCGGGCTTCAGTCCGCCACTCCCCAGGGACGTCGAGTTCCACCTTCAAGGCATTTCAGAGATCAGCCTTTCGCCATCAGCGCATCAAAGCCCGCTTCATCGAGAACGGCGACCCCCAGCTTCTCGGCCTTGGTCAGCTTGCTCCCTGCCTTCTCGCCGGCCAGAAGATAGCTGGTCTTGGAACTGATGCTTCCACTGACTTTTCCGCCAGCCTCTCGGATGCGCTCGGCGAAGGCGTCTCGGGGGGCACTCAAGGTGCCGGTGATCACCCAAGTGGTGCCCGTGAATGGACCTTCGCCATCCGCCTCGGCGCTGGACCGGAGTTCCGATGAAAAGCTCAGACCCAGCTCGTAGAGTTCGGCGAGAAGCGCCTGATTCGTTTCCTCGGCGTGCCATTGCTGCAGGGTCTCGGCGGTGACGGTGCCGATATCCTCCACGGCTTCGAGCGTTTCGAGATGGGCGGCAAAGAGCGCCGGCAATCCTCCGAAATGCTCCATTAGGGTCCGGGACCCCGTGGCCCCGACATGACGGATCCCCAACCCGAAGAGCAGGCGCCATGCGTCCTGCTTCTTCGAAGCCTCGAGACCCGCGAGCAGGTTGTCGGCGCTCTTCTCTCCCATCCTCTCGAGTTGCAGAAGTGCCTCGCGGTCGAGCCGATAGAGATCGGGAAGGCGCTTCACCAGCTTCGCCTCGACCAGCTGATCGACGAGTGATTCGCCGAGACCTTCGATATCCATCGCTCCGCGGTGCGCAAAATGGCGGAGGCGTCGCCGCAACACGGCCGGACAATCGACATTGGGGCAGCGAACCGCGACTTCGACCTCGTCGCGGCGAACGGGGGTCCCGCATTCCGGGCAGTCCGCAGGCAGCGCGTAGGGCGTGGTGCCGTCGGGGCGTTCGCTCAACACCACCTCGATGACCGCCGGAATAATCTCCCCCGCCTTCTCGATGACGACGAGGTCCCCCACTCGGACATCCTTCCGCTGCAGGTCTTCTTCATTGTGAAGGGTCGCCCGGCTCACCGTGGTTCCTGCGAGCAGCACGGGTTCCAGTTCCGCCACCGGCGTCAGGGCTCCGGTGCGCCCGACCTGCACGCTGATCTCAAGGACGCGCGTCTGTGCCTGTTCGGCCTCGTACTTGAAGGCGACGGCCCAGCGGGGTGCTTTCGAGGTGACCCCGAGGGTGGCCTGCTCGGCAAAGGAATCGACCTTCACCACAGCTCCATCGGTCGCGAAGGGGAGCTGTCCCTTTTCGAGATCAAGTTCACGAATCGCAGCAAGCATGTCGTTTGGATCGGTCAACTCCCAGAACAGCGAGCTGCGCGGCAGGCCCATCTCGGAGAGCAGCTCGCGGAAGGCGCAGTAGCTCCCAAGTTCGCGTCCCTCGACCACCCCGAAACCGTGAAAGACAATATCGAGGGGCCGGGACGCGGCCTTCTTCGGGTCAAGCTGCTTGAGGGTGCCGGCGGTGGCGTTGCGGGGGTTGGCGAAGGCATCCTCGCCGGCCTCGACACGGGCCTTGTTCATCGCGGTGAAGCCGTCCTCCGGCATGAAAATTTCCCCGCGAGCCTCGAAGCGGATGGGAGCTCCCGTCGGAAGACGGAGCGGCAGGCTGCGAATGGTGCGCACGTTGTGAGTGACGTCGTCCCCGACCCGGCCATCGCCCCTGGTGAGAGCACGCGTGAGCACGCCGCCTTCGTAGAGAATGGACACCGCGACTCCGTCGACCTTGGGTTCCACGATCAGCTCGACCTGTTCCCTGCCGAGGCCTTTCAGCACCCGCCCGTGCCAGGCGAGGATTTCCTCTTCGGAGTATGAATTGTCGAGGCTCATCATCCGCACCTCATGTTCGAACTGCTGAAAACCCGCGATCGGCGCCCCTCCGACCCGCTGGCTTGGCGAATCGGCTCGGAGCAGATCGGGGTGCTCGGTCTCAAGCGCGGCGAGTTCCTCGAGGCGCCGGTCGAACTCACGGTCGCTCAGTCCGGTCGATTCTCCGAGACGGTAGAGTTCGTCCGCATTGGAGAGTTCGGTGCAGAGTTGGTCGATCCTCTGTTTGGCCTCGGCTTTTCCCATGACCACACCCTTCCGCGACTCGGCTAGCGGAGCAATTCGAAACCGCTGCTCGACGGAATCGGCAGTCGCTACCATGCTCCGCCGTGCGTTTTCTCCTCCCAGCTCTCCTCTTGCTCTCCTGCACCTGCAGTCCGAAGACCGCGCCCACCCGGGCTGCGGGAACCGACGAGGTTCTGCAGGTCGTTGAAAACCCACCCAAAAACCGGGAACAACTGATCGCCGTCTACGCCGACCTGATCCGGGAAGCCCCTTTCAACTACGGCAATGTCGGCTCCGTCCTCGAGGCCCTCGCGGTCGAGGGCATGCGACGCCGCTACCCCGAGCCTCTGCACTCCGTCGTCTCCGGGATCGAGTACAAGGACGCCACCGGACGCACCGTCGGCGAACTCGACCTTGTCGTGCTCCATAACGAAACCGGCGACGCTCTGGTCGTCTCCGAGGTCAAGCTGAGCGGCAACCTCCGGGCTGCGGAACAAAAGGCCAACACCCAGATCAAACGCTTCCGAGAGTCGATCGCCAACGGCGAGGTCGTGGAGCTCCGCCTGAAAGGAGGAGCGCAGACGAATTACCGGCCGAGCCAGTTCACCAACGTGCTCATCTTCGGCAAGATCGGCAGCAAGGGCGCCGTCGCCGAAGGCTTCGACTGGGAAGTCGATCTCAGTCGCGATGAGGGCGACGAATTGCAGGCCGCGCTATTAAACAAGAACAGCTCGGGCACACCAGCGTTTTGAGGAACAGGCCAGTTACGAAGCCATGCCCGCTCCGTCGGCAAAGAAAGTCCACAACGCTCGTTGGCCCCATAAATCAAGTCAGCTGAGAGCGACTAGGGTTGAGTACGGTAGACGCGCTCGTGAGAGCGTGGGGGCGTTGCCGAGGGGGAGCAGACGGAAAGCTACCCTTCCACCTTCTCACGAAGGCGACTGCATCCCCCGCGAACCCATCAAGTCCGACAGCCTCTCCGAAGGAGCCACCGTCTCATCACTTCTTCAGCCCTGCCTAGTCAAGCTTCGTCAGATACTCTACGCTGGTGCATGCACCGAATTCTTGCCTTCGTACTTCTCCTCGTCGCCACGGTTACGCCGGCCCAGACCAAGCCCAACTTCGTGGTCATCTTCTGCGACGACCTTGGCTATGGCGACCTGGGTTGCTACGGTCATCCCACCATCCAGACGCCTCATCTCGACCGGATGGCGGCGGAGGGTCAGAAGTGGACTTCCTTCTACGTCGCCGCGTCGGTCTGCACGCCGAGCCGGGCCGGACTTCTCACGGGACGCTATCCGATCCGCAGCGGCATGGCTTCCTCGAAACGGCGGGTGCTCTTTCCGGACTCCTCAAGTGGACTGCCCGCCTCTGAGATCACCATCCCTGAAGCGCTGCGCGAGCAAGGCTACGCCACAGCGATGGTCGGAAAGTGGCATCTCGGCCATCTGCCGGCTTTCCTGCCGACCAACCACGGATTCGATTCCTACATGGGGATCCCCTTCTCCAACGACATGTCGAAGATCGACCGCAAGCGGAACCACTTCGAGATCGCGGAGAACGCGGACTACACAGCCTACGACATCCCGCTCATCCGCGGAATTGAAGAGACCGAGCGCCCCGTCGACCAGCGCACGATCACGCGTCGCTATGCGGAGGAGTCGGTGAAGTTCATCGAATCGCAGGCAGGTAAAAAGCCCTTCTTTCTCTACCTTGCACACAGCCTGCCACATATCCCTCTGTTCCGGCACGAGGAGTTCGTCGGCCGCAGTGCAGCCGGAATCTACGGGGACGTTATCGAAGAGATCGACTGGACGGTCGGCGAAGTTCGCCAGGCTCTTGAGGACGCCGGTGTGGCGGACAACACCATGGTGGTGTTCACCTCCGACAACGGCCCTTGGCTCAGCTTCAAAACCCACGGCGGCTCGGCTGGTCTGCTCAAGGAGGGCAAGGGCATGACCTACGAAGGCGGGATGCGTGTCCCCGGAATCTTTTGGTGGCCGGGCGGGATCAAGCCAGGGGTCGTGAGCGATATGGGCAGCACCCTCGACCTCCTCCCCACCCTCGTGAGTCTCGCCGGAGGAACACCTCCCGATGATCGCGAACTAGATGGATACGACCTCAGCGCCGCGCTTCAGGAGGGCGCCGCCAGCCCGCGCGAAGAGGTGGTCTTCTACCGTGGCACAGAGATCTACGCCTACCGCTCCGGACCGTGGAAAGCCCATTTCATCACTCAGGGCTCCTACACCAAGGAGAGCGGGCCGCGCATCGAGCACGAGACACCGCTTCTCTATCACCTCGACGAAGATCCCCGCGAGAAGTTTGACCTAGCGGCGGAGCGCCCCGAGGTCGTCGCCGAACTCCGCCAGAAGGCGAACGCCTTCCGTGAAAAGCTGGTGCCGGGTGAGGATCAACTGGTGAAGAGGATTGCTCGCTAGGAGCAATGGCGCTTGGTTAAGGGGATTTCTCGCGGGTTCAGGGCCAGGACGGGAACCCCGAGCCAAGGGAAAAGGTAGGGCGCGGGCGTCCCCGACCCGCCGTCGTGGCAGCAGGCAATGCGAGGCGGTCGCTGGGCGCTCCCTTCGGCGGGTCCGGAGGCCCACGCCCTACCACGGTCGCGAATCCCGACCCCCCTTCATGGAAAAAGGCTATTTTGGCTTAACCAAGCGCCATTGTCCTTAGGAGTCCGTCGGACTCGATGCGTTCGCGGGCGATGTAGCCGCCTTCGTGAGAGACTGTTGCAGAACATCTCGGAGATTCCCCAAATGGGATTTTTCCAAAATCATCGTCCCTTTTGTAGTCGAGTAGACCTGGGCCTCCCAAAAGATTCTCATCTCTCAGTTGAGCCCAGGCCCCTCTCAGAACTGCCGAAACTGCGCATGGCCATCGCCCCTGAATAAGACCATTCCCAAAGTTGGATGGCTGGAATCGGCGAGGTATTGATGTTGCTGAGTAAGCGCGGACGAAGAGCGGGCTGGGCTCCAGTCATGGTAGGCTTCGCTGAGACTTGGCACCAGAGTTTCGACCCGTTGCGAAAAGGTCGGGAGTGCGGCCCTGCGCCTCCGGTTCGATGTCGCTCTCGCGGACGAGGAGGGACCCTCGTCCCTACCCCAAGGCAAGCGGCACTCCGGAATACGAATTACCAGGCTAAGCCAGCTGAGGCACCTTGTAGCCATCTCGGTATTCGCGGGTCAACAGCGCAAGCGCTTCGGGGGTCGCACTTTCGCCGATGAAAATCTCCTTGTTCGAGTCCACCTCGAGCATGGGGCCAATGCGCACGTCTTCGTTGGCGAAGTCGATCTCGTTGGCAGCGCAGTGCTTGTGGAAGTCGTCGATGACGTCGTGCCAGGGACCGTAGTCGAGCATCGACTCAGCTTTGGCGCGCTCGTAGTTGCTGGCCTCGGCGAGACGCCAGGCAACGTTGCCGAGGTGACACCAGGCACTGGAGTAATGGATCTCCTCGACCTCGGCGTTGAGATGCTCGCGATCGCGGTTGCGCATCGCCTCGATGAAGTTGCGTGCGTGGCCCTTGCCGGCGTTGCCCTTGAACTTCCTCACCGACTTGCCGTCGGCATCGTAGGCGACCCCGCCCCCGCGTCCGCCAGCGTAGTAGCCGCCTTCGCACTCGACCACGAGGAAGGCATTGGTGCGGCGCCGAGCGTAGTAGTCGCCGGCTTTGACTCCCTTGGCCTTGGGCAGATTGTGGACGTCGAAGATCACGGGGATCTCGTCGGTGTCGAAGTAGGTGAAATGCGTGTTGGGTGATTCGCCGGCATCATCCCAGGCGAGGCGTCCGCCGCCGGACATGACACGGGTGGGAAGCTTGACCCGATCGCCGAAGACGACGTTGCGCAGGTCGTCGGTGATGTGCGGTCCCCAGTTGCCGAGGTCGCCGTTGCCGGTATTCCAGTTCCAGTGCCAGTCGTAGTGAAGCTTGGGACGGTAGATGGGGATGTCCTGAGCGGGTCCGAGCCAGAGATCGTAGTCCACTGTCTCGGGCGGAACGAGCGGCTTGTCGAGTTTGCCGATGGAGGCGCGCATCCCGTATCGGTTGAGGCGGGCGTACTTTATATTGCCGAGGACCTCGCCGCTGCCGAGGAACTCGCGGAGCTCGGCCTGAAACTCGTCGCTCCGCTGCTGAGTGCCGCCCTGGCACATCCGATTGTACTTGCGGGCAGCCGCCACGAGCTGGCGACCTTCCCAGACGTTGTGCGAGACGGGCTTTTCAACGTAGACGTCCTTGCCGGCCTCCATCGCCCAGATCGAGGCGAGCACGTGCCAGTGGTTGCCGGTCGAAACGCAGACCGCGTCGATTTCCGGGTCTTCGATCATCTTGCGGAGATCCTGAGTCGAGCTTGCCTTCGGAAAGGCCTGTTGGGCGCGGGCGAGTGTCTTGGTGTCGACGTCGCAGAGGCCAGCCACTTCGACGTCCTCGATCGCGTCGAACCAGTTCGCGGATCCCATGCCGCGGCCGCCGAGGCCGATGAATCCCATGCGGATTTTTTCGTTGGCGCCCATCACCTGACTCGTGGAGTAGGCCGTGGTGGCGAGGGCGGCCGTGGTCAGAAACTTGCGTCGGTTTGTCTTCGTGGACATGCGGACATTCTCCTTGGGCCGAAGAAATGCGGCAAGCCTAATCTGCAGGACCTGATGGCAGTGGTGCTTGGTTAAGCCGGAAGCGGCCTTCTTCTTGGAAGGCTGGTCTAGCAATTCCCAGCCGTGGCAGGGCGCGGGCCTCCGGACCCGCCGAAGGGAGCGCCCAGCGACCGCCTCGCGCTGCCTGCTTGTCACGACGGCGAGTCAGGGATGCCCCGCCCTACCTTTACCTTTGATCCGACCGTCTTCGCTCCTTGTAAGTTTTGCCGAGTATCACCCTTAACCAAGCGCCGTTGGACCCAGTTGCGGTCTTCGCACTGGCGCCAGCAAGAGGACGCGATAGGGTCCGCGTGTCATTCCCAACAGTAGAGCACATCGCCACCGCGCCCGGACTTGGTCAGTGGCTGATCGGGCGGAGCTGGGAGCGGGGCATTGACCGGGGCAGCCTGCAACGAGGCCGGAGCAACGCGACAGGGAGGCGCGTCCGGCGGATCAGCCTGGAAATCAACGATATATTTGCCTTTGTGGATGGCGAAGTACAGGGCACCGACGCCTCGCCCTACGAGGTCGAAATCGACCTGACTCTCGACGAGACCGATTGCTGGGGCTTACAGATCGCCACCTGTTCCTGTCCCGTAGGAAGTCGCTGCAAGCACACCGTAGCCATCCTCGAACAACTCACCAAGATCGTCGAGGCAGCCCATGCTCCCAGGAAAAATCTCCCCTCCCCGGCGGCGCCTATTTCGATCGACTCGTCCACGGCCCAGTGGATCCGCTCGATCGACGAGGCACTTGGCCAGACGACGAACCCGAAGAAAAAGGCCAACGCAGGTTTCCTCGCCTACTGCCTGGAACCGCACCCGGGGAACGTCAATCGGCCCTCTTACGGTCTGTACCTGCGCAAGGCAAAGCACCTGAAGTCAGGAGAACTACGAATCGAAGTCGGGGAAGCCACCGCCGACCCCATGCGACCCGCCCAGTACATGCAGGAGGGCGACATCGACCTGGCTGCGCGTATCCATCGAATCCGTCGCTCAACGCCTTCTAGCAAACACGCACTCAAAGCGTTTCGCCTTGAAGGTGGAACTCGACGACCCGGCGAGTTTCGGGCGAAGCCGGCCCCTCTTCCACTGGCAACGCCAGCGCGCCGGGACGTCACGCTCCACCTTAAGGCAGGCACTCCCCATGTCGGACGAGGGTGGCCCTTAACCAGGCGCCATTGGGTCTAACCGCGACGAGCGATGCAGCGGAAAATCCTGTGCGAGGAAATCTCGAAACGCCAGCCGTCATGCACCAGGAGTGGTCGCCTAGTCGACAGAGGGTCATAATGACCCGACAAGATGGCTCAGAATGGAGACATAGTGGCGCTTTCGACGGTCGGAACTCTTGATACTTTGAATGGTTTATTGGGTTTTTCACGCTGGCACGGGATTTGCGTTAGTAGACCCATGATCAACAACACACGCAACGCAGTTTCCGTTCTCGACCGTTTCAGCCGGGACCTCGAGAGCTTCTTCACCCATCCTGACAACCCGCTGGCTCCGTTCACCCGTCTCCTTGATGAGAACGCGACGAGCGGTCTACGACTCGACCTTCACGAGGACGAGAGCAACTTCTACGCCCGCTTCGAAATGCCCGGAGTGAGCAAGAAGGATGTCTCCATCGAACTCGAGAGGGATGTGCTCAAGGTCAGCGCCAGCCGCTTTGACAAGGCGACCGGTGAGGACGCGGAAGATCTCGAAACCAGAATGAGCCGGAGCCTGACGCTGCCGGATGCCGCCGACGTCGAGGGGATTGCCGCCAAACTGGCCGACGGACTTCTCACGGTCACCCTGCCGAAGCGCGAGGAAACCAAGCCCCGCACCATCGCCGTCAAGTAACCCACTCGAGACCACCAGCCAAACAACGAAACGACAACCACATTCATTGAAATGAACACGACCCTTACCAAAAACGACAAGAAGGAAACCAAGGAAGAACTCGCCGCTTCGGCCGCGACCACCGTCCCCACGACGGCCGTCCCCGAGCGCTTTGTCCGCCCCGGCTACTCGCTGAAGAGCGACGACAAGAAGCACGAGGTCACCATCCACGTTCCCGGCGCCCGCAAGAAGGACGTCGAGATCTCGATGAGCCACGGCGTTCT
>Ga0209831_1004302_pt1 | contig 11237 bp, 7 predicted proteins | sample Maine_Asex4_meta_FD_187451 | JGI IMG/M metagenome (GOLD analysis project Ga0209831, IMG submission 187451) | Marine algal microbial communities from Maine, USA - Maine_Asex4_metaG (SPAdes) (version 2) | ecosystem: Host-associated > Algae > Red algae > Unclassified | place: Maine, USA | collected...
CCGATGTGATCTAAAAAGTCTACGTTGATCGTTTCTTTAAATAGCTCGATATCATTGGTATTGATCTGATATCGCTCATTGAATTCTGGAGTGGTCGTCAGGATGACAGGGCTTGATGCGCTGCCAAATATATTCTTGATTCCTCCGCCCCTGGGCTGTATCATAAAGGGATGCAGTGAGAGTTCTGGATTGGTGTATTCAAAGACGCTGATCGAGCGATTACCAAAGTCAGAATAATGATAATCAAATACTCGAAATCCTCCTGCCAAATTCTTATGAGCGAAATGGATGATGGCTTTAAGCAATTTAGGTTTTCCTCGAAATAGCTGAAAGTCATTGAGCGCTATGACATCATCAGTATACTTGCGCTTCCTTCTGAACTTCCATCGATACTCAGCAGCCAATGCCTTCTGACTGGCAATGCGTGGATCACGATTGAAGAAATAATCTATGGTCTCGAATATTGATTTCAACTGTCTGCTCTGATTTAATGAAGTATGAACTTATGATACAAGGTAACGACATCAAAATTAACGATTATAGGTGGAATAATAGTTCTATGAAAACACATTCTCAGAGGCTCATATCAGTATCTTGATGTATATGGATCAGTATGACGGTGAATAAAGAATAGTAGTATAGTGTCAAGACTTAATAGGCACTGGCATGGTCATGCTTAGCCCAGAAAAAAATGACCTGTCCAGATGAATAATCAAATATAACTTTATCGATACCTAAAGACGTTAAGCTGAGTATCCCATCTATTGGCTTTGTAGATTGGACCATAGATAAATCCCTGTAGATGATTCCTAATTGTTCTATCTTAATAAGATCCATCTTAAGCTCTTGCAAAGTATAATCATCTGCCATAACAGAAAGTGTATTAGGCTGATGAGCATCTTGAAGTCTCGTCTCGAGGCGGCTATCCATCACTGAGATATTGGCACCAGAATCTAAGAGTAGCGTGTATGATTCGTCCTGTACCATGACATCTATGTAGGACTTGTCTTCTACTGTATGCATACTAGTCTTCATGATCGTATAGGACGCGGCATCTATATCAGGCCGAAATGATTCTTTCCCTAAGAAATAAACTTTCTTTTCTGCATAATCAATCATGATATCATAATCTTCTATGGCTTGAGTACCTATCAGACCATCAATATCGGTCTGAACTAAAGCCTCGATATCCTGCATGTCGAATGTCATGGCAGAAACATCTTGCCTTTTTATCGATCCCAGTTCAAAAACTGCCAGATTAGTTTCAGACGCTGTCTCTGTAAATTCTGTAGAACTAAGCTCTATCTGCTGTTCATCTGCTATTCCGTCTACGGCTATAAATGAACAGCCTGTATCAAGTATATACTTTCCCTTTTTATGGTCTACTGTGGCTTCGAGTAAGATCAATCCATTAACTAATTCAAAGTTGATTGAAAAACTATTGACAGGTTTGCTTTCTGCTAATGCACTAAAACTGTCTATCATCAAGAGGCTGATGATGACTATAATTAACTTGTATGTACCTTTTGTTTGCATTGGATAAGCTCCAATTTAAACATTTATTTACAATCAAGCAACGTTATAGATACATTTAGGTAACATTAAGTTAACATTGGGATTTACAGAATAGAAATATATTATGCTGGTCTGCGCTGTATATCTTATAATATATGAGCTGTTAAGGCACTAAATTACTTTAGATAAAGCACCCGCAGTCGAAGTGTATGCTTGTCTTACATGGCAATAAAAAAATCTTCTATACACGATCTACTTGCTTACCATTCACAGAGTTAGTATCTGAATGCCGAAATGGCAAATGGCTTATCAATCCCAAACATCATAAAAAAAGCTTACCCTTCCGTCAAAGAGTAAGCTTATTGATATATATATAATAAATCAGAATAACCGTGTGAATGCTACAGTCTGTAGCTGAATCCGACTGAGTAGGATGTGTGCGGTACAAATCTCTGAAACACCTCATCTGCCGCTCCGAATGATTCGTATAATAATTCTCTCTTAGATCCTAAGATGTTATTAGCAGATAGGCTGATTCTCGCTCTATCGTCCTCTCCAAATGCTTTTGAAGCTTTTAGGTTCAATGCATGGAATGGGGATTCGAAAATATCAGGATTCTCACCCACGCCTACAATTGCTAATCGTTTACCTTGTACATTATAGCTCAGATTTGCTTCGATTCCATTGTCTCTATTATTATAGCTGAGGTAGGTATTGATGATGTATGGTGACTGCCCCTGCATGCTTCTTGTCGTGGAGACTGTCTCACCGACTCTTGCCGTCCTTACTTTTGATTGATACTCTCCACCCTCTGATTGATCCAGAGTCACCTTAGAATCCACCAAGGTAACATTAGCTCCGATGCTGAATGGTGACAGATCAGACTGACCCAAGCTTAGATTTTTACGCACTTCTATCTCAACTCCTCTAACTGAGCCATCTCCTACATTTCTCGGAGTCACACTATTAGGTGATTGCTCACTGAACGCGATTAGTTCTATTGGATTAGTGAATGATTTATAGAATCCACTCAGAGCAAACATCTGACCACCTGACTGAAACAATTCCCATCTTAGATCCAGATTCATAATATCAGTCGTCTCTAATTCTAAATTACCGACAAAGATTCTATCAGATAATGCATCGTAGATTTGAGCAATAGAAAGCTCCTTGAATGAGGGTCTCGCAACCGTCTGAGAGAATGAAGCTCTTAAGTTCATATCATCTGTCAGGCTATAGATCAGATTGGCAGCAGGTAAAATATCTACCTTGTCCAGTACTTTCTTTTTATTGAAGACGACATCACCCAGATTATTTTGACCAGAATAGATATGATCAAATTTTTCGACTCTAAGGCCGAATACTGCTTTCAGCTGATCTGTGACAGGCAGCTCATTCATGATGTATCCAGCTAAGGTATTTTGCTGTGCATTGTAAGTATTTGCTGGTTCGAAGTTACCGATAACATAGACGCCTGTTCGAGACTCTGGTGTCCAGACATTCTGATCGAGTAGTATCTCATTGGGATCTCCTGTGAAGTTAAGCAGGGTGGAACCGATCGCAGAAAATTGATAATTCAGAATTCCATAGTCTCTTTCTTTAAACGAATTACTGAATCCCAACTTAATCTTAGAGTCTCGCCCTTGAAAAGATATTTTTTTAGTTACATCTACCTTCCCAGAGTAATTCACTTCGGTCAAGTCTCTGAATAGTCTGCTAGGGATTGCACCTTCGCTCGGCTCTATATTATATTCTCCATCATCTAATCTAAACTGAGCCAACCTGATGTCTTTATCCTGAATCCTCGAATAGGTCGGTGATAATTTCCACTCGATTTCCAGTCCTGGTTCTTGAAAACTGTGCTTCCCTTTGAGTAGTGCATTAGAGATGCTTCTTTGGCTGTATTCTAAGTTATCTCTTGTGATGGTATTTGAATTATTGAGGATCGTCTCTTGTGTGAATATGCCTGCTTTGCTTTCTCCGTTCTGGAGATGTATCAGGTTGAGCGATATCTTATGATTATTCATTTTGATGGCACCGCCGAGTAGTCCACTCATCAGTACATTATTAGATGACAGTTCTCCCTTTCGAGTTTTATTCGTCTCTAACGTTAAGACATCAGTCGCATTAGCCTTTATGAATTCGTTGAATTCTACATCATCATAATAGTCATTGGTGTTTTTATAGTTGAAGGCAGCATTATAGCCGAATGTCAACTTTTCTTTATTGATCTGGTTACCATGTGATAGACCAAAGCTCATATCTGGCCGGTTAGACTGTCGCTGAGCTGCCCAGTTATTAGAGAAGCTCTTCGTGATATTGGTCAGTCTCTCCGACCCGTCACTGGTACTCGGTATCTGAGCGAATGATTGAAATGGTAGATTACGTGTGCCATCATCAAAGCCTAAAAAATCAGTGGATCCTCCAGGATAACTGAGTGCGTTCTTGTTGAAGTGCATGTTAGGGTTGAAGCTCGCGCTTAAGGATAATGAAGTCGACTTCTCCTCCGGAAAATCTTTAGTGACAATATCGACGACCCCACCTGTGAAATCGCCAGGAAGATCAGGCGTGAATGATTTCAAGACGATAATATTATCTATAATATTCGTCGGAAAGATATCCATTTGAAGTGTATTTCGATCAGGATCAAGTCCTGGTATATCCATACCATTTAAAATAGACTTAGTATATCGATCTCCTAATCCCCTGACAAAAACGTATTTCCCGCCTTGGACAGAAACACCAGTCACTCTTTTGATTGCTCCTGCAGCATCGCTGTCACCTGTCTTTCTGAACGTTTGTGAAGAGATTCCATCAAGTAAATTCGCAGATTTCTTTTGTATCGTCAAGACAGCAGCCTCTGTATTCCTAATGACTTTCGCTTGGATAACAATCTCATCTAAGACTTCGGATTCTTCTTTCATTCTGACATCCATGAGTGTGACGCCATCTTCAGTCACGACAACACCTGAAACTGTCAGCGCTGCATATCCGATGAATGAATATTCCAAAGAGTAAGTGCCAGGATCTAATGATAAAGAATAAGCACCATCAAGATCAGTATTCGTTCCTCCGCTGGTCTCTTGGACAAAGACTGTGGCAAAGGGTACTGTCTCTCCTGTGAGTTCATCAGTCACTGTACCTCTGACGGTACCTTGAGCATAAGAACAGTAATGAAAGAGTAGTAAAATGGTAAAACTAAGTACGGTAGTAAAAAAAGATTTCATTGTATATTATTTATTCTGATTTAAGAAAGAGTGATTCAGATTTTGACGGTTTTGAACCACTCTTGAATTTGATTCTATTTATTTTAACTAAAAGTCTAATGCGCCTTTCTGTGAAGCCATGGTCCAGCCAAAGACTGATGTATCTGCACCGACGGTCGCGGCACCAGTAGCAACTGTCGCATTCTCAGAAGCGAACTGCATGTCGAAACCTGCATCATTACCAGCGTCAGCTTTGTCTTGACTGACAGCTGAAAGCTCGACACCATCTGCTAGTGTGAATTCATTTCCTTTGATGATAATCAAGCTACCGAAGTAGTTAGCTGATTCTCCATCATTGTCCAGCTCGATATCAGCATCTGCTGGAAAGTTGAACCAGTACGAATTCAAGACGCTACCTTGAGCTCCATCTCTAAAGTCAGCATATTCAGATGCTAACCCTTTTAATGTCCCATTGATCAGTGTGAAACTTCCATCAGGGTTGGCATCTGATTCTGGACCATCTATCTCGAGTCCATGATCGGAGTCAAGACCTGCGATATATACGAAGTTATCCACAGTACCAGAATAGGACTGATCGATGTCATATGCATCATCTCCCTGAGCCCAGACTAAAGCATTTTTTATATTTACTGAACCTCCGAAGAGTTCTATTCCATCATCTACATTGGCGACAACTTCTATATTCTCTATCACAGTGCCAGAACCTACACCACCCAGAGTCAATCCATTAATCTCATTGCCTTCACCAATCAATGCACCACCATGTCTAATCGATATATACTTGATGACACCGCTATAATCAGCTGGATCGTCCCCTCCATAAAGGCCAAAAGAATCATCTGGAGGAAGACCCTCTACTAATGCTTCTTCTCCAGACTTAGAAGATATAGGGGATTTACCGAGTATGATAAGTCCTCCCCACTCTCCTCTCTGAGTTTCGTCTAGATTTGTCCCTACTAATTGACCAGCTGTAATGTTATCTTTAATGGAAGTCATAATGATAGGTGCATCAGCTGTTCCTTCTGCCAGAAGTATACCTCCTCTCTCTATGATTAAGGCAGATGCAAGTGTTCCTGTTCCAGCTGCTCCTTTGATGATGGTGCCTGGCTCGATGGATAGAGTGACTCCATCATTGACGACTACTTTGCCAGCTATGGTATATTCGGTATTAGCAGTCCAAGTCTCGTCTGCAGTGATTCTGCCAGACTTCGTCTCTGAAAATCCTGAAGTCTGCACACACTCTTCATTTACACATGAGAATCCGTCAGGACATGTACCAGCGCACGGCTCACCTGAATCAGGGCTGATACAGTTACAGTCCACTGCGAGGATCTCTCCTGCTGGGCAAGTTATCCCTGGACAGTCTGGTGGATTCTGTGGAAAGCATGTACAATCTAATCCTTGGATTTGATCAGTACTACATGATTGGTCGCAGCTGTTTTCTGAGTCACAGCTGGCTAAGAGAAGCAAACTGAGTAAGAAAATTGTTAGTTGTAAAAGCTTTGTCATTTTGTCAATATTTGTTTGTTGTAATTGAATTTGATGCTACAAAAGTAGGTGATGACATTAGTTCTCTTTTTAAGCCATTGTTAAGTCTATATGAACTAATGTTAGCTAATTGTTAAGCGATCCACACTGAATTGTTACCCCTGTCACTCCTTAACATTAATAGGCTCACATTTCATTGATCTTCAGTGAGTTATAATGATATTAACATATGTATATTGTGCGACGGGCTTGAGAAATAATTTGAATTAGTTGCTGTTTAAATTGTACTTACTCTTCGAAAAGTTGGGTGTAGATAGTGTCATTTATTAAGTCGAAGCTTCTCTTTAAAAGGCTTTCTATGATAGAAATCTGAGTAGCTACTTAAATACTTGAAGCTTCTCAAAGAGCTATGTATACCTGGATGTGCCTGCCTTACATGAGACAAATTAGACAAGATTCAATAAAGCAATTATAAAAACGTTATCCTTCACTAAGTAGAATAAACTGGCTCATATGAAATTCATACTTTACATGATAACCCTTCTTATATCCATAAATGTTTTTCATCCTAATATGAATGATGGAGATCAGTATATAGTAGATCAGTTTAATGAGCCACTATCGACTTCCTGGAAAGGTAGATATGACGATTATGAATCCATATACAAGATCAATACTGAAGAAGGCAATCAAATCTTATCGGCTCACTCCACCGACAGCGATAACTTTATCATAAAACAAATAGAAGTCGATATTGTAGAATATCCGTACCTGAATTGGCGGTGGCGAGCTCATACTTTACCAGTGGGTGGAGATGAAAGTACCAAGGAGAAGTGTGATGTCTCAGCTTCCATATCCATCGTCCTAAACAAGAGTCGTCTTTTACCTAAATCGATAAAATACTCGTGGTCGACTACGCTAGAAGAGAATAACATCACTGAAAGTCCATTCGCCATATGGCCATCGAGATGTGATATCAGAGTCATGGAAAGCGGTGAAGAAAATAAAGGCAAATGGGTCACTGAAAAAATAAATATTCTGGAAGACTACAAGCGATTTTACAATAAGAAAAATGTAAACTCAAAGTCGGTCCACGCCATCGTCATCATGACTGATTCTGATAATACAAGCACGATAGCAGTAGCCGATTATGACGATATTTATTTTTCTAAAAATTAGTCTTAATGTTATACCTTATTCTACGGCCTATAACTAAGACTAATTCTAATAGAATGATTGATGATGATTATATTTGCCCAATAACTGATTCGGAAACATTAATGATATGATCACCTATCTTCTCTAAGGCATGAAAGATATTATTATACATCATAGCTGACTTGACATTATAATCTTCCGTCCCTAAATTATTCAGGTGCTCATCTCTAAGTACATCCCTATATTCGTTAATATCTTTCTCTAACTGAATCGCTCTTTCGATATTGACATTATCATAGCTCTGCGTATTCAGATTCTGGACCATCTCCTCAAATGCTTCATCTATCTTATCGCAAAGTATATTTAAGTTCTCTCTTTGCTTAGGTGTGAAATATGCTTTCTCCTCGATCTTCATTTCAATCGTTTTAGAGATCTGGAAGTATACATCACCGACACGCTCTAAGTCATTACAGACATTAATCACAGATCTGAATTTTTGACTGGTCTCACGAGTGACTTCTCGATTAGAAAGATTCGTGATGTACTCTGTGATTTCAACTTCCATTCGATCAGTAATTTTTTCATATTTCTTGAGTTTCTTCATTGCCTTTCTCTGCTTCTTCGGCTCCACGGCATTGATCAAGTTTCTGGCGAAGCCAGACATCCTTGAAACAACCTCTCCAAAATGACCCGCTTCTTTTTGCAATTCTGGCAACGCTAACTCAGGTGTTTTTGAACTAGTCCCGATAAACTTTAGACTGAATTCATCCTCATCATCCTCAGATCCTTTAACTGACCAAATCGCCATTTTAACAAGCCAAGGAACAAACCAAATCAGTAAGAATACATTTATGAGATTAAAGGTGGTATGGAATGCTGCGAGAATGTAAGTATTAGTAACATCTTGTGCTTCTAAATCTTCTGTTTTAAGTTTCTTATTACTTTCGAAAATTTCAGCGAAATTTTCTACAAAAACACTCAACCATTCAATGACCCAAGGTAGAGAAATAACCATCCAGGTCACCCCGATAATATTAAATATGGAGTGAATTCTAGCCGATCGTTTCGATTCTACATTTCCTATTAAGGATGCTATTTCTGCAGTGATGGTAGTCCCAATATTTTCTCCTAGAACCATCGCCGCAGCAACCTCCAAAGGAAGATTTCCTGTATAAACCAATGTTAATGTGATAGCCATAGCAGCAGTAGAAGATTGAACAATTACTGTGACCATTGCTCCGACCATCACAAAAAATATTCTAGATAAAATACCGTACTGAGTAAAGTCTTTTATCCATGATAAGGTTTCTTCTCCAAAGTCAGGAACAGAATTCTTTAAGTAAGAAAGCCCAAGGAAGAGAATCGCAAAACCTATCAGAAATTCTCCCCAGTATTTTAATTTGCCTTTACTAGATAATAGCATGGGCACGCCAATGGCGAAGAGTGGTATAGAATAAGCACTTAGCTTTACTTTAAATCCTAATATGGCTATAATCCAACCAGTTACAGTCGTACCTATGTTGGCCCCCATCATGATCCCTGCTGATTCTACCAAAGTCAGTAAGCCTGCGTTAACAAAACTCACGGTCATGACAGTAGTGGCAGAAGAAGATTGAACTAAAGCAGTAATCAAAAATCCTGTGAAGACTCCTAAATATCTATTTTTGGTCATGCTTCTCAAAATATTTCTGAGCATAGAGCCTGCAGCTCTCTGTATCCCTTCACTCATCATTTTCATTCCAAAAATAAAGAAGCAAAGTGATCCTATAATTTGAAAAAAATCCCAGAGACCGAATTCCATTTTGTTAAGATTTGAAGTTAGTTAGTTTGTTATCGTTAAAAATGAACATCTACTTGTACTTTGTAAAAAAGCTTATCATCACTACTTTCTACCGCTCTAGATGCTACATCTGTTTGCACTTTTAGCTTATGTCCCACCACATACTGTGAGTAGCCAAAAGTATATTGGTTTTCTACATTATCGACCTCCTCATCTGGGTGAATGCTCGTCCATCTGATGGCAAATTCTGAATGATCTCCAATCATCTGACCGACTGATAGATTAAACCCTGTGCCCGTATAATAAGTCTCGATAGGGTCAGCTATGCCATCTACATATACGTTGGGCCCATCAGGAGTCCATCGATTAGCATACCCTGCCATAACTGAAAGACCATTATGCTTATACATCAGATCCGCAAAAATACTCGAAATGTTTTTTTCCACAGCATCAGAATTAGAATCTGCTGAAAAGCTTCCTATCTGACCTCTTGTTCTCCCTGCTCCCACATTGATATCATATGCTACAGCGACAGTCAGCTTAGGCTTTTGCTCCTTATTAATATCTGACCCTACGTAGTGTCCCTTTGACTGAAAACCACCAAATGGCAGTACCTCCAGTTTAAAGGTATAGTCATATCCGCCTATATTATCCGCCGTGATATTCTTCACTTCACCAGAGGTCATCGAGATCGTTTGGTTAAGTATAAAGCCATCTCCAGATAGACTATAATTCTTCAACATAATCCCTGCATCCCGATCTAATGTATATCTAGAATTCAGTCTAGACCGATCTACGAACTGTAAGTCGCCTGAAGAAATAATTCGCTCTCGGTTGCCAGGCAGCTTACCTTGGCCAGCCCAGATGCTCATATTCTTATAGAAGTTCCACTCGACTACAGCATCAAGAATAAAATTGGCAGCATTGCTGAATCTGAAGCCATTCCCACCGCCATTATCCCGGTTAGACAGGGCTAACTCAGCCTTATATTTTAATTTTGGAGACAGTATCCAGCCATCAAATTTCAGTCGAGACCGGCGGATAAAAAAAGATGAGTTATGACTATTAGATGCTGACAATAGGTCATCATCGAGATCCCGAGAAGTTAGGAACAGTGTCTGGAATCTAAAGCCTATTTTCATAGTGAAGGAAGAGTCTTGCGCTACAATATTAATTCCTTTACCAAATTTAGGGACTTTAATCTGTGCGTTCAATTTTGAACTCATCATTATGTACAACAGACACGCTGCACTCAGGCAAACATTTCTCATCAGTTGGACAGTTGATTTTGACTCTGCAAATATGAGTTCCTAGTGTTACCTTAACGTTACCAAGCCGTTATGTAATTAATAACAGGATGAGTCATATAAGTTATATCTTTAATCAAAAAACTAAAAGGAGACAAGCATTAATTGTCCAAGAAATTTATGTAAAACTTCTGGCAAATAGCATCTAAATGCTAAGGACAAATAAAGCAGCAATTTTTAGCTATTTGTGTATTTAATGTTATGTAAATGTCATCAACTATGCCAATTGTTCTAAGTATTAGCACAAGAGTACGATTCTGTAGAATGGAAGGATCAGACTAAGCTCAACAAGAATCCTAACACAGCTCCACCTACCACTATATACGCAGGACTCACTTTCTTAAATCCAAAGACGACAGCAAGACTTATGACTGCTATAAGTGTACTCTGCCACTCAGTCAGTGTCTCTATACTTAGCTCTATACATACTGCTATGATCAGACCTACAGCTGCTACATTCACAGCATCTAAAAGCGCACTGATGATCTTAGACTCCCGCATCTTAGGAATTAATGGATTCAATAATAATACAAATAAAAAAGAAGGAAGGAATATGCCCACGGTCGCTGCTATGGCTCCCGAAAATCCATTCATCTGGTAGCCAATAAAAGTAGCTGTAGAGAGGACCGGCCCTGGAGTGAATTGTCCAACAGCTACCGCATCTAATAACTCTTGTCTGGTTAACCACCCATTAGCCACTAACTCAGAATCTAAATAAGCGAATAGGACATAACCGCTGCCATAAAGAATGGCACCTACCTT
>Ga0209831_1004303_pt1 | contig 11234 bp, 16 predicted proteins | sample Maine_Asex4_meta_FD_187451 | JGI IMG/M metagenome (GOLD analysis project Ga0209831, IMG submission 187451) | Marine algal microbial communities from Maine, USA - Maine_Asex4_metaG (SPAdes) (version 2) | ecosystem: Host-associated > Algae > Red algae > Unclassified | place: Maine, USA | collected...
GCCACCCTTCGCTCTATTGAGCGACCGCCTTTGTTTACAATCGATCCTCGGCAGATCGTGCCCATCCCGCTGCATATTTTGTTGGGAATTACACTGCGGTTGCTGCGATTGGCCATGGAGCTGATCATCTCTTGCCGTGGGGGCGCCGCCGGGCTGGCGTTTGCATATGGGCTGGCGGAGACGCTTCGTTGCACCGTGCGTGTGCGCCCCACGCACTACCACGGCGGTGTCTTCATCGGCAGGGACTGCCTCACCATCGCGGAGGCAAACGATGCCGTGTGCCGCACTCTCCTCGGCCTAGTCCCTGAGAGAGACCACGTGGCGTACAAACGCTTGTGGTTCCTGTGGAAAGTCCTGGCCAGGAAGATGAGCCGGGCCGCTGAGGTGGACGTGGCCGAGGCCCGTGCGTCCCGCGCCAACGCTCTGTTTTTTGTGCGGCACACGAAGCGTAGCTTCTCTTGGGTGAACATTTCCCTAAAGTTGCACATGCTGATGTACCATGCCCCCGACTTCCTAGACCGCTTTGGCAGCATTGGACTATATGGCGAGCAGTCCATTGAGGCCTGGCACGGGTTTTACACTCAAAATTCCGCTAAGGATGCGGCGGGGACGGAGGTGGAGGCGTGTGCGAACCTAGTGCGCGCGATGGCCGTTGCACGCGAGGCGTACATCACGCATTTGTCGTCGGATACAAGGAGGTCGGCCAAAGTGGGGGCGAGGAGGGCGCGAAGGAGTGGGGACAGGCGCAAGAGGGAGAACAAAGCCAGGTCTGGCGAGTACAGGGCTACTCGAGAGAAGGCTATTAGGGAGGGGAGGAAGTGGGCAAGGAAGGTCTTTAAGGTTGGCGATCGGACCTTCGAGACTTTCCTGACGCGTCTAGCATCTGGTGGGGAATGAAAAGATGCAGGCCGATTGTTCAACTTTGCCCACTGCGCTTCTATCAATCAACGGATCAGAGGGGAAAATGGGGAGCCACCTGACCAATGCGAACAGCTATTTTGAGCCTGTTTCCCTCCTCGAGGCCCATCCCGCTGCAACCTCTAGCCATTACCTCGCCAATGGACCAATGCCGCCCCCCCTTCCACTGGTGAGCTAGAGTGCGGGCGCGGCCACGCACCTTTGTGAGATCACAGCCAGCTGCCCCTCGCGGGGGAAGCACACAATCAGCACCTCGCCTAATGTTGTGTCCGGCGCCCTCCATACGGCGGCGCGCCCCCATCTCCCCCCCAGTACTGACAAACACAGCGCACAACAGGGACGCCAACGACCCGTGCCAGCCCGCAATTTCCCGCGCAGGTCATCCTTCCTGCCACGATTGCAGCAGTTGTTCGCCGTCCAAGCGTCTATAGTGGCCACACGCCCTCATGAACCCCGGACTCTTCATTTCGCCCCCCCTAGACCGGCATCGAGCACGGTCAACTCTGCGCCGAGCTCACTTAGGGCGCACCGCCACATTCTTTTACACTCTGTCAAACGCTGCAGAACTCAATGAAAGTGCTGAATCAGACAGAGGCAGGAAGGCGTGTACCAACGCTGTGGATGGATGCCCTCAAAAGGGGAGCGCCGCCGCATAGTAACACGGACGGCAACAGGAGCAGACTGAGCGGACAGTTGTGGGAGGCGCACAAGGCCAGGACGTGGTCGGACGGGACACCAAACAATCTCCAGCTCGGTCAGGGTGTCGACAACGGGTCGCGTCGACCTTGCCCGGAGCGTCACTTGTCACGACGAGTGTGCGATTCAAAATCTATTGACTTGCGCCGGATCATTTTCATGCCACGTCTGCGGGAAGCACCCCTCATGCCCTCGTCCGGGTCCCTCGGCGCAACGTACGAGAATCTGGTCCCGAATGACTGTGGAACTATTGACACAGTGCCATCCAGCCAATGGGAACTCGAATTGAGAAGGTCGAGACAATCAGCAGGTAAATTTTCTCTTGAAACCCGTACGAGACGGACCGCCCACTGCTATCTGGGCGTGAATGCCTCTTCGCTTGCTGTCACAGAGCGGATAGAACAGATGGCGCTCATTTTCGAGTCTTACGCTCAGAGTTTGCGCACAGCTAGGCGCCCACGCTTTCAGTTGACACCACGAGAGCAGTCTAGAGCGACCGACATGCATCGTCGACGGCCGTGGAGGTCACAGCTCCGCTGCCGTCCCCTACTCTCTGGGACTTTATGGTGCGCCTTCGGCCACATTGCTTGCCGCGACAGACCATGGACCCGGCGCTCCTGCTACATGCCGCGAACGATGCCGCGGATGGCCTGCACGCGGCTGATGTGGACACGGACGATGAGGGTGGCGAGGTGGTGGGCTTCGGCCTGGGTGCTATCCATTTCGCTCGTATGCAGTCTTCAAGAGTCCAGAGGTGGGCCCACTTGCGTTTGAGATCGAGAGCGCCGCGACGGCGGCGCGACGGGCTTCGTCCAACAACGCTGCGTCAAGTGCGTTAGGTTCGCACACTTGGACAGCCATTGAGAGTGCCACTGTCCGCTTCATTCGCTTTCTTGCCCTCGCGGACGATGTGGTCGACGGCGCCGGCGGCGGGGACCTGGCGGCGCAGGGCGAGCGCATGGCTGTGACGTTGGACGATGCGCTTCCATTCGGTCTGCATCGGTTTTTGGCTTTGTTGCGCGAGGGAGGGCGCAAGCACCTTGTCGGTGGACGGAACGCTCCTTTAGCGATGGTGTCCGTGCGCAACATTGCCCCGTCGTTGGGCCACTTTTTTGCTTTGTCCACCCGTGATTTTGCCGGCAAGACTGCTTATGTGGCGGGATGTGGCGACCGCGACGATCCGTATAAGTCGCTGCCACTGGCCGACCGCACGCCTGCTCAGGTTGCCAACGGCGAAGCGCATTGTGGATGCACGCTCAAGGCCCAGGTCGTCGCTGGACTGCTACAAGGCTCCAAGAAGCAGGCGACCAGATTGGGCGAGGCGTCGTCCCAAACCCCTCCTGTCAAGGCGGACAACATGGTGGTGGCGTGCGGCCTGGCGACAGACGGGATCGACATTGAAGATCTCGGCAAGCCGCTCAACGCGCTGCAGTACGAGCGGCTGACTGTCTATGTCATCATGGTTTTCAGCTTCCGCACTATGCTGCGGCCTGAGAACCTGTTCGGTCTCACGGCGCGTGACGTCTTCTTGCCACCGGTCGTCGGGGAAAATGCAGCTTTTTTACAAGAACACGGCTGGCCCAGGTGGGTCAAAGTACGGTAATCTCAGTTGAAGACCAACGTTGCTGGTACTGTGCCGGCTCCGGCCTACTACTTTTTGTCCTCAACTGCTATTGATGAAGAGATGCGCGCCTCGCCGGAGCACACCTCTGCGAGTGTGTGCGTCCGCTGCCCGGAGCTTTGGTGCGACCTGCCCTACTTCGTGTACCTGTTTGTGCAACTTCGGGCTGAGAACCCTGGCTTTGACATGACAGCCTCGGTTCCCTCTTTTGTGGTGCCCGTTTCCGGTGAGTACGGGGGAGTGGGGGCGATGAGCAACATTTCGGTGAGGAAGGCGTGGTGGCAGCAGCGGCTCAAGGCTTTTGCTTCAGTGTTTGTCCCATTGTTGAGCGCGCGTGGCGTGGGCGGTCTCTACGGCTCTCGCTGTGGGGCCACACAATTTTGGTTGAGTAACACGGGAATCGTCGAGATTGTCATGCGGATGGGAGTATGGAAGCTCAACTCCACGCGCTTTCTCTTCTACGTCCTCAACTACCGCTGCAGGGGGAATTTTCGATCCCGCATCGTAGCTACTACCGAGCGGACCGGCAAGATCTGGCTGAGCGTCTTGAGGAGCTGGTGGGGGGGTTTATGGAGTGGTTTTAGGAACGCATGATTGACTTGTACGAGGAGGGGCAGGGCAACCTTTTTTCGGGGGGTTTCGCAATGGAGGTGGCTGCCAAGGTGATAACCACGGTAGATGTGCTCCTGCGTACGCATGCCGGAATGATTGAGGCGGGTGTGGCATAGCTGCTACCTTCTATGTGACTTGGGTACCCATCTTTCTTCTCACCGCTCGAGGTCTGCTCGCTGTACAGCGACAACAGGGGTCCTCAACAAGTAGTGACAAGACCCGTGCGAGAGAGAGATATCCGATACGTGGTCTTCGCTCGCACGCCTTTGCTTTGAGCACATGCCCGCGGCGCCTTTCGCCACATCGCACCGTTGACGCTCACGCTGACGGCCACGCGGGGGCGCGGCGGCAGGCACCGCGGAGGTAGTCCCAAGGTAGCACATATTGGGGGGGCCTAGCCGGCGGCGCCCCTGACCGCCACCACGGAGGCGGCGCGCGTGGCAGTAGCAGGGTTGCGCGTCGTCGCCGCGCGGCGTTATTGTTGGACTGCCATGGCCGGCGACGGCTAGGGTGGGCTCCCGCGCCCTTGCATCCAAACACCCCGGCTGTGAGAGTGCACTCCCAGTGCCACAGCCGCACCGGCGGTATGGCCGGCCACACGGAGCATCGTTTCGCACGCAACACCCGCACCCAACGCCCTCCCCCCGCCGACGGTTCCTCCCGTGGGCAGCGAGCAGCGGGCACCCATGCTCGCTGCGCCAGCGCTGCACCAGTGTTGCGTCGTGACTTTCGACCTGACCGTTATGGACGCTGTCGCGGCGTCCTGGGTGCTGGGCCCGCACCAGGCCGACGCGGGCGGCGGGCCTCCAGCAAAGCTTTGCTGCCCGCGGCCGCGGGCGTCCTCCGGCGCGTCGCCGCGGACACACCGGCCCCCCGCACCCACCATTTCTCATCCCATTATCATTGTGGCTACATCGCTCTGGCGGCGCCAGGTGCGCCGCGCGGCCGCGGCGGCCGCCACAGACTTCCCGGTGGCTGAGCCGGGCGGCTTCGTGACTGCGGTGACGCCTACGTCGATATCTTTGGCAATGACCGCTAGGAGCTCGAGCGAATTGTCGTACGGTCCGCACACAGCAACGTGGCGCAAGCCAGGGGAGTGGAACTTCTTTGGGCGTCATCTTTGGCTGTTGGAGGATCTTTGCGCACCGCACAGGTTGCCCTCTCTACGTGTGGTCGTGGCTACGAGGTTTTTCGTACCGGTGTGACGGTCTCTACGATGGCTCGCGCGGCTGGTGAGCTCTAGTCAATAGTGGCGACAGGGCTGCCATACACCATCTTCAACTCGACGGCCGTTTCCACAATTTCACGGCTCTGTCGGAGGCGGGACCACGGTCGAGCGATGCTGCCACTGTCGGCTGAGGCGTTGATGTCAATTGGGGGAGCACCTGCGTTGGCGGAGGTCCTCACTGTCTTTCACACATTGTGTCGGCTCCTCTCCTCGGCCTTTGGGCTCAACTATGCATCCCACCAGCCGGCTGCTCTCATCTCGTCCCCAGAGGCAGCCGAGCAACGGCCTCACACCGATTCTTGCCCCCCCTCGCTCGTGATGGAACCACCCCGTATGCTTGGCGCGCTGCTGGCCATCGAGCCCGGTACGCATCTATCGTCATGGCCGAGCTCCCCCGTAGCTGTGCTTAGCGGGGCCAAGATAGGAGGGGGGAGTGGTGAGGTTGTACAGCTGAGTGTGGGCGAGTTTCTGGCGTTCAGGGGGCATACGGCGCATTGTGGTGCCTCGAATCCGTCTGCGTCAGCGCACCGCCGCCTTCATTCCTACATCATCAGCAAGGGACACCGCCGTGACTTGAACGTGGATCTCACGTGCCCAATGCCCAACTGGGCACTCCTTCCCCCCAAGCCGCGGCGTCGCCGCTCCAGCCCATGAGCTGCTTAGGAGTAGAGCAGCTTGAGCCGGATTTTGTGACGGGGAGAGCGGGTGTGACGAAAAGAGCGGTGGCGGAATATGCTCTTTGCGTTCTTTTCTTCGAGGGATGGTGGCTCAGAGCGAGGGGGAACGTATTTCCTGTGCCCACGCGAGAGCGCACTGAATACAACCTGGTGAGCAAGTTGCAGCGGTAGCTCCGTAAAACGAAAAACAAACAAGTTTCCGCACCACTCGCCGCCCGATTCAGCAACGTCAGTGCCACCGTCGACGGGCGGTGGGAGAGGGGCGGCCGCCTCGACCCTGCCGTGCCCCGACTCTTGCGCCTCCCGCCCCGTCGGCACGTGGGGATGAGCGGGGTGAGGCGTGGGCGCCCACACCCGTCCGAGGCGCCGTCGGCCCTCCACCCGCTGCCGCCACCGCCCTAGTCGGCCGCGGCGACGCGGCAGCGGCGTCCGGACTCCACCCGCTGCCCCAACCATCCCAGTTGGTCGCGGCGACGCGGCAGCGGCGCCGCCCGCCGCGGCCACCGCCCTGAGCGGCGGTAGTCCCGCTACAGTCGCAAGTGACGGCGGCGGCGGTGGAGGGCTCCCGCCCCTTCTTCCCCGTCTTGGCAGCGTAGTCGTCGTTGGCGGCCGTGAGCACCCCGCCACGGTAAACCAAGCAGGTGCAGTGCCCACGCGGGCGCCCGCAGCGAGCTTTTGCCACCATATCCGGCCACTCGACCCCTTCGTCTTCAGCAGCACCGCTCGGCGGCAGTGGCGCGGCTCAGCGCCGCAGCTGCATCGCCGACGCGCGGTGGGTTATCCTGCCCGCAGGCGGCGGTGGCGCTGCCACAGCGCCACCCAGTCCGCAGCTCTCACTCATATCGCCCATGCGGCTGTCGGACGTGAGGCTCGTAAATGATAGGAAATAGGCGGCGGGCACGCCTCCGTCGTGTGAGCCAGTGTCGCCGCCCATACACGTGGCGCCAGCCCGTGCCAATGGCGGCACCCAGGCACCGCCGCAGCGACGGACAGTGCCGCGTGTGCCGCAGGTGCCGCCGCCGCGGACGCCGCCACTGTCAGCGCCGCCTTTACCGCCGCCGCCGCCATCGGTCGCCATGGAGGGGGTGCCCTACGACGACGCGTATGCGTCGTCCGGCGCGGAAATCCAGCAGCATTTCCTTTCCGAGTTCGACCTGGCACGGCCTCGGCCGCTCGGCCACTCCACCAGCGGGACACCGCTCCCGCCTTTGCGTTGACGTCCTCCTCCCTCGAGGCCCGGGGGCGCCGCGTGCTTGGCGGCGCCACGTTGTCAGCGTCCGAGTCGCGGCATGTACCACCGCCGCAGCCGGCGTCGCGACAACGCCGCGGCCACCACGACCACGCCGCCATGTCTGCAGACCATGGTAGCTACGCGTCGACACAAAGGACGATGGCGGCGATAGTGTCGCGAAAGACGACGACCGCTCATCGGCGGGGGAGGCGAAATCGCTTACCCCGCCCATGCTGCCACCGCAGCCCCCAGCGTGCCTGCCGCGCGTGGGCCGGGCGCCACTCCGGAACATGCCGCTGACGAGGCTAGACGAGGATGTGTTGATGCGTACGCTATTTCCTACCTCATATGTAAGCTCAAGTCAAAACAGCCAGAAGCCAGATCAGAAAAAGACACATTCATTTTTTTTTCTCTTTCTTGGGAAAGACACAGACGTGAATGATGCCCAGCGTGGCTTGCTATCGTGGTGACTGCCAGCTCAGCGAGAAAGAGGAAGTCTTGCTACATTGTTTACATATGCCACTTTTTGATCTCAGCCTTGTACTTCGCAAAGCTGTGTTCGTAACCGTCTGGTGCGCCTACCAAGTCGTGGTACACCCACAGGAAGGCGCCTTCCATACCAACTGCTGCCAATGCTACTCCCCTGGCAGTGGCTTTTCTCACGGCGCGGAGTGCGCGAGCATGGCCAGTGCAAAACAAACCAGTCCACCACGAAAAAATCTGGCGCCGGTCGTTTCGGCAGCACCACCACCGCGACGCTACCGTGTGGATTGTAGCCGTGACAGTGGTGTGGTTGTGGGGCTTTGTGGATAAAAGTACCGAAGCGCCGCCAGCGGCTGGCCGGCCGTGGGTGATGCGCCGCCACTCGCTCGGCGTCACGCTAATGGCCGCCGCCCGAACGCGGGCTGCCGCCAGACGCAGCCTTGTCCCATGCCAGAAAAACCAGCGATCTCCTGGCTTCAACTGACCTCACCGACCGCACGGGTCAGCGGCCGACGTTCAGAGGCCGCACGCCTCTGTGCGATGCGCCGGGCGCCACGACGGCTACCGACTCCAAGCCACGAACAATATCGCTGCCGCCCGCCCCCCAACGGACGCCTGCGGCACTTCCTGTTCGGGTTCTGGTGGTAGTCGATGTACACCGCCGCAGACGCGCTGCCAGCGGCCGGCGGTCCGTGGGCGTTGCTCTGCTGCCCGCTCGGCGCCCCGCAGAATACCGCTGCCACCCAGGCCGCCAGCAGTAGCAGTGTCCGCCCCCTCAGCAAGATCGAACAACCCCCTTGCATCTCCCCCGGGCAGCCACCTCACGCGTCGGCGGCCGACTCCGTCAACCTAAGCGCCATGATGCGGCCCGCCAGTCACAAGGACAGCCACCAACGTTCAGGTGCGAATCTCGTTGGCGCCGACTGCCCCCCGCTGGACGAATACCGCCTAGATGGCAGGCTTGTCCTAGTAGGTGGATGCGGCCGTCTCAGACACGTCGCCGGAAGCTGGCCGGCCGTGGACGGCGATAGGCCGCCCGTGTGACACCGCGCCGATGGCCGCCGCCAGCACGCCGGCGGTCAGCACCATCAGGCGTCCATCTCCTCCGAAAGAAACCAACACCTCCCAACTTTCCAACCGCCCCCCGCCCCGCTTCTTCCTTATGTTGGCAGTCCACTGCGCGGACCCGCACGCCTTGGCGAGGCCCGCCGTCCGCCGCGGCAGCACCGCCACTCAGGCGAGATCCTTGTCGCCGCCGCCCATCTGCAGGGCGGCGAGTGCGTCGTCGCGGCGATCCTCTTGATGGCTGTGTGGGCGGCTGCGGAGGCGCCCTACCAAGGCGTTGAACCGCGGCTTTCCGCCGTTATGGTAGGTAGTCGGCGGCAACCGACGAGGACGCGGCGCCGGCGGCCGGCCGGCCGTGGTCGGCGCTCTGCCACCCGCTCCACACCACGTCGACGGCCACGGCCGCCACGCCGTCCGCCGCAGGACGCAGGGTCGGCGCCCCGCCGAAGAAGCAAGGAGTGCGAGGGGGCTCCAAGGTCATGTCACGACATGTGCCACAGAAGTGGAGGACGTGGGGAAAGCTGGAAAATAGCAACAGCAAGGGTGCTGACAGTGTGTCCTGTCGACGACGACGTACAAAAGGAGTCGGGACTGATGTCCCGTGTTGATGCGACCCGATTTCACTGTCAAGAAACTTGAAGCAAGCATTACGAATAACTCCGGCGCTGCGACTGGAAACGTGGTGCGACAGTGTACACGACATCAGCCGTCCAGCTGTCCCAATAGGGGCGCTGATTGGTCAATCTGGCCTGATCCAGGTGGGATGCTTTCCGGGTTCTTGACCGTCAATTCTTACCTCGGAAGCGACACTTGTTCGATCTATTCTTTGATTGGGGGTTGCTGGCGGTACACCCCTCGCTGCTTTCTGCGGAGGTCGCTCTGTCGTGTTGTGTTGGGAATGGAATTAGAATGAAAAGTGAGAGTGTGGTTTCGGCTGTTGTAGTATTGGTCTGAAGGCTGTCCCCGCAGCTCGTGCTAGCGAGCCTCCAGTGTGGTGGTCCATTGCGAGGGCTCAGGCTGGGTGGGGTGTGTGTGTGATGACGGCGATGACAGAAAGTGGTCATGTTGCGTTTGGTTGTGGGGAGGGGGCGCTGGGGCGCCGCGGGCTGGGATGAGGGGTGAGGGGGTAGTTTGCCCAGGATGAAAAGAGTCCTGGACCAAAGCGGTTTCTCAACCAGAAGGCCGGCAGAAAAGGGGGATTGGGTGCCGAGGGGCTGTCAACAGCGGCGGGGAAGGACGTGGGTGGCGCCTGATAGCTCCGACAGAGAAAGCGGATCTTTGGCCAGCGTGGCGACCAGAAACGTGCTTAGATGCTTCTCAATAAGTATTTATCGGTTCACATTGGCATGTAGTTCTTGCAAAAGGCATTTGCACGAGCTTCGCTAACAGCCCCCCCTGCCACTGGGGGGGGCTTCTATTGATTTCCCTGGCCTTTAGGGCAGGGTGCTCTCAAAGTGTAGTGATGCACATATATACTTGGATCACGAGACTTGCTCTCCGTTTCAGTGGTGGCAGCCTGCATTCGTGTCCTCAGGGATCTAAGAGCGTGTCAGCGTTGGTTTGGTCGCGATGACGCTAAAAGCGAATAGAGTTAAGTGGCTGAGAAGGACTGTCCTGCCACAAGGGTCACAGGGCGCCTGCCCCCCTACCCCCCCCCACCGCCCCGAGTTGCGCGCGGCGACCGCGCGCGGCGACTTTCGGCATTCGACACGCTCACGATGACCCGCGGGTGATCGTGCCTGCGCGCCAGCTTCTGTAGCGACGGCTCCTCGGCAGTTTCTGACGCCATCGAGCGGCGCGGTTGGAGGCGCCCCGTCGCGCGGCGGTCGGTCCCACACGCCCGCCCGTGCGCCGTGTCGGCCGCCCCGCCCGCCGTGCGCAGGTGCGCTGCGCGGCGGAGTGACGGCCCCTCTGGTGGGCGTCGCGCGACGCCGGGGGGCCGCTGCCGCTGTCGTGGCGGCGCGGCACCCCTTTCCCCGCCCCGCGCGCCCCCCGCCACGGCAATGGGGCTCTACGTGCCCCCGTGCGCGCTCTCGGCCATGGGGCAGGCCGGCGTGCACCGTGTCGATGCGTCGCCGAGCGCGCCACCGCCCTGAAGGCCAGGGTATTGCACGCACGTGCCTGGAACTCCATGCTGTGTCGTCGGCTCTGCCTCCCTTCTCTCTACAACCGCCATTTTTTGGAGGTTAGCAATAACCTCGGCTGGATTTCTGGCTAAAAGCATACTTGATCGAAAACCATTGTCGAGATTTGACTTGATCAGAGTCCACCAGCACCCCGTTTGGTTGGCGCCAACCAAGCGGCCATGGCCGCTTCCTCGCGCGCGCCCCCGCGGAGGCGGCCGTCCCGGCGCCCGCCCGTGCCGCGCGGTCTCTGCCGGCCGCCTGCCGCGGCAGGGCGTCGCATGCCACGCCCCCCCGCAGTCGTTGCCGCCGCCGCCCTCGTCTCTACCCCCCTGCCCTCCGTCTCCCACTTGCCCCTTGTCGCCCACAACCAGCAGAGGGGACATGGGCGCCCGCCCCGGGGTGGCCCCACCGGCATGGCCCGCCGCCTGCCGCCGCCGCCGGCCGCCTCGGTCTGGTGGCCTGCGCGCATCCCGCCGCTGCTCGACCCGTGGCACGCCGTCCGCCCCCTGTCGGTAGCGGGGACTCGGGCCGCCAAGCTCTTGTTGGTCCATTGCGCGTGGGGGGTGGGTCAATGCAA
>Ga0209831_1004305_pt1 | contig 11227 bp, 10 predicted proteins | sample Maine_Asex4_meta_FD_187451 | JGI IMG/M metagenome (GOLD analysis project Ga0209831, IMG submission 187451) | Marine algal microbial communities from Maine, USA - Maine_Asex4_metaG (SPAdes) (version 2) | ecosystem: Host-associated > Algae > Red algae > Unclassified | place: Maine, USA | collected...
TTATTGAAGATTACTTTAAGGCCGAAAAGAATGAAATTGCGACGGATTTTTATCATAGAATGAATGTATTTTTTGAAAAAATCAGCAAGGCTCAGTTTCGAATGGCGCAAATTTTATTGTCCACTTCTAAGTGGGATCAACCAATGGCGGAATCATTTTTTAAAATACTTTTAGAAGCTGATACAAATATTCAGAAATGGATGCTTGAAAGTCTTCACAAGGTTAAGGATAATGAAAACATCATTGAATATGTTTTTAATAAGTACAAGACAATATTACATAAGGTTCAGAAGCAATATGAGCAGGATGGAAGTAAATTGAAATTGGTGCATATTAATTCAATACTAGACATGGTTAATGAAAATAGTTAGCCGATAAAAATCCAAGAGAGTTCTGTCGAAATTGTATTTCCTCATTTGCGTAAGCGCGATTCAAAATTGTATCTTACAGAAATCTAAGAACAGATAAATGAAGGTAAAAGTAGCGCTCATCCAAGATAGTCCCGTTTTCTTTGAGAAGGAAAAAACCTTAGAAAAGGTAGAACGATTAACGCGAAAATATGCGCAACAGGGTTGTGAGTTGATTGTTTTTCCTGAGTCATATATCCCCGGTTATCCTAGAGGTTTTGACTTCGGCGCAGTGGTAGGTCGCCGCTCCGAAGAAGGAAGAATTTTATATCAGAGATATTATGAAAATAGTGTGGAACTGGAGGGCGATGATCTAGATCGATTGGTGAATTTATCTAAATCTGCAGGAGTTTATCTTGTTGTGGGACTTACGGAAAGACAAAAAAATACGGGTAGTCTCTTCTGCTCTATGGTTTACATTTCTCCAACGGATGGATTTCTAGGAGTGCACCGAAAAATAAAGCCCACTGGAACGGAACGTCTTATCTGGGCGGAATCGGATGGAGAATCGTTGGTGAGTTTTAAAACTAAAATCGGCAAGCTCGGAGGATTAATCTGCTGGGAGAACTATCTTCCACTAGCACGAATGTCTATGTACCAAATGGGCGTAGAAATTTACATTGCGCCTACAGCGGACGCTCGAGAAGAATGGATTTCAAGCATGAAGCACATCGCCTTAGAAGGACGTTGTTTTGTTTTAGGTTGCAATCAATATTTTACTAAGTCCATGTACTCCGAAGAATTTCAAGTTTTACTAGCGGGCGAACCAGAAGTACTGTGCCGCGGAGGATCGGTTATTGTTTCTCCATTAGGGAAAGTCATTGCTGGACCTCTATATGGTAAAGAAGGTGCAGTTATTGCAACGCTAGATATAAGTGAAATTATAGGGAGCAAGTTGGATTTTGATGTGGCTGGCCATTATGCTAGGAATGACATTTTTAAGTTGGAGGTAGAAGGCCAACCCAAAATGAAAGTTGAAAAAGATTTATAAGTAAGAAATATCAATCGTGAGAAAAAAAAATAAAAAGGCTACAAGGCCTAAAAAGGAAAAGCGTTTGCATGATCGAAATAAGAATCGAGAGCGTTATGATCTTGCAGCGTTGATAGAAGTTAAGCCATCCTTAAAGGATTTTCTTAAGCCAAATAAGCATGGAGCAGAGACCATAGATTTTTCACAGCCAAAAGCTGTCAAACTTTTGAATCAGGCGATTCTTCATCATTATTATGGAATTACTTATTGGGATTTTCCTGAGCAACATCTATGTCCTCCGATCCCAGGAAGAGCAGATTACATACATTACCTTGCGGACCTTGTAAGGGAAGACAATTATGGCAAAATTCCTGCAGACCAGTTGACTGTATGTGATATCGGAACCGGTGCGAGTTGCATATATCCAGTAATCGGTGTTTCAGAATATCAATGGAATTTTATTGCTTCAGATGTTAGTGCCGAGGCCATTGCTTCTGCGGAAAAGATAATAGAAGGTAATTCAAGATTAAAGGGTAAGGTTGAGTGCCGACTGCAAAAAGACCCGAATTCCTTTTTTAAAGGAATACTAAAGACAGGAGAGAAAATAGATCTCTCTATGAGCAATCCTCCATTTCATTCTACCATTGAAGAGGCCAATGAAGGAAGTCTTCGGAAGATCAAAAACTTAACGGGAAAGACTGAGGAAAAACCTGTGTTGAATTTTTCTGGGAATAGAATGGAGTTGGTTTATGAGGGTGGGGAGTTCGCCTTTATAAAGGGTATGATCAATGAGAGTAAAGAAATCAAAGATCAATGTTATTGGTTTACGAGCCTTGTTTCTAAGAAAACAAATTTGGATAAAATATATTCAGTTCTTGAAGCTGTGAATGCTGCTGAAATAAGAACATTGGATTTGGCTACAGGGAATAAAATAAGTCGCATCGTTGCCTGGACTTTCCTTTCAGATCAAGATCAAAAAAACTGGAAAAATAGCCGATGGCAGACACGCTCGGGAAAATCGGAAGAAGAGTAGTATGATGAGCTTGAGGGCTTGTACTGTAGCTATTTTAAAAATTCATCCGTAAAATGACCCCGCGCCTTTTGGGTTGCAAATTTTTCTTGATTGTAAATTTTAGATTGACCTTTGGGGATTGAAAGAGATTTCCAATCTTCCCCTTTCCATTGCTTTCCTAAAAGAACAATCTGTCCGATATGATAAGAGTAGTGAGCAAGCTGCCGGAGAAACGCTTCTGTAATGGTATGTCCTATATTTCGGATATAAATTAAGGTCTCAAAATTCTCCTTATTTACGCTTGCCAAGGCATTGAATAAACAAGACCAACCTGATTCCCAATCTTCTAGTAATTCTTCTCGAGTATTTATTACTTCCTCAAATTCTTCATCTCTATTCCTAAAGTCTTTTTCACCATCTGTCGTCAGAAAATCAGTCCATCTTGATCGCATATTTCCAGCCAAGTGATGGACAATAATGCCTATGCTGTTTTCATCTTTTACCAACCTATCAAATAACTGGTTATCCTCCAGTTGCACGAAGGTTTTATCACCCAATTGTTTGTAGTATTGAAATTGTTTCTCGAGTGCTGAAATTAAGTTTTCGGTTGTGCTCATTTCTTGTGGTTGTCGGTTAAATTAATATTGATCCGTACTCAACATGACAAGTGTGCAAGCTTGCACCACTTCAATTCCAGCCTCCCTTGCTCGCATGGCTAGACGTGGATTTTCTGCTCCTGGATTAAAAATTATCCTTTTGGGTTTTAAACTGATGAGGTAATCTTCTGAAACTTCAAGTCTATCTTCACCCACATAGATGGTAATGGTGTCTATATCTTCAAAATCTGTCCCGACTTCTTCAATAGATACTTCGCCCACTTTACCTTTCCTCAATCCTACGGCGACCGTTTCAATCTCATGATCCTGCAGCATTTTTATGGCTTTGTTTGAGTAACGTTCTTCCTTCAATGACGCTCCCATGACTAGTGTTCGTTTATTTTGTTTCATACTTTATTAACAAAGAAATCCTAAATAAGATTCAGTTTAGTAAATTGTGGATGTAAGTTATCTTCCCTTTAATTATTTTAAATCTAAATGATGAATAAATTATTTTTTTTCTTGTCTTTCGCATTTCTGATGGTCAGTTGTCAAGACACAGGTCAAAAAGTGAATACAAGTTCTGATGCTGAAACGACATCTTCCGCGGATGAAAATTCTAAAATGGACCCATTACTGGCCAAATATATCCCTTTTCGCTTGGAGGCTGATTTAAGCCATCTTTCAGCCAATCAAAAACAGATTGTATCAAAATTAATTGATGCTGCTAAGATTATTGATGATATGTTTTGGTATGAGGCTGTTGGTACCAAGGAAGATTTTTTGAGTAAAATTACGGAGCCTAAGGAAAGAGAATTTGCCATGATAAATTATGGTCCATGGGATCGCTTAAATGGAAATAAACCATTTATTGAAGGGTATGGTAAAAAGTCCGCTGGCGCAAATTTTTATCCTGCCGATATGACAAAAGAAGAATTTGATGAAAGTGACATCTCAGATAAAAAAAATCTTTATTCCTTTATCCGTCGGGATGAAAATGGGAAATTGTATTCCGTTCCATATCATGAACACTTCAAAGTGGAAAATGAAAAAATTTCAAAGTTATTGGATGAGTGTTCAGCTCTTGCTGAAGACGCTGGATTGAAAAAATATCTTGAGGAGAGATCTAAAGCTCTTGTTTCTGATAATTTTCAAAAGAGTGACATGGCTTGGTTGGATATGAAAAATAATATGATTGATGTAGTTATTGGTCCTATTGAATCTTATGAAGATCAATTGTTTGGCTACCGTACGGCACATGAAGCTTATGTATTAATTAAGGATATGGAATGGAGCAAACGACTGGCCAAGTATGCCGCTTTTCTCCCGGAACTTCAAGAGGGTCTACCTGTAGATGCTGCCTACAAAACGGAGAAGCCTGGGAGGGATACTGAGTTGAATGCCTACGACGTCGTTTACTATTCTGGCGATTGCAATGCAGGAAGTAAAACCATTGCCATCAACCTACCAAATGATGAAGAAGTACAACTTTCGAAGGGAACCAGACGACTGCAGTTGAAAAATGCGATGCGGGCTAAATTTGATAAAATCCTAATGCCCATCTCCAAGGAATTGATTGACCCATCTCAAAGAAAACACATCACTTTCGATGCTTTCTTTTCTAATACCATGTTTCATGAAGTATCACATGGTCTAGGTATAAAAAATACAATCAATGGGAAAGGACTGGTGAGAGAAGCATTGAAAGAACATGCAAGCGCATTAGAGGAAGGTAAAGCAGATCTTTTAGGGTTATATATGATTAAGCAGTTGCACAAGAAAGGGGAATTGACAGATGACCTGATGGATTACTATGTTACTTTTATGACCAGTATTTTCAGATCTGTAAGATTCGGCGCCTCCTCTGCACACGGTAAAGCCAACATGATTAGATTTAATTATTTTGATAAGCTCAAGGCCTTTACTAGAGATCCAGAAACTGGATTTTATAAGATTAATTTTGAAAACTTTGAAAAGGCCATGGATGAGCTTGGTGAAAAAATATTGGTTTTGCAGGGCGATGGAGATTATGATGGGGTAGCCGCCTTGGTCGGTGAAATGGGTGTTATTAAAGCCACTTTAAAAAGTGATTTGGACATGCTAGCGGAGAAGGGGATTCCAGTGGATGTTATCTTTGAACAAGGGAAGCAATATTTAGATTTGTAAGATAGTTTTGGATGAGGTTGTAGGATTACCACCTCATCCAAAAATATTCTTTTACGATTTGTTATACATCGGCACGGTATATAGAATCGTCGTAGCACTTCCTATAGCTGGCCGTGGAATCTCTAATGATATCCAAGGCATGTAAAGAGTAATAAACCATCCTGCCTTTTACTAGGTCCTGATAGCCTACCATCTGTATCACATTGACTAAAAGGAGTCTCTGCTCCAAGTTTCCAGAGCTGGGCAGCGATCACCTCATCTTGAGATTTTAAATCAATGACTTTTAATGGACACTTCTTGTATAAGATGGCAGGAAATGCAAATGACAAGTGCAAGAAGAAAGGAGGATAAGATTGATGAATTTTGAGTCATCTCTTTTGCAATTTTATATTCATGCAAATACAATATATTGTATTTAGTAATGATTAAACTTCCATCTAATAATATCCAAATTCTATGAAAGTATACTCAAATATTTGACGGAAGTCGAAAGGAAGTAAAGATGGCCCTTAAAATAAAAGGGGGGCGCCTAATTCCTAGAATTAAGCCCCCCGTCCTCGTCTAATTGTTTCCTCTTTAACGAGTAAAGTTGATGTTGTTAATAACTTTTCAACTTTCGTTTATTCTTTTGTATCTGTTCGTTCTCATATTTTTCCTTTTCCTTCAATCGTTTACTCTTTTTGTTCTTATTTTTTTTAGGATCTTTCTCTTGCTTGTAATCTTCCAGATCAAGTCGATAGACACGCATCACAGAATCTATAGATTCCGTTAATTTATCACTTCCTTCTTTCCAGTGAATCATGATACTATCCAGTTTGATACCCTTGGGTAAATCTTCTCGGTTGAATTCCCAATCTTTCATTTGGAATATTTTGGCACTATCCATTTGCTCGAAAACTCTTTCAAGTTCTACATCAAAATCTGCTAGTCTAATATCCATTTGTTCATGAAGTTTTTGGAAGTCTATTTTTTGAAAACTGGAATCCAAATCAAAATCTTCTAAGTAAATTTTTCGATCTCCATTTTCGTCATTGAGTCGTGGATGATTTTTCATGAATGAGTCGATGTGTATTTTTTTATCGCCTAACTTATTTTCCCATACGGAAATTTGAAGTTCGGCTTGGTCAAGTGCCTCAGAAATTTCTTGACTGTCTATTTGTATGTGCCAAAACTTCTCGTCTAGTTCATCCCAAGTATTCTCAGCACCTTCTTCCATATTCTTTAATAGTCTCTCTACAGTTTCAGTGATTGAATCAATGTCTATGCTATCTGAGATATATGAAAGCACGGTAGGGGTAAGGATGCCTATTTTGTTTAATGATTCGTGATTTTGAAGATTTATTATACGACCACTTAATCGGTTTTTTGTATCATCAATTTCATCGATAAATTTCGGGTAATCTTTCGCGTCAATTTCATTGCCATTAATTCTTAAGGAACTTATCTCTCCATTTTCATAGGAGACATCTACCCTCGATCCGTCTTCAAACCATTTCATCTCACAGGTTGACTTTTTCTTGTTGGGTAGGGTGTCCATTGATATGAACGAGGTTTCCTCAGAATTACTAGAGGTATTTGGTTCAATGCTCAGTGGAATAATTTTTTCAGGATACATTTCATTTACTTCCAGCTTGGCTGGAGATTCTCCAACACTTGCGGCCATCGACAGTAAAACAATTAGCGCGAGGAGCACGGTACTGGTCATAATCTTTTCCATGTAATGTGTTGTATGTTTGGTTGTGTTAAATATTCTTTCTACACGCTGTAACAGATGATTTTTGTGCCCACCGAATCCTAGGGCAAACGAACGATTTTCCACCTCATCCCCGATGCGATACAAGGCCTTGGCATAGTGAAGGTCGTTGTCAACAAACTTACGTGATGAATCATCACAGGCAAATTCTCTTTCTTTTCGGACGATGCTTGAAATGAGATGCACAAAAGGATTGAAGAAGTAAACATTCTCCATAATGGTCTGTAATATATTGAATACAAAATCTTGTCGTGCGACATGAGATAATTCGTGGATAAGAATCGACTCAACTTCGTCAAGTTCTAGTTGGTTAAACAGACCTATTGGAAATAAGATGATCGGTTTGAAATGTCCAATCAATTGCGGAGCTTCTACCATTTTTGATTCTGCAATTTCTACGATGCGACCACAACCCATGCGATCTAAGATTTCATCGACTTTCCGTTGCCATTTCCCATCACTAATACTCGAACTAGAGAATCTCACTTTTTCTAAATAACTGAGACCAAAAATGATACGCAATGAAAAAATAAGTATGCCGATCATCCATAACCATACAAGGTCGCCAGAGTGATTATTGACTAGGGTAGTGAAGCTTTCTAGAATATCTGGGTTGCTTAGTAATTCGGTGTTGGTCGTGTATCCGGTGTCGGTATTTAAAATATTTATCGGAACTTGATAGTGATGTGGAATATTGACTTGAGCACTTTCGTGCAAATGTAGGAATGTACAAATGGAACAAATCAACAAGACAGGCAAGGCTAAATAAGCAGTCCAATATTTTTTAGATGCGGCTTTGAAAAAAGAAAATTCAAAGAGTACATTTAAAAGCAAGTAAATCACTCCAGCTTGCCAGAGACTATGGATCAATGTCCATATGATGGCGTAGCTTTGTTGTTCTGATAAAAAGTTGCCTGTGATCATTTCGTTTGTTTTTCTTCCATTTCTTGGATGAGTTTCTTGACCGCTTCCAGTTCTTCTTTAGATGCATTGCTATTGCCAAGCGCTTGCATGACCAGCTTCATGGCTGACCCTCTAAAAGTTGCATCTACAAATTTATTTAATAGCTTCTTCTGTGTATCACCTTCGGTTACTGCAGCCTGATATATGTGTGTACGTTGGTTATCATCTCTGGTGAGTAACTGTTTCTCAAGCATAATCTGCATGAGCTTTAGGGTTGTTGTGTACCCAACGATTCTTTCTACTTGCAGCGTCTCATTGATCTGTCGTACTGTACTCGGACCCTTGGCCCATAGCAATTGTAAAATTTCCAATTCTGACTCTGTCGGTCGCGGCACCTTATTTCCTTTCATTGAATTTAGTAAAACCCGTATTGGGTGGTTAAACGATTAGACCATACAATGATATACGAAACATTTCGTAATAACTACGAATGACTTCGTATTAAGAAAAAATTAACAAATGCGTAGTTCAATGTCTCAAAGTGAATCTTAATGTCACACTCTGGAAAAACATTCCTTATACAAACTAGTACAACCTAGAGTTTGCTTTAAAAGAAGAGAGGAGTCTAGGATTTTAATTAATTACTAAACACAATATGATATGAAGTCTATTTTTTTTAATGTCCACTTTATGTTCTTGGCTTTAAGTTTGTCCATTTTTACTAACCCCACTGAGTTAAGAGCGGAGCCCTCCAATGACAATAATGAGTCAGTCGTCAGTTGTCCAAATTTTGGAGTAAGAGCAAATTTTATTGGCTGTAGTGCTGAGATTTGCGTCAAAGCAAGAAAATTTAATCCGCAGGTGGCGTATTACAGTTTTGAGGTCTTAGATGCCAGCGGTAGTCCAGTTGGTGGAAATCCAGGTACTAGTGATAATTGCATAACGATCAACGATTTAAATCCCGGAGAAACATATACAGTTCAAGGAGAAGTTAATTTCACCCCATACCCAGGACCAAATGACCCTACGCCTGTTACATACATTTGTCCATTCGGACCCATTGAATTTATAGTGCCAGAAGATTGTGCACCAACTCCACCCGAAAATGAATGTTCTGTTACCGACATAATTTGTGGCGATCCAATTCAAGGTGAGGATGATCAATATGATATTAAGTGGACCACAACTGGCTATGAATGTGACTTGGTTTTGGTTTATATGCCTCGATTAAATGGCGAAAGCTGCTGTGTTAAACCTATTCAAACTTCTGGAGTTATACCACTAGCTAGTGGTGATACTGGAATTAATTTAGATGATGCAGAAATACTTGAAAGAGCCCACTGTTTTTACTTCAGGCTTGAATACTGCTGTAAAGGCGATATTACTTTTGATGAAAGCGGAGAAGTTGAAACAGAAGATAGAAATTCTTGTGAATGTGATGAACCAAATGTTACCGAATGGATGTGTTACTATAACGGTGATTGTGTTCAATCTTTGATAGATGAGTCAACTACAACAGTCTTGGATTTTGAATTATTTCCTAACCCTGCTAGTGATGTAATTTCACTTATTAATCATAGTGAGGTTGCGGCATACATCACCATAATCGACGCCCAAGGCCTTCCGATGCAGCAAGAATTTAAAATGTCTAGCTCTAGTGAAGATGTGAGTATCGAAAGATTTGAGAGTGGATTGTACTGGGTTGTTTACAGAGATGCAAAAGGCAAGTTTCTTGATATTGAAAAATTAATAAAGAAGTAAAATTCCCTTTTGTCTGTGATGCATGGAAGTGGAATTTAAAGAAGGTCCTACGACTTTAGTTGTATGACCTTCTTTATTTTTTTACCAAGGCGGAAGAGAAACGGTTGACTAGAATATCCTTTCTGATTCATTAAATCTTATGGTTCCTGATTCCTTCGGAATGGTTTTTTCTGTGGGTCCTATCTGCGGTAGATGACTACATTATTATCACTGAAAATTAAGTATGAGTAGTCATAGATACAATGGTAGGTTTTGCCACGGTTATTTATATAGTATCTGGTGATGTAGTTGAAGTTGAATCCCTTTTTTTTCAAGATTTTTCTATTGACCTTTATTTGGCTTACGTTTTGGATCATGATTTCTTTTAGGATGATGTGGTTTCTACGTAGGATGGCATCCACGAAGCGGGTGGCCTTATTGGTTGCGATTTTTGTGTCGTAATAGTGATCGGATTTACACTTAATAGAGCAGAATATTTTATCTGTTCTTCCTTTCGATTTCAGAATTGAGGATTGGATTATCTGATGAATGATCTGGGTGGTTAGTCGGTTCTGCTGATGTAAGGATGTAGGGGTATGAGACATTATAATTTGTCACAATTTTTGGTCAAAAATTCCGCCAAATTGATTTCTCCTTTTTCTTTTACCCAGAGCTGAGGCTCTGGGCTACGAATGTTTGGCTCCTCTGGAGCCTATTTGATGTTCGGGAAGTGAATTTTTGGATTCTCTGACGTTATTGCTGAGGTCGAGCAGAAATTAATTCTTAGGGCCAACAGTGAGCATACGGTTAAGAGTTATAGGCTTGTGTTGATTGACTTTTTGAAATATTTTGAAAATTCTGAGTTTGAGCAATTAGAAAAAAGTGACATAGAAAAATACATGTTTGATCGCATAAAACATCAAAAGATTTCTACCTCCAAGCAGAACATCATGATCCATGCGATTAAGTTTTATTATGAAAAGGTACTCGGTCGCCCTAGAGAGTTATATGAGTTGACTCGACCTAAATCCAGTAAGTCTTTACCGAATGTATTAAGTGTGGAGGAGGTTCAGCGCATCATTAATGCTCCTGAGAATTTAAAGCACCAGGTGATTCTATATGCCATGTATAGTGCAGGCTTGCGGATCAGTGAGGTTATAAATTTGCGGGTGGAGGACATTCATCCGGACGAGGGTTATATTTTCATTAAAGATGCGAAGGGAAAGAAGGATCGTCAGACCGTGCTTTCAGAGGTTTTTGTGGAGAAGCTAGAAGTATATCTTAAGCGCTACAAGCCTTCGTATTGGATGTTTGAAGGGCAGGAAGGTGGTCAATACTCGACCAGCAGTATTCAGAAAATTTTTCGCCGAGCGGTGGATGTGGCGCATGTTAATCCGTGGGCGACGCCACACACCTTGCGACATTCCTTTGCTACGCATTTGCTTCAGAATGGGGTGAATCTAAGATATATACAATCTATGCTCGGCCATGCCTCTTCAAAGACCACCGAAATATATACGCATGTAATGCATGTTAATAATCGGACGATTTTGAGTCCGTTGGATCTGATTATGGGGAGAAATAAGAAAGATGTACCTTGAAGATTAAAGCCATATAACCGGAAGACTCCCGATATAGAGTTGTTGTCGGTAATGAAGACAAAAAAAGAAACTTATCTAA
>Ga0209831_1004309_pt1 | contig 11224 bp, 17 predicted proteins | sample Maine_Asex4_meta_FD_187451 | JGI IMG/M metagenome (GOLD analysis project Ga0209831, IMG submission 187451) | Marine algal microbial communities from Maine, USA - Maine_Asex4_metaG (SPAdes) (version 2) | ecosystem: Host-associated > Algae > Red algae > Unclassified | place: Maine, USA | collected...
GCGACGTCGTGGGCATCGTCGAGCGCGTCGTCGAGTGCGGGAGGGGAACTGTCTTGGGCGGGAGGGGCATCGTCGTAGGCGGAAGGTGCAGCGTCGTCCGCGCGAGGGGCATCGTCGTTAGCGTCGTCGTGGGCGGGACAGGCATCGTCGTTGGCGGGGGGGGCGTCGTTTCGGGCGTCGTCGTGGAAGAGGGTCCGTCGTTGAGGGCGGGTACGGCGCCGTAGTGGGCGGAGGGGTGTCGTCGTGGGTGTCATTGTAGGCAGGCGGGGGGTCGTCGTGGACGTCGTCGTGAGCGGAAGGGGGGTCAAAGTAGGCAGGGGGGGCGTCTTCGTGAGCGGGTCGGGCGTCGTCGTGGGCGCCCTTGTGAGCGAGTTTGCAGTCGTCATGAGCGCCGTCGTGAGCGTCGTCGTGGGCGAGGGGGGGGTCGTCGCGCGCGTCATCGTGAGCCGAGGAGGCGTCGTCGTGTGCGTCGTCGTGGGAGAAGGGTATTCATCGTGGGCGGGTAGGGTGTCGTCGTAGGCGGGAAGGGCGTCGTGGTGAAAGTCGTCGAAGGTGAGCAGGGCGTCGTCGTGGGCGGGTGGGGCGTCGTCGCGGGCGTGCTTGTGGGCCAGTTAGGCATCGTCGTGAGCGCCGTTGTGGGCACGTGAGGCGTCGTCGTGGGCGTCGTCGTGGGCCGGTGCGGCGTCCTCGCGGGCGAGGGGGCCGTCATCCCGGGCGGGGAGGGGGTCGTCGTGGGGAAGGCGTCGTCGTGGGCGGAAAGGGAGTCGTCGTGAGCGGCATCGGGGATTGGGGGGGCGTCGTCGTTGATGTCGTCGTGGGAGGCGGAGCCGTCAACGTGGGCGAGTGAGGCGCTGTCGTAGGCGGGTGGGGCATCGTCCGGGGCATTGTCGAGGGCGAGCGGGGTGTCGTCTTCAGCGTAGTCGTGGGCGGGAGGGCGTCCTTTTGAGCGGCGGGGGCGTTGTTGTGAGCAACAGGGGCGTCGTCGTGCGCGGAGGGGGCGTCGCCGTTCGCGGGGGGGGAGTTGTGATGAGCGGCATCAAGGATTGGAGGGGTGTTGTCGGGGACGTCGTCGTGGGAGGGGGAGCCGTCATCGTGGGCGGGTAGGGCGTTGTCGTAGGCGGGTGGGGCGTCGTCGTGGGCGTTGTCGTGGGCGAGCGGGGTGTCGTCGTCAGCAACGTCGTGGGCGGGAGAGCGTCCTTTTGAGCGAAGGGGGCGTTGTTGTGGGCGGCAGGGGCGTCGTCGTGCGCGGGGGTAGCGTCGTCGTGCGCGAGGGGGGCGTTGTCGGGGGCGGGGGGGGCCATCGTCGTGGGGCAACGCCCAGTCCTGCCCAGTTAAGGGCGGACATCAGGAGTGAGACACGTTGCTGCAATACAGAAGCCACGTTAGAATTTCCACAAGGTTGGATCTCCTTTCCCCGGCATTCGATCCCATTGCCCCTGCTACCAACGTCCGTCTTACTCATGCACCACCGTCTTCACCAACCCCCCCAGATGCCAGAATGTGCACTGCTGAGACCGCAGTGTGTGTTCCTTCCTGCTTCTTCTGCGCCGGAGGACTTTCTGTCGCTTGCCCTCTTCCTGCCATGTCGTCGTTGTCCGCCGCCGTCACCCCCCCTTCGCCGGGCGCACAATGGTTCGTGCATATGGCTCTGAACCAAGCGTGAACCAGAAGGACTATTTACCGTCGTTTATGCAGTCTCATGGAGCTCCTCCCGCTGAACAATGCAACGCGGTCTGCTACGTAATTCTGACACCTCCCCCGCTGTGCGTGCTGCCTTCGCAATTTCTACATTTGTACCATACCCTGTCTCGCTTTGCAAAGTGTCTCGAGTTCCACGCCATGCACACTTTGTTCCCCCACGACCCCGCTTTCTGCGCGTGCACAACGTGCTGCAGACCCTATCTGCGCACCAACAAGCACTCTGAATTATGGCTGGCGCGCCTCGCTGCCGGGGACTTGAACGAATCGGCACCAGCCGACGTCCTCAAGGCGACGTCTTCCCGCCGGTGCGCCAAGACGGGGGAGTCATATCCCAAAGGCGTGGGTAGCGGGTGGTGCCTGGACTGCTACTTCGTACATCAGCTGGTGACATTTACGCCTCGGTTAGCCTGTACCTTCCTACTACACGGGTTGGTCTCCACCAACAAGCCGCCGAAAGTTGCCCCGAGCCCAGCGGCTCTGCACCTTCTCTGGACTGGCGCTAAGGCGGCTGAATAGGCGGGTCTCCTGGCACGCTCTCGCGAGAAAGTGTGCGAGGCGTGCAAGACGCTTGCACAGTGTCGCAAGATTTCTTTACCGCAGCCAGCTGGCGCTGCGGACACGGCTTCTCTGACAGTCGAGGCGGCGCCTCAAGCCTCTGCGACGGCCGCGCCAGTCACGTTGACGTCGGTTCAGGGCGTCTGAGGCGCCACAGCGGGCACTGGGCTCCACGCGGTGGGCGATGCGGCTCCTGCGGAGGGCCTCGAGGCGACTGCCAAACCAGCCGCTGTGGTAGCGGATCTGGGCGTCGGGGCCCCTGCAGCGGGTGTCAGGTCCCTCGCCGTGGGCGAAGATGCCCGCGTGGCGGGGGCTGGAGTCCCAGCGCAAGAGCACGATCGTGGTTCGCCGCTGGCTATAGGGGGGGCTGAGGACGCCGCTGGAATTCTGGTCGAGGAGAAATCCGCTGCATCTACAGAGTCGAGTGCCACTCAGCGATTCGTTGTCGACCCGCCGGTGGCGGCCACGCCCTCGCCAGATGAGGCCGTTGCGGCAGTGGCGCGGTCTCCTGCTTTTTTTTTTGACCCAGCGCAGCCGCACGCGGTGAGCGGGATTGTGGACTTGCACCTCCGCACTGAGCGGCCGGACGAGTTACGCAGGCGCCTGGCCAATGTACGTGACTTACTGTACCAACGCACCACCGTGCCGCTCAGGGGCCGCGTCGGCCAGCGCCGGCGAACAAGGCCCACCAAAGAGGCGAAGGCTCTCATGGAGCGGCTCTACGAGACTGACTGGTCCTCTATGGAGCGTATGCTAACGGACGTACCCAGACGGGCCCGGGAAACTGTTCTACTCTCTGTGATTCCCGCACGCGCTCATAGTGCCATCCCTGTGCGGCTTCAGTCGCAGTTTGTTGTTTCTCACAACATCAGCTTTGAGATCTTCCAGCGGTTCCGGCGCACTGCTTGGAGGCCTGGCATGGCTTTATCAACCAAAACGCCGTGGTTTTCGCAGCAAGTACCTTCCTGAGCCCACAAGATGCGATATGCCCACCTCAGGTGGGATTCAAAGACACGAGAGATAAATGTTAGACACGACGAATGATACGCACGACACGTACTCCGAAGCAGTGCAACACGTTGGAAATTGCTTACATGAACCTGTGTAGCCAATAGATGAGCCGGAATCCTGATGTCCGCATCTGACCCGCCGTAACTGGGCGTGCAGTGAAGGGCGGACATTAGGATGCAGACACGTTGCATCATTACAGCGTACACGTGAAACTCGTACAGCCTGCATGGTACCAAGAGGCGTACACATAAGAAGCCCAAAAGGCAGGTAAAAATCATACACTTCTGTTACTGATTGTGACGTAAAATGACAGAGAAGCTCGTGGTGAACAATGCTACGTTGCTTGCAACCCGCTTGTGACGTGCTCGGTTTCTTGAAGCTGCTGCTCTTCTCACCATGTTGCTGATCCCCCAATTCTGTCCTCATCACCCCGGAACGGTAGTGGAATAGCAAGGCATTGAGACATGCGATTGGTTGCTCAGTGGGACAGCAGTGCATATCGGGCCCGATCTTTACAGAATGTGCCCGTACGGCCCCCAATCGCACATTCGACGCCTTTGTTTTCCTGCACACTTCTGCGTATCTCCCACAAAATCTGGATATCGCAACGATTGCGGGACCGTTGCCATTCTGATACGGACTGGAACGGAAGAACATCTCAAGAAAAATAAGAATCTTGAATCTGCACGGAACTGGCCGTTGGAGAGCCAATAGAACGTCTCAGATTCGTGTTTAGCAGCTGTTTGCAAGTCCTTTTGACCAAGGGCTGGCCAGTTCTACAAGAACCGTACGTACAGGAACCGTTCCTGATCGACAAGGACAGAATTGGGGGTTCAGCAATACCTCTGATGAAAAAATTGTCCTACCTTGACGCATTGATGTCACCTCGTTTCCCATCCGTATCATGGAACTCAAGTTACTACCCCCCCCGTCCTTCGATCATAGGCTCACCCACAAAAGAGGTCCATTAAGAGTCATCATAGTGCTCAACATGACCCTGTATGCAATGAGCGTGATGGCGACCCGGCCTGCTCCAAATCGACGCGATTCGCATGGTTCAGCAGGTAGACTTTCGATCTGCCGCATATTAGAAAAGATGTGTACTGTGAATGTCCCGAGACGCCCTGATGCGACTGCCACCAGCCACGGTTGGAAAACGTCTTCAAAAAGCTAGTTCCAACCGCTGGACAAGTGAAAAGTGTCTGACACCTACCAATGTGGCCAATGAATGGCCGGCAATCCTATTGTCCGCCTCAGGGGTGTCTTAACTCGGCGTGGGGCGAGGGGGGCGTCGTCGTGAGGCCTTCGTCGTCGCCGATGATGGTACACCGCCCTGCGTCAAAAACGCACCTGCGTTTGTCCGGACAACTAAAAATTGAAGAGAAAAGGACGACTTACGTGACAGTGTGCAAACTGTATTTGAAAATAAAAGTATCCCTTGTGTTCGTGTTCCTGTTCGGATTGACCAACAGTGGGCATCCTGCAGTATGTATTCACGACAGTATTGATGGCCCGTCAAGACTGCTGTGGTCAAATCACGCGTGCGCGACGGAATTCGATCCATATTCGGACCCAATCACGTGCACGTGTACGCGCCTTCAAGACTAGGGTTGCACACGAAGACCCTCTTTGGGGGGCGCCAGGGGCGCGCGACGGATAAGACGCCTTACTGAGGCCCCAATAGGTAGCCAAAACGCCCTTACGACGCCCCAAGAAGCACCCTCCTTATTCATCGCATGATTTAAGTGGCACACATACATTGCTCTCACATGTCATTTTCTGTTTCAAGACTGGGTGCGTGTCCCCAACCAAGGTGCACAGCCGCCACCTGCTGAATCTTGTTGACCCCCCTGAAGAATTTCTCTTCGCGACGCCTTGCTGACGCCCTTTTGTTTGGGCGTTTGGGGCGCACGACGCCCAAATGACGCCCTGGTGACGCCCTTGTTGACGCCATTAACATCGCCCTGGTCGTTCTGAGCAACCCTAGTCAAGACACAGCCTGAAAAAACAAGGACAGTAGGGCAAATAAGATCCTGCATATGTTGTAAGTTTTGCAGGGAAATGATTGCTTACATACGCCCTGTGCACTGGTCTGCAACTCACATATCGTACAGATCAGAACGCCGTCCATGTGCGCGAGCCGGCATGCATTCGACTGGGAAAACACCAGCACTATTCTGTTGGCCACGTTTCGGTTCATTTGTAAGCACTCATCCCGTACAGTCGGAGAGTCTGCCCATAATATCCACCATCAGGAAATCGACGGGGCAAGTGCCGTGCCTGTCCTGCTGGCCACGTTAGAGGTCATTCGTAAAAACCCATTGCGTATAGTCCAACAGACTGCCCAGAATACATGCCTATAGAAGAGCAGTACGATAATGCTCCCAACCGCTCTGCAGCTCAGTTTGTATCTTGACTTCGGGATTATTTGCGTGGCGCTCGCTCGGGTAGTACGCGGGGCACTCCCGGATGTAACCAGTGCCATAATCCTTATAACAGACGTACATAAAATTCCTTCGTTGGTGCCGAGGGAGGTCAGCGAAAGAGACAACACGAGCTCCAGGCGGACGCTAGCGGGTACGAAACGGTGCTTTTATCCTTACAATGAAACACCAAATTCTTCGACAAGAATTACGCAGAACACAGAAAAGTAATAATATTGCGCGCAAAGCGTACACGGGACGGCCTTTGCGACGGCGGACGGTGCTGAAGAGCATTAGTCCGTATCGTCCTCCGAAAAGTTGATGTCACGCGCCACTGCGTCTTGGAGCTCGTCATTCAAGTTCTGCGCGACAGCGTTGCGCACTTCGCCACTCTCGGGGCGCGGGCAACGAGGAAATTAACCCTGACCGAGGTAGTCTTGGACGCACGCGGCCCCGGCTGCTCAGACTGACTTCCTCATGACGACAGGGTCGATGCAGAGAATCTCGCCAAGCAGTGCAGCAGCTGTAGCGTCCAGACCCAGCATGCGCTTAGTCTGCGTGCCATTGTGGTCCAACAGGATCCGGAGACCTGTCATGATGGCAGGCAAAGGTGCAGGGGCCCCCTCCGCGTCATGATTCGCCACCAAGCCGTTGGTGACAGCAGTGTTCTGCACGCTGACTTGAGGCACGACCGCGTCGAGGTAGACGCCGAGAAGCCGGCAGCCGAGCCCTTGCGCAGAGTAGCAGCGCCGGTTGCAATTCATGCGCAGACCTTTCTTCAGAGCCTTCTTGAACTTGATCTTGTTGATGACGGAGCCATTCGGCCCTTGCGAGACGTCAGTAGTCATCTTGTCGACAGCCTCGCCGATGCCGGTCCGAGGACACCGCGTCGTATCCTTGTGCGGACCCTCAAGATGTCCAGGTGGGCTGAAGCAGGTCAGGCAGTCGTGATCGACGGCGTCCTCCTTGGTGCTGCACCTCCCCGGATGCACCTCCGACTTGTGTATCTTTTTGACCATGACTTGATTATAGCGAGCAAAGTGAAAGCATGCGTCATCCTGTGTGGAGGGGCAATCCATCATGCATGAGTCGAAGCCGTCGGTGCCAGATGAATAGTACAGCGCGCGTTAGTCATCGTTACATCAATGCATCGGCGTAGGGAGTATTGATTTTCTGAATAATACAACTCGGACGGCAAGACGTTAGATGGTTCGGTGCAGTCGCACCCCATCAGTGGTCCCCACTTGCTGCTCATACACGGTCTTCTGGGCCCGAAGAACACCCCCAGGGCTTGATGGAGGAGTCGAAGGGGTACCCTCCGAGTCGTTACCACCAGACATGCTTCGCAGTACAACGAGCGTAAGGGATAAAGGAGTGCGGATCACGTAGCACGGATGATGCAGCACAAAGACGGAGCACGGAGGAGGTAGTCCGGAGCACGTCGCTAAAGATGAAACCAGGCACGTAGAACACGAGTGCGGAGCGAAATTTTAATGGTCGTGGAATATTGTGCGCCGCGCAAACCGACCAGGCCGGCGAACATGCCTGAGAAGGGCGAGAGGCCACAGACCCGGAGAGATCACGGCTCACACCACAGGTCAGCGCACCTACGCGAAACATTCTTTCGCCTTGCCAGCGGCAAAGCACTATTTATTTGTGTCACGACGCGTCGTCCCCACCAGCTCCACAGCCAGGCAGTACCTCCATGTCGTCGGCTAGCGTCAATCCTAAGTGTAGCTGGCACGCCAAAACCCGTGGACAGCGCCGGCGGAAAAACAGTAGTCGATGTGAAGTGACACGACTCCCAGCTCGAATATTCTTGGGTGCGACACAAAAACTGCTCAAGAAATCGTTTGACCAGTCCCCGGAGTTGGATCCAGCGTCGTAGAGGAGACATGATCAAGGGTGTCCAGAACTGATGTGCCGAACTTTGAAGAACGTGTTCAGTTTTTGAAGAGATGTACAGTGCGTTCTCGTTACTGGAGACAGCTGATTCAGCTGGATATCAAGAAATGGGGGCTGCACGGCCTGGATTGCAAGACTCGCGATTCATATTCTCTTTTACACGATTCTCGTATAAGGAGAACGCATTGTATTGGATATACATTGGTATATGTATGAGGTTTCAACTTGCATTTGTCCACTGTCAGTAAGGTAAGGACCAAGTGCATTGTTCAAACTTTTTGCTTGCCGTCGGTGACCTGATCGCAATCTCCGTCGGCTGATCAACCGGGGGTCGCGACGGGTCGCCGGGTGCGTCACAAGACGGACCAGGCCTCACACACCGACCTGTGTGGCAGGCCGAGCACCGCCTGCAGACGCAGCTCGCTTCACCCGGCGCCCCCCCCGCCGGGTACTGGCGCGCGCGCCCTGTCGCTCCCAACATACGCACAGTGAGCGCACCCCTGATTCGCCCAAAATGTAACTCTTTGAGGCGACCCAGTGATGACGACTGTTAGCTTTCGTAAGCTGCGCGCGATTGAGTAGCCGGAGAGGGAGGGAGCACCGGGCGTCTGTGCCCGTGCCAAGAGAGCTACGGCGGATCGCCGACGTGGGTGTGACAGAGTAGATCTGTGTTCCGAGGTGCGCAGCTCCCAAGAACGTATTTGTGCTTCTGGTGTTGTGGCCCTCGGTTGAGCCGGCGGCTTGTGACGTGACGCGGCAAGGGGATCGCGCCGATCGGCGGTTTTCCGCCACCCTGGCGCGCCCAAGAAGATACGGCTCGTGTCCTTTTCGCGACGTGGTGATTTTAGTGCGGGCTGACGTGATTGTCGGGGGTGAGAACGTTGGTGGTTGGAGAGCCTGTGGAGCCCAACGCCCAAGGAGGTTCACCTCCTGGCGGCATTTGCGGGGCCTGGGCCGGCGCCCAAGCTCGCGCACGCACGTGTTGCTGTTTTCGTTTTGGCGCCGTGGCGGGTCGGGGAGAGGACGTGATGATTTGGTCGGCCTGAGGAGCCAAACTGTTAAGGAGGTACACCACCTTGTGGCGTCGATGGCGCCCGGGTTGGCGCCCTGACTTGCCCACGTACGTGCGGCTGTTGTCGTCTTCGCTTCGTGGCGCTTGTGGAGAGGTGAGGGTGAGGACTTTGAGTGTTCATCGGCCTGAACAGCTCAACGTCCAAGAGGATTACCTCCTTGGGGTGTTTGTGGCGCATGGGTAGGTGCCCAAGCGCGCCCATGTCCGTGCGCCTTACGTCGTTTTCTCGTCGTGGCAAAGTGGTGGTGACGACTTGGAGGCTTGGTCGGCCTGTGGAGACCAGCGCCCAAGGAGGAACACCTCCTTGTGAAGTTTGTGGCTCCTGGGATGGCGCCCAGGCTCACCCACGTACGTGTGTCTGTTCTCACTTTTACGTCGTGGCAAAGTGGAGGTGAAGACATGGGGGTTTGGTCGGCTCGTGGAGCCCAGTACCCAAGAAGGCACACTTCTTTGTGGCTTTTGTGGCGCCTGGGCTGTCGTCCAGACTCGCCCACGCACTGCAGCTGTTGTCGTTTTCGCGTTGTGACCCGTCGGAGTGGGGACGTTGAGGTTTGGTCGGCCTGAGGAGCCCAACACCCAAGGTGGTACACATCCCTGTGGCGTTTCTGGCGCTCGGGGTGGCGCCGAAGCGCTTCAGCGCACGAGCGTCTGTCGTCGTTTTCGTGTTATGGCGCGTCGGGGTGGGGACGTGAAGATTTGGTCGGCCTGAGGAGCCCAGCTCCCAAGGAGATCCACCTTCTTGTGGCTTTATCGGCTCCCTGACTGGCGCCCTCGCTTGCCCACGCACGTGCGGCTGTTGTCGTCTTCGCTTCGTGGTGCTTGTGGAGAGGTGAGGGTGAGGACTTTGAGTGTTCGTCGGCCTGAGTAGCCCAACGCCCAAGGAGGATTACCTCCTTGGGGTGTTTGTGGCGCCTGAGTAGGTGGTCAAGCGCGCCAACGCACGTGCGGCTGTTGTCGTTTTCGCGTTGTGGCGCGTCGAGGTGCAGACGTGGAGGTTTGGTCGGCCTGCGGAGACCAGCGCCCAAGGAAGTACACATCCTTGTGAAGTTTGTGACGGCTGGGCTGGCGCCCGAGCTCACCCACGCTTGTGCTACTATTGTTGCACTTGAGTTGTGGCGCTTGTGGCGAAGTGTGAGGTATTTTAAACGGCTTGAGGAGCCCAACGCCTGAGAACAAATACCTTCTTGTTGCGTTGTGGCGCCCTGGTTGACGGCCAAGCGCGCCCGCGTACGTGCAGCCGGTGTCGCTTTTGCGTTGCAGCGGTATTGTTGCTGGTTGACATGGTCGTGGGGGTCAGCGTCTGTCAGCATTTTTCGCTGTGGGAATGGGTCTTTTCCTGAATATCTGTTGTGGCTTTCATGGCGAAGGCGCCGAGTAACTCGTCGCGTGGACGGCGTCATCGACGCCAGCTTGCGGCAGCGGCGGAGCGTGCCGGAGACGCTACTCCTCAACCGATGCAAGCCCCTCGAGCGCAACTATCGCGTGGATGTGGCAGTACTCCGGTTGGACCATTTGCACGTTTTACCGGATGGAAGTTCTGAGGTGCCGTTTGCGGTCCACCGATACGACGGGGCCATGCCACAAGCAAGAGATGCTGTCCCTGGGAGCTTTTCATCGCCGTTGTATGTGCCGCATGTACGTGCTGTGCACGTGAAGCCCAACGAGTTCGGTTCTCATCCACAGCATCTGGCGCGCCGTCTTGAGCCGTACCCACCAAGCTGTGAAGCAAGTCTTGCTCCTGTGAGACCTGCTCCTGCGTACGTTTCGCAGCCTGGGAATGGGCTGGCGTCTGTTGCCGGCAGGGAGCATGACTGCGTGGTCATCAGTAGGGAGCTCGTCTGCATCACGAAGCTGCGCATTCACCACGTCAATCAGATACCCGCGGCCCATGCAACGATGGAAGCTCATGGAACAGGGCTCCCCGGGGCTCGACCACTTTCCTGCGGACACCCTATTAGTGGGCGACCTGCCGCCACCTCGTTTGGTCATCCATCGGTGCCAGTTGGCAGCTATCCACTACTTTTCTTGCCAGGGGCATTTCCGCAGTACGTGCCACACCGTCGTCGGTGGTCGTGCCCAAGGTGACTCTTTGGTTCCTTATGGGCGACACAAAGGCGACACAATACGACAAAGTGTCGGCAAAGAGTGGCGCAGGAAGGCTAAATGTGTCGCAAACGGTAGCACCACGGGAGCACTTCAGCGGCGGATAAGCATCCGGCCGTGCCGGTTTCTGGCATAATCTGCGCAAGTTCTTTACCACTGATTTTGGGCCTTTATTGCACTACTATATGGCGGATGCAGATTTGTTGATCCAATTGAGTGCCAATCCATTACTGACACGGGACCAACTATATCATGGAGACGTGGTGGGGCGACGCCCCCCGCCGCTACCGCGGCGCAAGTGCAGCCCGCCACCTTGCCGCCGGACAACGTCACTGTCGCCACGCCGACGCCCGACGGAAGCCGGCCGCGCCGAGGCAGCGTCGCCGAGTGGCCGCCGCCGAGTGGCCGCCCCCGTCGGCCGCCGCGGCGCCGTCGGCGTGGTCCCGCGACCGCG
>Ga0209831_1004311_pt1 | contig 11222 bp, 11 predicted proteins | sample Maine_Asex4_meta_FD_187451 | JGI IMG/M metagenome (GOLD analysis project Ga0209831, IMG submission 187451) | Marine algal microbial communities from Maine, USA - Maine_Asex4_metaG (SPAdes) (version 2) | ecosystem: Host-associated > Algae > Red algae > Unclassified | place: Maine, USA | collected...
CAACGAACCGTGACGCAACGAACCGTGACGCTCGAGTCAGAGGAGTTGGCCGACGGCGTGGATCACGAAGCCGGCGAGGCCACCGACGATGGTGCCGTTGATCCGGATGAACTGGAGGTCCCGGCCGACCTGGAGTTCCATCTTCTCCGCCGTCGACTCGCCGTCCCACTTGGCAACGGTCGAGGCAATGATGTCGCTGACCTCCGTCCGATAGTTCTCGACGACGTAGGCCAGCGCGCCGGACACCCACCGATCGATCTTGGCCTGGAGTTCCGGGTCGGCGGCCAGGCGGGCGCCGAGCTGCTGGAGGCTGGTCACCAGTCGTACGCGCAGCTCGCTCGTCGGATCGTTTGCTGCGCTGATCATGCCGCGCTTCGCCTCGATCCAGAGCGAGTCGATCCAGCGACGCACTTCGGGGTGATCGAGCATCTCCTCTTTGAACGCTTCGCCTTTTGCGAGGAGTTCGGGGTCGGCACGGAGCCGCTCGGCGAAGGCCACGACGCGCACGTCGACGCTGTCGCGAATCTCGTGGTCCGGATTGCGTCCGACGTCGTCGAGAAAGCTCGAAACAGCGGTGTAGATCTTGTTGAAGACACGGTCGTCGATCGGTTCGGGCACCCACCACGGTGATTCCTCGTCGAGTCGCTTGCGGAACGTGTTGCGGTTGTCGTCGAGGAAGCCGCCGACGCCGACGAGCACCGCATCGAGCAGGCGCTGATGGTGACCACCCTCCACGGTCAGGTCGATCGCCTTGCCGACCAGGGGAGTGACCGGGGTCGCGCGGACACGGGATTCGATGAGGTGTTCGAGGGCCTGCTGGATCTCGGTGTCGTCGAGGACTTCGAGACCACCGCGCAGCACGTCGGCCACAGCGTCACCGGCCCGGGACGCATTGGCAGGAACGGCCAGCCACTCGCCGGCACGCTTGCCGATCTGCGCACCACGCAGCCGCTCGTCGATCACCTCGGCGGTGAGGAAGTTCGACTCGACGAAGTCACCGAGGCTGCGGCCGATCTCGTCCTTGCGTTTCGGGATGATCGCCGTGTGCGGAATCGGGATGCGGAGTGGGTGACGGAAGAGCGCCGTGACGGCGAACCAGTCGGCAAGCGCACCCACCATGGCGGCCTCGGCGACGGCGCGTACGTAGCCGACCCACGTACCCTGGTCCTCGTTGATCTTGGCGATGACGAAGACGATCGCAGCGATCACGAGGAGCGCAGTGGCGACGCTCTTCATCTTGCGCAGCGCCGTTGCCTTCTGCTGTTCGGCGAGCGTCGGCACGTCGGTGGCGCTCGTGGCGCGGGAGGCCTGGGTCACAGTCACGCCCGAACCGTACAGAGCGGGCGCTACCGGCCGCTTGAACTGGCGAAGGGCCTCGGGGCGCAAACACCGCTGTTCCGTGCAATGAGTCATCCAGGAGGTTCGCGTAGGAGTGAGTACAGTGCCTCCCCAGATCGGCCATCAACTGCTGTCAGTGGTCCGCATTGCTGAGCCAAAGCCGAATGAGGAGCCCCTGTATGTCTACTGATTTCCAACTCGCCGCATCGGCCATTCCCGGTCGTGGACTGAACCGCCGATTGCTGGCATTGACCCTCGTTGGGACCATGGTCGCAGCAGCCTGTGGTTCCGCGACAGAGACCGAGTCGGTGTCGACTGAACCTGTCGTGACTGAACCCGTCGTGACTGAACCGGTCGTGACTGAACCGGTCGTGACTGAACCGGTCGTGACTGAACCGGTCGTGACTGAACCGGTCGTGACTGAACCGGTCGTGACTGAACCCGTCGTGACTGAACCCGTCGTGACTGAACCCGTCGTGACTGAACCGGTCGTGACTGAACCGGTATCGACGGAACCCGTGTCGACGGAGTCTGACGGTGGTGCCGGGCGTCCGGCCGACTGGCCAGCTGCGCTCGACATCACGATCGACGACTTCGTGCAGAATTGGAACACGCTTGCCGCAGGTCGATCGTCGCTCACCATCGTGGGTGACGATGTCGAAGCGAATCAGTTCGACAGTCGCTTCGAGGAACGGCAGTGGTTCGGATCGTTGCTGAACGGGACGCAGGTGCTGGTCACCGGTTACGCCGACGGCGGCGACGTCATCGAAGTGTTCATCTCGACGCCACAAGCTGCGCTCGATGCTGATCCGAATTGGCTCCAGTCGATCGGGGTCGCTCTCGCAGTCGCAGCCCGTGGTCGGGACGAGGCAGTCGCACTTGGGCCACTGCTCGAAGCAATCGAGTTGGCCGGGCAGCCTCCGATCGAGGGCGAAGTCGATGGCGCACACTTCTGCATCGAGCTCGTCGGGGAAGATGGCGGGTTCCCGCCCGGCCTCGCAACTCGCGTGGTCGACGTCGAACTCGGCGGTGCTTGCGGATCCTGACCTTCGCACCTGAGGTTCGCTCGACCGACGCCGCACGGAGGTCGTCCGACGGCGTCGAGCGGGCGTCCGATTGGCGTGGATCGTGTTGCTTCGTAGCATCAGGATGCGCTCACCATGGTCGGGGCGTTTCTCGCCACGTTGCTGCTGGGGGTCGATCGCTCGATCTTGGTCGCGGTGGTCGGCTCGATCGTGCTGATCGCGCAGCGTCTGATGCACCCGCATCTCGCCGTGCTCGGTCGGGTGCGGGGCACGAACCGTTGGCGTGACATCGATCGGTACGACGATGCCAAATAGATTCCGGGAGTCAGCATCGTGCGTTTCGACACGTCGCTCAACTATCTCGAGGTCGACTTCATGAAGGACCAGGTGCGGCGCTTCGTGCCCGCCGAAGAAGTCCCGCTCGAAGACTGAGCGGCGAGGCTACATCCGTCAATCGCCAGCCGGCTGTCGGGTCGCAGGTGGTTGGCGGGGTGTTGCCGAGCGCGGCGCCGACACTCCGCTGCGAGCGGAGTCTCACACTTTTGAACGGGCTGAACCGACGTACTCTGACGTCGGCATGACTCGAGCATCGAAGTACCGCAACGCCGTCGGTGTCCTGCTGCTCTGCCTCGTTCTGAGTAGTGCAGGGTGCAGCGCCTTGAAGGCGGCATCGGAGCGGCGCGTCGAGAGCAATCCCGAGACCTACGCAACCGGTGGGATCCCGACGCCGGAAACCTTTGCGCGGCTCGGCCTCTTCGTCGCCATGATCCTGATGGGTATTGCGACGGTGGTGTTTCTCGGGCTCTGGCTCGCAGCGTGGCTCAAGGGGCGCCGTCCGGTGGTCTGACGGCCAGTCGTCGGCGAGATCCACGACGCAGAGCAGCCGCGGACGGATCGCCCACCGCGAGCTGTCTCCCGCTGGAACCACGTACGACCATTCGACCGTCTCGCCACAATCGACTGCTGAGACACCTATGTCTGGCGGAACGGGGGGGATTCGAACCCCCGGACCCGTGAAGGTCGTCCGCTTTCAAGGCGGGTGCATTCGTCCGCTCTGCCACCGTTCCGCGTTCGACGATACCGGGCTATGCTCCATGCTCCCAGGAGAGGTGCCAGAGCGGCCGAATGGGATGCCCTGCTAAGGCATTGACCCTCCGGGGTCCGTGGGTTCAAATCCCACCCTCTCCGCTCCGACAGGGGTGGATGTCCGTGCTTCACACTCGGACATCCACCCGCTGTAGACGCTCACCTAAATGCGGGTGCCCGATCGGGCACCGCTACGTTCTCTGCTGACTGGTCATGGCGTGAACCAGACTCGCGTCGATCTCACAACGTCGCTCCTCGCCCTTCGGGCCGACGGTGCGAACGAAGTGCCAAGCGTCGTCGACCACTTCGGCGAAGTCGGCATCGACGAGATCGATGCTTCCGTCCGTGTACGTGACGCTGTACGTCCGGGTGGTCATCGACGGCCTGTCGTTTGGGGCGGTAGACACCAGTATGCACGAGGGTCGCGCTGCGAGTTGCCGCGCCATTCGACCAAAGACGCAGCTCGCATCTTGCTCAACAGGTTGCGCGCCGCAGGATTGCTTCGACGTATGACCCCGGCGACCTCGGAAGTGCTGAGGCGGTCGCTTTCTCGAAGCGCCGCCAGAACGGTTGCGACGTCGTCGCGGTATCGGGCGTCGATCTGCCGGTTGGCTGGTTCAGCGCTGAGCGTCAAGGTCACGGCCATACGCGTCTGGCGATACAGCGGCGCGTCGAGACCGGCGAGACGCATCTCGTCGTGGATTCGGCGGATTCCTTCGCCTTGTTCCTGACAGAGGTCGAGATCGGAGCAAACACGGACGATCCTCGGATTGCGCGCGTAGCGGCGGGTGTTCAGCAGGTCTGTGAGATCGACGAGATGCGGGAATGGACCAGGGCTGGTGATCTCAATGCGGTCCTCGAAGAGGTCGACGTGGATGTGATCTCCCTCCATGCTGTACGACCGATGGAGCACGGCGTTCACAAGTCCTTCAAGCCACGCCTCTTCTGGCACGGTGGGCACATCGGCAAAGGTTCCGCCCGCCTCGAGCGCTCGTCGCTTGGGTTGCTGTTCTGAGATTGCTCGACGGCTCTCGCGGATCACCGTTGGAATCGAGCCTTCGATGCGCTGATCGCTGACGATGTTCTGGCGGCGCCCTGTCTCGCGTGTCTGTCCAGCCCAGCGCGTGACTCTCACGAGCGCCGATGGCAGAAACGCTGTCGGGTTGAACGTGAAAAGTAGGCAGCCAGCCACCGTGATCTTGTCGGGTGTCGACAGGGTGCGGTCCCGTAGCAGGCGCATCGGCTTGGGATGATTGAGCCGGGCGGCGTACGCGTCGAGTTGGTCGAGATCCAGATCGTCGACGGTTGCATGCTGCGCCTTGGCGGTTTCGAAAGCGCCCTGCGACTTGTCGTACTGCAGCTCGACGGTTTCGGTTGCTGACAGCTTGCGATTCTCATCGCCCACTCGGAGGTAGGTGACGCCATCGGTCTGCTGATGCAGGTGCTCGCTTGGCTGGATCGTGAAGACAAGGAGCTGTCGCCGTTCGAGTTCGAAGATGCAGTCGATCACCTTGCTGTGCTCCGGAACCTTTGGCTGGCAGAAATCTCGCGACGCCTGTTGCAGGTCGTTGAGCCGTCGACCGATGTTCTCGACTCCGTCGACCTTGTCGTCGTGGAGCCCGACAATCAGCACGCCCCCGTCGGCGTTTGCCATAGCGACGAGCGTTTGAGCCAGCGCCTTTGCCTGGGTGCGGCTTGACTTCTTCTCGAACCACTGGTCCTCTTTGAGGTCAAGCAGGCGCCGAGCGCGTTGTTCCGTTGCGCTCCGCAAGGCAGCTTCGACCGTGTGGCTCTCTGTTGTTGAGTTCACTACTCGAAAGGCTACTCGAAAGATCTCTTTCGAGTAGCCACCGGTTACCGGCGACCGACCCTTCTGCCGAAGCGGGCCGTCAGCCCATCGAACGGATCGGGCGGGTTCGAAAGCAGTCGCAAGATGTCCGCCACATGACGACCGGTGCGTGATGCGTGCCGGTCGTTGTTGTTTTCGTCCTCGTGGTCACATCGAACAGTCGTCCGTCGAGCCTCGGAGGGTCGTGGGTGTCGTGTCGGTTCAAGTTACAACCATGTCGTCTGTGTGACAGCCGCGTTGCGGTTTGATGACGAACGGACTAGACACTGTGCTCAGCACATGGGTCGGCATCCGCCGACTCGCTTTTCTCGACACTCCGCCTCGACCCGCAGCACACCGCTGACCGTTCCAGAGGCCGGACTGATCTCACAGCCATCGAGGTGGAGACCATGCATCGACACGACGAACAACACGGCGACGAACAGGCGAGCGGCTCCGACTTCTGGGGTGGCAAGGCCGACTGGACCTCGTCGCAGGAACCCACGACCGAACACGAGCGCTTCGACGCCCACGCCCACTGGGCCGAGCGGGCAGACCAGGACGACCAGCGGCCGACAGCACGCTTGCGCCGCACCTTCACCAAATTCCTCGGCTCGGGATCGAGCCCGACTCGCGAGCACGGCATCGTCCGCCCGACGCTCCCCGCCGACGGCGAGCCCGGCGTGCCGACAGCATCGATCCAACCCGACATGTTCGATGATCTCGACGACGGCGACTACGCCTACGACGACACCGCCGGCTGGGCCACCACGTCAGAAGCGGCTGCGGCACCGATCGGTGTCGAAGAAGACTGGGATGCAGAACTGGCACCCGTGCCGGTCCGCTCCGAGCAAGCCCGGATCGACCCGCTGCTCGTGCGTGTCGGCGCTGTGGCCGTTGCCGCTGTGCTCCTCGTGCCGCTGCTGCTCGACATCGGCTCCGACGGGACCGATCTGCTGAACGGTGCCGACACCTCCACCATCGAGTCGGCAGCGACGACACCCGCGCCACTCGCGGACACACCCGCCGACGCGTCCATCGAGCCGACCGCCGACGCTGCGGCGACACCGCTCGACCCCGACGACCTGCCGCCGGCCATTCCGGTCAACGAGACCAACCGCACGGCGACGGCGGGCGAGAGCGTCGCGGAAACTGACACTGACAAGTCCGACGACAGCGAAGTGGAAGCGTCGCTGACCACCGACACCGTGCCAACGGCAACCACGGATGCAGACGACGCAGCTGCTGCCGACGACACGGCCGACGACGACAAGTCCGCCAAACTCGACACCGCAGCCGAGGCGGACGAAGCGGCCGACCGCGCCGAGCAGAACTGCGCGACCGACTACACCGTGGTGGAGGGTGACTACTGGATCAGGCTGGCGACGGCGGCCGACGTCGAACTCGACGAGCTGCTCGAAGCCAACGGTGCCAGCACCTCGACACCGCTCTACCCGGGCTCCGACATCTGCCTGCCGGCAGGGGCAACGACCCCGGCACCGCCTGCCACCGCCACGACAGCAGCGCCGACCACCACCGCTGCTCCGACGACGAACGCTCCGACCACGACCGCGGCACCGACCACGACCGCGGCACCGACCACCGCAGCACCGACCACGACGGCAGCGACTGCGCCCGCCGGATCTGACGATGTCCGGCAGATCATCCGCGATGTCTGGCCCGACGAACTCGAAGAGCGCGCCCTCGAGATCGCCTTCCGCGAGAGCCGCTACGTGCCGACCGCGAAGAACTTCTGCTGCTACGGCGTCTTTCAGATCTACTGGGAAGTGCACAAGAGCTGGCTCGCTGATCTCGGAATCACCGATGACCAGCAGCTGTATGACCCGGCCACCAATGCTCGTGCGGCGTACGCGCTCTACCAGCGAGCCGGCGGTTGGGGTCCCTGGCAGCTCTGAGATCGCTCGGCTCACAGGATCACCCCCGCCCACGAATGGCGGATCAACAGACGGTGGTCGCAGCGGAAAGTTCTGCCTAGACTGCAGACGCAGGCGCCCGTAGCTCAATGGATAGAGCACTTGATTACGGATCAAGCGGTTGGGAGTTCGACTCTCTCCGGGCGCGCCAGCAACGGCCCCCGTTCTTCGGGGGCCGTTGTCGTTTTCGACCGACGGAAGCCCGTCCAGAATGTCGGTCCCGTCGCTTCGCGCAGCATGACTACGCTCTGGTTGGTGCCGCGACAGTTGTTGACCAAGCGCTCAAGGTGCATCCGACAATGACCGATATCGACCTATGAGGCTCTTCCGGCTGGGGGCGCTGTTCGGCAGCCTGGTGCTGCTCGTCGCAACTCTCGTCTCACTGATCAACCAGCGTGATGCGCTGTACGCAGAGCAAGACACCCGCGTCTCATCGGCCGCCACGACAGCGACCAACTCGATCCAGACGACGGTGCTCCGGGCGAGGGCCGTCGTCGAGGTCGCGACCGATGCGACGACAACAGAGACACTGCTGCGGACCTTCGACGACACGGTGCAGGCATGTGTCGGCGAGCGCTGCTCCGGCTCCGACCTCTTTGCGCTCGACGCGTACGGGACGGCTGCTGCGGCGGTCGCCGTCGGCGATTCGGTCACGGTGATCGACGAGGACAGTGACTCCGTGCTCGTCATTGGTCGTTCTGCCGATTCGACGGTCTCGATCGGCCTGTCGGCGGATGCGATCGTCGGGCCCCTCGCACTCTCGGCAATCGAAGCGTTCGGAACCGACTTCACGGTCTTCACCTCCGACGCGGCTCAGGGCTCCGACGTCTCGGGGATCCAGACCGTCGACGGCCGCCGTGTCGTCGTCGTGCAGATCTCCGAACCGTTCGATCGTGGGTCGGTCGTCGTCCGATCGAGCGTGTCGAACAATGTCGCCTGGGGCGCCGATTCACCGGGTCTGTACCTGGTGCTGTTTGCCTTCGGCACCGTGCTGCTCGCGCTGGCCGGCTGGACGTTCTTCGCAGAGAACCGCCAACTCGAACGACGAGCGACGACCGACGAACTCACCGGCCTCGTCAACCGACGCGAGTTCGAACGGCTGAGCGCTGAAGCAATCGAAGCGGCCGGCCGCTTTGGCACGGGCCTGTGTGTGATGTTGATCGACCTCAACGGCTTCAAACAGATCAACGACAGCTTCGGTCATCAGTTCGGCGACTTCGTCCTCAAGAGTTGCGCAGAACGCCTCGTCGAGGCCGTGCGGGACACCGACACCGTCGGGCGGTGGGGTGGTGACGAATTCGTCGTGCTGCTGCCGGGCCTCGAAGAAGCGGGAGCTGTGCGTAACTCTGCTGAGCGCATCGGTGCGAAGTTGAGTACGACACCGGTCACCGACGACGTGGCGATATCGGGGAGCATCGGTGCAGCGCTGCATCCCCGGCACGGCGCAACGTTCGTCGAACTGATGCAAGCAGCCGACGTCGCGATGTACGAAGCCAAGAGCACTGGCGTCGTCCACCGGCTCGCCACTGCGATAGCTCCAGTCGGCGATCTTCCGCCGCCGCAGTTCGAAGGCCCAGATCGACGCAAGCCGACAGCGCACGCGAACGACACCATGTCGTCGTGAGCGTTCCGCCAGTCGGCGGTGTGCGCACAGCGACTCCTACACTCGGCACCGTGGCAGCACCGACGGACGTGATCACCTCTCGCCTCGCCGGATTCGGCACGACGATCTTCGCCGAGATGTCAGCGCTCGCCCTCGAAACCGGCGCGATCAACCTCGGCCAGGGCTTCCCCGACACCGACGGCCCACGCGAAGTGCTCGATGCCGCCATCGAGTCAATCAACGGTGGCCTGAACCAGTACCCGCCGCTTCCCGGTCTTCCCGTTCTCCGTCAGGCGATCGCCGATCATCAGCGACGTTTCTACGGCATCGATCTCGACCCGGACACCGAGATCGTCGTGACCGCCGGTGCAACCGAAGCGCTCGCCGGCGCACTGCTCGGCATGCTCGATGCCGGTGACGAAGTCATCGTGTTCGAACCGATGTACGACAGCTATCGAGCTGGCATCGCGCTGGCCGACGCCGTTGCCGTTCCGGTTCTGCTGGCACCGGACGAGTCCGGCAGCTACGTGTTCGACCCTGCCGAGTTGCGCGCCGCTGTGTCACCGCGCACCAAGCTCGTCCTGCTGAACACGCCACACAACCCGACCGGCAAAGTGTTCACACGTGACGAACTGCAGATGGTTGCCGACGTCGTGCAGGAACATGATCTGGTCGCAGTCACCGACGAGGTCTACGAACATCTGGCGTTCGATGGTCGCACGCACGTTCCGCTGTCCACGCTGGACGGTATGGCCGAGCGGACCCTCACGATCTCCTCGGGTGGCAAGACGTTTCACACGACCGGTTGGAAGATCGGGTGGATGAGCGGACCCGCACCGTTGGTCGCTGCGGCACGGACCGCCAAACAGTTCCTCACCTTCGTCAACGGTGGCCCGTTCCAACCGGCCATGGCCGTCGGCCTCGGTCTGCCCGACATCTACTTTGCCGGACTTCGTGCCGGACTGCAGGCCACCCGAGATCGTCTCGTCGAGGCCCTCGACGCCGTCGGATTCGTCACCTACCGACCCGAGGCGAGTTACTTCGTGACCGCCGACATCCGTCCGCTGGATTCGACGGGCAACGGCATCGAGTTCTGTCGAGAACTCCCTCATCGCTGCGGCGTCGTCGCCGTGCCGAATGAGGTGTTCTACGCCCGTCCGGAACACGGCCGCCACATGGTGCGCTTCGCGTTCTGCAAGCAGATGTCGGTGATCGACGCAGCGGCCGAGGCACTCCTGAAGGGATTCTCGACATGAGCGTCGTGCGAGTCGCAGCAATCCAGCACGACATTGCCTGGTTCGATCGTGCTGCCAACTACGCAGCCCTCGAGCCACGCATCAGCGCAGCGGCAGCCGGTGGTGCCCGGATCGTGCTGCTGACCGAGACCTTCTCCACGGGATTCTCGTTCTCGGATCCCGCAATCGCAGAGCTCGAAGGCGGCCCGTCCAGCCAATTCCTCGCCGCCCAGGCCGAGGCGAACGACGTGTGGGTCGGTGGCACGTGCGCCGAACTCGCTGTCGACGCCCCCGCCGATGATCAACGGGTCAGCAACGTGTTCGTGCTCGCCGGCCCTGACGGCACGGTGCACCGATACCGCAAGATCCATCCGTTCTCCCACAGCGGTGAGGACGAGCACGTCCGGGCGGGGACCGAGCACGTGACCGTGACGATCGACGGCGTGCGGTGCAGCCTCTTCGTCTGCTACGACCTGCGATTCGCCGATGAGTTCTGGGCGGTCGCGCACGACACCGACGTGTATCTGCTGATCGCCAACTGGCCGGCCAAGCGCCGACATCACTGGCAGACCCTGGCGCGGGCGCGTGCGATCGAGAACCAGGCGTACTTCGTCGCCGTCAATCGGGTCGGACGCGACGGGGCGCTGGACGCTGCCGGCGAACGAACCGGCCCGCTCGACCATTCGGGCGACAGCACAGTGATCGACCCACTCGGCGAAGTCCTCGTCAGCGCTGCCGGGGCAGAGACGACGATCTTCGCTGACATCGACACCGCCGTCGTCGCGTCGACCCGAAGTCACTTCCGCTTCCTCCAAGATCGCCGCTGACCATCCCAGTCACGTTGGTGCCTGCTTGGTTTCAGTCACGTTGGTGCCTGTCCCCGATGTGACCAAGCTGTCCCCGATGTGACCCCGATGTGACCCGATGTGACTGTCAGGTTGCCGGTTTGCGTTGAAGGGAGACGCCGATGCCTTTGGAGACGTGGCGGTGGACTTCGACGAAGCCGTGCTTGCGGTGGAAGGCGAGCGATGGCTCGTTCGGCGGGTCGACGTTGACCTCGAGCGTCAGGTCGCCGCCGCCGCCACCGACGGTGCTCAGCCGATGATCGACTTCGGCGTACAGCGCAGAGCCGAACCCCTTGCCCTGAGCGGACGCGTCGAACGCGACGCGATC
>Ga0209831_1004312_pt1 | contig 11218 bp, 11 predicted proteins | sample Maine_Asex4_meta_FD_187451 | JGI IMG/M metagenome (GOLD analysis project Ga0209831, IMG submission 187451) | Marine algal microbial communities from Maine, USA - Maine_Asex4_metaG (SPAdes) (version 2) | ecosystem: Host-associated > Algae > Red algae > Unclassified | place: Maine, USA | collected...
ACGTGGCTGTACGTGCCCCCGTGCGCGCTCGCGGCCATAGAGCCGGCCGGCGTGCCCGGTGTCAATGCGTCGCCGAGCGCGCCACCGCCCTGAAGGTCAGGGTATTGCACGCACGTGCCTGGAATCGGAGGTGGGGCCCAGCACTGTGTGGCGGTATGAAATTCCCGAGAAAAAGTGAGATCTTTTCTTTCATTACTGCATAAATAAGAAGGAGTTATTTCGATTCGACCGCATCCAACTCTGCTGACTATCCTGCAGAAAAGTCCCGGAAATGTGTCGAACAATCGCGAAGATTATCTTCCCAATCCGCTCGAGTCGTCCTGCAGATCGTATTTGGAACTTGCATGGTCCGATCCGACAATCAGTCTTGTCTTGGATGGCGGATGGTCCTGAGATCAGACCAGGAACTGTTTTCCGGATTGTTTCCAGAACTGTTCCGCGGCGCATCTCATGGCATGGTCACTGGACCAAGCGACAAACAAATCCGTGCGCGCGTTCGACCGACTGGTCTAGCGCTCGAACCAGATCCGATTTCCATCCTGTACCCGTAGAATGAGTACGCGGACGGGTTCCAGACTGTCTTCAGAGCCAGGCAACAGCCTCGACGAGAGATAGCAGTGTCGTCACGCGATAAGCGCATACCCAGGATAAGTTCAGAACTACGTCGGTGCCCGACATGACAGACAACGCACAGGGATAGCTGAGAATAAGTCTTGCAGATAAAGCAGCAGGACAGCTTTTGGAACGATCCTGTCCACAGTTAGTACTTTTATTCATCCGATCGCTTGATACTCTATTTGGAAATCTGCCGCCTAGAATATCGGGAGGACGGCTCTCGGAACGATCCTGTCGACAGTTGTTGTTTCTGTCCATCAGACTCCTTCCTGCTTTTTCTGGAGATCTGCCGCCTGGAATTCCACCAGGACAGCCTTCGAAACGGTCCTGTCGACAGTTATTATTTTTATTCATCAGACTGCTTCCTGATATTTCTGGAGATCTACCGCCTGGAATATCGAGAGGACAGCTCTCGGAACGATCCTGTCGACAGCTGTTCTTTCTGTTCATCAGATGTGCCATGATCATGACCCTCATGTCTTCTCTACGACCATTTGTCAGAAAAAGCAAGGAAGATTATGTCAGAAAAAACAAGGCAGATTATGCCGGGAAAAATGATGGAAAAACGATAGAAACGAGGAAAAAAGGGACATGCATGGACAAACAGAAATAGAGGTCAAGAAAATCGGAAAAACAGACGACTCTGGATACCACAGAGGCCAAGAAAACGTCAGCCACAACCGGTCACAGATCGTGTTCGCCTTCGTCGGCATGGAGCAGTCGTCCGTGTCAGCGTGGTGGATCGTATGAAACTCGCTTCAAGCAGACCGATAGGTGTGAGTTAGTCACGTTCCTTGTCTGAGAGATCAACATCTCCAGCCTTGAAGTCCTTCAACTCATCCCGCATGCACCGCACAACGCCCTTGCGAGCCTCGTGGCTCTCTGGTCTCAAAAACTTGGGGTACTCTGCCATGTCAACGTAGCTTTTCAGACAGACGGCTCCGGCTGCTCGCACAGAGGTCCACACTTCGCTGGCGTCCAGAAACAGAATCTCAGCAATGATGGCCGCCGCCGCTCCGTTCATGTCAAGCGCGCGGACCAACTCGTTGTGGCCGTCCTTCAGTCTCAGTCGGATACCAACACCTGGACTCTCAGCTTGCGCGCCGGCGGCAGAGGCACCCGAAACGTCTGCAGCAAGCACCACGCGCTCCATGGACGCCTCCTGTACGTCATCGTCCATGTAAACTCCCAAGGTGCGATACGCGAGCAGCCGAGCAGAGGTGCGTCGCCTGTTGCAGCGAGTACGAAGACCCTTCTTCAGAGCCACTTTCACAGCACGTCGATAGCCCGACCAGCCACTTGTGGTGTAGTCAATCTGGTTCGCATACTTCTCAACCTCTTTGGTCTTAACTGCTCGGAGAGGGCGAGTACAGTCTCTATTGGGGCCTTCCAGTTGTCCAGGGGGGGCCAGCCATGGGAGGCAATTGTGTTCGGGCGAGTCGGCGGTGCTTCCATTCGTTCCGGGGCTCACAGTTCCATTGGAGATCTTCCTTAACATGGCCTGTGCGTATCGCGAAAAAAGAACACTTAGGTCATCCTGGTACAGCAAAATATGCAACACGTCGACAGCAAGGCACGAGTACGACGACGATGTGTACGGGTTAGACACGGTGCGATTCGTGGTACGATAGTCACAGATCGCAGAGCACCTCTCTCTCATACCATGGGCCAAAAGCTATCGAGTCAAGTGGTCAACGTACTCCATGTGCAGTCCAGACACTAGTGAATAGGGCACCACTGAAAACTGGGGATGGCGGCGGAGCATCAGGAGCTTCATCAGCCCCGCTACTCGGCATCACTTCGACGCGCAAGACGCCTTCTCGTTCAATGTTTTTCCTCGAAAAAGCGTCCCGTCGTCTCAGTCCAGGTGTGGGCTGCGCAGCCGCGATAGTACATCAGTCAACGTGTGTGTTTTCCCAAGCGCAACAGAGTCTCAGTGAAAGTAGGTCTCCGTGCAACCGTAACAGGTCCTCAGTCAACGAGCAGTACTCTGAGGAGCAAGGAAGAGAGTGCCACGACAACACGTTGGAGATCTCTCCAAGAGAGGATGTACGCACACAGCGCACACAGCGGACCGGTTGGATGCAGGCGGCGCTGGGCGGAGCTGCACCGCAGGTGATCTCCTGAGCAGGCACAGGTATCTTGGAGAAGCCGGATACAGCGCGAGGGAGACGCAGGCTGCCGATCTGCGGCGGGACATGCGGTTCGCCACGACCATAAATGTACGTATTTCCCTTTGAGTGCAGTATGTATCACGAAGATTAGAAGCACACGTTGGTTGCGGTGGCGCGACGGGCCGAGCACACTGCGGCACGGGCCCCATTGGCTCCCCTCGGCACCGGTCGCGAAATTGCGCCCGTGGCAGGTCGTGGCCGTGTTCGAGGCCGCGGCGGCGGTCGCGAGAGAGGCCGCGACAGGGGCGACGCGGGCCCCAATCGACTCGGCGGGCGCTCACACGCGGTTCGACGTGGGGATGGTGGCGGGTCGCGGCTCGAATCGGCTGCGGACAGTGCCTCAGCCGCTGTCGGGGGACATCATCCCTCACGAGGCCTGAGCGGCAGCGGTCGCGTCAGCGCGTGCGGCGCGACGCCCACGCCACGCGATCGCCAGCCGACCGTCCGGCCCACCCGGTCGTATTGGCCGAAATTCGGTGGCGACCGGACCCAGTCTGGATCAGAAGTGATCGCCATCATCAACGATGGGCGGCGAGTTTTGACTGGTCGAGTGGGCGAGCTTACAGCCTCGCAGCAGCGGATGCTTCTCTCGGCCTTGGAACTCGCGGGACCTGACTATCTTCCGAGCCTCAAACGGATGCAGATCCTGAGTCAGTACCGTGGAGGCTGTGGCGACGTGGAGGCCATTGATTCGCTAATTGCTTCAGCTGTAAGGATATTGCAGAACGACGGCGGTGGTCCGCCGAGTCCTGCCGACACTTCGGCCGCAAGCTTCCTTGTGAGGCAGACTCTGGCGTCTCACGCATGCAAGGGCCAGTGCTTTAGGGGGGTGCAGCGCTCCTTCCCTCTTGCTTCCCGCCCAGCCCCGTCGCCCGCCCCATCTGCCGCCCTGCCTCCTGCTCCGATCCTCAACGCTAGAGCCTTGCCTTGTGCGACCCCCGCCAATGCACCGGCTGCGTCGCGCACGCGCCGGCGGCCGCCTGCGCGGCCACTCCCGCCTCCTGCGAAGCGCCGCCGCCGCACGACCAGCCACGATGGGGACCCGCAGTCGGGCGCAACGGTAACAACTTTTGCGCCGCCAACGCCGCGTGGTGCGCCGTCTTTGCCAATGGCGTCTGGAGCAAGCGATGGCCTGAACGCTCTGCCTGGAGCAGTGGAACCTGTCGTGCCGCTGCTTTTCTTTCCGTCGCGCGCCCAAAGGCGGCTCCAGCTGTCAACAGCGGATATGGGGTCGCTGGCAGAAGGCGAGAACATGTCCAAGCGCATGATGGATGGCATGCTGCTGTGGATTTTGTACTGGGCTGACAGCGGTGGAGTGCACGGTTGCCTCCGCGTTCTCTCCGCGCTCGACGCAGAGGACGTGAAGGACGCCGTGACTGATGACTACCTGATCGTCCACAGGGCGGCCAAAGTGTTACGCGAACGCCTTGCGTTCGGGGGGGGCACGGTCATCATGCCAGTGTACAGCGGTCGGGGATGGTCGGGCTTGGTTGTGCGCCAACTCCATTTGGTCGCTTCCTCCGTCGTGCAGACCGTGATCGGTCGTGATGCAGCTCCCGTTCATGGCGCCGCAGTTGTGCTGATCAACACCTGCGAGATCAGAAGCGGCGCGCAAGTCGACTTTGACATTGTGGACGGCATCTTCCGGTCGTTGAGTGCTGCGATTTGTCAAACCCACCTACGTACCAGGGACTCACTCGGAATGCGGATGCGTGTCAACGGGTGCCTGCGGATGCGTTTGCCCGTGCGCCGTGTGACCATTCCTGGAGGAGAGATTGCTGACACGGCGGACCACCTGCTGGCACACGTGTATTTGCTGCATTCGGCCAAACCGCAAGCAGCAGCAGACCTGCTACGTCGTGACAGTGGGCCCCAATGGCAAAATGCCCATGCCCCTCGGCGCTTGCGTGGCCTTGTTCGACGCATCGTGGACGCCCACCGACTCGGTGGAGAGATTCTTCTGGAGCAGGAGCCCGGCGAGGAGCTACTGAACTGGTATGACCTCTCGGAGGACGAGGCCGCCGACGGCGAAGAGGCGCTTAATGACTTGACGGATGACGAAGACGGTTCCGGTGACAACAGTGTGCATTACGGCAATCGCAAGGTCAACAGCAGTGGAGCAATGAGACGCATTCAAGATGGTGACAGTGTCGGGGATGGGGCTGGTGGGATCGACAATCGCAACGAACGAGGCCCAGCTGACGTCGTCGAAAACGGGTGTCGGACTGATGCGCATCTCGTGCTCGGAGGTTCCCCTCAGGGGCGTTCGAGAATCGTCCCTCATGGGGTGGTCGGCGACTAATTGGGGCCTGGCGGCGGTACTGCTGCTGGTGCTGCCTGTGGTGTGGTTGCTCGAGATGGACACGACAATGGCGACGGGAATGCAGGTGAGGCACGGGGACCCGTCGGTGCAAGCGTTGATGCCCGCGCTCGTGAAGGTGCTGCCGCTTGTGTGGCTGCTCGAGATGGACGCGACGATGGTACCGATGGTGCAGCGTCAGTACGCGAACTTGGTGGTGCGCGCATTGACGCACGCGCTCGTGCTGGTGCGCCCGTGGGTGTGTCTGCTCAAGATGGACACAACGATGGTGGCGATAAAGCAGCGGCAGTACGCGGACTGGGTGGTGCACGCGTTGATGTACGCGCTCCTGCTGGTGGTGCCGATGAGGTGGTTGCTCAAGATGGACCCGACGATGGTGGTGGTAGTGAATTGGCGGTACGCGGACAAGGAGGTGCACGCGTCGATGCACATGCTGGTGCTGGTAGTGCCGATGGTGTGTTTGCTCAAGATGGACGTGTCGACGGTGGTCATGATGCAGCGGCAGTACGCGGACTTGGAGGAACACGCGTCGATGCACGCGCTTGTGATATTGGTGCCGATGAGGTGGTCGCTCATGCTGGACGCGATGATCGTGGTGGTGGTGCACCGGCGGTACGCACACTGTCAGGTGCGTGCGGCGATGCACGCGCTCGTGCTGGTGCTTCCGTTGGTGTGGGTGCTCAGGATCGACGCGACGATGGTGGTGGTGGTGGAGTGACGGTTCGCGGACTTGGTGGTGCGCTCATTGATGCACGCGATCGTGGTCGTGTTGCCGATAATCTGGCTACTCGAGATGGACGCGACGATGGTGGCGATGATGCAGCAGCAGTACGCGGACTTGGAGGCGCACGCCTGGATGCACGCGTTCGTGCTGGTGGTGCCGATGAGGGAGTTGCTCATGCTGGACGCGATGATGGTGGCGATGGTGCACCAGCGGTACGCAGTCTTGGAGGTGCACGCGTCGTTGCACACGCTCGTGCCAGTGCTCCCGTTCGTGTTGTTGCTCAAGATGGACCAGACGATGGTGGTGGTCGTGGACGGGCGGTACGCGGACTCGGTGGTGCGCTCATTGATGGACGCGACCGTGGTCGTGTTGCCGATAATCTGATTGCTCAAGATGGAAGCGACGATGGGGGCGATGGTGCAGCAGCAGTTCGCGGACTTGGAGGTGCACGCGTTGATGCACTCGTTCGTGCTGGCGGTGCCGATGAGGTGGTTGCTCAATCTGAACGCAACGATTGTAGTGGTGGTGAATTGGCGGTACGCGGATTTGGTTGTGCACACAATTATGCTCGCGATCGTGGTCGTGTTGCAAATAATGTGGTTGCTCAAGATGGACGCGATAATGGGGGCGATGGTGCAGCAGCAGTACCCGGACTCGGAGGTGCACGCGTCGATGCACGCACTCGTGCTGGTGCTCCCGTAGGTGTCGTTGCTCAAGATGGACCCGAAGATGGTGGTGGTGGAGGAGTGGCGGTACGTGGACTTGGTGGTGCACACAATGATGCACGCGATCGTGGTCGTGTTGCCGATGAGGTGGTTGCTCAAGATGGACGCTACGATGTGGGCGATGGTGCAGCAGCAGCACCCGGACTCGGAGTTGCACGCGTCGATGAACGCGCACGTGCTTTTGCTCCCGTAGGCTTCGTTGCTCAAGATGGACTCGACGATGATGGTGCTGGTGGAGAGACGGTACGCAGACTTGGTGGTGCACACAATGATGCACGCGACCGCGGTCGGGTTGCTGATAATCTGGCTGCTCAAGATGGACGCAACGATGTTGGCAATGGTGCAGCAGCAGTACGCGGACTTGGAAGTGCACGCGTTGTTGCACGCGCTCGTGCTGGTGGTGCCGCTGAGGTGGTTGCTCAAGATGGACCCGAAGATGGTGGTGGTGGTGGAGTGGCGGTACGCGGACTTGGTGGTGCACACAATGATGCACGCGATCGTGGTCGTGTTGCCGATTATGTGATTGCTCAAGATGATCGTGGAAGTCACGTAGGTGATGCAGTGGATGCACCGAGACGTGGTTGTGCAAGCGTTGATGCACGCGCTCGTGCTAGTGCTCCCGATGGCCTTGCCGCCCAAGGTGTACACGGCAAGAATTGCGGTTGTGAAGTGGTGGTACCCGGACTTCATCATGCAGCCATTGCTACACGCGCTCGTGGTGGTGCTGCGGTTGGTGTTGTCGCTCAAGAGGGACCCGAACATGGTGGCGGTGAAGGAGTGGAGGCACGGGGAATCTATGGTGCAGCCGTTGACGCCCGCGCTCGTGGTGGTGCTCTCGTTGGTGTTGTTGCACAAGACGGACGCGACAATGGTGGCGGTGATGAGGTGCAACCACAATAACGCGCCCGTGCTGCCGTTCACGCACGCGCTCGTGGTGGTGCTGCCGTTGGTATTGTTACTCAAGATCAACACGACACTCGTTGTGAAGGACATGGCCAAGACAGCAGAGGCGGCGACGGTGGTCGGGTGCTTGAGCAAGACGGGGGTCGTCCCGCCGCCACAGACGGCGGTGGTGATGTGTATGCATGAGGACTCACTGGCGCTGCCGCCGATGCACAGGTTCTCGGTGGCGCCGCTGTTGGTATGCTACCTCATGTTCGACGCGACAATGGCGGTGCACGGTGTAACCCGGTTGAAGGGCCCAGCACAGGAGTCCGTGGCCTTGTGGAGGGACCATGGTGTGGCGCCGCCGCGAAAGTCGGTCTTTTGGTCGGTGATCCTTCTTTGCTGCCGTCTTTCGCCTCACGGCCCGGTGATCCGTTGTCTAGCTTTGATGCAGATGACATGAACGTCTTGGCCGGCACTCTTCCCTCAAACCACATGGCCAGAGGAATTGAAGGAGTCCCTAGCGCAACGCTCGCACCGATACAGAGCATTCAGAAGCCTGGAGTTGCCGGAAAAAATCGTACATCGCCAAAGAAACTCCACAAGCAAATGTTGGGTACCAGCCGAGAAGCTCCTGACGCCACTGTTCGCAGGGAAGTTGCCATGGATGCGGGCGGGAAGCCCAAGGACGGACGCGGTGGTGACAAAGTGTCTGCGCAAGTGCTTGGGTCTCCGACGCGACGTGCCGAGGATTTCTACTCCGTTTCTGTGACTGAGAGTCACTCTGTTCCTGAGTTGGGATTCCACGGACTGATTCGTTCGAATAGTGCATCATTTTGGCAATTTGGCGCGCACGTGTTCCGAATAAGGGCACGCGAGAGGCACCCCGTCTCTAGTCGACTGCCAAAGCGACATTCCGGGGACAGGCTCAGAGTGCGCGTTCAAACCTTTCCGCAGCTCCCTACCATTATGTTCGAATCATTCTCTGGTAGGCCTGCGCCTGACCTTAGCGTCAAGCGTAAAGACTTGAGGGCACAGCTGCAATCAGAAAGGGAAAAGCGTATGTCAGGTGCGGAACTCAGAGCCAAAGTCGGTGAGAGTGCAAAGGCTCTTCAAGCCGCATACCGGGACTTTGGTGTGACGCGCTTCCTTGCCAGTGTGAACGATCCCAGCGCGACTTGGGTGCGATGAGTCACAGCTGCCGGCAAAGAGAGGGCTGTGATGGGTGGAGCCCTTGATCCCGTAGATGTGTACTATCTTTCAGACATGTCACCTGCCAACAAGGATGGGTGAAGTAGGAGTCTCGGTGACCCTGCGTGTACTGCCCAGGCCGATGCTTGCCCGCTTCGTCAGCGATTTGCGAACCCTCGCACATTGAATCACCACCCTATGCTTGGCGCAGCGTCCACATACGAAGGTATCAACACGAGCTTGCTGTACGTTGGGTCCCAAGGCTCTCACTTTAGCTGGCACGTTGAGGACAGTCTGTTGCAATCATGTTCGTACTTGCAGGCCGGAGCGAGCAAGTTTTGGTGGTTCATCCCGGCGTCGGAACGCCCTCTCGCGGAGCGCGTGATGCGAGAGCTTATGGACCCGGTTGTATTGGAAGCGGCCGGAGGTGACGTACGGACAGTTCTTGCTGTAAAGGCGTGCTTGTGGCCTGCAACGCTGTTTCCGGCTCGTGGTGTACGAGTTGGATTCCACAAGATGGAGCCTGGGGAATTTGTTGTCACGGGTTACGGCGTCCTTCACAGCGGCTTCAATGGGGGACCAAACGTGGCCCCCGCCGTGAACACTGCCTGCACAGCCTCGTTTTCTTATGCGATGGAACACGCCGAGCACTGGCGCAATAAGCTGACTATCCACATCCCTTTTGAAAAGCTGCTGGTGCTTGCGGCCCAGAAGCTCGCTGCTGGGGAATGGTGGAGCGGCCACGCGAAGACGCATCAGGCGTCAGAGCCAGAACATTTCCAACGGGATATCAAAGTCATGGTGTCGTACCTGTGAAAGTACCTTGACGATACGCATGCCTTTTTGGACATGGGACCAGACACAGACTGGGCTGGCAGGAAGGCCACCATTGTCTACATCATGCGGGCATCTAGGGGCGTGACGAATTTTATCGTGCTTAACTCCATACAGCCGAAAGGGACAGCCTTGGTGCTGCCCAATGAGGATACGGGATCAGTCACAGACTGTTCAGTTGATGGCACTTCTTTCCCTCATTGCGGTGTAGTCGTTTGGCTCTCGGTCATTGTCTGCCCAACGTGCATGGAACAGCTAGGAGAAGAAGCTGGACTTACTGCTCTTCTGTGCTGAGTGCGCTGCGCACCGACCATGTTCGGGAGCGAGCACGATCGACTTCGCCAGGGCTCTCCGGCGCAGAGGCGTCTCATTGGTTGCCATGCTCCGGTGGTGGTGCAGCGGCTCTCGAACAGCTCTCTGAACCTCTTGGTGGATGAATTGAAGAAGCTGTCAGTGGGACGTAATGCATGAGCGATGTCATTTTTGTGTTTTCTATGCTTCTTGATTTTGGCTTCTCCATGCGCACTATGTATGTTTCTTCGTACTGCCTCAAGTTGCTGGCTGTCACACATAGCCTGTTGGAATATTCATCAACTTCTTCTCATTTGCTCTTGAGTCCATCGTAGGTCCCTTGCTCGTTGTTGTTGGTGCAGTACAGTATTCAAACCATGAGCCGAGTCTGACGTACACTTCAGAAAGGATCAAAAAACACAAGTCACTCTCAGTCACCCGCTCTTAAAGTGGAAGCCCGAAAGTTTGGTAAACATGACATTACGCTGCCCACAAGGAAGCACAAAAGCCAATTGGCCGACGCGGTCGGCAGTGACAATGGTACTATCAGCTGCTCCGTCAACAGCGACGACAGCCGGCTCGCTCAAGACGGAGAAGGCCATGTGCGGTACACTCCATGTCTCGTAGGCAACGTGAAGCTTGCCGTCGACGGTTGCAATGGAGTGGACGCGACCAAATCTCTTGTGGCTCATGTCTCTCGTTCCAGAGCCGGGCTCTTCAGGCATAATGTCAACAATGGACACTGTGGACCCTTCTCCGATAATAATCGATCGCTCTTTCCTCGCGGCCTTCCGTTAAAGTTTGAGGGCCGCGTTGGGCGCATGACGCTTCCAAACATGTTCTTTGGGCCCCAGGAGCGTGCGCACAGCGTTCATGCCACGCCAAGCATCATTGACTGTGGCGGCACTACCTCTGCTCGGACCCAGGCTGTAGAAAGAGACGGCCTTGAGCTGCTTGCCTCGTCTACCAATGAGCCATGAAGCGGTTATTCCATATTTTCCTGGTAAAAATAGCACTCGGGAGTACTGCTCTGTCTCTCTCCACCTCTGTATGGCATACTCAGCGGGGTTCCAGCTGTTGCTCTGGCTCACCTCACGCTTTGTCAGCTGGTGAAACCTCTCAAAAATGAGCTCACATATGGCCGGCCTGAGCTGCACTAGCGGATACAAGAGCTCTAGTAAACGGTGCACAGATGATCGCTCCCACGACCCGTTGAATGGCACCAGCCGACGCAGTTCAATCATCAGACTCTCGCCAAAGATTTGAAGCTCAGCGACAGTCGGCCTCGTTAGCACGGCCTCCTCGCCATCCGAGGCAGCTGTTGGGAGGTAAAAAAGTGCGGTAGAGAACCGTCGGAGGGCATGAAGAGCACTGAGAGCGGCAACTGCGTGTGGCGATGTGGCTGTAGGATGGACCAAGTACTGCAGCACAGTCGGGCCCACCGTGAGCAGCACTGCAT
>Ga0209831_1004316_pt1 | contig 11213 bp, 15 predicted proteins | sample Maine_Asex4_meta_FD_187451 | JGI IMG/M metagenome (GOLD analysis project Ga0209831, IMG submission 187451) | Marine algal microbial communities from Maine, USA - Maine_Asex4_metaG (SPAdes) (version 2) | ecosystem: Host-associated > Algae > Red algae > Unclassified | place: Maine, USA | collected...
GGGGGGTGGGGGGGGGGGGGGGGGGGGGGGGGGGGGTTCTCTGCCTTTTTCCATGGCCTGACCACGCGTTTGCCTTCATTGAAGCTCAGGTGGTCAGGGATATGTACATACATGTTGGAGAAAAAGAAAACAGACGCCTGCGCCTGGGTCACAGCTCATAATCTGTATCCAGAGGAACAACAGCAAAAAGAGCGTCGACGACGGTCCCTACTTCCCCTGCTTCCAATTCGGGAAGCAGCGGATCGTCTTCTCCAGCTCCCTCGGCGTCCAAAAAGTATACATCCAAATCTTGTCCCACATGTGCTCCACCGGCACCCGGCTGTGGAACCCCCACCGCCATTTCCCGCCGCATATTTTTTTCTTGCTTGGTGCGCACAAAGGAGACAATGGCGCCGGAGTGCTCAAGTTTCCCACCATTGTAGATCATTTGCGCATGCTTGTTCGCCTTGGCCACAGACACGGTGCTCCGATTCTTGCTCATCACGGCCGAGACTCGCTTGAAGCACCGCTCGCCGCCGGCCGACGTAGGGCAGGCGGCCAATAGGCGCACGGCGATAAGTTGCAAGCCGGGGTACGCGCTGCCGTGGAGGTGCCAGTAGCCGACCGGGTGCAAGCACTCGTCTGCCTTCGGCACCATCATGGGCCTGTGTGCGCGCATGAAGCTCTGCATCTTCCGCGACAACTCGGCCCGCAGGGTGCCGTCTGTCGCACCGGTCATCTCGTCCAGCAATTGGTCCCGCCACTCGACCATGGTCTTGCCCCCCAACGAGACGGAGCCGGCGCGGCCCCACATCGGCGCCCAGAAAGGGTCCAGGTAGAAAGCCAACGCAATATGACAGTCAACTGTCCGCTTAAAGCGAGGCGACGGGCGGTCTCGAAGGTAGGACCTCGACACAGCAGGGATTCCCGCCACCCGCCCGCTGTCCAACAGCAGCCACAATAACACAAAGGCTGCCACGAAAGACGAAAGCGGTGCCGCGTTTGCCTCCAAAATCCTCGTGCAGTCACACATCTGGGAAAGGAACGGGCTGGCCGCCGCCAGGCCTTGCCCAAACGCCGGGTCGACGATGCACGCCGCAACCGCTGGCGGGACGTCAAAGCCCGTGGCCGATTTTTGGTGTTCATTGATGACGGCTTGCAGTGCAGCCAGGCAGCGACGCACCAACTCGACGGTCAAATGAATCCCGCACCACCGTGATTCGCTGAAAGTGACCATGTCAGCCACACCTCGCCCGAGGGCGCACAAATCTGCCAGGGCGGCTGCCGGTGTGGCACGGGCACGATTGCAACGCTTGAAGAAGACCGCCACGCGCGTCGTCTCGCGCAAGGCCATCCCAAACGGCTCGATTGTGTGTTGGCACAATCACGGGCGACCAAGTTAATGGCGTGGTCAGCACATCCAATCGCGACAGTGGCGAGGCCCGCTGCTCGTGCCAATCGGCGGACACGCACCATCAAATTTTGCGAGTCCGTGACCAGCCCCCAGGCAGATCGCTTGGCCAGCTCCAGTAGCCGAGGATACGTGGCCGCAGCCTCGCCCCGTCACGCCACGTCGTCAGCCGCGCCACCCGCCGCACCGCCCGCCCCACCGCCCGCCGCACCGCTCGCCGCAGCTGGATGAGCTGCGGTGCGAGCCGCCGCGAGAAGAGCGTCTAGGGCCGCCACCTCAGCTGTCAGCCGCGCCAGCAGCGCCTCCGCGGTGGCAGCGCCAACACCCAACGAGAGAGTAGACACAAAGGGGGACAATGGCAGGCAAACCTTAAAATTGTATAGGTCATGGCTTCTGAAATCGGACCACACATCAATGGAGAGCGTGTAGCTCGTAGCGCCGACAATGCCAGCCGTCATTGCCGCAAAGTATTGCTGACCTTCAAAAAATGGTGGTTGCAGAGTAGTTGCAATCATTCAACTGCATACGTGGATCAATAGAAAGGCTAGAAAGCATGGTTTTTCCACACACAGTATACTCATGAAGCTCTGCGCACTGAAAACGCACATCAGGATCTCAAGAAATCTGAAGAAATTGGTTGATCTCATGAGAAATCACAGGACTGGCCCAGAACCCTCTCCATGCCCTCTTCAGGCCCAAGCAAGCGGCCCAAAAATCTCAGGAAATCTCATTGTGGGTTGCAATGACTCGGCGTGACTCCAGCAAGACACGTTGATTGGCTTGCAAGATTACTGGCGGCAACTCTCAGCCAATAGTACGATCGTAGCTGGTCGAACAGCCAATCCGAATTCATTCCGAAGCTGGGCCGTCGGCTCTGCCTCCCTTCTCTCTGCAACCGCCCTGTTTTGGAGGTCAGTAATACTTGTCCGTCACCTTGTCAAACATCCACCCCGAAACAGCTTGCCGCGTCCCAGGCCCCGTAAACAGCCCGTGGCTCACCCGAGTGAACACCGTGCGCCAAAGAGGGGAATCAGAGGTACCAAACGGCAATGCGGACCGCAGCATTGCCACTACAAAAGCGAGCTGCACGCCAGGTAGCCACTCGGGCGGCACACCCGGCACGAGTGGGTCGCCGTTGGGGGCGCGCCCGAGGTCGCGCAGAATGGTGGGGAACTCGGACTTTGCCAGCTGGCAGTCGAGAAGGTGCTCGTCAATGCGGCTTGCGTGGTAGGCCCTTGACCACGAGCAGCCCCGCGCCTTGCACGCCATCAGCTGTTGCCCGTGTGCCCCCGACACCACAACGTACTGTCGGGCAGTGTTGGGCCGACGGCCAGGTCGCGCGCGCTGGATGGGCCTGTTGGCGGGGCCGCCCAGCCCGAGTGGGGGGGGGCTGGCCATGGCGACAAGGGAGTGCGGTGGGGAAGAAGGAAGCGAATACCACGGCGTGGGGACCACGACGACGGAAGATATGGATCGGTAGTGGTGTGTAGTGTGGCGTGATGCGTACGGGTGGCGGAGGACCTGGCTGAAGCGTCTCGAGCAGCGACTCGCGGCTGACCGCGGATTCTGAACGCCTCCAGCTGGCCTCCACGATGCGTATCTCAGTCATATCTCCCGGTCACGTTACCTGGAGAAGTGCGGTCTACTGTTTTTGCATTGCGGACAGTCCAAAACTGTCCAAAATCGTTTTGGACAGCCGTGGGGCCATAAGGCAGTTTTGTACTGTCCGAAACTGTCCGTAACGTCCTATATAACAGCCCTACCTAGAATTCTGGATCGGGAGTTTACAAAGAGTGCGGAAGGTCTATGGTTTGAGGAAGTTGCAGACTTAGGCACCGTCGCCGGCCGAACTCCCGATGATCGCTCGAACAGTAACTCGATTTGGAATGCCGAGCCGGTGAGTAAGTCCTGATGATGACGTGAGTGAAGCGCTTTGTAGGAGTTCCCGACGCATGTACAACCGGCGTGTAGGTCACGGTGGCGGACGTCAGGATGACACGGAGGGAGGAGAAACTCAAACCGTCGAGGTGGTTATTGAAACCGTCTGGCCAAGTCTTGTGGAAGCCCAAAAACGCCCGGACGTGATGTTGTTTCACCATCGGTTGAGTCGGCGTTCTGCTCGCGAGAAACGTGGTTGCGGCTCGCTCTGGGGCGGGCCACACAACGTGACCCGCGGCCGAGAGGAGGTTTACGAAGCACTCCTGGGCGGCCTGGCGGCCCGACAGCCCCGCTGCCGTCCCAGTCGCCAGCACCATCCCCAGGCGCATCTCCGCGCTGCCGTGGTCGAGCCCGTCGTCAATGACGATCAGCTCGTCCGGCGCCGCGGGCGGCAGCGACGGCAACAACGGCGGCCGCAGCGGTAGATGTCGTGGAGAAGACGGCTCCCGTGGCTTCGGCGACGGGGAACGGTCGGGTGCGGTTGGGTGTCCGCCCCACCACGACCCCTCCCAGTCATCGCCGCCACAGTCGCCGTACCACGACGGCGGCTCCTGTCCTCAGACTACGAATATGTGGTCAGTGGCCGGTCGTCCCCGCGGGCGGGCCCGCCCCGCAAGGCGCAGACGCCACCACAGGCAGCATAGCCGCGGGACAGGCGGGTCCCGCCCCCAAAAACGCGGGCGCCGCGGGCGGCAGCGTCGCGTCGAGGCGGGCGGGTGCCGCCCCCCAAGGCGCGTGCGCCGCCACCGGCAGCATCGCCGCGGGGCAGGCGGGCCCCACCGCGCAAAGCGCGGGCGCCGCGGGTGGCAGCTTCGGGGCGGGTCGGGCGAGTTTCGCCTTCCAAGGCGCCGGCGCCGCCACCGGCAGCGTCGCCGCGGGGCGGGAGGTCCCCGCCCCCCCAGGCGTGAATGCCGCGGGCGGCCACGTCGCCAGCCACGCCGGGGGTGGCGGCGGGACCGCTACGGGGGGGGCCGCCGAATGTCGCGACCTGGTGGCGGGCAATAGCCCCGCGAGCCGCGACGCCGGCGCAGTTGGGAGCGTTGCGGGAAGGGGTGATGACCGCTCCGGCTCGGCCGCTGCCGGTGGCGCCAACGGCCCGGTCGCGCGCGGTGGCCCAACCAACCATGCTGAGGTCTGTGGTAGCGCCTGCCCGGTCGCGCTCGGTGGCCCCGCCAACCAGGACAAGGTCGGCGGCGGCGCCGGCCACGCTGCGGGCTGCAGTTCTACTGGCCATGCCACCGGCGGAGTCGAGAGCGTCGCGGGGAGGGGCGATGACCTCTTGAGCTTGGCCACGGACGTTGGCGTCACCGGCCCGGTTGCACGTGGTGGCTTTGCCCACCAGGCCGAGGTCGGCGGCAGCGCCGGCGAGGCCGCGGGCGGCAGCCCCGCTGGCCAGGACGATAGCGGCGGCAGCGCTGGTCCGGCTGCGGCCGACAGCACAGTGAGCTAGGCCGCGGGTGGCGGCGGCCCGACCGCCGACAGCGAACGCCGCCGCGTTGCCGGCGGGTATTAGAGGCCCGGAGAGGTCCCACACGACGGCGCCGACCGCCGCCTGTTGCGGTGACTGGCGGCGCCGGCGAGGACTTTGTTAACGTCCTTGTCGTGACGAGGATTTGTTTTGTTCCTGGCGCGAGATCGCTAGTCGCGCAGCCGGAACGCAGCGCGCTGCGCCTGAGATGGCGGCGGCCGCATCACGGGCGGTCTGAATTGGCGACTACGAGGTTGGTATCGGCCTGGACTGGGGCACGAAGTGCGGGGCTTGAGTGGGGCAAGGGACGGGCGGCGGGTGGAGAGGCGCGTTTACTTGCGGCGGTAGATGGTGGCGACGGTCACGGGCCGTCGTGTTTTATTGGAGTCGGGACGGTCACAATGTGCGTGTTGGGGGCCACGGTTGCGGGGGCGGACGCTAGACGCTGGTGGTGGGGGTGGGGTGCTGTCGGTTGGTTGAGGCGTGTCGGTGCGTGGTGGGGGGCGGCGGCTGTGAAGGGGGCGAACGGCGGCAGTGCTGTCGGTTTGTGGAGATGTGTGCATGGTGAAAGGCGGCGGTGGCGGGGGCGGACGCTGGTAGTGGTAGCGGACGGCGGGTGGTGGCGGAGATGTGTCGGTGCGTGGTAGGGGGGTGGGAGGGGGCGGCGGTGGAGGGCGGCGGCGGTGGTGGAAGCGGATGGCGGGGCTGTCGGTTGGCGTAAATGTGTCCGTCGTCAGTGAGGGGCGAGGACAGTCCATGACAGAACATGGCGACTCTAAAACGTATTCCCTGACCTTTAGGACAGGGTGCTCTCAAAATATAGTGACGCACATATATACTTAGAACAAGGGACTCGCTCTCTGTTTCAGAGGTGGCAGTCTGCATTCGTGTCTTCGGGGATATGAGAGCGTGTCAGTGGTGCAAGGGTGGCGGTGACGCAAAAAGAGAATGGAGCTGAGAACGAATGTCCTTCCACAGCGGTCACAGGGCAGGGACGAAGCCTGCCTCCCTGCCCCCCACACGGCCCCTAGTTGTGCGTGGCGACCGCGCGCAGCGATTTTCGGCGACCGGCCGCTCAAGTTTGCCGGGCGCTACGACGATGCTCCTCGACACGGTCGCAAGTAGCACCGGCTGGGGAGCCGTGATGGACCAGCACGCGGGGGCGAGGAGCTCCCACGGCGTCGACCGCAACGGGCTCCACATCAACCTCCTCGAGCTCGGCGCCATCACCCGTGCGCTGCTGTCGATTGCCGACGTCATCCCCATGGGCGCCATTTTCCGCCTGCGCACGGACTTAATGGTGACGCTTGGCGTGATTCACGCCGGCTCCTCCCGCTCCCCCCGCGCTCATGGTGGAGATGCGGGACCTACACAAGCAGTGCGAGCGAGTGGGCTTCGAGCTGCGAGTAGAGCACGTGTCTTCGGTGCTCAACGAGTGGGCGGAACGGCTGTCTCGCGAAAACGACTCGATCGACTGGACGCTCGGCGCCTCGGCCTTCCACCGGCTGGACGCAGCCTTTGGGCCCCATATGGTCGATTTTTTTGCGTCGACGGACAACACGCGCTGCGAGCGGATCTACTCCCGGTGGCGGAGCCCCAACGCCCTCGGCGTGAACGCCATGGCCTTCGACTGGTCGAGCGAGAACGCCTGGGCCAACCCGCCCTTCCACCTTATCGGCGCGGTGATCAACAGGCTGCTGATAACCGGCGGCGCCGCCACCCTGATCGTGCTTCATTGGACCGCTCAGCCCTGGTGGCACCGGGCGGTCGAACGGATGCCCGTCTTAGCACAAGCTGCCGTCGGCGGACGGGTTCTTCACGCACGGCTCGAGGTCGCGGCCGACGACGCGGCCGTTTTGGCGGACTGCGGTCTTCCGCTTCGGGGCCCCCCCGCGCTGCGCAACGATACGCACCGCTGGGACCGCCTGCTGAGCAGAGCCGTCGGTTCGCTCGCAGCAGATTGGCCGGACTCAACGGTGGCGGCCAACCTGTTGCTGCACGGATTCAGGCCTAACACCAGGCGCTCGTACATGTCTAAGTGCCGCGCCTTCTTCGCGTACTGCGCCTTGCACCACCGCGAGCCGCTGCCTGCGACCGTGGCGGCCATCATCGGCTAAGTCGTGTGCCAGTTGGAGCGGGGCAATCTGGCACCGCCGTCCCGTTCCAAGTCCTTGTCGGCGGTGGCGTCGCTGCACCGCGTCGCCGGCCACGCCGACCCCACCAAGGACAAGCTGATGCAGCTGGCCATCTTCGGCTACCGCTCCCACGCGGTCGAGCGCGCCGGCGGCGATCTCGCCTTGCAGCGGATGCCGCTACCCGCCGACTACATTCTGCGCGTCTGCGCCCTCGGGTTTGCGACGCCCAACGCCTACCTACGCTTGCAATGTGCGGGGCTCGTGTTGGGCTACGTGCTCTTTCACCGCCAAGGCGCGGCGGTCTGCGTGCGCCACTGTGAGGTGGCGGTCACGTCGCACGGCATGGAGCTGCAAACAGTCGACTTGAAGTTGGCCCTGCGGACGGGCCGCGAGCGCCTCGCGTTCACCGTGCCGCTCGACGTGCAGCCGGGCAAGCCCGACCGCGTCGCCGACCTTCTTTGCCTCGTCGTCGCTCAACACGACGCGCACGGCGGCCGTCTCAAGGCAGTACCATTTGCAGACCCGGCGCTTCCTGCGCCCGCCCGCTGATTCTGGTTGGCGGACCGCGTGACCAACACGTGGCTGCGCCACCTGCTGGAGCTGCTGCCGCTGCCGGCGCCGCTGGGTGGGAAGTACCAAGGCCACTCCCTGCGCAGCGGCGCGGGCTCCGAGGCTTTTGCCATCGCCCTCCCCGTCGTCATGGTGGCCGAGATGATGGGTCACGCCTCCGTCGAGACGACCTCGCTGTCGTATATCAAGACACGCTAGCGGCCGTCGCCAGCGGCCTGGGAGGTGCTCGGCCGCTTCGCGCCTCACAATCTGTGACTTTAACGGCGTCTCTTCCCCGGGCCTTCCTTCTGGATATGTCTTTGATTGTACATTCTTCCTGTAACCGGTCCCGATCATTATTCGGTGGTGGCGCGCGCGTGCCGCGAGCCGCTGCTGTGTCGGGCGGGCGGGCATCGGCCGAGCCCGCCGCCGCGCCTCCCGTGTCGGTCGCCTCCCTCGGCGGCGCGCCCGTTACGCCCGCCCGTGCGTTTGCCGCCTCCCCCGCGCGGGGGGGAGGGTGTCGGTGTACGCACCGCCGGGCACGGCCGTGTCTTTGCTCCTGCCGTGCTCGGCGGCTGGCCGCGGCTTCTGTCGTGGCCGGCGCCTCGGCTGCTTCCACCTGGCGGCTGCCCCTTCTCTCCCGCCTGGTCGCTGCGCTGCGGGCCCGCGGCTGTGGCGGCACGCGGCTGTGGCGGCTTGCCTTCGTGCCTTCGATCGCCGGACCCCGTGGGGGCGGCGGGGCTGCGGCGCGCGTGCGCCGCCGCAGCTCCTGGCCGCGGCGGCGGGGGCGTCCGCCGCCGACCACCTCGGTCGGCAGCGTCCGATTCTTCTCGCGCTACCGACCCCCCCGCCCAAAGACAAGACCGCCACAGCTTTCTGCGGGTCAGGCGCCATTTGCTTCTTTTTCTTTGCTCGAGCAGCCATCGACGGGTCCCTTCCACGCGCCGCGGTCTTCCCCGCGCGCGTTCAACCTCTGCACGCTGGCGGCGGTTTGCCCAAGCAGCGGCGTCAGATTGCCTCTGCTCGCCTGTGGTCCCATCTCGTCGTGGTGGTTGACGCGCGGGCCGCCCGTCATGGCCATCTGCCCTCGTGCCCTGTACCTTTATATTTGTCTTCTCTCCGTAGGAACGGTGCAACCGTTCAACTAGCAGCTGTGAGGGTGCTAGTCTAGCCTACTTTGGAAGTAAATGTCACGTTACTGGCGTCTCTTCCCCCGGCCTTCCTCCTGGATAAGTCAAGATACAGTCGAAAGCGACTGTCAGATAACAAACCAAAACTCTCTGTTATGAACATTGAAGAACTGGTCTATCTTTTGCATGCGGACGGGAGAATTAGATACTCGATTGATTTACCCAGTTACATTTGCACTGAATGAAAAGAGGGCAAGACTTGGTTGAAGTGAGTTGAGAGACTCTCAAATGTGGTTGGAGCGTCAGAAGTCTCTTTATCACTGGTACCCAAAGTATTCTTCGTGGAGGCCAACAGACACCAACCTATTGAAGAACACATTTTGAGGTCGTATTGATTTCTCGATCTGTTAAAATACGTCGTGGGTGGAGTTTTGAATTGGACCCTCGATCAACCATCGATGGCGATCGGGTCGGAAGCGCCGCCGATATCGCCCGACAACAGAACCTAGCACCGTTTCCCAGGCGATGGCTCTTGTCCTTGTTGTTTCTGTACAAAAGTGGTGAGGCAGTGAGACATACCCGAGACCGATCTCAGCCCCGTTCGCTAAAAGCCCGCAAAACCGTACCGCGGAGCGTGTCTCTGTTGACAACCGGCAGTATGCTGCCGTTTGTCGTGACCAATCAGCCGCGCCCTCGGCCCTATGTGCGGGCTCGATGGCTGACTCGGATGACCTTCCCGAGCCACGAAGGATGCCACAACAGAAGCTCTTGGCACCACCGCTCCCTGTATGTGCGCGTGACACGCCACGCGTTGACGTGCCGAGTCGGAGCGACAAGCCCGGGTCGCCACAGATGCTACATCTCGGGAGTGGCTGGCCGAACAGTCTGCCACGCCACGTCGCGTGGGAGGGAGGGGTCTGGTCGCGGTCGTATGGGCGCGCGTCCCCCGACGTGCCATCAACCGCGGCAAAGCATATTGTCGTGCCCGACAAGCGCCACAGCGGCGACGGTGCCGCGAGGGAATCCTCGTCCTCTCCAGCGGTCGCTGTTCTCCGCGTCGAGGGCGCTGCCCTGGGATTGGCAGAGCCACCGATGCGCATGGCGCACCAGCCGAGTGCGCCGCACCCCCGCCATGGCACTTGGCCTCGAGAGAGCGATACCGGAGAGGGGCGTCGGGAGTGGCGACACCAGTTCTCGCGCTGTATGCGATCTCCCTCTTGGCCCCCCCCACTCGCTTCGATCCGGTGGGTGATTGCCGGGCTGTCAACTTGCGCCAGTCACGCCGACGTCTGTTTCCAAGTCCTTGACTGGCGCTACCTCAAAGTAGCTCGTCCAACCACACTTCGGCCACTTGTGTTCTGGGGTCGGTGACGCAGAGATGTTGAGGTAGTCACGTGAGAGCACGCTGATCACCAATAGCTGCAACCGTTAACACAGCCCAACGTGGCTCCCTTGCGCTCAAGGGGCAATCGTACAGCAGCTGGGAAGAAGGCCATCGCAGAAATGACATACACAAGACGCAAACTGAAGACTTGAGAGAAAAAACAATGACTTCATCACGCGATCACAGCAGGAATGAACGGCAACGTGGCGGCTCACAGGCTTTTCAGAGACCCCGTGATTTGTATCGCCAACGTGGATCCCAGCACGAATCCCGTACGCGAAGGGAAGGATTGAACCATTGCGGACAGACAGTCTCAGGACAAAGTGTGATCGTAGGAGATCGAGTAAAACGACATCTGTTGAGATCCGCGAGAGTAACGAATGAGGCCTTCGGGCACAGCTTGGACAGGTGCCTCCCACATCCCCAGCGGATGCGCTGAGAGAGCATCGCGTTGTTGTGTGCTTCAAGTTCTTTTCCAGTGCTCCTACAGTCTTCCTCCATTGCTGTGACATCCTTTCTTGGGCACAGTGCCTAGTAACGAATGAATATCGACCGGCCTCGACGGTGCAATCAAGGCCGATTCCGGTCTGCGATCGTCCGCCACGTACACAAATCGGGTGCCAAGCAGGCAGAATACGATCGCCACAAAGGGTGCCAAGCAGTGGAGAATGAGGCCCTTTCTTAGCAGTTCCTTCGTTCATGTGACGCTTCGTGTGACGAGCTCTCAGCTTAGAAAGGTCGCAGTGGGTTGTCCCTTCGTGTGACAGTGTGAGGCGGAATTTTTTCGATGAATTTAACGTAAGTTCAGCCGAGTCATCGGCTGTACTGGTCACAATGGCCAAAATCGCCTGTGTGCACCCTCACCTGTATGATGACTTTCAAAGATTGAGCGCTTCTTTGGATGATTGTTCAGCCGAGTCATCGGCTGTACTGGTCACAATGGCCAAAACCGCCTGTGCGTGCCCTGACCTGTATGTCGACTTTCAAAGATTGAGCGCGTCTCTATGAAATGTGATGAGTGCTCGTCAGTGTGACAGTGCTTTCGTTCTTTTTGTGCATGCTGCAGTGCATTATTGTCGTTCCGCCAAAAATGAGGTGAGTCTAGGAGTAGCAAAGAGGCGCTTTTCTGCGTTTGATTGGCCCAGACAGCGATCGGCTTGACTCGGGTCTCTCCAGCTTTTGCGGGGACGACCCTACCAGGGCAATGAAGCATTGGAGG
>Ga0209831_1004321_pt1 | contig 11200 bp, 7 predicted proteins | sample Maine_Asex4_meta_FD_187451 | JGI IMG/M metagenome (GOLD analysis project Ga0209831, IMG submission 187451) | Marine algal microbial communities from Maine, USA - Maine_Asex4_metaG (SPAdes) (version 2) | ecosystem: Host-associated > Algae > Red algae > Unclassified | place: Maine, USA | collected...
CCGCTGCTCGATGCGCTGGGCCTCCAGCAACTTGCCCTCGCCCTCCAGTTGCTTGAGCCGCATGGCCAGCTCCACCTTGATCTTCTCGATCGCCTGCTTGAGCGTCGGGCGGGGGGTGACGTAGTGGCTGTTCGCGTAGATGCGCAGCTTTTCGAGCGCGCCGAACGTCTCGCCCGTCAGGGGGTCGAATTCGACGATCTTTTCCAGTTCCTCGCCGAAGAAGGACAGGCGGATCGACCGGTCATCCATATGCGCGGGCCAGATCTCGACGCTGTCGCCGCGCACGCGAAACGTGCCGCGCCCGAACGCCATGTCGTTGCGGCGATACTGCTGCGCCACCAGCGCATTGATGACCTCGCGCTGGTCGTATTCGTTGCCCGAGACCAGATCCTGCGTCATGGCCGAATACGTCTCGACCGACCCGATGCCGTAGATGCACGATACCGACGCGATGATGATGACATCGTCGCGCTCAAGTAACGCGCGGGTGGCCGAATGGCGCATCCGGTCGATGTTCTCGTTGATCTGGGATTCCTTCTCGATGAAGGTATCGGTCCGGGGGACGTAGGCTTCGGGCTGGTAGTAGTCGTAATACGAGACGAAATACTCGACCGCGTTGTTCGGGAAGAACGACTTGAACTCGCCGTAGAGTTGCGCCGCCAGCGTCTTGTTGGGGGCGAGGATGATGGCGGGGCGCTGGGTTTCCTCGATTACCTTGGCCATGGTGAAGGTCTTGCCCGTCCCCGTCGCGCCGAGGAGCACCTGATCCTGATCGCCGTCCCGGACGCCGCCCGACAGTTCGGCGATGGCGGTGGGCTGGTCGCCGGCGGGGGAGAATTCGCTCACCATCTCGAACCGGATGCCGCCTTCGGTCTTCTCGCGGGCCGGGCGGGTGACGGTGGGCAGGGTGATCGGTGCGGGGGTGTCCATCGGGGGTCGCTCCTGTCTTGAGAATGCAAGATAGGAAGTGACGCGCGCGATGTCATTCCTTACCGGGGCAGATAGCACCGCGGAAGGGTTTTGCAATCGCGACCTGCCGGACGATCCGCGCCGGGGGGCGATCCGACGCGAACGGGCGTCGGGGGCGGCATCGCTCCCCGGAACTTAGGTTTATCGTAGGGTTTCAAAGGGAGAATCGGGGCATCGAGGGGATCGGGGGCCATGGGTTCGGATGACACAACGAAAAGTACTGCTCGTCGATTACGACCCGGCCTACCTGACGCTCGGAAGCGAGGAGCTGGGGGCGCGCGGCTACGAGGTGACCGAGGCGCATGACGGCGCCGAAGCCCTCGAAAAGCTGAAGCACGAGACGTTCGACATCGTCATCTCCGATCTGGAGATGCCGGTCCCGACGGGTCTGGACCTGCTCGACGGCATCCGGAAAGACGGGCGGGAGAATGTGGCGGCGCTGCCCTTCGTCATGCTCACGGAGCGCGGCGATATCGGGTCGGTCGGCCGCGCCTACGAGAGCGGGGCGACGTCATTCGTCCAGAAGCCGGTGAACTGGCCGACACTGGTCCATCACGTCGAATTCGTACTGCGCGCGAGCGAGCAGGCCGCCGCCCTGCGCATCGCGCGCGACGACGCGAAGAAGGCGCTGAATTCCAAGAACGCCGTGCTGATGGCCCTGCGCCACGAGTTGCGCTCGCCCCTGCACGTCATCCAGGGTTTCACCGATATCCTGTGCGACAAGCTCGACCGCAGCCTCGACGACCAGTCGCGGATGGAGTTCAGCTTCATCCATGACGGCGTGGACGACATGATCGACAAGATCGACAAGCTGTTCCTCCACGCCGATATCCTCAACGGCGAGCGTATCCTCCAGACGTCGCAGACCTTGCTCGCCAATGTGGTGATGCAGGCGGTGGACCGCGTCAGGAAGATGGCCGAAGCCTCCGAGATCGCGTTCGATATCGCCTATGACGACGGCGTGGAGGACCGGGTGATGCATGTCGACGAGAACATGCTGTCCGTCGCCATCGGGCACGTCCTCGGCAATGCGATCAAGTTCGGTCCCGACGGGGGAACGGTGCGCATCGCGAGCCGGGCGGCGGGCGAGGAAATCGAGATCGCGGTGGAGGACGAGGGCGAGGGCTTCGATCTCGACCGCATCGACACGTATCTCGAAGGCTTCGGCCAGAGCGACGATGGCTTGACCCGCACGTCGAGCGGTCTCGGCCTCGGCCTGACCCTCGCCAATAACCTGACCCTCGCGCATAAGGGGCTGCTGACGCTCTCCAACTCCGCGCGGGGCGGCGGGGTCGCGACGATCCGGCTCCACCCGCTCGCTACCCGTCGCGTGGAAAAGGCTGCATCCGCCGAACGGACGGGCACGGGCTGAAACCTTGTGTATCGGCGTATCGCCGGGGAACCGGCCGTTCCGGCTGAAGTACCCTCCCGTCCCCCCTCGACAAACCGTCTTCGACCCGACACAAATGGTTCATCGTACCGCGTCAGAACGGTACAGAACCGGGCCATCCGGTAAATTGTTGGGAGAATGACACATGATCAGCAGAGCGATGCTCTTTGCAGCGGCGGCCTCGACCGCGCTCACCGCGTCGGCGTTCGGCGTCACCACCGCCACCGCCGCGACCGAAATCCAGTGGTGGCATGCCTTTACGGGTCGCTTGGGCGAACTGGTCGCCGAACAGATCGAGACGTTCAACGCGTCGCAGGACGAATACGAGGTCGTCGGCACCCACAAGGGCAACTATTCCGAGACCCTGAACGCGGGCATCGCCGCCTTTCGCGCGGGCGAGCAGCCGCACGTCCTGATGGTGTTCGAGGTCGGCACCGCGACGATGATGGCCGCCAAGGGCGCGATCAAGCCGGTCTACACGCTGATGGAAGAGACCGGCAAGGACTTCGACCCGGACGCCTACATCGCCGCCGTCAAGGGCTATTACACCACGACCGACGGCCAGATGCTGTCGCTGCCCTTCAACGCCTCCACCCCCGTCCTCTACGTGAACGAGGACGCGCTGGAAGAGGCCGGGGTCGATGCCTCCGACCTGACGACGTGGCAGAACGTGTCCAAGGCGCTGGACGGTCTCAAGGAAGCGGGCCACGAATGTCCGCTGACGACCGCGTGGCAGAGCTGGGTGCATCTCGAAAACCTCAGCGCGTGGCATGACGTGCCCTTCGCGACCGAGGATAACGGGTTCGGCAGTACCAAGACCGAACTGGCCTTCAACGGCGCCGTGCAGGTCGCGCATATCGGCGCGATGGGCAAATGGGCCGAGGACGGCAAGTTCATCTATGCCGGTCGCCGCAACGAGGGCGGGGCACGCTTCCGCGCGGGCGAATGCGCGCTCTTCACCGAAAGCTCGGCCGGGTATGCGGGCGTCAAGAAGGAAGCGGAATTCGACTTCTCGATCCGTCCGCTCCCCTATTGGGACGGTGCGGGCAACGGGCCGCAGAACACCATCATCGGCGGGGCTTCGCTCTGGGTGATGGAAGGGCACGAGGAGGAGGAATACGCGGGCGTCGCGGAGTTCCTCAACTTCCTCTCCGGCCCCGAGATTCAGGCGAAGTGGCATCAGGATACCGGCTACCTGCCCATCACCTCCGCCGCCGCCGACCTGACCGACGAGCAGGGCTTCTACGAGGAAAACCCCGGCACCGAGATCGCGGGCATGCAGATGACCGGCAAGGAGCCGACGGCCAATTCCAAGGGCCTGCGCCTCGGCTCGTTCGACCAGATTCGCGGGATCATCGACGAGGAACTCGAAGCCGTCTGGTCCGGTGACAAGGAAGCCAAGGAAGCCCTCGACAGCGCCGTCGAGCGCGGCAACGGCCTCCTGCGCCGCTTCGAGCGCGCGAACAGGTAGCGGCACCTACCCGCCCCGGCCTTGAGCCGGGGCCTCCTTGAGCCGAGCGCAACATCAGGAGGCCCCGGGTCAGGCCCGGGGCGGGTATTCATCTTCACCGCCCCGGAATCTCGATGGAAAAGCAAGTCACCTTCGACAGCCGCTGGCTGCCTTACCTGCTGGTAGCGCCGCAGCTTGCCGTCACGCTCGTCTTCTTCTTCTGGCCCGCCGGTCAGGCGGTGTGGCAGTCGATGTACCTGCCCGACCCCTTCGGTCTGAGCAGCCAGTTCGTCGGCGCGGAGAACTTCACCTATCTCTTCGGCGACCCGTATTACCGGGCGTCCTTCGTCACCACCGCCGTCTTCTCGACCCTCGTGACGCTTGTGTCGATGAGCGTCGCGCTCTTCCTCGCCGTGCTGGCCGACCGGGTCATCAAGGGATCGGGGGCCTATCGCACGCTCCTCATCTGGCCCTACGCCGTCGCCCCCGCCATTGCCGGGGTGCTGTGGCTCTTCATGTTCAACCCCTCCATCGGGGTCGCGACCTACTGGCTCAAGGGTATGGGCTACGACTGGAACCACGTGTTGAACGGGGGCGAGGCGATGGGCCTCGTCGTCGTCGCCTCGGCATGGAAGCAGATCAGCTACAACTTCCTGTTCTTCCTCGCCGGATTGCAGGCGATCCCCCGGTCGGTGATCGAGGCGGCGGCCATCGATGGCGCCACCTTCGCCCGCCGCTTCTGGACCATCGTGTTCCCGCTCCTCTCGCCGACCACCTTCTTCCTGCTGGTCGTCAACGTCGTCTACGCCTTCTTCGAGACCTTCGCCGTCATCCACACCATCACGGGCGGCGGGCCGCAACAGGACACGACGATCCTCGTCTACAAGGTCTTCAAGGACGGCTTCGTCGGGCAGGATCTCGGCTCCTCGGCGGCGCAGTCGGTCATCCTCCTGTTCCTCGTCGGCATCCTCACGATCGTGCAGTTCCGGTTCATCGAGCGCAGGGTGCATTACTGATGGTCGAGAAACGCGGATGGGGGATGGTGCTGACGCATCTGGTCCTGATACTGGGCATCGCGCTGGTGTGCTTTCCGATCTGGTTCGCCTTCGTCGCGTCGACCGTGACTCAGGCCGATATCGTCCGCCCGCCCATGCCGCTGATCCCCGGCCCGCATCTGGTCGAGAACTACGCCAAGGCGTGGAACGAGGGGGTCAACGCTCCCGTCTCGACCATGCTGTTCAACTCCTCCGTCATGGCGCTGGGCATCACCTTCGGCAAGCTGGCCATCTCGATCCTCAGCGCCTTTGCCATCGTCTATTTCCGCTTTCCGGGGCGGACGCTGTGCTTCTGGCTCATCTTCCTGACGCTGATGCTGCCCGTGGAAGTGCGCATCGTCCCGACCTACGAGATCGCGGCCAAGCTGAACATGCTCAACAGCTATCCGGGCCTCATCCTGCCTCTCATCGCCTCGGCGACCGCGACCTTCCTCTTCCGCCAACTCTTCATGACCATCCCCGACGAAATGGTCGAGGCGGCGCGGATCGACGGGGCGGGACCGATGCGGTTCTTCTGGGATATTCTCCTGCCCATGAGCCGCACGAACATCGCCGCGCTCTTCGTCATCCTCTTCATCTACTCGTGGAACCAGTATCTCTGGCCTCTGCTCATCACGACCGAGCCGAAGATGAACACCATCGTCATGGGCATCAAGCAGATGTTCCCCTCCGGCGACGACTGGGCCGACTGGCCGGTCATCATGGCGACCGCGATGCTCGCCATGCTGCCCCCCGTCGCCGTGGTCGTCTTCATGCAGCGGCTCTTCGTCAAGGGCTTGATCGAGAGCGAAAAGTAATGGCGACGATTCGACTGGATGCGGTGCGGAAATCCTACGGCAAGACGCAGGTGATCCACGGGGTCGATCTCGACGTGGCCGACGGCGAGCTGATCGTCATCGTCGGCCCGTCCGGCTGCGGCAAGTCCACCCTACTGCGCATGGTGGCCGGGCTGGAAACGGTGACGGCGGGGGAGATTTCCATCGGCGGGCGGGTGGTCAACGCGCTGGAACCGCGCGAGCGCGACATTGCGATGGTGTTCCAGAATTACGCGCTGTATCCGCATATGAGCGTGCGCAAGAACCTCGCCTACGGCCTGAAGATCGCGAAGATGCCCGGCGACGAGATCGAGCGACGGGTCCAGAAAGCGGCCACGATGCTGCAACTCGGCGACTACCTCGACCGCAAGCCGCGTCAGCTTTCGGGCGGCCAGCGCCAGCGCGTCGCCATGGGCCGCGCCATCGTGCGCGAACCGGCGGCATTCCTGTTCGACGAGCCGTTGTCGAACCTCGATGCGAAACTGCGCGTGCAGATGCGGATGGAGATCAAGGCATTGCAGCGCGAGTTGGGCGTCACGTCGCTCTACGTGACCCACGATCAGGTGGAGGCGATGACGATGGCCGACCGGGTCGTGGTGATGAACGGCGGCATCGCGGAACAGATCGGCCCGCCGCTGGAGGTCTATCGCAACCCGGCCAGCCTGTTCGTCGCGGGATTCATCGGCTCCCCGCCCATGAACTTCCTCGCGCCGTCACTCCTCCCCGATTTTGCGGGGGCGGGGGCCACGACGCTCGGCATCCGTCCCGAACACCTGACGCTCGTATCCGCCGAGGGAGCGCCACTATCGGGCCGCGTCGCCTTCTGCGAGGCGCTCGGCGCGGATACGCTGGTGCATGTGCGCATGAACGACGACAGCATCCTCGTGGTGCGCAGCGAGGGCGACCCGCTGGAAACGGGGGCGCCGGTCGGGATGGCGGTCGAGCCGGGGACGGTCGTGACGTTCGGCGCGGATGGCAGGCGAACGATGCTTGCGTGACATCCCGCCCCGGACCTGATCCGGGGCCTCCTTACACTATGCGCACCGTTCGGGGAGGCCCCGGCTCAAGGCCGGGGCGGGGATAAATCGGCCCTTCGGGTTTACGCCACCGGTCGCGACAATGCATCGAGGATGCGCGCCCAGCTTCGCGCGCCGCCTTGAAAGCTGCTTAACTCGTATTTCTCGTTCGGCGAGTGGATGCGGTCGTCGTCGAGGCCGAAGCCGACGAGCAGGCAGTCCATCCCGAGCAGATCCTTGAACTGTCCGACGACGGGAATCGAACCGCCCATGCCGATGGTCGGCGCCTGCGTCCCCCATTCGTCCTCCAGCGCCGCCTTGGCCCGGCGCACCGACGGGTTGTCGGGCGAGAGCGAGATGCCGCCGCTGCTGCCATGCTCGATATAGGACGCCGTGCAATCGGCGGGGAGCAGGCTTTCGACGCGTTCCCGCAGGGCGGCGCGGATGGCATGAGGGTCCTGATCCCCGACGAGGCGGCAGGAAATCTTTACCGATGCCTGAGCGGGCAGGACGGTCTTGAACCCCTCGCCCGTATAGCCGCCCGTGATCCCGTTGAACTCGCAGGTCGGACGCGCCCAGAGTTGCTCCATGACCGTCCGGTCCGCCTCGCCCGCGGGCACCGACAGGCCCGCCCCGCCGAGGAACTCCGCCGGGTCGAAGCCGAGCGCGGCCCACTGCGCCTTCACTTCGTCCGACGTCTCCGCGACGCCGTCATAGAAGCCGGGCAGGGCGATGCGCCCGTCATCGTCGTGCAGGGTCGCGAGAATCCTGGTCAGCACGCGGATCGGGTTGGCGGCGGGGCCACCGAAGAGGCCGGAATGCAGGTCCTTGTTCGCCGCATGGATCGTGATTTCCTCGCCCATCAACCCGCGCAGGCCGGTGCAGATGGCCGGGGTATCGCGGTCCCACATGGACGTGTCGCAGACCAGTGCGGCTTCGGCCCGCAACTCGTCGGCATTGCCTTCGAGGAAGCCGGGGAGAGACGGCGACCCGCTCTCTTCCTCACCCTCCAGAAAGACCGTCACCCGCACGGGCAGGGCGCCCGTCGCGCTCATCCACGCGCGGCAGGCTTCGACGAAGGTCATCAACTGGCCCTTGTCGTCCTGCGCCCCGCGCGCCGAGATCATGGCCGTCCCGTCGGGGCGCTCCACGATGCGCGGCTCGAAGGGGGGCGTATCCCACAGGTCGAGGGGGTCCGGCGGCTGCACGTCGTAATGGCCGTAGAAGAGGAAATGCGGCGCATCCGGCCCCGCGCTGTCGTTGCGCCCCACGACCATCGGATGGCCGGGCGTATCGCGCACCGTGGCGTCGAACCCGATGGAGATCAGATCCGCCGCCATGTGGTCCGCCGCGCGGCGACACTCGGGTTTGTAGGCCGGATCGGTCGAGATGGAGGGGATGCGCAGCAGGGCGAAGAGCCGCTCCAGCGCGGCATCGCGGTCGGCATCGAGGGCGGCGAGGGTCTTGTCGAGGCTCACGGGCGGGTCTCCGGCACAGGGGGCGTGTTTTGCGTCCCGTACAGTGTAGCCCGCTTCATCCCGAAAGGCTCAGGGAATATGCCGCCCCGGTCGCGAACGATAGACCGGCATCGCCCAACCCAGGGCCAGCCCGCAACTGCGGATGCCCAGCGCCAGCACGAAGCCGATCGCCGATGGCAGGGGCGGCGGCAATCCCGCCATCGCGCCGAGGACGTAGCCGATGCCGCCCGCCATCGCGGCGGTGACGTAGATTTCCTTGCGCAGCAGGACCGACGGCTCGTTGGCCAGCACATCGCGCATGATGCCGCCCAACGTGCCCGTCATCATCGCCATCACGACGGCCACCACGGGCGAGCCGGTGATCGTCAGCCCCTTGTACGCGCCGAACACCGCATAGACCGCCAGCCCGACCGCATCGAGCCACATGAGGAGGCGATAGCGATACTCGATCAGATGCGCGGTGAGGTAGACGAGCACCGCCGTCCCCGCGCAGACGAGGATGTAGACCGGCTGCACGACCCAGAAGACCGGCACCCCCAGGATCAGGTCGCGGATCGTCCCCCCGCCCGTCCCCGTCACGGCGGCGAGAAACATGAAGCCCACGAGGTCGATCTCCCGCCGCGAGGCCGACAGCGCACCGGTGGCGGCGAACAGCGCGACGCCGAGGTAGTCGAGCAGAACGATGAGGGTCATGCGGGTATCTCGCGTTGTAAAGACATGCCGGTTAGGCGATGCATCATGCGCGCGCAAGGGAGGCTCGCCCCCCCGGTTCCGAAATGTCTCCCCTTGCGCGCGGCACCACTCTGGGTGATGGTGCAACGCAACATGCTAACCAGGAGGCACGCCTTGACCGACTTTCGCAAGATCCTCATCGCCAATCGTGGCGAAATCGCCATCCGCATCAGTCGGGCCGCCAACGAACTGGGCAAGGCCACCGTCGCCGTCTACGCGGAAGAGGACAAGCTGGGCCTGCACCGGTTCAAGACCGACGAGGCCTATCACATCGGCGAAGGGATGGGACCGGTCGAGGCGTATCTGTCGATCCCGGAGATCATCCGCGTGGCGAAGGCGAGCGGGGCCGATGCGATCCATCCCGGCTACGGTCTGCTGTCCGAGAACCCCGAATTCGTGGATGCGTGCCGCGAGAACGGCATCGCCTTCATCGGTCCCAGGGCCGAGACGATGCGGATGCTGGGCGATAAGGCGAGCGCCCGGCGCGCGGCCATTGAGGCGGGTGTGCCCGTCGTCCCCGCGACCGAGGTGCTGCCCGACCCCGCCATCCCCGGCGCGATGGACACGATCCGCACGATGGCCGAGGAGGTCGGCTATCCGCTGATGCTCAAGGCGTCCTGGGGCGGCGGCGGGCGCGGCATGCGGCCCATCTTCGGCCCCGACGAACTGGAGGCCAAGGTGCGCGAGGGGCGCAGCGAGGCCGAAGCGGCGTTCGGCAACGGCGAGGGCTATCTCGAACGGCTGGTCCTCAAGGCCCGGCATGTCGAGGTACAGGTGCTGGGCGACAGCCACGGCACGCTGCTGCACCTGTACGAGCGCGACTGCTCCGTCCAGCGCCGCAACCAGAAGGTCGTCGAGCGCGCGCCCGCTCCCTACCTGACCCCCGCACAGCGCGAGGAGATCAACGCGCTGGGCCTGAAGATCGCGCGTCATGCCAACTACGAATGCGCGGGGACGGTCGAGTTCCTGATGGATATGGACACCGATGAATTCTACTTCATCGAGGTCAACCCCCGCGTGCAGGTCGAGCATACCGTCACCGAGGAAGTGACCGGCATCGACATCGTGCGCGCCCAGATCCTCATCGCCGAGGGCAAGACGATGCTGGCGGCGACGGGGGCGGCCAAGCAGGAGGACGTGCGCCTCAACGGCCATGCCATCCAGTGCCGCATCACGACCGAAGACCCGATGAACAACTTCATCCCCGATTACGGGCGCATCACCGCCTATCGAGGGGCCACCGGTTTCGGCATCCGGCTGGACGGCGGCACGGCGTATTCGGGCGCGGTCATCACGCCCTACTACGACTCGCTGCTCGAAAAAGTCACCGCCTGGGCGCCGACCCCCGACGCGGCCATCGCGCGGATGGACCGGGCGCTCCGGGAATTCCGCATTCGGGGCGTGGCGACCAATATCGCCTTCGTCGAGAACCTGCTCAAGCACGAGAGCTTCCTCGACGACACCTACCACACCAAGTTCATCGACGAGACGCCCGCGCTCTTCGATTTCGCCCCCCGGCGCGACCGGGCCACGCGCCTGCTCACCTTCATCGGCGACATCACCGTCAACGGCAACCCGGAGGCGACGGGTCGCCCCCGTCCCCCCGCCGAGACCCGCGCGCCCAAGGGACCCAAGGCCAGCGGCGCGCCCGACGGTCTCAAGCAGATGCTCGACGCGGACGGTCCCAAGGCCGTCGCCGACTGGATGCTGGCGCAGGATCGCCTGCTCCTGACCGACACGACCATGCGCGACGCGCACCAGTCCCTCCTCGCGACCCGCATGCGCTCGATCGACATGCTGCGCGTCGCGCCCGCCTATGCCGCGACACTGCCGAACCTCTTCTCGATGGAGTGCTGGGGCGGGGCGACCTTCGACGTCGCCTATCGTTTCCTGCAGGAAGACCCGTGGGTGCGCCTGCGTGCCCTGCGCGCGGCGATGCCCAACCTGCTGACGCAGATGCTCGTGCGCTCGTCCAACGGGGTCGGCTACACCAACCTGCCCGACAACGTGGTGCAGCTTTTCATCCGCCAGTCGGCGGAGTCGGGGATGGATGTCTTCCGCGTCTTCGACCCACTCAACTGGGTCGAGAACATGCGCGTCGCCTGCGATGCCGTGCTGGAGACCGGGCGCATCCTCGAAGCGTCGTTCTGCTACACGGGCGATATCCACGACCCCGACCGGGCCAAGTATTCGCTGAAATACTACGTCGACATGGCCAAGGAGCTGGAGGCTCTCGGCGCGCATATCCTGTGCATCAAGGACATGGGCGGTCTCGTCAAGCCGGCAGCGGCGAGC
>Ga0209831_1004322_pt1 | contig 11196 bp, 7 predicted proteins | sample Maine_Asex4_meta_FD_187451 | JGI IMG/M metagenome (GOLD analysis project Ga0209831, IMG submission 187451) | Marine algal microbial communities from Maine, USA - Maine_Asex4_metaG (SPAdes) (version 2) | ecosystem: Host-associated > Algae > Red algae > Unclassified | place: Maine, USA | collected...
GCCGATACTGATGAAGCGCTTCGGCATCGACCCGGCCCTGGCCGGCGGCGTGGCCCTGACCACGATCACCGACGTGGTCGGCATCGGCACGTTCCTGGGGCTGGCGACCTGGCTGTTGTAGAGCGTCGAACGGCCCGGGGAACCGGCCGGGCCGCGCGAGCTGCGCGGCACCGACCTTCGCCTTCCCGCCGAACGCGGGACCTGCCGGACGGTCCTGCCGGCTCGACCTGTCGGACCGGCCTACTGGACCGGCATGACCGTCGGGCACGACGTGCCGTCGTTGTCGTCCCGCACCACGCCGCAGTACAGCGAGCTCTTGAACGCGTCCCGCTGGTAGACGCGGATGTGGTCGATCTCCATCGTGATGGGCCCGTTCTCGTCGAGGTCGGGCGCGGGTGCGAAGCCGGAACCGGTCACGAGGTAGTTGATGACATTGAGCGGGCTGCGCGCGATCTGCGGACCGCTGACCCGTCGCACCTCGACCCCGTCGATGTACCACACCGCCAGGTTCGGCTCCCACAGCACGCCGAAGTCGTAGAAGGTCTCGCCGGCGCCGTAGGTGTCGTCGGGATCGTCGGCATTCTTCGGGTGGTTCATGGTCGGCGAGGAGCGGGTGATGCCGGTGGCCGGATCGTCGAAGTGCAGCGTCTGGAACGCATCCGGGTTGCCGAACTGGTTCTCGCCCAGGTACTCGAGGATGTCGATCTCGGGGCTGTTGGGCCCGGGGTAGCGGAAGAACAGGTAGAAGCTGGCGAGCGCACCGCGGATCTCGCTGGCATTGATGCGCGCCTCGGCGTAGCCGTACACGAACTGCATGCGGTCGTGCGAGGACAGTGCCCCCGACAGGAACTCGCAACGGTCACGGTTCGGATCGGCGTCCAGGAGTTCGTCGGGACCTTCGCAGGATTCGGGCAGGAACGGCACCTGCACGTCCGGCGTGCGGATCGCGTTGATCTTCAACGTGCCGCCGGCGGTGAACTCGAACGGGTCGTAGGAGATGCCCGTGCCTTCCAGCGTGGGCACGAAGTACTGCTGCTCGCCGTTGATGTGGGTGTCGCTGCCGAACACCAGTTCCGTCTGCCAGCGTTGCGGATCGACCTGCCCGCCGTCGAACTCGTCGTTCCAGACCACGTCGAAGTCATCGATGAAGTCGGCGCGCAGCGATCGGTCCGCGGCGGCCGTGGAGGCGTAGACGATGCCCAGCGGCTCGGACGGTGCCGACCGGTTGCCATCGGCGTCCACGGCGGTGACCGTGTAGCTGTAGGTCTCGCCCTGCTGCGGTTGCGAGTCGGCGCAGTTCCAGGCATTCGCCTCGCCGTCGATCGCCTTGTCGGATCCGGGCGCGAAGGTGAAGCGGGTGTAGTTGCAGTCGATGAACGAGGTGGTGTTCCAGTACTTGGCGTACTCGGCGTAGGTGCCGCCGTCGAACGACAGCCCGGCCGGCAGCGAGGGGGAGATCTCGTAGCTGACCCCGTCATCGCGATCGATCACGTAGGCGACCACGCCGGCGTCGTCGTTGGACGGCGTCCAGCTGAACTCGGCCCAGTCGCTGGAGACCAGGTCGATGCGCAGGTTCTTCGGCTGCGTCGGGATGCCGCCCACCGAGGCTTCCGTGTCGACATTTTCGGACGCGTCCTGCACCTCGGCCTCGAAGGCATTGTCGACCGAGGGCAGCACGCCGGTGCCGGCAGGGGCGGGCGGAATCTCGCCGCCGCCATCGGTCACGCCATCGGTCACGCCATCGGACCCGGGCACGCCGCCGTCGCCGTTGCCGCCGTCGGTCACGCCGCCATTGCCGGGCACGCCGCCGGCACCGTTGCCGCCGTCGGTCACGCCACCACCATTGCCGCCATCAGGCACGCCGCCGTCACTGTTGCCGCCGTCGGTCACGCCACCTCCCCCGTTGCCGGGCACGCCGCCGTTACCGGGAGTGCCGTCCCCATCGATACCCTGACCCGGCACGTTGGAACCGTCGTCCAGCAAGGGCGCGTCGTCGTCATCGCTCGAGGAGCAGGCGGCGAGCGAGGTCGCGATCATGCTGCCGAGGACGAGCTTCTGCCAATACTTCATCTGATGAGGTGTCCTGAAGGGGTGGCGCAGGGCGCGGATGGTAGCACCGGCCTTGCGGACGCGATCCGCAGAAATGACCGTCGCTACAGTCACCTGCATGACAGGCCGGGCAAGAAGACGGGAAGGTTGAACCGGCTCACACGCCGGTCAGAGCAGCAGCACCGCCACGTAGTGACAGGCGCTGCCGGCGAGCACGAACAGGTGCCAGACACCGTGCATGTGCGAGATCCAGTGATCGAGCACGAAGAACACGACGCCGATGCTGTAGCAGAGACCGCCGGCGATCAGCCAGCGCATGACGAGCGGGTCGAGCACCGTCACGAACGCATCCATGACCAGCACGCAGGACCAGCCGAGCAGCAGGTAGAGCGCGACCGGCAGGATGCGCGGACCCGGGATGGGCAGCGCATCGATCAGGATGCCGGCCAGCGCCACGCCCCACACACCGAGCAGGAAGGCCCGTTCGGTGGTTCCATCCAGGGCGGCCAGCGCGAACGGGGTGTAGGTACCGGCGATCAGCAGGTAGATCGCGCCGTGATCGAGACGGCGGAACACCCACTTGGCCCGGCCGGCGAAGCTGTGGTACAGCGTCGAGGACAGGTAGAGCAGCACCAGCGTGACGCCGTAGACGGCGACGCCCGCCACGTGGGCCGCACTGCGATCGAGCGCTGCCAGCGTGATCAGCACCGTGGCACCGACCAGCGCCAGGACGGCGCCCACCAGGTGGCTGATGCTGTTGAAGTATTCGCCGCGGTACACGGGGCGATGCTACCGCCTGCACCCGCCCGGTGCCGTACCGGGTGTCAAGAGCACCGCTGCCCTCGACATCGGATCGGTTTCCGGTACCGGCCTAGTGGTCGCGCCGGGTGCCGCCCACCAGGCGATGGGTCGAGTTCGACGACACGCGGGCCAGCTTCTCGCTGTCCACCCGGACCGTGTCGCAGACGCGGCGCAGCTCGTCGAGTTCCTCGGGCGTGCGGATGAGGAAACCCTGGAACATGAAGCGGGTCTCGGTCCACGGCCGGTCGAGTTCGGACACATACATGCCGATCCTCGCTTCCCGGCTGGAGATCCAGCGTCGGTCGCTCACGAGACGGGTGGTGACGTTCTCCAGCGGTCGCGGTGCGCGGCGAGCGGTGGTGGCACGGGTTCGATCGTGTCGGGCGGTGCGTTGCATCGTCTTCTCCTGGCCGGGTTCGAGCCCGGTTCTCCTGGAAGGCCCGGCGGTGTGCCGGGTGGGGATGCAGCGACGGTAAGCCGATGCGCACCGTCGCGCCAGCGAATCGGTGCGGGATGGCGGACGGCATCACGTTCCGGGTCATGCCGGCACCGGGCATGGGCGGCGCATCACGTTCGGCACACGGCACTCGGTGACGGCTTTCCAGCACCTTGCCGGGTTGTCCACAGGCAAACCCGATTCATCCACAGGATATCCCCGGATTCATCCGCAGGCCTGAGCCGCCTACCACTACATCTAGTGGAACAACTGTCAATTCGTGTCTATATATGGTGTTCGAGCGTTGCCAGCCGACACGGTGCGGACGTAGACTCTGCGGCCGCGGAACAGCCCTCGTTCGCACCCGCCGTGCGACCCGCCCGCCACCGACCCGAGACGCCAGGAGCCCATGAGTACAGCCGAATCAGACGTGTTGAACGATGCCGCCGGCCGCTACACCACCGAGGCGTCCAACCGGATCCCGATAGCCGCCATCGCGCTTCAGGAAACCTCGCTGGACATCTGGGACAAGAAGTACCGGCTGAAGACCAAGGACGGCGACGACGTCGACGCCTCCATCGAGGACACCTTCCGGCGCGTCGCCCGCGCACTGGCGGACGTGGAGACCACCGACGAGGCACGGCGGCACTGGTTCGAGCAGTTCGTCTGGGCGCTGGAGCAGGGCGCGATCCCGGCCGGACGCATCACCTCCAACGCCGGCGCGCTGGCCCACAAGCCGGCCACCTCGACCATCAACTGCACCGTGTCGGGCACGATCTCGGATTCGATGGACGACATCCTGGGCAAGGTGCACGAGGCGGGGCTCACGCTCAAGGCGGGTTGCGTCGCCCCCGACACCCAGGTCGTCACGGAGATCGGTGTGGTGACGGCCGAGCGTGCCGTGACCGAGAAGCACGGCAGCATGCTGTGCTACGACCGCGAGGCCAACCGCTTCGAGATGCGTCGCATAGAACGGCACATGACCACCCATGTGCCGCGCGCCGAGAATATCGAGATCGTTTCCAACGGTACCGCTCTGAAGACATCGATCAAGCACCCCGTGCTGGTGTTCCGGGACGAGAAGCTGACCTACGTTCGCGCAGATGACGTTCGGCAGGCGGATGCCCTCGTGCACCGCCAGTTCGAATGGCGTGCGAGGGCAAGCCATGCGGAGCGTGCCTGGTTCGCCGGCGCGCACCTCGGCGACGGCAGCGCCTACCCGAAGAAGATGGCTTACTCGGCAGCGAGTGGCGCCTGGGCGGACAAGGCACGTATCGCCGGTCAGCGTCTGGTGTTCAAGATCCGAGCAGCCGAGCGCGAGGTCGTCGAGCGCTACGCCGCCTTCTTCGCCTCTTTCTGCAATTCGCGGGCACAGGTACTGGCCACTCACACGGCCAATGGCACCCCGGTGTGGGACTGCTGCGTCGCCAGCTTCGAAGCGTCGCCAGCCGCTGATCTCTTCGACAACCAGATCGGCAAGAAGACCCACACGCTGCGCGTACCGCAATGGATTTCCGAACGGGCCGATCAGCACTTCATTCCGTTCCTGGCGGGGCTGATCGATACCGACGGCACGATCGGCAGGGAGCGCGGCAGCGCCTCGATCGCCATGCGATCCCACGACTTCGCCGCCGAACTCAAGCGCGTGCTCGGCCTGTTCGGTGTCAATGCCGGAATCACCCACACCAGGCCGAGTCAGCACGAATACGCCGACACCATCATCCGCGATGCGGGCGGGGCCGTGCTGAAGATATCCGACTCGGCGTTCCTGGCCGTGGTCGCCGAATACATGGCGGACAGCGGCAAGCGCCGTCGCATTGCCGAGTGCGCCAGCACATCGGGTCAACACGACAAGTACGCCTTGACCAGTGCACTCGCCGAGGCGCTCGCAAAGGAGGTCGACACGCTTGCCCATACCGAGCGACAGGCACTGGGCTTCTATCACGGCTACCACCGCAAGCCGATCATCAGCCGCGTCTGGCTGGACCGCTGGGAAGCACGGTTCCCGCACCTGAAGCCGCTGATCGAGTTCACCCGCACGCTGCGCCCGGTCGAGACGATCCGTCGTGATCTGGACATCGGCGAGACGTTCTACGATTTCACGGTCGAGAAGCACCACAATTACCTGGCCGGCGAAGGTGGCCTGATGGTCATTCACAACTGTGGCATCGGCTACGACTTCAGCACGTTGCGTCCACGCGGCGCCTACGTCTCCGGTGCCGGCGCCTACACCTCCGGGCCGCTGTCGTTCATGGACATCTTCGACAAGATGTGCTTCACCGTGTCCTCCGCCGGCGGCCGGCGCGGTGCGCAGATGGGCACCTTCGACGTGCGCCATCCCGACGTGCTCGAATTCGTCAAGGCCAAGCGCGAGGACGGGCGACTGCGCCAGTTCAACCTGTCGCTGCTGATCACCGAGGACTTCATCCAGGCGGTCAAGGCCGACGAGCAGTGGCAGCTGGCCTTCCCGATCCGCCAGAAGGAGTTGGACGAGGAACAGATCGCGCTCGATGATCCCGACAAGATCGTGTGGCGCGACTGGCCGACGCATGAAAACGTTGTCGTCGACGAAGAGGGCCTGGTCGCCTGTCGCATCTATCGGAGCCTGCCGGCGCGGCGCTTGTGGGATTTGATCATGGCGTCGACCTATGACTTCGCCGAGCCCGGGTTCATCCTGATCGACAAGGTCAACGAGATGAACAACAACTGGTTCGACGAGACCATTCGGGCCACCAACCCGTGCGTCACGGCGGACACGCGGTTGGCGACGCAGTTCGGCATGGTGCCGATCGGTGAGCTGTACGCATCCCGCGAGCCGCTCGAGTGCACGGTCGACGAGCGAACGCTCGACGTGAATCGCAAGGGTGCCACCACGCGACCTGCCAAGCCGGCCTTCATGACCTCCGATCGTGCAGCGGTCTACCGTGTGCGGACCGAAGACGGTTACGAGATCAAGGCCACCGAGTGGCACGATTTCTACACCGAGCGCGGCAAGATCAAGCTGAAGGATCTGGTCGAAGGCGATCGATTGTTCGTGCAATCCGGCAAGGGTCAGTTCGGCGGCCAAGGCAGCGAGGATCTCGGTGTGCTGCTCGGTCTGATCACCGGCGACGGACACTTCACCAATCGCGGCAAGGGCAAGCAGGCAGCGGTGGTCAGCCTGTGGGGCGACGACAAGGCACTCGCCGAACGGGTCACGGCTCACGTGAACACCATGATCAGCGGCATGTCGCAGCACGACTACCGCAACTACACGGTAACGCCTGTTGCCGTGCCCGAGCGGAACATGGTGTTCATTCGATCGGTCGTGCTCGCCCGCCTGCTGGAGCACTACGGGTTCAGCAAGGAAACGAAACTGCGGGTGCCGGAAGTGGTGTGGCGCGGTAGCGAGGCGTGCGTGAAAGGCTATCTGCGCGCGCTGTTCCAGGCGGACGGTACCGTCAACGCCGTCGACTCCGCAGCTTACTGCTCGGTACGTCTGGCCTCCAGCGAACCGTCACTCCTGAAGGACGTTCAGCAATTGCTTGCCAACTTCGGTATCTTCTGCCGGATAAACAAGCGGCGCAAGGCAGCGATGAGATCCCTGCCGGATGGCAAGGGTGGAACCAAGGAGTACGCCTGCAAGGCCGACCACGAGCTGATCATCGGTAGCGGATCGCGTGATCGGTACATGCGCGAGATCGGTTTCCTTACACCCGAGAAGACCGAGAAGTACGAGCGGTGGAGCGACGGTCGGCCGCTGCGACACCGTGATCGGTTCAGCTCGCGCATCGCCAGCATCAAGTATCTCGGCGAGGAAGCAGTGTTCGATACGACGCAAGATGATAAAAATTCGATCGTGTTTAACGGAATCGTAACAGGGAACTGCGGAGAGCAACCATTACCGCCTTATGGTGCTTGCCTATTAGGTTCTATAAATCTCACCCGTTTCATAATAGATCCGTTTACTGAAGAAGCTCGCTTCGACTGGGAGCGTTTCCGCAAGACGGTGGCGATCTTCACCCGCATGCTCGACAACGTCGTCGAGATCAACGGCCTGCCGCTGGAGCAGCAGCAGGGCGAGATCCGCAGGAAGCGTCGTCACGGCATGGGCTATCTCGGCCTCGGCTCCGCGCTGACGCTGATGCGCATGAAGTACGGCAGCGAGGACTCGCTCGCCTTCACCGAGGAGGTGACGCGCGAGCTGGCCGTGACCGGCTGGCGCACCGGTCTGGAGCTGTCGCGCGAGAAGGGTCCGGCGCCGATCATGAACGAGACCTTCGAGGTCACCGGTGCGATGTTGCGCCAGCGTCCTGAAATGAAGGCCGACGGTCACGAGATCGGCGATCGGGTCAGCGGCAAGGTGCTGCACGCCACCTACAGCCGCTACATGCAGCGCGTGGCCGAGGTGGACCCGCAGCTGGTGGCCGATCTGGCCGAGCACGGCTGCCGCTTCACCCACCACAGCTCCATCGCGCCGACCGGCACCATCGCGCTGTCGCTGGGCAACAACGCCAGCAACGGCATCGAGCCGAGCTTTGCGCACCATTACGCCCGCAACGTCATCCGCGAGGGCAAGAAGTCCAAGGAGAAGGTCGACGTGTTCAGCTTCGAGCTGCTGGCCTACCAGGAGATGGTCAACGACCGGGCCATGCCCTACTCCGACGATCCGGACGCGCAGCTGCCCGACTACTTCATGGCCGCCGACGACATCAGCCCGATGGACCACGTCTCGGTGCAGGCGGCGTCGCAGAAGTGGATCGACTCGTCGATCTCCAAGACCGCCAACGTGCCGACCGACTTCCCGTTCGAGAAGTTCAAGGACATCTACCTGTTCGCCTACGACCAGGGCCTGAAGGGCTGCACCACGTTCCGCTTCAACCCCGAGAACTTCCAGGGCGTGCTGGTCAAGGAATCGGACCTGGAGAACACCGATTACCGCTTCACGCTCGAGGACGGCTCCACCGTGACCGCCAAGGGCAACGAGCAGATCGAGTACGACGGCGAGATGCACACCGCAGCCAACCTGTACGACGCCCTCAAGGAAGGCTACTACGGCAAGTTCTGACGGCTCGCCGCGGTGCGGCGACCGGTGATTGCCGGCACCGCACCGGCACCGCACGAGCCATCGACGCGACCAGGGAGGGTCGCGCACCCCAGCCCATCTCACGCATTCCGGACGACCCCATGACCACCAAGATCAGCAGCAAGATCGTCGGCTACGACATCAGGAAGAAGGACGAGCCCGCAGCCGCACCGGTCGAGCCCGTCGCCCCGGCCGCCGACGTCATCCGCATGCACGAGGCGCTGGAGCGGCCCGAGCGGCTGATCGGCTCCACCTACAAGCTCAAGACGCCAGAGCACGTCTCGCTGCACGCGATGTACATCACCATCAACGACATCGTGCTCAACGAGGGCACCGAGCACGAGCACCGGCGCCCGTTCGAGGTGTTCATCAACTCCAAGAACCTGGAGCACTACCAGTGGATCGTGGCGCTGACGCTGATCATGTCCGCGGTGTTCAGGAAGGGCGGCGACATCACCTTCCTGGTCAACGAGCTCAGATCGGTGTTCGACCCGCGCGGCGGCTACTGGAACAAGGGCAAGTACGTGCCCTCCATCATCGCCGAGATCGGCGACATCATCGAGCGCCACCTGGTGTCGATCGGCATGATCGCGCCGAGCGGCCCGGATGCGGCCACCCAGCAGATGCTGGCCGACAAGAAGGCCGAGATCGCCAAGGAGTTCAAGGCCGCCGATGTGGTCGCCGGCACGGTGGCCGAAACCGAGGAGCCGTGGATGATCGGTGCCACGCTGTGTCCGAAGTGCAGCCACAAGGCGGTGGTGCTGCGCGATGGGTGCCAGACCTGCATGAACTGTGGGGATTCGAAGTGCGGCTGACACCGTCCTGACCGGTTCGATGCAGCTCGCCTTCGACCACCTCGCCATCACCGCAACCGATCTCGACACCGGTGCGGACCACGTGCGTGCATCCCTGGACATCGACATGCCCCCCGGCGGCCGTCACCCGCTGATGGCCACCCGTAACCGTCTCGCCCGTCTGGGCGACGACGAGTTCCTGGAGGTCATCTCCCCCGACCCCACCGCCACCCCATCACGCCCCCGGTGGTTCGACCTCGACCATGTCGGCACATCACCACCCCGCCTCGGCACCTGGATCTGCCGTACCGACGACCTCGATGCCGCACTGGCCCGCCTGCCGCCCGAGTGTGGACCGGCCGTCGAACTCACGCGGGGGGGCCTGACCTGGCGCCTGTCGGTGCCGGACGACGGCTCGATGCCGTTCGACGGCATGTTCCCCACCATCATCGAATGGCCGATGCACCCGCTGCCGGCCACCCGCATGGCGGATGTCGGCTGCACGCTCGACACGCTGGTGGCAAGACACCCGGACGCTGCAGTCATCGAGGCGTTGATCGGCGCGGTGCTCGACGATCCGCGCGTGCGGTTCGAGACGGATGACGCGATCGGGCTGGAGGCGGTGATCGCCACACCGACGGGGCTCCGCTCGTTGCGCTGAAGGCTGCGCCGGCATCCGGCTGCAGGATGACGGCGCGCACGACGCGCCGAATGAGGCGCACTTCACGAATCCGATCCCCTGTCGGGCGAGCTACCGGCTCGAACGTGAAGGACTGTCGGCAACCCGAACGCCACCATCGATCCATGCCCGACTCGAACAGGCCTTTCGATCCTGTTCACATCCCTGACGCCGGCGCCCTGCAGCGGTACGATGCGCCTGCCGACAAGGCACTTGACGAAAGACGGGTTGACAGTCATGGGCGAAGACATCCGGTGCCGCTGCTGCGGCAGCACGATGGATACCGATCGCAGCGAATGCGAGCGGACGACCACCACCCGCTGGCACAGCTGTGCCACCTGCGGTCACGTCCGCATGACCAGCCAGCGGGAGGATGTCATCACCACCGCCCGGCGCGACAAGGCGCGAGTGGAGGATGACCTCATCGAGGAGATGCAGCCCGGCTTCGAGTTCTGATCCGGCCGGGTCGTCGTCGACCCGGCCCCTCCTCCCTCGAACCCCGCTGCCGACGAGCGTGCCGGACTCTCAGTCCGGTACGCCCGACACCTCGCTCTCCGGCAACGGTCCGACACCCGACATCTGCGCCACCAGCGCGGTGATGTCGTCGTCGATGCCGTGCGCCAGCACCGCGGTGATCCGTCCGTCGGCCCGGTAGGCGAGCGCGAAGTCCTGCTCGTCGACCGAACCGATCGTGTCGTCGTCGGGTGACTGGTGTCCGGTCAGCGTGTAGGAACCGCCGATCTGCTGCATCGACCAGAAGAACGGCGTGCCCTGGTAGCCGGCCGCCGCCCCCAGCGCATTGCGGGCGGCCAGCTCTCCGGTCTCCTGCGCGAAGCGCCAGTGCTCGATGCGTACCGTGCCCCACGGCGTGGGCAGGCGCGCGATGTCGCCGGCCAGGTACACCTCGCCGGCGCCCGGCACGCGCAGCTGCCCGTCGACCGTGACGCCACCGTCGTCGTCGATCGGGAACGGCAGCCAGTCGGTGCGCGGCTTGGCGCCCACGGCTACCAGCACCAGGTCGGCCTCCAGCGTGCGCCCGTCGTCGAGCGACACCGACGTGACGCGCTGCTCGCCGTGCATCGCCACCACCTTCGCCCCCGTCACCAGCTCGACGCCGGCCTCGCGGTGCTCGCGCGCCAGGCGCTCGGCGAACGCGTCGCCGAACAGGCCAGCCATCGGCGCCTCGCCCGGCATCACCACGCTGACGTGCAGGCCGTCCATGTCGGAGAACCCGGACGCCCCCTCCAGGCCGATGAAACCGGCACCGACCACCACCACGCGACCTGCATCGGCCAGGTCCGCGTTCAGCGCCTCGGCATCCTGCAGCGAGCGCAGCACGTGCACGCCGGCCAGCGTCTCGCCGGGCACGCCC
>Ga0209831_1004325_pt1 | contig 11185 bp, 19 predicted proteins | sample Maine_Asex4_meta_FD_187451 | JGI IMG/M metagenome (GOLD analysis project Ga0209831, IMG submission 187451) | Marine algal microbial communities from Maine, USA - Maine_Asex4_metaG (SPAdes) (version 2) | ecosystem: Host-associated > Algae > Red algae > Unclassified | place: Maine, USA | collected...
GCGGATAGTTCCAACCTGTGTGCGGGATTGACCTGGCTGCACGAAAAGGACTGTCCTGTGGAAACCTCTGCAGACAGTCTCATTTAGGGGCCAGGATTAAATAAGGAAGAGGTCGCAAATCGCTGTGGCTCCCTTCTCTCTGCAACCGCCATTTTTTGGAGGTTAACAGTATGCCCGCTTTTTGTTGATCTTGGTGACAGAGCCCGCAGTGGAGTTTAGAAGTGCCCGAAGACCATCTGCACCGATATTCAGTGGGAAGCATCCTCGCACCAGCACCTGCAGATTCGGCAATTGTTCGATAACGTTGCTGCCACAAGCTTATGAAGGATCATTTCGATTCGCTGGTTCAGATCGTTCTGCGTATGGTACTGAGAACTGTCCTGAAGTGGGAGTAAGATCATCCTGGGGATCGTGCTCAGGACTGTTCTGGCGTTGGATTACAATCATCCTGGGGATCGTCGTCATAAATTGAGTGAACGAGTGCGCAAGATTGATCTTGATTCGTGCCTCAAGGACTTGATTGTAGATGATAGCCTGGACTACAGTCGTTATGAGCTTTCATGGAAAAGGTGCGCTACAAAAGTAGCTCCCTCTTATAGTCCGAGATCGCAAGAGATCGAGGTCCTGAGGCTCTAGGGGCCATTCACTTGTAGAGCATGCTCTCCCAGTGAATGGCACATATGCGAATAATGACTGTACTTCGAGTGACGCCGTGAGGAGGGTCTACCGAAACCGATCAGAGAGCAAGACCTGCAAAGCAGGTTCAAAACCATGTTACCCCCTCAGCCGCACGGCCGTCGATTCCAGCCTCTTGCACGGATCCGTTGGCCGTTCGCACGCCCAACAGAGGGCCTGCAGAGAGCCCTATTTCCGCATTGGAACGTCCATTTCTTGTCGACATTGATAATTATGGCATGGTACCAGAGCTCCCCTCACGAACAAAGATGGACATGGAAATTCCGTCTGTGGGTCATACCTGGTACGCGGCGCGAGGGAACTCGCATGGTTTTATGTATTATGAACAGTATTCTTGCGGCATCTTTCTGCAGGGACCCTCAGACCTGATAAACTTGAGTTGGCTTTCGACGCAAAATCTGGTGCGAGGTGCACGCCACCTGCACAGGAATCACTCGTGCCTGTGTTAGACTACTGCGAACATGCGCCAAACGCGTGTCGAGGCATGCAGAAAAGCGCATGGAGTCTTGCAACCTCAGGACACCCACTGGCGCATATTTTCATCTGGAACCTGCATTTCAGGCTGCCATTGGGGAGAGTACTAGTCATCCTTCCAAGACAGGCACGTGTCCCATGGTCGTGGGGCCTGGCATCGCCAAAAAGTGCCTCGGTTTGGACCAAACCTGGTCAGAACGTGAGAGCCCCTGGTGGTGCTGTGCGGGACGATGAGCGGGGACTGCGTGAGGTGTTGAGAAGCGATCCAGATCGAGCCGATTAGCATTGCTGGTCGTGCAGGTCTGTAGCTCGAATCTGCTGAGCTTTAGCTGCTTGATGTACCGTTTCAAGCAAAACAAGCAAACTAAGGTGCTGTAGGAAGCTAATCACGACACCAAGGCATGCCAGAATATGCAAGGTACGACCTGGTTGTGCACAACGTCTGTCCAAATCACCACAGGTCGTGCAACACATCTGCATAGTACAGAGAGTAACATGCACCAGATCTATCCATTCCACACAGAATGTGCGCAAATTTCATTCATCGTTTGTGCTGCCGACAGCAAAATTTCTGTTCTTTTTTCTGCATTCTCAATGAAATCGTGCGCGTGAAGCCCTTTGTGACAAAACGCAAGGCGACGTGGGGCACCAAAGCCATGGGTGCCAAGGTTCTAGTCTTCACGTTCAAGAATGCAGGCACACAAGCTTCCCATAGCACCTCATCGATGCCAGGGCCGCCATAGCCTCTTCGGAAGGCACAGCGGTAGCGACAGTCTGCATGCTTCTGGGTGATCAAGAAAGTTCCTACGGGGCCATTGAGGCCACCTTGCAGAGCGACCTGCAGTGACCCGCACTCGATATCTCCCGCAATGCGAGATTGGGAGTAGGGTGGTTTAGAGCACACCCAACAACGTCTCCCCCAAGTTCTGAAACCCCTAACGGAATATGCCACGTCTGCTCACGTGGAGGATGCTCAGCGGCTCCCCATTTTTCTCATCCAAGAGGGCCGTCCGCGGTCCTGGAGTTGTCGAAAACAGGGGCTACATGGTCCAGAGATTGGTACAAGAAGATGGGGGAAGCGTGCCTAGCATCGTCGACCCCCAAGCGGACAGAAATCGAACATATATCCAAGCAGTCACGAGGTGAGGGAGAGAGGGACGAAACGGCTGCAATCCCGACAAGAACGCGTCGCCACTTTCCAATCGTCTGTGCAGACTTTTGTTATCTGAGTAAACATACTGAAAGTCAAGTTCACACGTCTAAAATAAAGCGCCACGTACTGACAGGAACAGATCGGCCTGCTGGCACGACGCAGAAAATTCTCACTTCGGAAAGACACCTGGCGAACTAATGACAGATAGCAAGCCTCACGCGACAGCGCAGAGCCGCGGCTCTCGGTCGCGGACCCTGGGAATGGTGCGCTGTGCGACGCGCTGTCGAGACGCGGCCACGGCAGGCACCGCGCGGTCCAACAGATGCTTCGAATCGAATGCTTCCAGAACGAGAGGCGGACGGCGCCTCTGCTGGTGGCGGCGTTGGCTTGCTCAGAACGAGCACTGCCGCAATCGTCGAAACGGACAGTGTCGGTGGGCGCGCGCGGGAATATCGGCGCGGTCGCGCAATCAATCACGTGATCCGTTTGCATGCAATGAGAAATCTTGGAAGGTTTCCAATCTGATCCAAGCCGTATCATTGGCTGCTGGAAATATTCACAGATATGCTGAAAGGGAGGCGGATCCATCATCGCCAGGGGTCAGCCGGCCCGTGATCAGATTGCTCTGGTCCCTGTTGGCGCCAGGCCCGCCCCCCCCCGCCAATCGGTCGTACGGCAGCCTCACGTCAAGCGTGGCGCGGCGGGTGCCTCAGCCGCTTTCACGAGGCGGGGATCTCGTCGACACAGGGGCACGCACGAGGCCCCGTGCCAGTGTCGGTGTGGCCCGCCTCGTGGGCAGCGCTGCGTGGGGCCGTGTCGCAGAGAGGGCCGTTCGGGGAGCCTCAAACGCACCTCCCTGGGCTGTGTCGGGCACACCTCCCGCTTGGGCGGGCCCGAAGCACCCTGCGCCCCCGCATCCACGCACGCGCACGAGCGGCCACAGCGAGGGATGCCATCCGCGGCTCGTTATGGCGCCCCCTGGGCCGCCATCGGCTGTACGGAGGGGCGCTGCCTGGGCTGCGGTCGCGCGCTCGTGCTCCGCGTGTGCGCGCTTCTTGTGTCGCGTGCTGTCGGCCGCCGCCGACGACATGTGAACACGCCGTCCGCCGGCGGCTCGTGCTCCCTCGCTCATTCATCCAAATGACCTCTCGCACGCATCCTCCTACAGTTGAGTTCTTCTCGCCCTTGCCGCCGGCGTGGGACGCCAGCGGCTACCCCCCCCCCCCTGCTACCGTTGCGTTTTTGTCGCGCTTGCCGCCGGCGTGGCACGCCGGCGGCCGTTTCCCCGATCCCCCTTTCTACCGTTGAGCTTTTCCCACCCTTGCCGCCGGCGAGGCACGTTGGCGGCGGTTCCCCGCCCTCCCCCCCGCTTGGTTCCCTTTGCCTCCGGCCACCCGCATGTGGCTCTTTGCCCTCGTGCGCCGCCGGTGCTGCGTGGGTGCCGGCGGTGGGCAGTGTGCGCAACGGTGCCTCGTTCCCTCCGCCCTCCCCCCCTCCCTGACCCTCGGCCAATCTGTTCAAGAGCCGCCTCTCTCCCCCGTCTCCCACCATGACCCGCAAGCCCGACCCGGTGCGCGACACGGAGCGGAGGAGGGACCAGCGTCGGCGGCACCAAGAGCGTCTCGCCGTGCTCGCGCGGTGCACCTGTTGGTGCCACTTCGGGGCGTGCCTGCTGTGCTCCGCATCTTTACCGTCGTGCGGCGGACGGGCGCCATCCTTGCCGCGCAACACCTGAATGCCGCCGGCAGTTCGGCACCCCCAACAAGCCGGCGGAAACTGGGGCGGGGCTCATGGACGGGCGCCGTCGCCGCCGCGAATTAACTGCGCGCCGCCGGCTGATTCGCTCCAAGATCAAGCCGGCGGCAACTGCGGTGGAGGGCAAAGACAAACGCCGTCGCCGCAGCGAAACAAATTGGGGCCGCTTGCATATCCGCACCCGCACCAAGCCGGCGGCAACTGAGACGGGGGACAAGGGGGGGCGCAGTCGTCATCGGGCAACAACTGGGCGCCGCCGGCTGGTCGCCATCCACGACAAGCTGGCGGCAAATGGGGCGGGGGGCAAGGACCCGCGCCGTCGCCGCAGCGTAACTACTGGGCGCCGCCGGCTGATCCGCACCCACATCAAGCCGGCGGCAACTGGGGCGGGCGGCAAGGACGGGCGCCATCGCCGCCGCGTAACGACTGGGCGCCGCCGGCTGATCCCCACCCACGCCAAGCCGGCGGAAACTCGGGGCCGCCGCCTGGAGGTCGGTCAGCACAAGGGGACGGCCCTTGGGGCAGCGGGCAAGGACGGGCGTCGTTGCCGCCGCGCAGCGACTGGGTGCCGCCGGCTCGGCGGATCCCTCGTCAAGCCGGCGGCGGCGACAGACGGCATCCGACAGGCGGGGGACCGCCGCCTGGAGGCGTGAACAGCGGCGGGCCGCGAGACAAAGGTCGACTTCTGCCGCAAGACGTGAGAGCACCGCCGGCTTGCGGCTATCTGCCGCTCGCCGGGTGTAGGTGCGCGCCGCCGCCAGACCGTGTGCCGCCTCAAGGCGGCGGCCAATCGCGTGGGGGCGAGGGACGGGCGGCGTTGCCGCCGCCGGCTTGTCGTGTGTTGCCACAAGCTGGCGGCAACCCCACACCTTCCGGGGCCACCCGCTGCGAAGGTGGTGGCTCGCAGGCGCCGCCGCCAGGCAACGGGCCGTCTGAAGCCGGCGGGGAGTCGGCACCGCCGGCTGCAGATCAACTGCAAGCCGGCGACGCGCAGCCCTCACCCGCCGAATGCCGGCCGCCGGCAGCCACCGTGCATCCCCCGCCCGTCCCGACATCGAGTCTAGGGGCTTCGGGGGAGGCGTCGGCGGACACGCCGGCGGCGGGCCACGACAAGCCGGCGGGCCACGACAAGTCGGCAGTCCACGACCAGCCGGCGAGCCAGGACCAGCCGGCGGAACAGGACCAGCCGGCGGACCAGGACCAGCCGGCAAGCCAGGTCAAGCCGGCGGGCCAGGACAAGCCCGCGGGCCAGGACAAGCCGGCGGCAGCGACGGGCACGCCTCAGCAGGTGCGCAAGTAGTGGACGTTGACGCCGTCGGCTGTGCCGTTGCTGCGCCGACGTACGCACCCCCACCGATGGGGACTGGGCTGGGGTGGACGGATGAAGAGCGTGTGGCGCTGTGTAACGGGTACTTAAGCACGTCCCTGGACCCCGTCAAGGGGGCGGACCAGAGTGGGCCGACGTCTTGGGCCTCGGTCGTGGCGGCATGAAAGGGGATGTTGGCGTGGGCCCTGGCGTCCGCCGGCGCACTGAGCGCGGAGTGGGGGGGGTGCAGAAGCAGTGGGAAAAGATCCACAAGGGCGTGAGCGAATTTGGCTCCCACTACATGGCGGTCAAGCGCATGAAGCTGACGGGCAACCCAAGTGACGAGGACATGATCAGCGCTGCGATGGCGCGCTTCTGTGGCGCCAATTGTCGAGGCGATACGCAAGGACCGCACGGCGGACAAGGCCAAGGGCAAGGCGACCAAGCGCAAGGCCAAGCAAGTGCATTGCCCGTGGGTCCCGTGCTGGCAGGTGCTACGTCACGTCGACTAGTTCAGCGGGGTTGCCGGGGGCGCCGCAGCCGACAGCGGCGCCGCCGGTGCCGGATCAGCCGGCGGCTCTCCCGGAGGCCGCTCGACAAGCGACTCTGACGAGGACGGGGAGGATGCGGGTGCTGGCGGCTACTAGATGCGCCCGTGTGGTGCGAAGGCCGCCAAGCGTGAAAAGGAGGCGGGCATCCCGAAGTCGCGTATGTTCGAGGCGAGCACCGAAGCGCAGTCCGCGCTGATGGCGCCCCTGGGGGTGCGCCGCCGGCGTCTGCGATCAAGACGACGACTGCGACTGTGTCCTCACCGGCGGCCTCGGGCGCCGTCTCTGGTGCACCTGGGGGTGCGCCACCGGCGTCTGCGGTCGAGACGACGACTCCTACTGTGTCCTCACCGGCGGCCTCGGTCGCCGGCTCTGGTGCAGCAAGCCGTGGCCGGTGGTCACTGTCGACAAAGGAGGCCAAGGCAGCGGCGGCTCTTGCCGCTGGGTCCATGACACTCGACGATGAGAACGATGGCATTTATGCGGTGCCTGTTTTTCCTGTGCGCGACGATGGCGCGGATTGTGCGGAGGACCGGAAAGACGCTGAGGGGCACGCCTCCAGTGATGACGATAGCAACGCGGAGTACCAGTAGTGTGTTAGAGTGCGTGTTGGACAGCGACTTGAAAGGTTTTCTTTTCCCCGTTGGGCAGGGGTTCTTTTTCCTACTGACTTCGTCTTTGCGTCCGACAGAGAGTATCCCTCTCGCGTCGGTCCCGGGTGGCTGACCAAGCCAACAGCGGCAGATATCTGCGCGAAAGCCGCAGCGCTGCTCGCCGTCACGCCGACTTTGCGCCAATGCTGAGCCGCCGTGCTGTGCATTTCGCACCCCACCGCCGTCGGCGCGTCAGTAACAACTGTGCGTGCGTGGGGGCGGTGGCCTTTGGGCAGGTCTACCTCTCAAAAGGCAGCCAAGGTAGGCTCCAAGAAATACGCTCACGAAGACACACAGATGTCAGAAAAAAAAAAAACCGCGAGGCAAGAAAAAAAAAGCCTTGTTCGTCTCTAGTTAAAGGTACGGCTCCAAAAGCGTTGCTCTGTCCGCGCATCCGTCCTCCGCCAGATCATGCCTCAGATTCAGGTGCTCCTCCCCGCTCCGCGTTTCTGCCCAAGCGCCTAATGCTTGCCCAAAAGTGCCTACAGGTAGCCAGGCTACATGTTAAATGGCGGGCGCAATGACGGGGAGGGGATCACCGCCCCTCACAAGGCCGTCTCCGTCGTCCTGCATTCCCTCAGCACCACCGCCGGCCGCCTGACCGCCGCCGGCGGCAGCGGCCGCCTCCGCAACTCCCCAAGCACCCCCGCCCGCAACCAAATCGCCGCCGGCGGATCCAACACCGCCGGGTGCCGCCACTCCTCCATTGCCGCCACCGGCGTTGCCGGCGGCACCGCCGTGCGCACCCACATCGTCCGCCGCCCCGCCGCCGCCGCCGGCCGCCTGACCGCCGGCGGCGGCGGCCGCCGCAGCAACTCTCCCAGCAACCCCACCCGCAACCAAATCGCCGCCGGCGGATCCATCACCGCCGGCTGCCGCAGCTCCTCCATTGCCGCCGCCGGCGTTGCCGGCGGCGCCGCCGTCCGCACCCACATCGCCCGCTGCCCCGCCGCCCCCGGCCGCCTGACCGCCGGGGGCAGTGGCCGCCACCGCATCTCCCGCAGGTTCCCCACCAGCAACCAAATCGCCGCCTGCACATCCATCACCGCCGGCTGCGGCCGCTCCTTCAGTGCCGTCGCCGGCGTCGCCAGCGGCAGAATCGTGCACACCCCCGAGTACCGCCGCCCCGGCGCCGCGGCCTGCCGCCGGACCGCCGGCGGCGCCCGCCGCCGCAACTCCCCCAACCCCCCTGCCCATAATCAGACCACCGCCGGTGGATCCGTGACCGCCGGCGACGGCCGCTCCTCCATTTCGCGTCGCTTTTCGGTGAGCATGTTGTGCAGGATGGCCACCGCCTGAGTGACAGTGACCATCTGCTCAACGGTGGCATACTTTGCAGGGTGCAAAGCCACATGAAAACGTGCCGGAAGCACGACATACAGTCGTTCGACTTCTTTCCGCAGGGCTTCTTGAAGTCGGTTAAATGTAACCTCTCCTTCTGACGTGGGGTCAGGAAACGGAGAGACGAAAAACGCGAACCGAGGATAAATACCATCCACAAGATAATACAGAAGCGTGCGGGTCGTGCCGTTAGCAGTGTGAGAAAATGTACGGGGCGGCCATTGTCCTTTCGTAACGGATAAATAGAAAGGGAAATATGCATAACGTTGAGGTTGTTGTGAGATCCAGGACGCCCAACAATAATTCCCAATCCAGATGTCCTCGTCACGAACGATCTCCATCACGACGGAACACTTCCCGTGGCGATTCTGGTACATGCCAGCGAACGCCTTAGGGCAGTTGCGTCACTCCCAGTGGCTGCAGTCAAGGGAGCCCATGCAACCGGGCATCCCGCGCTCAGCATTGCGCGTCAGAATGCGCTGCAGTTCTTAAGGGGCGGGGGGACGCCAATAAGAGGGTTCAAACTCATTCACAATAAAGCGCATCAACTCTCGCACCGACATAGCAATAGTTGAAGCGGACAGTCGCACATATTCATCAGTCCCGTCCGGCGCCTCCGCACACGCAATGACTCGAAAAGCCGCAACCACCTTTTGCAAGGGGTGAGCCTGAAGCCGGCCAGTCGCATTGATGCGCTGCGCAAAAAAAGGTCGGTCCTTCACGGCATTGTATATTGGAAGAAACACGCTGCGCGGCACGCGGAACCGACGCTCAAAGTCACCCTCGTTGTAGAAAGGCGGCTCCCCATTAAGACCAAAATACTCTCTCAGAATAGCACGCAAACCTGAGCGGAAGTTACGCCTCTTATTCGGCCGGCGGCTCGGCACAGATCCAGCATAAAGCGGCCGCCGGTGCACCCGAGACCCACGGGCACGCTTCCGCCAATGATGCAACGCGTGTAGGTGTGCCGCAACCGCCAAAGCAATTTGTAGGTCCTCCGTATCCTCCAGCATCGCGTCTGCGGACAAATCAAAAGGGTCGTCCATCGCGCGAAGAAAACGGTCGCCACGACGGTGGCGGCGGACGGCCGTCGACGACGACGGCGCCGCGCTGACGGTGCCACCTGCACTCGGATCTCCCCAGCACCCCACAGTGAACACACCGCACGGACAGAGCAGATTTCCTTTCGCCCGGCCCCCCGGCAGACCGTTTCAGAGCCCCCCGCTGGACCCCCGAAACGGTGGCATCCCGGGGTGGAGGCACGGTCGCCTGTGGTCGCGTGCTCGATGCGACGGTCCGTAGCAGTCGCGATGCCGTTGCAAACGGTGAGCGCTCGAACGCTCTCCCGCGACTCAAAGTGCATGGTTTGTCACTGCAGTTTTGTAAAAAGCCGGATGCCACGACAGAAGCATTTCGAACGGCGGCCAAAGCAGCGCCAGCCAATGAGAGAGCTGAAGAAGATAGGGAGGAGCGCTCCGACTCCCCAAATCGTGCAGAGAATGTGGGACAAGGGCCTCACCCCCCATTTTCTGCCTGCTGAATCTGTGTGCACTACTGTGATTCCGATCAGCTAGATTCGCGTTTTCTATCTTCGGTTTGGGGTGGCCGACGTGGCTGTGGAGCCGTCCCCAACCCCAAGAGCCTGAATTGAGCCACGTGTAGCATTCGGGAGACACGTTTCTGACACGTATGCACATTCGGACGCGGGGAAGACTTTGTTCGGTGTGCTATTAGACCTTGCTGTGCTGCTTATAGGGCGTCGCTCCTGGGCCACGAACCGTGTGCAGAGGGAGCCTCAATGTGACTTGGTAGTCGTGCGACCGACACGCTGTTTCCCGGCGCACAGGGGAGGGGAACTGGGTGAACGTGCGTCGGCTCGCACATCGGGAATACCGTCAAGTCCCGGACGCACCCAGTCCCGATTTATCAATTATTGAGTCTCCTGCACGCGCAGTGAGTTCGTTCTCAGCTCAGTGGCAACCTCATCTCTTATCGTCCCTACAGAGCACGTCCCGAACTCGCAATCCCTTGGTTCAATACATGTCAGAAGCGCTCGCACCAGAATACACAAGAGCAAGAGTGATGTGTCAGATTTCACAATGGGCATTGGTCTGAACGGAGGGAGTGTCAAAAGGTTTTTGTCCACGCTGTTGACGGAAAAGGGGGACATTTTGTTTGCGGAAGAGACAGTCGGACTATCAGTTGAACAAGTCCTCACATTTTTTTCGAATGACAGTCCCCGAGATGATCTGTGGGTCAGGATGACACTGCTTCTAGAAGGATCCCAGAATCAGTCCCGAAGATGATCTGTTGAACGAGTCCAGAAACTGTAGTCATGTACTGCCGAATCACAGAGGTCACTCGAGAATCAGGCAATCTGAAATGTAGGATTCTCGCTGATCCAGCGAACTGTTGTGCACATGATCCTCCGAATCATGCTGAGGCCATCTCACGAGAGCTTTGCATGGCTATCTCGTAACATTCTTTCACGTCTACTCGTTATAGATTTACGAGCCGGCAAATTTAGAACTATCCCGGCGATAAAATACCGACCCGCAGTGTCGGGGGACCTCCCAAATATGCGTCATAGTGACCGCCCGAAGCATCGGTCACTGTGTCGCATCGTCGGCGGTTCTTCTATCGCGCTTCTTTGGTTTCTTTCAGGCGATTTGGGGGCGACACAGTGTGGTGCCCCAACGAATCCGGAGCCTACGACTTGAAACGGCCGGTTGGGGATCTCGCGACTTAATTATTCGGTTCGGATGGCATGTCCAATGGGTTAAGATAACGAGAATTAAGCTCACACGGCCAAGTCCCAGGATTGTGTATCACTGTAATGATGCAACTTCGCAAATTCAGGAGGGGCGGTGCACTCAGGCGAGATCACTGTCAGGACGGGATGGCGAGGACAGCGACAGACCGGCCTCAGAGCGTCTCCACCAATGGATCCAAACACCCAAACGCCTAAACGTGGCACTGTTTATCCAAACGGGCATTGGTGGCTGGAATGCGATCCAAAACTAGGGTGTGACGGTCCAAAAATAGACCATCCTCACATATTCTAGTCGCCTAATCGACCTCGTGTCCATGACACGCGATTGCTCTAGTTTTGGATCTTCAACGGCAGGGCCGCTCCAAACGGGCCCGTTTGGAGGCGCGCCACTCCAAACAGACCTGTTTGGATGCGCCTCCAACCGTTTGGCAAACCCCTGGTTCCATTTTGAGCCAACCTACGCCAATGGAAAGCGTGACCCGTGGC
>Ga0209831_1004334_pt1 | contig 11167 bp, 10 predicted proteins | sample Maine_Asex4_meta_FD_187451 | JGI IMG/M metagenome (GOLD analysis project Ga0209831, IMG submission 187451) | Marine algal microbial communities from Maine, USA - Maine_Asex4_metaG (SPAdes) (version 2) | ecosystem: Host-associated > Algae > Red algae > Unclassified | place: Maine, USA | collected...
TGCTGGCGAACAAATTGGTAAAACGTGGCTACCTTTAGAGGAAGAATCTGAGGGAACTCAGAAGCTATTCGTTTTAGGTGGTCTAATATTAAGAGCTATCCTCAAAGGCAGAACGATTATTATTGATGAATTTGAACGAAGTTTACATCCTTACATCAGCCAATACATTATCCAATTATTTAATAATCCAAAGATAAATACCCATCAAGCGCAATTGATTATTGCAACGCATGATACCAATTTACTGACCAAGGATACTCATTTGCGTAGAGACCAGATTTGGATAGTGGAGAAAAATAGCCAAGGTATTTCCGAGTTAATTGCCCTCTCAGATTTTGCAGACTTAAGACCAAATAGCCCTTTTGAAAAATGGTATTTGAGTGGTAAATTTGGCGGTGTACCAGGGATTGAAAGCTTAAATTTTGAATTAAATTTACCAAATGAGGCGGCATAAAAGAGAGCAAAGATATACGCATCCTCGCATTCTAATTATATGTGAAGGCGAAACCGAAGAACAATACTTCAAAGGGATTTTGCAAGATGCTGATCTAAAAAAACAACTTTCTGCCATTCGGGTAAGTGTAATCACAGGTAAAGATTCAAGTCCTTTAAAATTAGTCAAAGAAGCTATTAAAAAGAGAGCAGCAGAAAAAAAAGAAGGCAATCCCTTTAAGCATGTATGGGTAATTTTTGACCATGACCACCACCCAAACAGAAAAGAAGCTTGGGAAGCTGCGAAAAAAAATCAAATACAAATTGGTTTTTCCTCCATAGCTTTTGAACAATGGTTTCTATTACATTTTTCAAAATCAGCTAAAGCCTTTGCAACGCCCAATCAACTGCAAAAAGAATTACTAAAATTCTATCCCACTTATCAAAAAGGACAAGCAAATGATTTTGCATTTTTAAAAAATAACCTAGTTAAAGCCTTTACCAATGCTAACTGGTTACGAACGATTAAACTACAAGAAAATAGTTTAGTCTACGACCAAAATCCTTGGACAGACGTAGATATATTGGTGGAAAAGCTAATAAACGGCAATTTCTAATAAAAACTACAAAACATAAACACACAAACTTTTTACACGCTATATTAAGTCTCCTCAATCCTTAAAATCCCCACCATTCTCAATAAGTCGACGATAAAATCGAATACCATTCTCAAACTCACTTTTCCCTACCCGCTCATCAATCCCATGAAAGCAAGTGAGGTTTTTAGCAGTAATATGAAAAGGAGAGAACCGATATACATTTTTGCTAATAGCAGAAAAATGCCTAGCGTCTGTAGCACCAATCACCAAAGAAGGGGAAGAAAGAATATCTGGAAAAACCTCTTTAATAGAGCGTTCTACTAGCTCATATTCCGCATTTTCAGTAGAGGAAACAGGAGAAGGATTGAATGCTTGACCTACGACCTCCACTTGAATACGTTCATCATTAATGGTTGTAGTAACGTGTGCGACTACGTCTTCGACAGTTTCTCCCGGAATGATTCTAAAATTCACGATTGCACGAGCCGTCGTGGGAATTACATTTTCTTTGATGCCTGCTTCAAAAATCGTAGGAGAAGTAGTCGTTCTAATATTCGCATTTCCAGAATTGGTTTTAGCATATTCATCCAGAAGAAGCGAAGTAAATAGCCATCTATTACTAAAAGCTAGTCTAGCAGAAAAGTCCATTTCTGGACCCAATTTGTCCATGAAGCGAGCTAGAACAGGATTTATGGAAGCAGGCAGGGGATTTTGTTTTAGTTGATAGATAGCATTGGACAATACATCTATAGCCGTTTCTTTAGCAGGGGAAGAAGAGTGTCCGCCTACCATACCAATGACTAATTCTAGTGTCAAATAGCCTTTTTCTGCAATACCAATTAAAGCCGTTTCTTGTTTAATACCGGGTATTAAATCTTTAATGATTGCCTGCCCTTCGTCTAATACAAAAGCGGCTTCCACCCCTGATTCTTCTAAATAATTGGCAATGGGAACAGCGCCACGAGTCCCTGATACCTCTTCATCATGCCCAAATGCCAGATAAATATCTCTATCGGGTTGAAAACCTTCTCCTAGTAATTGTTCAACCGCTTCCAAAATACCAATTACGCCTATCTTATCATCCATCGTTCCTCTACCATAAATCGTGTCGTTTTTAATACCTTCCGTAAATGGATGGACGGTCCATGCTCGCGGAGAGGCGATAGGCACCACATCTATATGTCCCATCAATACAATGGGTGCCTCGGATTTTTTCCCTTTCCACTTATACAAATGGCTAAATTCATTAAAAATTTTATGGTCTAATTGCTTATGCACCATCGGGTAATTGGCTACCAAAAATTGATTAAATTGTCGAAACTGGGTAGAATCAAAATCCGCTTCGTCTTCAAAGGAAACGGTTCTGATAGAAAGGGCTTCTATAAAGCGATCAACTGCCCCTGTTGGTATAGAACTTGGTGGAATAGCTGCTACCTGTAATTGTTGCGACTGAAAAGTCCAAGTATTATAGAAAAGGATAGCTCCCAATAGGAGTAGTCCGATAAATATAAGGAGTAGGATTTTTTTCATTTTTTGAATATTATAATTCCGAGGAGGTTAGCGTTTCTAACGCTGCCGCAATATAATAAAAAGCTTTATCTAAGAGTTTAGAAAAATGATTTTAACTTCTGGTACACACAGCCCAAAAGATTCTTTTTCTGCTTATATTCCATTTAATTTCAACCCTGAGTTAGCGAATCAGCCGGTTCAATTCGAGCTATACTTTATTGTCAATCAAATCCGATATATGTACAGCTGTTCTTTTTTACACAATACCGTAGAGATGGAAAAATTGCTTTTTTACCCACAAGGCAGAGAAGCTAAATTATTTGTTATCCCTAAAAGAAGAATCCGATGGGACACAAAAATTATTTGTTTTAGGCGGTTTAATTTTAATTCTAGATTTCCAATCTTCCATTTTCTCAATCATTCCTTCTACTCGTTCTATTAATTCATCTTTGTTAGATGCTGACAGATCACTTGGTTTTATTTGTTCTAATGATTCCTGTAAATCTAATTCTTTTTGTTCTATACTGCTTAGTAAGTTTTCTATTTTCGTTTTCTTCATTTTTTTAAGGATTTTATTGCTGACCACATAAGCAGTAGCACGTTCTCTTTTTAGAACAGTTACAAAAAAAGGTTATTTTTGTAAGAAAAGCGACCGCCTATGGCTTATAAAGATTTTAAATTTGTTGATTTAAAAAAAATTTTGGTGTTCGACAAACAACGGGGAAACTGTTTAAAACTACTTTGCCAAATGTAATACCTTCTGAGCGTTTACTAAGATCCTTAGAGATGGCTAAAGAATTCCCTTTGACAACGGAAAAAGCCATATCAGTGGCCATCGTTTTTCCAGTATTGCAAGAAATTAAATTAAATAACAGAAAAACCATCGAACTATTTTCAGGAGAACGATTAGTAGCTGATAAATCTAAAGGTTTAACGGGGGAATGTGATTTTATTTTTGCCAAAGCCCCTGGTTCTAAAGAATTGATTGCCCCTGTTGTAAATATAACAGAAGCAAAAAGAGGAGATATAGATAATCCGAATTCTTTGGCCCAAGCTGCGGCACAATTGATTGGGGCCAGAATCTTCAATCAGAAAAATGACTTAATTATTGACCCTATTTATGGTGCTTGTACGAGTGGACATGAGTGGGTTTTCCTAAAGCTGCAAGGTAAAGTGATTACTATTGATAAAAATAGATACCCAATAGTTAATTTAGTCGAACTATTAGGGGTTCTCCAATATATTATTGATTTGAATACTCAAAAACAGGTTAAGGTTGATTTTATTACGAGCAATTAATTTTATCTATATGTTTTCGCCTCTCCCCACTTATCATTCATACAAATAATCCTACATTACTTAACAAACAAAAAATATGGAAAAGAGCATATTCACGCTAAGACCCACTGATGAATTTATAGAGTTAGTAAAACTCTTAAAACTCCAGCAAATCGCACAAACAGGAGGTCATGCGAAGATAATGATCACAGATGGACTAGTAAAATTAAATGGGGAACAAGAGTTACGGAAGAGAAAAAAATTACGAGCAGGCGATGTCATTGAAGTGGAAGACTTTACGATAGAGATAGCATCGGCAGGATAGGAAAGGACAAAAAAAAAGGCATTGCTCCAAAATTTGGAGCAATGCCTTTTACAATTCTATAAGTAAGCGCGTAAATTACTTACGCAGATATGTCTAGTATCTGCCACCACCGCCGCCGCCACCGTAACCACCACGACCACCGCCGCCGCCGCCACCGTAACCACCACGACCACCGCCGCCACCACCTCTGTTTTCACGAGGTTCTGCTTGCTTTACTACGATAGTACGACCGTCAAATTCTTGGTCATTCAAATCGTCGATAGCAGCTTGTGCTTCCGTGTCATCTGGCATTTCCACAAAACCAAAACCTTTCGATCTGCCTGTAAATTTGTCCATAATAATCTTTACGGAATCAACAGCTCCATGAGCTTCAAATGCGTTACGCAAATCCGACTCTTGAGTATCGAAGTTTAATTTTGCAACAAAAATATTCATAAAAATAAAAATTAACAATTCCCACGATTGTGGGAATAAAATAAAAAAAAGAATGTTAAATGAAAAACTAAGGAAGGAAAGAAAACCAAAATAGGAAAGAAAACCTTTGAACTTAATAAATTCATAAAAAAGACGTATTATGTCTTTCTATACTTATAAGACACCAATTAATACGATAAGTCACATTTAATGAAAATTATTAATAAAAGTATTTCCTATTCTATACTAGACTTAGCCTTAGTCTCTGAAGGAAGTACGCCCAACGACACTTTTAAGCATAGTTTAGAACTAGCGCAGGCAGCAGAAAATTTAGGTTATACTCGTTATTGGTTAGCGGAACACCATAACGCCATCAGTATTGCTAGTTCCGCCACGGTCGTCCTAATAGGCTATGTTGCCGAAGGAACAAAAACGATAAGAGTGGGTTCAGGCGGTATTATGTTACCCAACCACTCCTCCTTGATTGTAGCAGAACAGTTTGGTACACTGGGTTCTTTATATCCCAATCGTATAGATCTAGGATTAGGAAGAGCACCCGGAACCGATCAAGCAACTGCTTTGGCGATTCGCTCTGACCATATTCAAGCCTTATATAAGTTCCCAGAAGAGATTGATACGATTCAACAATACTTTTCTTGTGATAATAGTGCCGCTAAAGTGCGCGCACCCGTTGCAGAAGGCGTGCAGATGCCACTATATATATTAGGATCTAGTACAGATAGTGCCTATTTAGCAGCAAAGAAAGGCTTACCTTATGCTTTTGCCAGTCATTTTGCTCCAGCTCAATTAATGAACGCTTTGGCTATTTACCGCAACAACTTCCAGCCTTCCGATTCCTTAAAAGAACCTTATACTATAGCTGGTATCAATGTGGTTGCGGCAGATAGTGAAGAAGAAGCAAAAAAAATGTCTACTACTTTAATCCGTGCTATTCTAGGCATTTTAACAAATAATCGGGCTTGCTTGCAGCCACCGACAGCAATGACGGCAGAATTACATAAAATTGCGCAGCATCCTGCTATTCGGCAAATGTTGCAGTATTGCTTTGTAGGAAATAAGGAACAGGTCCAACAACAAACCCAAGCCTTTTTAGCGCAAACGGAAGTGGATGAACTAATAGTGGCTACGCATGTATATGATTCTAAGGACCGAATACATTCCTATGAATTATTTGCGGAGGCTATGGAGGAGTTAAATAGTTAGAAGGATGAGGGCGACTTAAAAGTGCCAGATTTTGAAAATCTGGCACTTTTTGCCCACTTTTTAGAAAAGAGAAGTAAAAAAGAGATAAACCTCTTTTACAAATAACGAAATTTCGTCGTTTTTAAACGAAATCTATTTCTTTTCCCACTTCTATATTCTTGCTTCTCTGTTTTAAAATACACATTACTTGGAGACTATTCCCATCATACCCAAATCCAAAGCAATTTTTTTCCCATCTTCTCTAATAGATTGATAAATCGCTTCTACAATAACCATATCTCGCTTACCCATTTCTCCGGGTACTAAATTAGGTGTACCATTTAGAATGTGCTTTGCAAAATCATCCATTTGTAACTTTTGCTGGCTTTCGTGAGGAAATTTTAAAATTTCCCCATCAGAAGTCCGACCGCTTAATGGACCGTAATTATTGGCAGGGTTCAATTCTATCCATCCTTTTTCAAAATTGGTAAGATGGCGATTGATATTGACATTATGAGAAGTAAAAACATTGCCAAATGCACCATTTGGAAATTGAAATTGTGCGGTAATAGTTTCATCGGTATCTTTAAAATAGTCGGGTCTAGTGCTGAATTCTTGTGCGCTAACGGATATAGGATTTTGCCCAGCTCCATAAATCGCACTTTGAATAGAATAAACGCCCATATTCATCAATGCACCACCACCAGACAATGCTTTATTTAATCGCCATTGCTCAGGATTACTACCTGAATAATAACCTGCATCAGAAGCGACATAGCGTACAGCCCCATAGGGTTTTTCTCTTACTAATCGCTGTAATTCTTGGGTGTAGGGCTCAGAATGTAATCTATAGCCCACACTCAATTTCACTCCTGCTTGCTTACAAGCATTTATGATGGCATCACATTCTTCGACACTAACCGCCATAGGCTTCTCACATATTACATGTTTGCCTGCCTTGGCTGCACGGATACAAAAATCTGCATGCATAGCATTCGGCAACACTACATATACTATATCAATCGCATCGTTTTGTGCGATAGTATCGAAATTTTCATAGTTATAGATGTTTTCTTGGGGGATGCTATATTTGTCCGCCCATATTTTTTCTTTCTCAGGCGTGCCAGTAACAATACCTGCCAAATGACAATGTTGAGTATCTTGCAATGCGGGTGCTAATTGGCCCTTACTATAACTGCCTAAACCAACTAAGGCTACTCCTAGTCTTTTAGCATTCTTAGTAGTACTAGTACTAGCACAAGCTGTTGGATTGCTGATGAGCGCACCTAAGCCTAAACCTAGTGTGGCATTGAAAGATCTTCTAGATATTTTTTTCATAATTGACTTTTATATACTCAAATTTCGCTGAAATTAAATTCAAAATAGAATAGATTACCTAATTTATTTTTAAAAAGTTAGATTTGCGTTAAATAGATAAGGCAACGTAAATAAACAACCTAAAGACATAGGTAAGTATTCAATGAGTAAATGACGAAATAAATAAAGGAGGAGTGGGAATAACTTCCTTCAACCCTGAACGCTTGGGGAGAAAGGTTTCTCCTAAACGTTTTTTTTGAAACACAAAAGGCATAAAAGTTCACAAAAGGGTTTTCACAAAAGTTTTTTTGTAACACCTAAGACGTGAAATAAGTACCTAACTATAAGAACTTTTGTGAAAACTCTTTTGTGAACTTTTGTGCCTTTTGTATTTCAAAAAAAACGTTTAGGAGAGAATTTTTATATGTTGAGTACATACGACAATAGTAGCTAAAAAAACATGAAAAAATCAATTTTATTATTTGCACTGAGTGCTTGCGCTTTTTGTGTATTCCTTACGAACTGTAAAAATGAACAAGCAACAGTAGCCGAAGAAGTGGTGGAAGAGGAAGAAGTTGATAAGCAATATCTCTATGCCAGTAATTTATACAAAGAAAATTGTGTTGCTTGTCACGCAGCCACTGTCACCAAGTTTATCGACCGAGATTGGTTGCATGGCAATTCTTGGAATGAAGTCAATCGCTCTATACGTTACGGACATACTTTTATGGAAAAGGTGGGTTTTGTTAAAACCTTTCCGGATTCGGCATTTAATAAATTGACGGATTATCTTTTGGTTCGTTTGGAACAAGAAACCATCGAATCTTTCCCTACAGAAACAGATTATTCAGGCATAGTGAAATCGGAAAATCTAAACTTTACCTTAGATACCATTGTAAAAGGCTTAGAAATTCCTTGGGGTATCGACTTTTTACCAAATGGTGATTTGTTAGTCACAGATAGAAACGGTAATTTTTATCGACAAAAAGAGGGCGCCGAAAAAGTATTAATTAAGGGTACACCTAAGGTACATTACGAGGGGCAAGGTGGTTTATTAGATGTTAAAGTACATCCTGATTTCCAAAATAATCAGATCATTTATCTTGCCTATTCTAAACCAAATGGGGGTAAAAAGGAAGCATCTACGGCACTGATGATGGCTAAACTAGTCAATGATGAATTAGTAAACCAAAAGATTATTATGAATGCGCTGCCCTATACGGATAAAAAATACCACTTTGGGTCCCGCATCGTTTTTGATAATGATGGGCATTTATTTATAAGTATCGGAGACCGTGCCAACAGGGACCAGAATCCGCAAGACTTGTCTAAATACCCAGGGAAAATACATCGCTTTAATGCTGATGGTAGTATCCCTAAAGATAATCCTTTTGTGGACACGGAAGGGGCTATTTCTTCTATTTGGTCGTATGGCCATAGAAACCCACAAGGTTTGTTTTTCGATAAAGAAACAGGTGTGCTGTGGGAAACCGAACACGCGCCTAGAGGAGGCGATGAGGTCAATATTATCCAAAAAGGCTTAAATTATGGTTGGAATGAAATTTCCTACGGCATCAATTATAATGGAACTGTTTTTACGAATACCACGCACAAAGATGGGATGGAGCAACCTGTTTTTTATTATATGCCTTCTACCGGGACTTGTGGTTTAATAAAAGTTACCAGTGATAAATATCCTGCTTGGAAAGGAGATTTATTAGCAGGTTCCCTACGGTTTAAATATATTTCTAGGTTAAAGATGGAGGGTCAGCAAGTAGTCGGCGAAGAGCGTGTTTTAGAAAATATTGGCCGCCTAAGAGATATAAAAATGGGGAATGATGGATATATTTATTTTACAGTGGAAAATCCGGGGCTTGTCTTTCGGATAATGCCTACGCAAGAGGCTATTTAAAAATAGTTATTTACAAAAAGTAAAAATTTGAATAAAATTCAAATTTTTACTTTTCACACAAGCCTCAGACAGAGAAATGCTGCTATACAAAGATAGTCAGCTATAAAACTATAGTTCAATACCTAATCGTTTGAATAAAATATTCCGCAATGCTTTTAATATCTTTACAATTTCAAAAATCTCTTCGTCAGTGGTCGAATAATCTTTGCTAATTGCATACTCTTTACCTTTCAAAACCATAAAATACCAAAATCGTCCAACTACATAACAGCCATAAATCACTTCTTCATTATCATTTTGTTGTTGTCCCGCTAACATAGCTGCTAGGTTCTGTCCTGCTGGATCGCCATTGCTGTTGATATCCTTTTTATATTCATGGAAACTAAAATAAGGGACTTTTGGTGCATAATACCCACTGGCAATTGTTCCATCTGGCTTCCCCACTAGTTCATATTCTCCAATAATACCTGAAAGGGGACGTTGAGCAAACCAATTGAGTTTGTAAAATACCGTAAAGTTTATAGAACCAAATATAGGCCCAATAAAATTAATCAACAATTCTTGATCATTCCAAACATCAATATTATCTATTAATCTTTTTTGATATATTTTTGCCACCATCTTTTCCTCTTCATTTAATTCTGGTAATTCGGAAAGCCAAGTAGTGAGTGCTTCATGTTTTCGCACGTTACGCAATTCAAAGAGGTCATACATCTTTTCTTGCGTCATATCATTAAAAGATAATTTGGTTACTTCTTTTTGCATATTTTTATAGTTTGATAGACTCTAAAAATACGATGATTTTTGATTGTAAAGAATCATAGTGAAGATTTGAGACAATATATCTTATGCGTTTACCCTGTTTAAATATTGATGTATTTTTAAAAAATTGAAAATAACTTCCGCTTCTATCACTCAACTATATTAACTTCCAACACCACACTACTCCGTTCTTTAGATACTTTAGAATTGTAGCCAATACGCATCAAATAATCTCCAGAATAAACCGCTTTTTCATCTAGCAGAGTGCTCGTATTTGGATAAAGATTCAATTCTTTAATTTGGTATTTTTTATCCGCATCCAAGCCTTTTAGTTTAACAGGTTCAACAGAATAATTAATTTTATAGCGATTGTCTATGAGATAAGAAAATACAATCGATTTGTTTTTGTTCGGACTTACAAATTGAAAACTCGCAAAGGGTTTTTCATAAGGACTTTGTAAGCGGAACATATCTCCATGCCACACCACTTCGCTAAATCCTTTATAATTTTGAACCGCTTGTTGGCAAAACAGTTGATCATTGTCACTCAACTCCTCTACGACAATATCGAAGCCCAATTTGCCCATAGAAGCTACATCTGTACGGTATTTAATACTGGCTTTTTTATCCCAATTCGTAACGTGTGCACACATAGCGATAGCTGGATAAAAATAAGAATAGTCCCATTGCATAAATACTCTATCAATAGGGGCGGTATTATCACTTAACCAAAATTCTGTAAAATACTGCAAGGCACCATAATCTACTCTTCCACCACCACCAGAACAAAGCATGATGGGCACTTTAGGATATTTAGCCCTTACTTTTTCTAATACCTTGTATAAACCTTTCACATACTCCACATAAATTTGAGACTGCGGTAAATTTTGTTGGTTCAAGTATTCAGAGTAGGCGTTGTAGATAATGGAATTGGCATCCCATTTAACATAGGCAATATTCGGATTTTGGGTAAAAATCGTATCAAATACTCCAAAAACATGGTCTTGTACGGCTGGATTAGACAAATCCAAAACCAATTGATTCCGATAATAATATTCTTTTCGATTGGGTTGTCGGATGACCCAATCTCGATGATTTTCATATAATTCACTATTGGGATTAACCATTTCAGGTTCTATCCAAATACCAAATTGTATTCCTTTTTTGGTAGCTTCTTTTACCAAATAACCTAAGCCATTCGGGAGCTTTTTTCGGTTCTCTTGCCAATCTCCCAAACCCGCTCTATCATTATTACGGGGGTGTTTATTTCCAAACCAGCCATCATCTAGCAAAAACAAATCTACCCCTAAGCTTGCTGCACCATCAAATAAATCTACTAGTTGATTTTCTGTAAAATCAAAGAAAGTAGCTTCCCAATTGTTTAACAGCGTTAGGCGTTTTCCTTCTCCATCATAT
>Ga0209831_1004336_pt1 | contig 11164 bp, 20 predicted proteins | sample Maine_Asex4_meta_FD_187451 | JGI IMG/M metagenome (GOLD analysis project Ga0209831, IMG submission 187451) | Marine algal microbial communities from Maine, USA - Maine_Asex4_metaG (SPAdes) (version 2) | ecosystem: Host-associated > Algae > Red algae > Unclassified | place: Maine, USA | collected...
AGAGAGGGTGCGATCGCGAATTGCTGGTGCGTGTGCGCTTCCAGAGCATAAAATGCGTATTTCTTGGTCATTCAATCCATTCCCGAAAAATATAAGCACGCAGCAGCAAGACTGTCGCGCTTGTCAAATCACAAATCCAAACTGCACGTTCCAGTGAGGGTGCTACGCTAATGGCCTAGGAAGGGTGCTACGTTTCTGGCCAACCCCAGGCGTTCTTCGGGGCCGTACTGTACCGCCAGGACTTGTTGTAGCCAAAAGTTCATTGAAAAAAGAAGCAAGGAGCACAACAAAGCAAACGGTGCTTGTGAGTAGAATTCGCAGTAGCGCCGCTAGGTGAGGGGCGTGCGGCGTAACCGCGCCCTAGTGGCGCCCTAACAACGCCCTTCCGAAGGCTAACGACGCCCCCAACACGCCTCAAGTAGCACCCATAAACACACACTCACTAAAGGTAGCACCCTATGCTTTCGTGATTCTTCTGTAATAGCAGCCGCCAGTTGATCCAATTGTCTATTTAATGATCGCAGTTGGGGTCGCTACTGCCGAGTCCCCGTCAGTCTTTGTTTACTGCACAATCAAGCCCAACCACCGCCACGTCTACAACATCACCCTTCACCCTACAGGCGCTCTGCTGCCGTAAGGTACCAAACCAAGTCAAATACGTCACGCAGCCCCACGGCCTTGCGCTGCGAGACGCGACGGTAGCGGTGGGCACCGCCATCCCCCGTCGGATCACCTGCAGAGGCTGTGGCCCCTCAACAACGCGTTCTACTACCATCTCCATCACCCGGAGCTGCGTTGAGTGCAGAGGCAGCACCAGACCCTTGCTTGAACCGTACGAACATGGCAATCATGTCAGTGTCCGTAGGGACATGGCGACCATGGTCGACTGCTGACGCCGTGCTGGGCACCAGGCAATCATGAACTTGAATAGTGGAATTATCCATGCTCTATGCGCGCCCTATCTGCGCCTTGGAGTCGAGGGGCGCGGGGCGTTAACAGCGCCCGAGAAGCGCCCTAACAGTTCTTTTGTCATCCTCTTGACGCTGGCCACGTTCACGTGGCCAAGACGCTCATGCCATAGCTACAGAGAGGCCGCTGCAGCAGCATCCGACATGGGTGCCGCGTTCAGATGGTAGAGCCCACATTTCCGCGTGCCGCACGCAGCGACCTTATGGCCAATCTTGATGATGGCCTTCCCACCCTTGAATGTCACTTCCGCATCGCGTTCCTCCATCAAACTGACCGACATGAGGTTGAAGCTCATAGTAGGAACATGGAGTACCTTATCCAACTTGATCTTGCGCGTCTTCCCGTGAACGATGACGCTGCGTACGACAATTCCGACGCCCGCAGTGGCTACGGACCCCTTGTCACCCATCGTGACGCTCCGTCCCGTGGTTGTCTCGTAGTCGTCGAAGCATGCGCGCATCCAGCACATGTGTGCAGACGCCGCAGAGTCGACAAGCGACGACTTGGAGAAGTCATCGTTGTCAGCCGCATTGTCAACAAGACAGATGGCGTCGTCGCTGTCTCTACCGTCTTCAGCCGCAATAGCGGCCACCTTGTCCTTGCTATGCCTCTTGGCCTTGAGAACTGGGCAGTCGCGAGAGATGTGCCCGAATTTAGAGCAGTAGTAGCACTCGATCTTGGAGCAGTCACCACGGCGGCCTTGACCTCGATAATTGGCGCCGACGAGTGCCATGTCGCCAATGTGCTTGGTCGCTGGTGACGTGTCCGCCTGACGCCGCTCCTCCTGAATCAAGCGGCTCTTGACAAATTCGAGGCTCAGCTCGCTCTCGCCTTTGGCGTCCAGGGCCACCAGCATGTTCTCGTACTTTGACGTCAGGCCGTTGAAAAATGCCCATGGCGACATCTATCTCCGTCACCTCACCGCCCATTGCCTTGAGGTTCTCACCGAGGTTGTGCACGCGGTTGATGTAACCCAGCATGCCTTCGCCGACGTTCATTGCGACGGTGTAGAGCTCGGTTCGCGCCTTCATCTTGTTCATCAAACTCTTGCGCTGGAAGACACCTTGGAGCGTCGACGACATTTCCGCCGTCGTCTTGCAGTCCGAAACTTGCTCGAGCTGCTCATATCAAAGGGTGAGCCCGATGATGGCGCCCACCTTCGTGTCTCGACGCTTCCATGAAGCCAAATCGCAGTCCTCCACGTCCGTCGGCTTGCTGTCTTCATCAAGCATGTAGTCAAGCTCGCGCAGCGCTAGAATCATCTTGATGCGCTGACGCCACTCATGGAGGTTCGTCTCCGTCAACTTTCCGATCTTGATGACGCCCATGCCGGTAGCGCCTCCATCCATGATGTCTGTTTGTCGTAGCGCCCGACCTTGCCGAGCCTTGCGCCTTGACCGTCACGTCCTTGAACGAGTTTGACCCCGTCTTCCTTCCACTTGCCGCGACTGCCGCCACACCATCTGGCACACCTTGCCCTTGTCACATTCCCGGCTCTGTGCCCAGAAATTTCCAGTTAAAGCTGGTTGGCTTTGCAGGGGGTCGCAGATTCAAGTCTCACAAGTTGACGACTTGGAAGGAAATCAGTCGCAGGAGCCTAGGGATTGGCTTTTTACATGAGACCAGGCGGCTTGCCGTCCTGTGAAGTTAGGGGAAGAGTTGGACGATAATTTTGAACTCCCCAGGACCATTCACACCGGTATTGTGGCTGTAGCCGAAAGGGACAATATTCGAATCCCAACAATTCCCTCGCAACCCGCCCCCCCCAACAATTCCCGTCTCACTATAGTCCTCCAAGTACGAGCAACGCGTCATCTGGAATGTCTCCAATAGCTCCGCATCTAGTAAGATGACTTCGCCCTGGGCTGAGGACGAGATTGCCGTGGCCGCCGCGCCCTCCGCCCCCTTCATGCCCTCCTCTCCCGCTGCTCCCGCCGTGCCCACCGCGTCATCGCGCCTGAACCATGAGCTGCCACACCCGCAGCACGAGCGTCAGCGGCCGAAAAGCCTGTCGCATTGGGCGCGCCCGAAGCAGGAGCAGCTGGCACGTCTGCCGTTCCATCCTCTGCGGCGGCGGGCGCTGTTGGCACAACTGAGCCTCCCGGCTCGGCAGGGGCACGACGCAGTCGATGATGGTAGCGAGCGGTGAGTCGCTTTCTCGTCCAGTCATTGAGCTCATACAGGCGCTTGCCCCGCGTGGCGGTGCTGATCACATAGCGCCAGATGCGAAAGAATCCGTGGGCATCCAAACAGAGGAAGCTGTGGGGAATCTGGTCGGGGTGATCTACCGCGCGCCGCACGATTGCACGCACCTACCTGACATTCGGTATTATCTTGGGAATTATCGTGCCGCCAGCTCCCTGCCGGTATCTCCTGCGCTCGCGCTTGCCGTCCTCTTCCACGCCGGCAGGCCTCGTAGCGTGCCGCAGCACCGACCGCAGGCGCTTCATGATGCCGGCCGGTACGACCCCGACCGTCTTTGTCTGCTGCCTCAGCAGCACCGCGGTGAAGGCGGCCAAAGCACACGCCACTTTGGCCACCTTGTTGGCGCGGTGTCGGTGGTGCTGCCGCAGCTTGTAGTTCAGCCAGGGGTGGCCGCTCACGTTAGCGCAAGACTCAATGAAGACGTTCCCGCTTTTGACCTGCTGCGTGGCTGATGCATTGAGAGCGGCGTGCGCGCGGTGGAGCACCGTGACACTCCTTGGGGGACAGATGCTCAGGCGGAAAGATGACCCTTCACAACGGCTGGTTGGTCCGCTCGTCGTCAGGCAGCTGAGGCGCGTCGGCCACCAGACGCAAAGCATCGTGCGCAGCGACAATCGAGGGGTAAATGTGGCGGTCGGCGAGCCGGCAGACGGCCCGAGCGAAGACGTCCTGGCCCGATAGACGCTTGAGCTTGAAATTGAACTCATCGACTTCAACGTCGTCGAACAACAGCGGCTGCTTCTCAGATGTGTCATCGGCGCTGTCATCCGGTTCGTCCAATGTCTTTTCAGGTCCGATGATGAGCCACGTGTGCTCGATGCCACTGTCACCGGCCGGTACCGCGTGTCTCACAAGTTGACATTGACCGCGGTGGGGCCGCCGCCCGCAAAACCGCCGCCCGCAGATCCACCGCCCGCAGATCCGCCGCCCTAAGCGCCGCTGCCGCCGCCATGAAGGTGTGAAGCCTCGGGTAGTGGGTCGCTGTCAGTCGCGGCAGCGGCGGCATCGCGTGGTTCAACCGGTGCTGCATTGCCAGCCATCGGAGACGACAGGGATGTACGGGTGTGGAAGTCGAAGGGCGGATGTGGCAGCGGGTTAGGGTTGGTCCGTGAGGGGTGCAGACATGGGCTGGATAAAAAGAAGGGCGAAATGACGCAAAGGATACTAGTAGCAGGCAGGCAGGCGGTCGCCGACCCTTGTGGTGGCGCCTTCAGGGCCGGCGGGGGCTGGGCGGGGGGGCGAGGGGGTCAGCGTGGGTGGGCGCGCCGAGGCCGTGGAGAAGCGGTAAGGCGAGCAGGGAGGGAATAGCGTGTCCAACTGCCACGTACTGTCTGCCTCTGCGCCCAATGTTCAGGATCCGTGCACCGCGGAAAAGAAATCGAGGCCTTCGTGCACAGCGGCCAGGAAGTAGCAACCCCACGGCACTGCGACCGAGTCAAAGCAATGAAGTGGTGTCAGCTGCAGCACCAGCGTTCGATCCTCGTCGACTCATGTCCGCACCGTTACGTGTTCGAACATGTTTGGAGACCACATAACTCCATCCCAAAGTTGAGCAATGGAAAGCAAGAAAACCCCCCAAAAAATCGTCAGACCTCTTCCATCGATGACATACTATCAGAACATGAACAAATTTACTTGAGAAAAGTTCTTGCCACTCGAGGACACGTGGCCGATGAGTCTGCTGCATTGTGGGAGCAACGTGGAAGCAGATCAAGTCAGCTGTGTCTCGGAGTGATTAAACCGCATATTCTTCGTCATTTATTTCTGCGTCTGCAAGACGGAGAGATGATGCTGCTGGTCAGTATCGTTACGAGTGAACAGTGCAGCAGACACGCTGGCTGACTGTCGCTCGCTATTCTTACACGTAGTAGCGATTTGTGCAACGTTCTACAAATCTCATGTTCTCCGTTTTTCCGACGGTTGGTGCGTGTTGCGTCGGCTATTGTACATGCATGGGAGTTTTCCACCAGCTCTATGGCTGTTCATTACAACCACACTCCCAATCCACACTCCGCTGCCGCGCGCCTCGCCGTGAACCTCGCCAACCGGCCCCTCCATCGACTTGACACAGGGCGATGCTCGTTCGCCCGCGGCGTGCGCGCACTGCCACAACGTCTGCTTTCTCTCACTCTTCGCCCTCGGCCTCTTTGATTTCATCACTCAGCTTCTCCCCTCCCGCTTCCCTCTCGTCAGCGTCGCCGTTACCGACTTTGTCCAGCACGGTAGGGTTGACCATTGTGGCGGCTGCGGCTGACGCGGTTGCAGCCACCCCCGCCGCCTCCGTCGCCGTCTTCATGGCCAACGCCGCTGCGGCAGCCGCAGCCGCCGCCGCCCCCACCGCCACCGCCGTCGCCTGGTAGGAGGGCGGGGCCGAGGGATTCTCGGCATCTCGACCGCGTTTGCGTGATGCGGCGGATTCACCACCGCCAGAGGGGGCACCGCTATCGGTGCGCCGCCTGAGCGGTGGCAACGGAGCCATCTCGAGTGCGACCTTGACGGGCATGCCCGGCGGTGGCGTCGCTCAGGACTGGTCCCCAATGATATAGGCGGCGGTGGAGTTGACATCTTTTTTTTTGGCGGTTGCGGCGGCGTTGACGATGGGACCGCCAAGGTCATCGTCAGCATCGGCGACGTTGATGGTCATCTCCTTGCCGGCGGCGGCGGCCTTGTCGCCGGCTGCCCCTCCAGCATGCGGCGTCGCAGCCGTCAATGTCTCACCAGCAGGCGGCGTCGTGGCCGTCAACTCGGGCGCCTCATAAGACAATTGGTTTTCGTTGACGATGGCGTCATCGATGGCAGCGGCACTGTCAACCATAGCCGCGGCCACTTCGCCGACTGCATCAAAGTCGGGTGGATTAAAGGCTGTTTCAGCTCTTTACTGGGGCGCCTCATTCGGCGACTCTTTGGCATCGAAGGTCTTGCCGTCTGCAGTGTTGACGGTACCCGCGGCCGCGGCGGCCATGTCGCCTGCTGCCTCTCCCGTAGTCGGCGTCTCCGTCCACGACTTTGTCCATGACACGCTCTGCGACTTGGAAGCCGTACCGGGTGGAGTTGTGTATGGTGCTATCAAACAGGAAACTGTGCGGGGGGCCTTGTCGCGTGGCGAGTTTCCTACGATGTCCTGTCGCCACAGTGGACAATTGTACCTGGAGAACCGCGCGCGCGGCGGGCCCGGAGAGCTCCCTGCGGACAATTTCGCGTCGTCACCTGCTCATTGCGTGTCTTGAACCGGCTCCCCATAGGCACCCTGGTTGCCTGCTGCCGTGAACGACGCGCCAGGCGTGGTCGAGATCTTCACCGACTCGCCCGCTGAAGTTGGTTGCTCGGCTCGCCTGCCCGTCTGAGCGAGCAGCTCGTGGCCAGCGTACCCGCGCTCTGCATCCTCTGCGCCGGCAGAGCCCAACTCGTTCATGGTCGGTGTGATCGCCAGTGTGATGCTGGTCGGAATAATAGCCAGCGTGGTGGTGGTCTAAGCTTTGACAGAGGCGGCCCACGACCGAACAGCCTTCATTTCCTTGGCGGCGGCTTTCCGGTAGAGGCCGGCCTCTTGACGGTCTTTCTCTGCAGCGACCGCCTGGGCGTTGTTAAATGCAACTGCTATGGCACATAACCTGGAGCGTGCGTCGGCGGCAGGTAGCTCAGCTGCAGCGGCGCCAGCCGCTCGCATGTCTAAGGCGGCTTGATTGTTTTCAGCGGCTGCGTGATGCTCTGTCGCGGATACTTGTCGCTAGTCCGTGGCTGCCTGATGGTGGACCGCGGCGGCATGCCGGTCGTCCGCTGCTGCACGACGGTCGTCAGCCGTGGCTTGCTTGTCAGAGGCGTGGGAGAAGACTGCGGCATCGCGGTTGTCCGCACCGTCGTGCTGGACTACAGCCGTAGTTTGGCGGTCGTCAGCTGCGGCTTGCCTTTCAAAAGCGGCGCTTCGCCAGGCGACCTTTTGAGCTTGAGAAGCCGCTTGCTGGACTTGAACATGCGCCTGGTGGTGGTCAGCTGCGGCTTGGCGTGCGTTAGCTGCGGCGCGTTGATCATCAGCTGCGACTCGCTTGTTGCGGGACTACACTTGCTAGCCGTCGTCGTTGCCCGTGCCATCTCCTGCGACGTGGGGGGATCCGACGAGGGGGATGGACGGAAACGGGACGCAGAGCGTGACGCTACGACTTTTCCCGGTGTGAGGTGCTGCGCGAGGGCAGTGGATGGGTCCGACCATTTCCAGCTCCTTTTTTTTCTCATCGGCGCTCTAGGGCGGCGCGCCAGGCAAGCTCATGGCTCTCATGACGGTCTGCGCCGCGCGTGCTCGTTCCTCCACATGGCGACACGCTCCCACACGCAGCTGCATGTCTACCCGCGGACGTGTCCGGGTGGCGGTCACCGCCGCATCCCGCGTGCCCGGATGTCGACCGCTCTACCGGTTGTTTTGGCCAGGGGGACGTCGGGCACGGCCGCGGCTCTTAGGCACCAGAATAGCAGCCAGCGGCGGTCGATTACACCGCCTGCAGGGGTCCGGGTCGATTACGCCGCCCGCGGGAGGACTGCGGGCAAAGAGGCTCACTTGAGCTGGTCGTGGCTGGCTCACCCGATACTTCGCACGCGGGAGCGGGCACGTGGAACCGACCGGTGATTTCATGGTTCGCTCTGGGACGGGGGGCGTCTATGCGAGAGGCTGCAGGGGGGGGGGGGGGTCATTGTTCCGTGAGCCTCTTCTTTTCGGTTGAGATTTATGCATTGGCGCCATGTGCCTCGCTCCAACTCCGTGTGCAGCCACTCTTTCCCCCAACACCGTGGTCATCTGTCCGCTAGGAGTAAAAGGCAGCGTTGACTGCAAAGGGGCAGATCGAGGATGCGAGGGAGAGGAGGCGGGGATAGCGGACTGGCGTCATCCATCCACGATGGGGGACGGGCTACGGTCATCTACCGGTGCAAGCGGGAGCCGCGGGTGGGAGAAAGTGGGAGTGTTTGACGGTCTGCTTCTCGTCATAACACACTCTACCAAGCGCTGCCCTGTCTTTTTTGCACCACTCCGCCAAGCTCCCACCCTCCCTTCCGCCCTCGCCACGCGCTGCCACAGTCGAGCTCCCACCGCCCTTGCTATATGTTTTCATCGTCCCTACACCACAACAGTGACATCCGCCAATACATTTTCCGGCTAATCGAGCAAGATCTCCGAAAAGACCCCCAATAGGCTCTTCAACCAGGTGGCCAAAAGCGCGGCCGCCGCCATGATTGTTGCTGTGTGCCTGCGCAGCAGATACGCTGTTGTCGACCCCCCGTCACCACCTCAATTGGGCTGGCCATATGACGTCGACCTCGTCAGTGAAGAAAAAGGTGACGAAACTACGCCGGTAGGCTGGCTTAAGACGGTGAAGGCGGCGGCGCCCGTCCAGGAGGGCGCTGTCTGGCACTTGGGCACTCGCACGACAGAGGGCGTCGACGGCCCAACGGCTGGCGGCCAAACGGCTGGCGGCGACTCCATCGCAGCGGCCATCGCCGGCCTGCCGGCTGGCGTCGGATCCAGTGCCGTAGTCATCCACCTGATGGCTGGCGGTGGCTCCACCATGAGAGCTCGCGGTCGCCTGATCGGGGTGGTTCCCGGCTTGACGGTGGGCAGTGCAGCTAGCGCCGGCGCGTCGACCGCCGAAGAGAAGTTCATGGCGTCAGGCGGCGGCTGGGTCGCCGCCGGTGCGGCGGGCAGGGTGGATCTGACAGCAGGCGACGGATCGACAATCGCAGTCCCCTGGCTGCCGGTGGGCGGCATCTTTAACTCCGGCATCTTGACAGCCGCGGGCAGGGTCATGACGTCGGGCAGCGTCTTGGCCGTCGAAGGCGCGGCGGATCGGACGGCTCACGGCGGGTCGACCGCCGCGGTCCCAGGACACGCGGCAAGCGGGGACCTCAAAGGCTTCAAGGATGTAGGAATCCATCTTTTGACGATTCTTGCTGTTGCTTCGACTGTGGAGTGGCGCACTGCTGCGTCGCCGTCGACAGAGGCGTCACCAATTAAGCGCCTCCGCGCTGCTATCCAGTGTACAGCTCGACAGAAACACGCGGCAGCCGCTCCACGCGGCGTGGCCGCTGAACGCGGCATGACAGTTGCTGCCGCGGAGCGGATTGCGTGCGCCGCCAGCGTGGGGCCGGCTGGCTCGGGAGCAGCGGCGGTTGCCTACAGGGCAGCTGGCTCGGTCGGCTCGGGAGGTGCCGGCCTGTCCGTAGCGGCCAGTGTCGGTCGCGCATGTCGACAACAGTCGTGAATGGACGACCATGTCGTGCATCAGCGTCGCGTCAAGCAAACTGGCGCACGGTCAACAATTTCGCTGCCACCGTTGCGTCGAGCTCACAGGCGCAAGCTTTAAATTACTGGCTTCGTCGGTGCTTGTAGCCAATGTTGAGAGGCCAATAACCACCTACGCCACATGACCGGTATGACCGGCCTGGGGAGCTGAGCATCACCAGTTTAAGACCTCTTCCAGCTCCTCAGGTCGAGGCTCGTCTGAATCAAGACTGGAATTTGCCTCTCCTGCAAGTTCCTTCGTCCCCCTTCTGGGGCGCAGCCGTGGCGAATCTCGAACCCGCGACCTCTCAGAACTAAATCCAGCGCGAGCTGGGCCCTCGACCTGGTGAAACGCAATGGGGATAGGGGATGGGGGACCACGTTGAAGTGGTTGGGTGACTTGAGCTTGTGTGTGCCTTTGCGAACGTGCTTTATTGATTGTCCTAGGGTTCGACCACTTCTCTTAACCGACAGCACCTCTCAAAAGTCCCCACCGGGCCAAGTGCTCACCCCTCTTGCGCCCACACCGACGCCCACGCCCTCGCACCAAATCGAATCACTCACCAGATCAAAAGCCACTACAGTGCGTTCTCGTTATAAGAGAATCGTTTATAAAAGAATATGGGTTGCGAGTCTTCCATTCCAGTCCGTGTGGGCCACTTCTTCTTCATGTTGGGCCGAATCAGCTGCCTCTTATAACGAGAACGCACTGTAGAGCAAAGCGAAGTTCAAATCCAAACATGCCAATAGTACAGTCGTTTTACAAACACCCTGGCACTCAGCCGAGACCGGCAGTACCATAAACAAGATGCAGAATTGACAGACACGTGCAAAAGCGCACACGCCGACCCCTCCTTGAGAGCCACTGCCAGCACCCCTCGAATGCCCCATCAGTGTGCCACGGAACTAATGGGCCAACTTCTTTACACCAAATCCCACCGCGGGTCAGAGACCGCCAGATTCGGCAACAACCCGTCCTTGATGAGAGGCCCGCGTCTTCTTAAACTACGTAGCTCCCGATCCGGACACGTCCAATATATTAGTCATCATGAATCGAAGCCAACCAAGTGACGAGGCCCAAATTCGACGTGTGAAAATACAAAACCGTTCAGTACCGATCACGATCTGTATTGAAACCGATCGTCGGTTTGCTACGCAGCCCGGTTTCGGGAAAGATTCCAATCGTTGCCATCCGCCACCTGTTGGATCCGGCGTCGGTGTCGGCCGAGTTCGAATGCCGCAGGCGCGCGAAAGTGTGACCATTTCGGCGTGGCAGCTCTCTGTCGTTGCGGTCGGCATCTCTTAGCATTGGAGCAGCGAAGCCTCGCGGCCCGGATGGCCTTCTTCAACGGCTCGTGACAGTGGTATTGCATGAACCATACCCCCGCCGCCGCATCGCGCATGCCTTAACATAGCACTGGTTCCGACACGCAGGAAATTGCAGCCAGGCATTCGCCCCGCCCTCCCTTCCCCCCCGTTATGACCAAATATGGCAGGGTCTCCGACGGACAGGGCGATTTTGAGGCCCTGTGCCTGTCACGTCTCCCCTCCCCCCATCGCATGGACCCAAATCGCCGGTGTTTTCCACGCACAGGACGTGTCCGGTGCCACGCGCTCGTCGCCCCTCCCCCCCCCACGAAAGAACCCAAATTGTCAGTGTTTTCCACGCGCAGGACGTGTCGGGGGCCAGGCGCTCGTCGCGCCCCCCCCCCCCCCCCCCCCCCC
>Ga0209831_1004337_pt1 | contig 11164 bp, 14 predicted proteins | sample Maine_Asex4_meta_FD_187451 | JGI IMG/M metagenome (GOLD analysis project Ga0209831, IMG submission 187451) | Marine algal microbial communities from Maine, USA - Maine_Asex4_metaG (SPAdes) (version 2) | ecosystem: Host-associated > Algae > Red algae > Unclassified | place: Maine, USA | collected...
TCTTTACAGAATGTGCCCGTACGGCCCGCAAACGCACAATCGGCGCACTCGTTTTTCTGAGATTATCTGAGAATCCTGAAGAAAATCTCGATAACTCACTGCTCTGGGCTACTTTACCACATGAGACAACTGAGAAGGGAAGAAAATCTCAAGAAAACGGAGAATCTCGATTCCGCACGGACCTGGCGGCCAATGGTGCGTCGAAGATACGCACTCAGCAGCTGTTTGATGCTGTTCTAGACCAATGGTTGGTCTGTTTTACAAAGCTGTCCCGGTCTTGGCCGATGAGGACAAAATTGGGGGATCAGCAATAGTTTCGCGGGTACTCTTCCTCCATGCGCACCAAATCGAATCACTGACCAAATCAGAAATCACGAGAGCAAAGCGAAGATCAAATCCAAAACATTCCAAAAGTAACGCCCCAAGATGACCCAACACGAAAGTGTGCAACTTGACCACGTCTTGCAAATGTACAATGTGGGGTACCATAAGGGTCACCGACCATCATCCATCCGCGAACCGCCAGTGGAGTTGGCGACGAGCATCACAGTCCAATACTCCTCTTGCTTGTTGCCGCGGCGGTTCTTGTATTCAGCAAAGCCCCCTGGCCTCGACATGCTTGTCGTGCTTGGTCTTGCCGAGCTCCTTCGTCATCGGGTCCGCCACTATGTCGTCCGTTGCACAATGCTGCAGTGTCAACTTTTCCGTCGTGATGGCCTCGCGCACAAAGTGGTGGCGAATGTCGAAGTGCATGGTACGCTTGTGCTCAACGGGGTTCTTGGAGAAGTCAACGCACCCGCTGTTGTCGATCTTGATGTTGATCGGCCCGCCCGAGATCGCTGTCCGCAGCCCTTGAGATGCCACGCTTTGCACGAGCTTGTTCAGCCGAACAGCTTCCTTGCTGGCCTCACATAGAGCCATGTACTCAGCTTCCATCGTCGACAGCGCCACCGTCTTCTGCAACTTAGAACCCCTGCTGACGGCTGCTCCGCCAAAGATGAAGGTGAAGCCCTTCGTAGAACGTCGCGTCTCGTGGTCACCCGCCCAGTCGGCATCACTAAAGCCTTGTAGAACACAGGAAGAGTTCTTGTCGAAGACCAGCCACTTGTCCATCGAACCCTTGACGTACCGTAGAACGCGCTTGATCGCCGCCCAATGCTCCTTGCCGTAACACGAGACAAACCGACTCAGCTTCCCGACGGCAAAGGCGAGGTCAGGACGTGTCCCGACCATCAGGTACATAACACTGCCGACGGCTTCGCGGTAGGGCAGCGCGTCGTCGCTCTCCTCGGCCTTAACCAGCTGCAGGCCCACCTCCAGCGGCGTTCCGATCGGGTTGCACTCCGCCATCCCGAACTTCTCCTGCACTTGCCCCGCGTACTTGCCCTGCGACAGCTTGAGGGTGCCCAACGCCTTGTCACGTCTAATCTCTAGCCCGAGGATGACCTTTGCCTCGCGTAGATCCTTCATGTCAAAACGCTTGTGCAGAGCGTCCTTAATCCTGCAGATCGCCGCCAGGCTTGATGCCACCAACAGAAAATCGTCGATGAAGACCAGGACGATGATGATTTCGCCGTCATCCATTAGGAGGTAGAGGCATGCATCCGGGTCGATGTTATCGAACCCCTGTGACTTGAGGAACTCGTCGAGGTTGGCGCACCACATCTTGGGGGCTTGCTTCAGCCCATACAGCGCTTGGAGGAGACGACACACCTTGTGAGGATACGTCGGATCGACATAGCCGTCTGGCTGCTCCATGTTGACCTCCTCGTCAAGGTCGCCATTGAGGAATGCCGTCTTGACGTCCATCTGATTTAGCTCCCGCCCGTTCGCCGCCGTCATCGCCAGGATGCATCGGATGGTGGTGAACTTGGCCACCGGCGCGAACGTCTCGTTGAAGTCGAGCCCCTTGATCTGCCGGTTTTCCATGAAACACAGGCGCGCCTTGTGCCGCGTCGTGTGGTTCCCATTGTTGTCAACATCGTTCTTGACCTTGTACACCCACTTGCCCTTCAGCACGCGTCGAATGGCCGGGCGATCCGTCAAGCGCCAAGTCTTGTTTTTGCGGATTGCCTCCATCTTCTCGTCCATGGAAATCTGCCACTCAGCCGATTGTTGCCCTTGAACGGCTTGCGCGTACGTCGTGGGCGCCTCGTGAGCAACCAGACTCTCCGGGCGCCAGTACTCGACAGGTGGTCGCCGCGCTCTACCGCTCCGACGCAGCGTGTCTTGAGAGCCGCCACTACCTTGATTGTCGTCCGCGGACTTGTCAGATCCATCGCCTTGCTTGTCATCCTTGTCATCATTGTCAGCATCTACGTCTTCGCCGTCGCTTGCAGAGCGTAAACCCGTCTCGACTTTGACAACTTCGTCTCCGGGAAGCTCCTCCGCATTTTCTGCGACCTCGCTTACGTTCGTCTCGGCGAACACGACGCTTCGTTTCTTGACGACCTTGCCGTCTCGAGGGTGACCTTGTAGGCCTTGCTGCCGTCGGGATAGCCGAAGAAGACCCCCTCCGCCGCCTTGTCGCCAAACTTGCCGTCGATGTGCCTCTTGTGCAGCACCACCCTGCATGTCGACCCACACACCCGCATGTGGCTTACGTTGGGATTATTCCCGGTCCACAGCTCAAAAGGTGTCTTGCCGACGGGAAGCGCCCGGCTGGTGACGCGGTTCTTGATGTAGACCGCCGTCTTGATGGCATCCGCCCAAAGATCCTGATCGACGTCCTCGTTTCGCATCATGGTGCGAGCCATCTCCACGAGAACTCGGTTGAGCTGCTCAGCAACCCCGTTCTGCTGCGGCGTGTCGGGCACCGTGGTCTGGTGCGTCGTGCCGCTGTCATCGAGAAGAGCCTTGAATGCGTTCGACACATACTCGCCGCCATCGTCGGAGCGCAGGATCTTGATCTTGGTTCCGGTGTGCAGCTGGGCCTTAGTCAGCCACTTCTTGTACTCAGAGAGCAGATCACTCTTCTTCTGCAGGAAGACCACGTTTGTCCAGCAGGAGAAGTCGTCGATGAAGGTGCCAAAGTAGAGCGCACCGCCACGCGACGGCTCCGACATAGGCCCGCCCAGATCCGAGTGCACGAGCTGCAGGCGCTTGGTCACTAGACCTCCTCCTGCGCTAGACATAGGCGTCATAGCCGCCTTCCCATACACGCACGGCTCGCAGACGTCCTTGACCGCCATGAATGAGCACTTGAGTCGATCGATGTCCTTGTTCTTGATAATCCGCTTAACGCCAGCCACGTTGACGTGCCCAAGGCGCTCATTTCAGAGCTGAAGAGAGGCCACCTCAGCAATATCCGACAGTGGGGCCATGTCCAGGTGGTAGAGCCCGCTCTTCCGCGTGCCGCACGCAGCGACCTTGTCGCTAATCTTAATGATTGTCTTACCGCCCTTGAATGACACTTCCGCACCACGCTCCCCCATCATGCCGACCGACATGAGGTTCAAGCCCATAGCAGGAACATAGAGTACCTTCTCCAAATTGATCTTGCGCGTCTTGCCGTGAACGATGACATTGAGCACGACGGTTCCGACGCCCACCGTGGCTACGGAACCCTTGTCACCCATGGTGACGCTCCGTCCCGTGGTCGTATGGTAGTCGTCGAAGCACCTGCGCATCCAGCACATGTGTGCAGACGCCGCAGAGTCGACAAGCCACGACTTGGAGATTTCATCGCTGTCAGCTGCATTGCTCACCAGACAGATGGCGTCGTCGCTGTCGCTACCATCGTCAGCCGCAATCGCGGCCACCTTGTCCTGTCTCTGCTTCTTGTCCTTGAGCTCTGGGCAATCGTGAGAGATGTGCCCAAACTTATGGCAGAATTAGCACTCGATCTTGGAGAGGTCACCACGGCGGCCTTGACCTCGATAGTTGGCGCTGAAAAGTGCCATGTCGCCAATGCTCTTGGTCGCCGGTGACTTGTCCGCCTGCCGCCGCTCCTCCTGAAGCAAGCGGCTCTTGACAAAGTCGAGGCTCAGCTCGTCTTCGCCCTTGGCGTCGAGAGCCACCAGCAGGTTCTCGTACTTGGACGTCAGCCCGTTGAGGACGCTCATGGAAACGTCCATCTCCGTCACCTCACAGCCCATGGCCTAGAGGTTCTCGCAGAAGTTGCGCACGCGGTTGATGTAGCCCAGCATGCCCTCAACGACGGTCATTTCGACGGTGTAGAACTCGCGTGGCGCCTTCATCTTGTTCATCAAACTCTTGCGCTGGAAGACACCTTGCAGCGTCGACCACATTTCCGCCGTCGTCTTGCAGCCCGACACGTGCTCGAGCTGCCCAGACCCAAGGGTGAGCCCGATGATGGAGCTCGCCTTCGTGTCTCGACGATTCCACACCACCAACTCGCGAGTCTCCCCGTCCTTCGGCTTGCCGCCTTCGTCAAGCATATCGCCCCGGTCGCGCAGCGCCAGGACCATCTTAATGCGCTGACGCCATTCGTGAAAGTTCATCTCCGTCAACTTGTCGATCTCGATGCCGCCCATGCCGGCAGCGCCTCCGTCAATGATGTCTTCTTGTCGTAGCGCCCGACCTTGCCGAGCCGTGTGCCTTGACCGTTACGTCCTTGAACCACCTTGACGTCGTCTTCTTCGCACTTGCCGCGACCACCGCGACACCAGCTGGCACACCTTGCTCTTGTCACAGCCCCGGCTCTGGGCCCATAACCCGTTGAAATGCAGTGGGGATAGGGGTTGGGGGACCACGGTGAAGTGATTGAGTGGCTTGAGCTTGTGTGTGTGCGTGCGAACATGCTTTATTGGTTGTCCTAAGGTTCGCCCGCCTCTCCCAACCGAGAGCACGTCTCAAACTGTCCCCAGCGGCCCAGTTGCTCCCCCCTCTCGCGCCCACACCGACGCCCACGCCCTCGCACCAAATCGAATCACTCACCAGATCAACAACCACTATTGCTGATCCCCCAATTCTGTCCTCGTCGACCAGGAACGGTCCCTGGCGGTACCGTTCTTGTGGAACTGACCATCTACTGGTTAAACGCAGCCGTAAACAGCTGCTCAGCACGAATCTGAGGCGTCCTATTGGCTCTCCCTCCGCCACTTCCACGCAGAACCAAGATCCTTCTTTTTCTTGAGATTTGCTTCCGATGCCTTCCATGTCAAGGGAGCAACCGGCCCGCAATCGTTGGGATATCGAGATTTTCTGGGAGATACGCAAAAAAGTGCAGAAAAACGAAGGCGTCGATTGTGCGATTGGGGGCCGTACGGGCACATTCTGTAAAGATCGGGCCGGACATGCACTGCTGTCGGACTGCTCGACCAATGAGACATCTGCATTCATTGCCGTTCCACTACCGTTCCGGGGCGATGAGGACAGAATTGGGGGATCAGCAATAGAGCAAAGCGAAGATCAAATGCAGAACATGCCAAAAGTAACGCCCCAAGATGTCCCAACACGAATGTGTGCAACTTGACCACGTCTTGCAAATGTTCCATGTGGGGTACCATAAGGGTCACCGACCATCATTCATCCGCGAACCGCCAGTGGAGTCGGCGACGAGCATCATAGTCCAACATAGATCACCTCCTTCACCTCCCCGTTTAGGAAGGCGGTCTCGATGTCAAGCTGCAGGATCGTCATCCCCTCCACCACGCAGTGCGCGAGCAGCTTGCGTAGTGTGGCGTAGCGCACCACTGGCGCTCACACCTCGTCGTAGTCGAGCAGGTACGTCTGCTGGTCCCCACGGCCGATATACCGCCCCTTTCAGCGGACCACTTTGCCGTCCGGTCCGCGCTTGCGCTCACACAGCATCTCGGTTTCGGTCACCGTCTTGTCCGGCGGGAGGTCGGTCAGATACTAGGTCCCGTTTCGCCACAGGGCGTCGAACTCCGCCTTGACAGCAACGTCAAACGCTGCCCAGTCCGGTGCGCGTCGCGCCTGGTGGATGCGCATTTTGTCGGTAGCGCGCCCGCCCTTCGTGGCGAGCGCCCAACCAATCGCCCCCAGCCGTGTCTCATCCGCCGCGGCCGCCGTACTTGCGTGACCCCGCTGCGGCGGGTGGGCACGCAGCAAACGAACCAAGCAGTGGGATGTAAACGCCCCGGGCGCCGCTTCGGCGCGGGCGGGGGGACAAGGCCGCGAGTCCGTCGGGGCCGCCGCCACGACGTCGCGATCCTCCGGGGCGCTGTCAGCATCCTCCGACCCGCTGGTTTCCTCGCCCCCCACGTCGCCGGAGACGCACGGGGTGGGCATCGGCCATCCCAAAGCGCCACAGCAGGGTGGCCTCATACTGGCGCTGATGCTCGAGCAGGATCTTGACCGCCTCGTCCCGCTCGATATGCAGCCCCAAGAAGTAGGCGAGGGCACCGAGCTCACGGGCCTTAAAGGCGTCGGCGGTGACGCGAAAGCCGCCCTTGGCCGCCGCCATCGTCATCCCCGCGATGAGGAGGTCATCGACGTACACTAGGATGAGGCAAAAGTCGCTGCCATTGCCGCCCATGAACAGGCAGGGGTCTTCCGCGCACGCCGTGTATCTCGCTCGGCCAAACGTCTCCTTCAGCTTGCGGTGCCAGGCGCGAGCGGCCTGCTTAAGCCCGTAGAGCGCCTTCTTCAGCTTGCGGACCTTCCCTAGATCGCCGCCCTCGTACCCGCGCGGCTGAGGAACGTAGATCTACTCCTGCACATCGCCGTTCAGGAAGGCCGTGGCGACATCCATCTGCTGCATGGCCAGCCCACGGCTGGCACAGTATTCCTGGAAAACGCGTAGCGTGGTGTAGCGTGCCACCGGCGCCCACACTTCAATATTGTCGTGCATGTAGGTCTGCGTGTCGCCCCGCAAGACGTACTGCCCCGTGTGCTTCGTCACTTGGACGTCGGCGCCACGCTTGCGCTCGCACAGCATGACCGTCTGCGTGAGCTTCTTGTCATGGGGAAGCTCCACAAGCTCCCAGGTGTTATTAGCCCAGGGCGCATCGATTTCGGCCGCGATCGCCGCGTCGAACAGGTCCCAGTCGGGCTCGAGGCGGGCCTGGTCCATGCGCATCTTGTCCTGGTGCGCCCTTCCGGTAGCCGCCAGGGCCCAGGCTGTGATGGCCACAACGCCGGACTGGAAGCGGGCACGGATCCGCGACGACCGTCGCGTAGGGGCGGCAGGTGTTGGCCCGTCGCCATCGTCGTCTGCCACGTCATCGCTTGCCACGCTGCTTTCGTCCGCGGGCCTGTGAGGCGGCGGGCGGCCGCGACCGCGTCAGCCACGGGTCCCGGGGCTGGATAAGCACCCGCCACGCCGGCAGGTCCGCGGCGGGCACTGGAGCCCCATGCACCGCCGATGCCGCGCTGCGACTCGTCGAACCAGACGTCGCGCCGAATCAAGGCCGTGTCCCCGATGAGGACACGGTACCCCTTGGTCCCAGCCGCGTAGCCGAGTATTGTGCATGGAACCGCCCGCGGGTCGAGGCTGCGCCGCAGCTCCGGCGGGAGGTAGGCCCATCCCTTGAAGCCGAAGGCGCGCAGGTCAGAGACGTCGGGCACCGTCCCGTAAAACAGCTAGAACGGCGTCTTCTTCCCGCCTAAAGGGGGAATTCGGTTGTCGGTGACGGTGGCCGTGATTGCCGCTTCGGCCCAATACTTGAAATCCAGCCCGGAGTCGGTTAAAAACGCGGTCATGCGCTCCTGCACGGTGCGGGTGTACCGTTCGGCAACCCCATTGTGCTGGTGCATATAGGGCGCAGACCGTTGGCGCTTGATGCCCTTTGACGCCACCCAGGCGTCGAACTCCCCTCCGCCGTACTCCTTCCCGTCGTCCGTCCGGATGATGCCGACCTTGGAGCCCGTCTTGTTCTCCCACGCGTCCAACACGCGCATGAGAGCCGTCTCTGCCTGCCCCTCTTCTTTGACGGGGACGACGGTCTTGAACCGACTGTACCCGTCGAAGACGCTGATCAGGTACCGATACCCTTCGGGGGTCCGCACCGCCATGGGCCCTGCCGCGTCCGAGTGGAAAATGGCAAACACGCGCGTCGGCGCGTTAATGGACGGCACATAAGGCGCCCGCACCATCTTGCTCGCGATGCAGGGCGCGCACGGGTTGCCTCGCGTCTCCTACAGCGACGAGCGCGAGAGGTCCATCCCTTCCACTGCGTCCAGGGTGCGCAGGAGGTAATCGCTGCCCGCGTGAGAGAAGCGCTGATGCCAGACGCTAGCGCTCGCCGGCGCGCTTGCCGCGCCGGTCGAAGTCCCGACGACGGGGTCCGTCACGGTCCCGATTGCAGCCGCGGCACCACTCGTCCAATCCGCTGTCGTCTTGCGGGCATAGATGCCACCAGAGAGGTAGCCAGTCACCCGCACCTTGCTGTTCGCGTCCACCACGACCACCTCCTTCTCCTTGAGCACGGTACGAAAGCCACGTCGTGCCGCCGTGCGCACCAGGAAGAGCGACATGGCTATACTTGGGTGGATGAGGACGTCGTCGAGCCGCAGAGTCGTGGCGCCCTTGGGGCCCACGATTTGGAACACTGCCGTCCCGCGCGTCACCGCGCAGCGTATCGTCCCGTGTGCAGTCGTGACGGAGACCGGAAGGGCGTGACGCACGTTCGTCAGGGTACTGGCGTCGGCACACATGTGGTGCGACGCCCCGCTGTCAACGATCCAGTCGCCATTAGTTTGACCCACCTCGGCGTCCGTTGAGGGGACATGGGCCAGAATCGCCAACCCAGCGTTGCCCACCTCGTCCGCGTTGGCCTCCGGTGTCGGCCGCGGCTTTTACTTGTTGCGGAAGTCTCGCTTGAGGTGGCTTTTCTCCTGGAACTTATAGCAGGTGTGGTTCTTGAAGCGCTCCGTCCGCTCCTCCGGGCTCATCTTGGCCCGCGGGTGCGTGCGCCCTTTCCGTGCGGGGGTCGCCACGACAAACACCAAGCCGTCCGTGGCCGCCGTCTTTGCGCAATTCCGCGTGCTCTTTGCCCGCTTGAGGGCAAACCGGTCATCGGCCGCCTGCAGGTCCTCGAGCGCCTCCCGGACGGTCAGGTTGCGGTTGTTCTGCATTTCCGCCGACTTCAACTCAAAGCGTTTCGACAGGCCCACGAGCAGCGCCGACAGGAGGTGGTGACCATCGATATCGATCCCCATCTCCCCTAGCTACCCCACGAGCTCCCGGCCCCGGTTGAAGAAGAGTACCGGGGACTCTTCGTCCTCCATCGCAATCATTTTGAGTTGCCCGCGCAGCGTCATCGCCTGCGCCGGCCCCTTCGGCTTGCACTCTGCTGCCAGCGTCGCCCACAGGTCCCGCGCGTTGGTGTACCGCCGGAAATTAGTCCCGTGATGCGGCTTGACACTCACCATCATGAAGACGCGCCCTTTCTCTGCGCGGGCGCGTTGCGCGGCTACCGCCATCGTAACGGTCTGGTCTGATGCCAGCTCCTCTTGCGCCCGCGCCGCTGCGCGGGCGTCCTCCGCCTTGACGTCGCCACTGCCGCTGGAAGCCGCGTTCTCTTCGGCCGAAGCCGAGCCCTGCCGCATCTTATGCGGTGTCATCTCGAGGGTCGCCTCTGCCTCCTCCGAGCCCTCGGTCACCACAAGCTCCCAAAGGGCGCGGTAGCGCAAGGCGTACTCCACCTCGTGCGACAAGGAGAGGTTGTTGGACACGTCCAACTTGGAGGTGATCCGGGGAGCAGATTCTTCGCGGTCACCCATCGTGTCGCCGCTCACGACCTTGGCCGCTGCCGCCGCAACGGGCCCTATGCCGGTCCACACAAATACGTTCAAGCGCGATCTTGCCGAGCCGCTCGCCCGAATCAAGTCACGCCGTTGCCGGGCCCGTCGCGCCGGGGTGACCCGGCGCCGTCGCGCCCGCGCTGATCTCTGCTTGCTGCTCCGCCGGTGTCGGCTCGGGGAGGATCCACAACAGCTCGGGGAGGCCCTTAAGGTCCTCCTCCGACTCCTCCGCCCCTTGTACCGTACACCCCAGGTCGCCTGTCTCCTCCGGCCGCCGCCAAAGCCAAGTCAGACACTCCGACAGGCCAAAGGGAATGCGCAGCAGTGAGCCTGGGCCCATAACCTGTTGCAAACCAGGTGCACCACCGTCCCGCAGCGGTCGCTCCGCTCGCGGTCTCTCAGGCAGCTCTGGGGTCATCGGTCGTCTTTCTCAACCCGGGCCAAGCTAGCCTTGGTCCGGGCACTAAAGTACCCTCTGGAGAAGGCGCCCGTCGTACGCACTCGGCCCCTTCTCTCGCACACACGCACAGCCCGCGCGTGTCTCTCGTTCGCCCGCTCGCCCACGCCCGCGTGCTGGGCACCTCTGCAGTGGGCTCCCGCCTGAAAACGTCCCTCCAATGCAAGCACCACAGCGCCTTCTGTCGTGGCGCCGCGTGGGCCCACGCACGCGGGCCCGACACCCGCGGTTCTCAGTCCTTGCCGGAAGGCTCCTCATGCGAGGGCCTCCCCCGCCCGCGTCCAGGTGGGTGAGGGGAGTCGGCCACGTTCGTGTAGCGCCACGTGCGGCCTACGCTCGCGCAGCCGCCGACGGGGGGCGCACCGACCGGGAGCCTCCCATGCTCTCCGAATTCAACACTCGCGACCGTGGCGGCGCCGCCCGACAGCGCGGTCGTGCGCCCGACGACTTCCGTGCTTCTGACTGCGTCGGTTGACGCGGTGCAGGCGGCACGAGAGCCGGCGCCTCTGCTGCTCCGCACCGCCGGGGGTAAAGGCCAGGGGTTGGTGAGGATAAATCATTGGAGGATGTATCCGCACAGGATACTCGTATCCATTCGGGATATGGGCTGAGGCTGGAAGCTCGTGATATATTCAACTCGGAGGGAGAAGAGTAGAGCCGTCCTTATCAGAGCCCTTGTGCCAGAATGGACAGTACTCTGATCGGACTTGGACACTCCGCTTTATCCGGTAAGAATATCGGTGAAAACGATAGCGGCAGTGGCGCCTCGAGTTTCATATGCAGGCGTGCAATCGAATTCCCTGGCCTTTAGGACAGGGTGCTCTCAAAGTGTAGTGATGCACACATATACTTAGATCCAGGGACTTGCTCTCCGTTTCAGAGGAGGCAGTCTGCATTCGTGTCCTCAGGGATCTGAGGGCGTGTCAGTGTGGGAAAGATCGCGATGACGCTAAAAGCAAATGGAGTTACATGGCAGAGAAGGACTGTCCTGCAAACGGGGTCACAGGGCCCGGACGGCCCCTGCCCCCCTGACCC